>OFJB01000036.1_pt1 | contig 107909 bp, 100 predicted proteins | sample 1775081 | NCBI WGS metagenome assembly OFJB01 (sample SAMN08195771, study PRJEB24354) | sludge metagenome | isolation source: initial sludge from phenol fed wastewater aerobic bioreactor | place: India: Nagpur | collected 2016-06-05 | reverse complement strand
AAGCTGCCTTCAAAGTCCTCACCTACGCCCTCAGACGTTAGGGCCACCGTGTGACCGAAAATCTATTCTACAGAGCATTAGAGTTAATAAAAGTTTTCCGATAGAGGATAGCTTATAAGTAATTTTAGGTTTCTTTGTAAGGATGTCACATTCTTCAGAATCAATAATTTTAAGTAATGAAAGTTTGACGAGTCTGTCAATATAGTGCTCTTTCAAAGCCTGCTTCTCTATAAGAAGCGGATCGACAATTGAATAGTAATATTCAGCGTGTAATATTTCCATATGCTTCTCTACGAATTCGCTGCTGGCGTGATTATAGAAGCATAACCAGATTATCTCAATATCGCTTAAATCATTTAGAATTTTGAGGAAGTATCTTGATTCTGATCTCGAAATTGCTTCTTGGCTCATGCTGTTAGCGACTAAACACGCAATATATTGTTTTCTCTCATCTGTGAGAGCGTGACCTGCCTGTCGTAATCCTTCTTCGAATATATCGGCAAATTCTTCGTCGTTAAACGCCTCCCGTAGGTTCTCTCTACAATTTCCTAGCGTTCTGAGCTCTTGTTCAAGATGCTCACAATATCTTGCAATACGATCGATTCTTTGTTCGGGAACTATTACGCCGATGAACTCCGATAATACGGAGCCAACTACCGGTGCGCTGCCAGCCATCGCCTTAGTAAGGCTTACGAGGTAATCGAGAGGCTTATTGCCTAGAGCTTTCAGTTCTGTGTGATTATCTTCCATTTTGGTATTCTAATTGACTAAATTCTCATCAGAAGAAAAAAGTAACCCGGTGGTTGAGAGGATTTGGGAAAACTCGGGATGACGTTGAGTTTGTTGTAATGCACTCGTTTTGCAAGGAATTGAGTGCTGTAGAATTGGGGCTAAAATGCCCTTTTCGCCTTAGGAAACCGATGCTCTATCCATTTGAGCGCTAGGATCTGGCATAAGATCTATCAAGCTCACTCCATGTACGGTAGTCGGCTCTGTACAGTTGTGGAAAAATCCGATTCATTCCAGATCTAGATGTCACCTAAACAGGCGGCATGCAACCCAACCACGGATCACGCCCCTAGCGAGCTGGCGTGATGCCCGTCGGACTCATGACGGGGATGGGAACAAATGTAGTCAATGAATTATAGTTACCTAGGGAACTTGGTAGTTGCTCTTAGGATGATCCAGCATGTATTTCCAAAGAAAGCTGGCAATCTTGGCATTACACCGTATGGCATAATCTAGAGCGGTTTTGCCTTGGGTATCTGTAAGCCACGGGTTAGCTCCTTGTTCGAGTAAGTGTTTAACAACATCAAGTCGCATTGATTCATCGTTAGTTGTTTGCTGGGCGACTATCATGAGGATCGTTGGATCGCCAGCCCTACTATCATCCGACATTGTTGGGCGTGAGTTTACATCGGCTCCATTTTTCAGCGCCTTTTCAACACCTGCCACATCTCCCTTGCTGGCGGCTTCGGCTAAGACAAAATTGCGATTTGGGGATGATACAAAAGGAATACACCCAGAGCTTAGGCAGATTGCGATTGCCAAGATGACGCTGAATAATCTAGCCACGCACTACCTTATCTTTGTTCCATGGGTCGGAGGGATTAACTTAGCGTTAGGGTCCCACAGGTTATTAAGATCAATACCCGCTGCATTGATGCCAATAAATCCGTAAGTATGCAGAGCCACGCATTCCCATTTTTCCTTAAACGTACCCGCCAAACTATAGCACTCTCGGAGATTTGCCCACGATATTCGATACGTGCCGCTCAGCAATGAGAGTATTTCATCCTGAGTCGTATATTCTCCTTCATTCCATGAGCCATCTCCAACGTAGCCTTGTTGGCCACCGTGGCCGTAAATTAGAAGACCCCATAAATCTTTTCGATGATCTTTTATGCCTTGGATTAAGTCTTTAGCATAGTCGATTCGATGAATCATCTTTCCCTGATGACGCGCTGTGATCTCACTGGCTGCTTGTCCGCCCTCTCCGGACGCAATGAATACAGGTCTCGTTTCTCCAGGTGGTCGCAAAAAGTTACAGGAGAGGAGTACATTCGGAACGCTGTAGGTATGACCGTCCACTATTTCTGAGTCATGTGAAACATACTTCGACAATGTTTCGCTGTAGAGCCAGTACCCTGCTTCTTCTGAAGCGAGGAAGACACGCTCAGCTAAAGCCTTAATAGAATCGTTCTGGCCAGCTCGCCATTTCCGGCGCTCTTGCCCCGCGCTCTCCATAGTTATATCCCACATGAGAAACATGCGTAACACGCTTTTTAATTTAGAGCAATAACATTTATACAGATCTATAGAACGTCTCTATTTGCTCCTCGAAAAAGATAACCACAAAAAGTACCAACGCAAAAACACGCATGGCAGCGTTGAAAACGCTGGAACCCTGCTTGCTATTGGCCTGATTGGCTCAATGGTGGTCTCATCGGGCCGAGTGTGTTGGTGGAAGCGACAGCTCGACATTATTGAGGGTCTGATTCGAGAAAAGAACGAGTCAAGAATACTGCGGTAATATGCCGCCTACGACGAAGACGTGGTAGCGGAGCGAAGGGCGCAGGTACGAGCACCGCAGCAACGCAACCGCGTCTTGGTCGCCCTGAATGGGAAACCGCCAGCAGGGGTTGGGGCCGGATGTTTGGCCCCCAACCGATGCTGGCGCATTGACCTTTCTTCTAACTTGAGCTTACTACTGCGACATTTTAGCACCGGGAGCCGCAGGACGAAAGTCGATGTTGTTTTTGAATCGCTTGGCCAATCTCACCAAAAATGCCTCGCGATTTCGGGGGTTGGCATCATCGACAATTGAGGTGAGATGCTCCCGCATGCCGGGTCGACTGTCGATCCATTGCTGGACCTGCGGCATTTCCCGCTGCGTTTGCTTGTTCATCCGGTTCTGTTTGTTCATCTGTTGAAGTGCCAGCTTGCGCACGGCACGTTCAGGGAATTGAGAGACCAACGTCCGATAGCTCTGCACCAAATCGGGGTTGGCTGCCATAAACTCGTTGATTTCTGCGTCGATCTTGGGATTGACCGAAAACTGCGTCGTTTGGGTTTGATGCTGCGCGGGAAGATCTGGCGGTTGTATTTTGGGCTTCATGGTAATGGTCCGATCAGGATGTGCGCCGTTTCGTTTATTTAGCGTGCGGAAGCGGACGGCTTTTTCGCACAGCTTCGACTACGAAGCGCGATCAAACTGGGGCTCGAATACCCACACGTCCTCTTCATCGGGTACGGGAGCACCGACCAGATTGCGGACGGTCCGATCAAAGTTTTCAACAATGTCGTCGCCGGTAAAACGCGACAGGGTAAATCGCATGAGTGTTTGTGGAGTCGGCGGTGGCCCGCTCTCACCGAGGTAGCTGGCGAGCTTCTCGGAGGCATTGTAATACTGTTGCGCGACATCATCGGGCAACGCGACGGTGATATGTGTCATGTTCTGCTATTTCCTTTCATTGGTGGATTGGGGTTGAATGTAGTTCCACGCGCCATCCCACCAGCGTCGAATAAACCAGCGTTCGTCGGCTTGGCGTTTGGCGGCAGATTCTTGTTGGCGGAGCTTTTCGAGTTCAGCTTCCTTCTCAGCCATCTCTTTCTCTAACTTTTCCTTGGCGGCAAGGATGGCCTGCGTTTTTGCGGTGTTGTCCTCCAACTTGTGAATCTCCTGGGTCAGTCGGTCGTTCTGCTCGTAGGTGGTCTGAAGGAGCTGCGTTTGCTCGCGAATTTTCTGTTCCAGTTCGCCGGTAAGGACTGTGGTCTGATTGGGAACGTCTGCTGTGGCGGTGGCAGGACCAAGCGGCACAGCCGTGGGCGCATTGGGAGTCAAATTCCAGTGAGGTGTTGTCTCGGCACGATAAATCGTATGAGCTTCGTGCATGACCTCGGGCCGATTCGGGTCTTGATAACGTCCAACCGGATAGGCTTTGAGTTGCTCCGAAGAGCGTATGCTGTCAGTCCCATTGGTATCAACGGCAAGGTTTGGAACGGCGTTCTCCTGTATCGGAACTTCGGTTTCAACAATCGTTTTGGTCGTGCCGCAAGCGGTCAAAAATAGGCAGGGCCATAGCAGGTGGTAGAAGTACGAGCATTTCATCGGAGTAAATTCCTTTCCTTGGGGGCAGATTCCTTGAGTTTGGATTGGCCACGACGTGCCGAATCGAGGTCAATGGTTTGGGTGACGTAGAGGTAAAATTGTTTGCCCGCTGGAACGCGGACATAAAAACCATCCCGCTTGATGGAATCCTGAATTTGCCGGGCATACTCGCTAATTACGGAGCTCGTCGCTTGCAATGCCGCATTCTTGGGGGAATCCATGGCGGTTCGACCGCTACTGCCAGTTAGCGGATTAATAGTTTGCTGGGTATCCTCCAGTCCTGACGCCGCAGCGGAAAGAAAGGTGGCGGCAAAAAGTTTAATCTCAGCGAGATTATCGCTTTTGATGATGTCGCCGCGCAGTCCTGCGGAACCATCCGTTAAGGCCCATGTTCCGTTGGCGTAATTCCGCTCCATGTCGAGAGCAATACCGGCCAAGGGAAGTTCCGCGCCGTTATGCTGGTCGGTCGTACGCCAGACAACCATCCATTGAGTGGCGCTTGCGATGCGTTCGCGAGAGCGGTCGGTTTGCGCTTTGCCATGAACTTCCGCACCGGCTGGGATAATTAAACGGCCATCATGATAAAGGTCTTCGGTGACAAATCCGATGATCGGCGTTTCGATTTTCGCCGAATCAATCGTAACGATGGTTTGGCATGGAATGAGGCGGCCATAGGGAGCGAAGTTCTCCGACACTTCCGACCCTGTAGACTCCGCATTGTATATTGAAATGGGGAGTGGTCTTGGCTGCGAAGTAGTCGAAGACGGATTAGTGGGGCCAGCAATGCCAATATAATTCAGGGCCGGTATGTTCCACCTGTAGGACTCTGACTCCGTATTGGAGGGAGAGTCACTAGAAGCGTCCTTTTCCGCTTGTGCAGGTGTGGATTTGTGAATGGCGAAATATCCGCCGAGTAGCGTACAGGTGATGCCTACTAGAATGTAGAAGAGAACCTGATTGCCCGTTTTGGTTTTAAACCAGTTGAGAAAAGCTCTGGGATTTGGATTCACGATGAACTATTTCATCATGAATCGAAAAATACCGTTACGCGGTAGTACCCGGCTAGGATAGTCCTTGTATGAGACTAGTAGCGGTATAGCGAATAGCGAACGAACTAGAGAGTCGCTTCGAGTGCTAAAGTATTAGTCGGGAAGCGATTTCATCTGTGGTATTCATGATCTTGGCTATCGAATCGCTGGATGACCGCTTCCATGGCAGCGGTTACTCGCAAAACATGGTAAAGGCCTTACAAGATTATCCGAGAACCCTTGAGAACAGCTTCTTGGCAGAGAAATTATCTGGGTCAGTTTCCCATTGATAGGAGTGGGAAACCAACATCAGCACTGTCACCGAATAGAAAAGCATTGATACCTCATATCCCTCAGGTGGCTCATCGCGACCACTCTCTGGACGAGCTTGAAATATGTCGTAGTCGAGAAGCAATCGGTAGGTTTTGATCAAAGCAAGATAGCTTTTGTATATCTTTGGACTGAGCATCAGGGGAAATTCTTCAAGTCGACTTTTTTGTAAGGCAGCTTCCAAATCACTTTTGGCCGACTCGATCTGTGGCTTTAACTCGTCGAATGCAGTCCAATACGGTTTCAACAAATCTTGGATATCGCGATAGAGTTGGGGGCGCATCTCGTGGGGAACCATTTCTACGACTTCCTTAATTTCTGGATTTTCGGGTTCATCCAGCTCAACTTCCCAAAGATTTATGGGATAATGGTACATCCTGTACTCCTGCATGGATTGAATCTTGCGGGAAAAATCGTCAACATGGGTTTGGCAATAACGGCAAGCTACGTGTCGCAGAAATCCTTCCGAACGGCAACGAAACCCATCTAAAAGATGAAGAATTTCGGGATAAATGCGTGAAGCTTCTTGTCTGAATTCGCCGAGACATGGTTCAAGTGAGCGTTTCGTAGTGGTTATAAGGTCTACGTATTTTTGATGATTGGCGGCAAGGCTCGTCTTCCTAGCTTCTCGCACGGCATCTCGTGCGTATTGCGCTGCCAAAAGAGAAACCAACAGTGCCAATGCTGATATTAGCAAACTAAACAGACTGACATTTTCTGGATTAAAAATGCTCATTATTGTTGGGCCGGAAATATTAGGAATCAGTGTCTGCCAACAAACCAAAATCCTTTTTGGGAGCGCCGCTTATGCTGAATCCAGCAGTGAATTTTTTGATCCATGCCAACGATAAGACCGACTAAAAAATCAATCTCAAGGCGGCTAGTTTTTAATAAATCATCCATCCGCTTTTTATCAGGGCCCGAAGGAGTAACTTTAGACGCTGGATGGGTGTGCCACTCTCCCACGAAATTAGACTGTTTTCGAGTTTCTCTGAAGATTTTATCCACCCATAATTGCTGAGCTTCCCGATCTTGTAACAGCCAAAATCGACCTGCCTTATTTTTAGCCGAAGGCACCATGGCGTGTGTTATTACGATTGTTTCGTCGCGGAGAATCATGCCAGCCAGTGCGCCTCCCGTTTCAAATTGGCCGGGACGTTGCCAGTAGCTTCTAATTAATTTTTCCGCCTCCGTACTTAACAGAATCTTTTTTGACTGAGCTCTAAATTCAAGCATGAGCCATTACTTCCATTTTCAACGTTTCGATATTCCATCGGAGAGCGCTCGGTATACGAGGCATTGTTTCTAGCCACGAGAGAATTTGGCGACATGACAAAAGTGCAAATTGATTCATGTCTATGGCCGAATACGGCGTAAACGCGGTCTGACAACCAGCCTCGTATTGCATCTGAAGATTGTGATTCCCGTGATGCTTATAATTTCCACCCGGATGTAAAAATATCATTGTGGAATCGTCGGCTTCCATCGGTTCAAAAACAATATGTCCCGCAATCATTGCGCCCTCTATCCACATGAAACACCTTGGATACTTTTTCTCCTGAAGAGCGGCATTTGCTGCTGTTAGATCGGTATTAGTGTCGCCGGTCACGAAAACTACCAAGTCTGGATGAAACTCTTTGAGAGCTTGTTGCGCTTCATTTGAGCGAAAATCAGCCGAACAGGCGATTGCATTGGAATCAATAAATCGAGATTTAATTTTCTCACAAAGGCCCCTTGCTTTGAATTTATACAAGAACTCACGATCTAGAAGGTGCCTCGCTAAATTCGAAGGTTCCAACATGCCTTTATCAATTAATAATAAATTGGATACTCCGCTGCGGGCAAGGTGATCACTTAAGAATCCCCCTAAAGAGCCACAGCCTACGATAGCCACGCGTTGCTTTAGGGTATCTTCTTTGAATGTTGAACCTTTGGAGCGTCGCATTAATCGATTTGTGCTCAAGTCCTCTGAGCCGAGGCAAAAATGGAATGAAGTATTAATGGCTTCCAATAGGTTTACCAGCAATTCCTCCGGGCTTTTTCTTTTAATTCGGAGTTTTCCTAACTCAGCCCAAACCCGTACAACACCCTTTTTTGTCACAATGGACAGGACTAAAAAAAGTTCAATGGCCTTGGAGCTTCCGGCGCGATCAGAAATGAAATTTGAAGCATCGACCAGTCGAGAGCGAATTTCACTGGAATTCAAAAGATGCGTTTGTGGTGCTCGTATGAACGAAAGGATTTGAGGTTGATCTAGCCCCAAGCAAATTCCAAAACCATCAAATTGAGAGAGAGATATTTGACGTGGGAAATCGACTGTTTCCCACAGTTTTCCTTTAGCCTTCTTCAGAACACACATTTCGGTTGCCAAGTGTTCGGGTAGAAAATGAATGAGGTAGTTTTCTCCGCTACAATAAGCCGCTAATTCGTCTTCAACTTCCGCCAAAATTTCTTCTTCTGATAAATCTGTTTCAACTATTTTCTGGCCTTTTTTGAGGACATCTTGAAGCTCTGCAATTGGATCGAAGGGATTAACAACCACATGATCTTCTCTTACGCAGATATTGCCTTGTCTATTAATGTGTGGAATTAGTTTTTCTCGGGGAATATTGGATGGCCAGTATAACTTTGGGGAGCAGTCCGGATAATGCTCTGGGAAATTGACAAGAACCTGTGCGCAATTCTTCCATGCGCAAGGCATCAACCAAGATTCCGTGCCGCGACACTCATGGGGAAGAACGGGATCGTTATCGGGTAGATGCTGTGCGCCATTTTCGGTTAGAAATTGTCGCACAGCGTCCAAGTCATACATATGGCGCATCGATCACGCACTCTTTTGATTGCTGTTGCCAACCGTATGAACTCCTCCCCAAGGCTTCGCAGAAGCCAAGGGCGCGGCAACTTCAACCAACTTGGCCCCTTCCCTGATGAGAACTGCTCCCTCGGTAGGAGTCGTGTACGAAGCTCGATCTACTTCGTTGCCGTCCAAATAAATGTAGATTACATCGCCAGGCTCATTATTGAGTACGAATTCGCCTTCCTCGGTGTATGCATGAAGGTCCGTTCCATCTATATCGACCTGTTGCAGAAGAGAGCAGTCGCGCTCGTGCCCAGCATGAATCCGCAATTTTTGACCCGGATTCAAGAAGTCGCCAGCGGTTCCGTTCCAATAAATCTTAGGTTTTGGTTTGGGATCGTCATTTTTATCATATTCCGTATGCGCCAATTTTAATCGACTGAGTTCGATTCGCACTTTGGAAGTGTTTTCGATCGTAACCCACTCTGCAATGAGTTGTTCGCGCTTGGGTTCATTTTTTGATTTATCTTTTCCGTAGGGGTTTGGTTTAGCAGTTTGTATTTTCATCATAATGTCGCGTAGCCCAGCGACTCCTTGTTTGGTCCAGACAAGTCCGAAGAGGGCTTCCTCGGTCTCGGACCATCAAGTCCAAGTCAACTCGCCAGAATATTAAGGACCATATCCAGACCGCCGAATATGTCAACAATAATATCGTAGCAGAATGCGATGTTTGCGTGACAAACCTTTTTATTCTTGACATCTTGTGAATAATTTCACAAGCTTTACTTATGGATGTTGGTAGAGCTGTTGATGTATCTGCTTTTTACAAAACGCTGGGGCAATGTCTTCGGCGAGAGAGAGAAAAGCGAAAAATTTCGCAGGAAGACTTGGCCCAACAGATAGGACTTTCTCGCACTTCTATTACTAACATCGAAAAAGGGCGGCAAAGAGTACTTATTCACACCCTCGTACAGATATCAACCACATTAGGAATCTCTCCGTCTGAGTTTTTTAAAGATTTTGAAACGGATGATCGAAAACTAGACGAGATTATGCCTCACAATTCGACTCCAAATGTCAAAAAATGGATTGCTGCCGCCCTTGCGAGTACAAAATACAAGCATGAGCTAAAATGAATATACGACGAAAATTAATAAGAGATCTAGTTGTTAAACTATTGACGGAAAATCACTGCCATACAGCTCCTGTCGACATCCAAACCATGGCCGAGCGACATAATATTGTTGTGTATCGCCATTATGTTGAGGAGGAGGTGTCTGGATTTCTTTACCGTAAGCCGCGAGGTGAAGCGGCAATTATCGGTGTTAATAATAATCAATCTGCCAATAGACAGCGATTTACCATCGCCCATGAATTGGGGCATTACTTGCTTCATTCAGGAGATGGGGTTCATGTAGATGAGGACTTTAAAATCAAACGAAGAGATAGCAGGTCAAGCGAAGGAGTCGACCTAGAAGAAATAGAGGCGAATCTTTTCGCTGCGGAAATTTTGATTCCTGAACACCTACTTGCACAAGACCTAGACGAGCATTTTGGCTTTGATCTTCACGATGAAGAATGTGTTACAAGCTTAGCCAAGAAATACAGGGTCAGCCAGCAAGCGATGGCTATTCGCCTTAGTTATCTTGGTTATTTGACAATGTAATAATTACGGATGACAGCGTGAATTGCTTGAGTTCAAAGCCGTAGATTTTCCCAGTTAGAATGCACCACGCATTTTACGCTAACTCGGCGTCATGAATGCAGTAGAAATCGAAGGGGGCATTTTCCTGCTAACTGAGAAGCTAAGCATCTGTGATGCGTATCAATAAGGATAAATTTACGATTGTTTGCTGAGAAGAGCATGTAGAGCATCTTTTTTCCGACATCAATCAGTGTGATTGCCTCTCAACAATTACATTGAAGTCGTTTTTCACAGATAGATTGTTTCGTCCTCCCTTCGGGGTTCCCGCAACCACGAAATACCCCATTGAGATGCTCGGCTTGATCTCACTGGTATTCGGATCACGATAGCCGGGCGGCATGATACCGGAGGCATCCGACAAGGCACTGAAATAGACATTCAAGCCGACTCGTACGGCAAGGGTTTGCGGCTGGTAGAAAATCTCCTTCTCGCTGTTGTTGTAAAATAGCACCTTGAACACCAAGACGTCCTCTGCATCAAAGCGGTACACTTCGGCGAGACTCACCTCGAAATTCTTGTACAACATGCGCCGATTCGGTGCGGTCATGTCGATTTGTGAAAGGAGATCGGGGTAATGCTGGCGCAAGATCGGGTAAGATTTCGCTTTATCCAATAGTGCGAGTAGTCGCTCCGGTCCGCTCGTGCCTTTAGTCGATTGAATTTCCAGCGGTGTTCCCGGTTCAAAAAACGTCACCGAATTGATGGGCTCTTTACCCGTCTCGAATTTCAGGACGTAGGTCTTGCGATTCCAAACCACATTGAGGCTCGCTGTGGCTGGTTCTGTCAAGGCACGGACCGAAAAGAAATAACGTCCGTCCCGATAATTAATCAGGACTGGCGCAGGCATCTGCGGGTCGGCGGTAACTCCCGCTCCTTCCAGCGCGGAGAGCTTACCGGGAAAGGTAATGGTGGTAATCTGGTCCTTCGCAATGGGGATGACGTAGACCGTCCGGTCATCCAGCGGGAATTGTTTAATAGCCTTCGATTCCGATGCGAAGACCAGATGGGTGGTGAACAGCACAGTGAGGAGGATTAGCGAGCGTCGAATTTCCATACAGCGAGGGGGTAGCGACCGTTGGCGGTCAGGTTGGGGTTGCGAGCGAGAGTCAAGTGGGCGATGAAGCGTGGCGATTCCACAAACGGCTGACCGTTAAAAAGGCCAACGCGAATGAGCTGGCCGACCACTTCCACCAGCACGAGATCATTGCGGGTTTGGAGGACGTCGACCTTGAACACCTCGACCTTCTGGTGGATTTGCTTTGCCTTGAACTCGGGTAATTCCCGGCTCTGAATGGCTTTAGCTTGTTCCAATGCTTCGGACAGAAACATCTTTTCAAGCAACTCAGGATGATCGAATCCATTGGGGTTGCGCTGGAACAACGCAATGCAGGCCAACAAGGCTTGGGAGACCTGCAATTTCCCGGCGCCCTCGAAGTTGAGAAGCGGGGAAACATGGAAAGTGCCCGCCTCATCGAGGATGACAACCCGTTCCTGGGTGCGATAAGCCGAGATGAGCAGGAACGGCTGAATGAGCGCGGCCGCGATGGCGACAATGGCCACAACAAACCACAGTCGAGCGGCCCAACTGTGGTCGGCAAACAAGCGGACAATTCCCGGTGCCGGTCGAGGTAACTTGGGAGCAGGTTGAGCCGGTGGAACGGACGTTTCGGTCAAAGTGGTATTCATATCAATAGTGAACGGGTTGGTAAACTTGAGACATCGCCATCAAATCAGCGGAATGCCGATCCCCGGTTGGATCGACCAGCGGATCGTAAAGTGGCGATTGGGGAACTGGTTGTGTATGGCCACGGCGGGGCGAAGACGATGGTGGCGTGGAGGCGGTTGCCGTAGCACTCTGCGCGGTGCTCGCCGCTTGGGGTGACGGCGGCGTCGGAGGTGGTGGCGACGATGGGGAAGCATTAGGCCCACTCCCGCCGTTACCTCCAGAAGATGAGTTGGATTGAGCCGTGGGAGAAGCCGACTGGCTGGAGGGAGACGGAGTGGGAGCTTTTAACCGCATCATACCAGCCGCCATCAGTCCCATTTGGAGGGCTTGACCGACCAAGGATGAGAGCGGTGAGCCCGAACAGAAGAGCATTTGCATGATCACCGGTGTGGCCAAACTGCCCAAGATGAGCCAGACCGCAACCAATCCCCCGATCAAAAAATTGTTCGGTGTAAAATGCACAGAGTTGCTTCCACTGTTTAAGCTCGCATCCACCAGTGAGGGCACGCTCGTCAAGAGCGAGTAGCCCACGAGATCGACCACGGCGAATCCAATCGGCCATGCGAGAATCGCCAAGGTTTGTTGCAGATACCGCAGGGCGATTCCCTTGGTTGATTCGAGAGCAAAGAGCGCCAAGGCGATGGGAAGAAAAAGGTAGCAGAGGCATTCCATGACATATTGAAAGAGCATCATGGGAATCTGGATGATTGCTCCGAGGCCAACGGCGAGCCATCCCAAGGCGAACAATACCGCCTTCATCAACGAATCGGTAATGTCGAGCCAGTTGATTCCATCTTGTGGCGGCTTGAGTAGTTGCAACAACGCGCTGCCCGTGGGAGCGATACTGCTGGCAAACTCTTGGCGAATCGTCATAGCCATCTCCCAAAAGGTATCCCGCACGAGATTGAACCAGAATGGAAGAGAGGCGATGAGACCCGTAATTACGGTGACGGTGATGATTGGACGCATCAGGGTCGATGCGCCGCCGTGGTGCTGGGCACTCGACATGCGGACGATCAGAGAGGCGGTCAGAACGAAGTAGCAGATGAAGCGCAGTTCGATACTCAAGCGCTCAACCATCGGCTGTAAAGTGGGGATGAAATCGCTGATAGACATAATTGGGAGATGGGACGGTTATTTGTACGGGGTACGGGAAGGCGTCACCTTTCCTTCCCACTGCATGAAATTGTCCAGTGAAAGAGACAACTCATGATCGGCGGCTTGAGAGGCGGCCTCAGCCTTCAAGGCCCGGTCGTTGCGATTGGCAATATCCTGCGCAATGATCTGGTTGGTAGCAGTCGTCTGCTGCCCGTTCAGCGCAGCGATTTCGCCGTCAATCGCTACCAACTTGGCCTGAAGCTTCTGGACCTCGGCATCGGTTGTCGCCGCTTTAAGCTGTGCCAAGGTCGACGCCTTATCCCGTTCCAGTTGTTTGATACGGGTAGTCGTATCGGCGGTGACATTCGCAGCATTTTGTGTTTGGTTTTGAATCGCGGCAAACGGCTTTAGTAGTCCCGTGTTATAGCTCATACTCAACCCGCTCGGCGTTGTGTTCGGAACAGACTGAAACAAGCCTTGTCCATTACTAGCCAAGGCTTGCATGCCGCTGGCGGTCTGGTTGAGCGTGGAAGTCAATTGGCCTACCGAATTCCCCATCGTACCGCTGCCGAGAAGATCCAGCCCGACGAGATTTGCCACGGAAGCCGGATCACCAATCGCGTTCTTAACCTGCTGGCCAATCTGAATGTACTGATTCATCTGGTCGATCTGCGTGTTGAGCTTTTGGATCGACTCCAGCCATTTCGCGATATTTTCGCCATGATTGGCCTGTGCAATCGGATCGCCCACGACAACGACGGAATATTGAGCGTGCGCCAGAGAGGCGAACGCTGCCACGGCAGCCAGTGCCAGCAGAGGGATAGATTTCATGAGATCATTCCTGAATACGGAGGGTTTGAACGGTGGGGACAGTTATCGTCCCGTCGAGATTGGTGCTTGTGGCAGCCGGGAGAGTCAGATACGACACACACGGTTGAGCCATTGAGCGCGGTTCTTTCTGCTGATTCTGCACAATCCAATATTGCTGCTTCACCGCATCGCTGCGGCCTTTTTGATAACCTTCCTTGTATTGGGATTGCGACTGCTTCGCTGACATCGTTTGCGCTACTTCCGATACCAATACGCCACCCGCTGCGCCCACGCCGGTCATTAGTGGATCGCCATTACTCAGCTTGTTGGCCACAACTCCACCCGCTGCCGCAGCTCCCGCATCGTAGAGTCCCCGCGTACTGGAGCAGGCGCTCAACATCATCACCATCACGAGCGATAACATGGCATAGAGCCGAAAGCTCATTTCTCGCTCCCTTCTTGAGAACCGGGGGCATCGGAAGATGAGGTGTCGTCGCTGTTGCCGCCTCCGGTAAAAAAATTGACCACACTTCCGATGAAACCGGCGGCTCCAAGACCCACGCCGATATAAGTCAGTGTCGTGTCAGCGTTACGTCCGTTAGAACCGTTCGACCCATTGCTTCCATTCTGTCCATTGGTAACGGTGATATTGGCCAGTTGGGCCTCCAAGGCATCAAGTCGCGAATTGATGGTTCCCAGCGAACTGTATAAGGAGTCAAAGTTGGCGATTAAGGTTCCCAGATTTTCCTGCAACATACTGATGGCTGAGCTGTTTTCAGAACTGGACTGTTGCAACTCGGCGATCTGGTTCTGCTGCGTAGTGATCTGACTTTGCAGGTTGCTCAACTGCTGCTGGACCAGTGAAACGATAAAGGCTTGAAAGGCCGCCTGGTCTGCCGCACTTGCCGAATTATAGACCAGTTCAATCTCGGAGAGATTGATTCCTTGGGAGCCAGCACTCTCATTCCAAAGAATGACCGTGATCTGAACCGGCACGGTCGCATCGCTGGCCACGGAGTACGTACCGGCATTCAGAATCCCCGTGCCTGCCGAACTGGAAATGAGACCGGACACTATCCCCAACTCGGACATAGAGGTGCCGGTGGCGAAGCTGTAGGTGGCCTGAACCGTGCCAACGGTGACATGGACAGGCGGGGTCGTTCTCCCTGTATTGCCATATTCGTAGGCCGCTACGAGCTGACCACTGACAATGATCGTCACGGTCCCTTGCTTGGTGAGCGTAACGGAACTCGGATTGATGGAGACCTGCTGTGCCCAACTGCTCATGACCGTGAACAGAAGTAGAATCAAGGTATGGATGAATTTCATGGGGTAATGCCTTTCGAGTAGAGGTTGGTGGGAGGATTTAAATTGTCGGTGAGCTGACATGCCGCAGCGTGCCGCAAAGTGGCGGTTGAACGGACGGCGCGTAGTAACAGGCCGATGAAAACTTTTTCAGGGCGGATTGCTGTTCGGGCAGTGGGTAATGCTGGATCGCATCAACCGCCACATCCGAGAGGTGAATGTCGCGGGCAATGTCCTCCACGTCGGTGCGATCCATCTGCCGCATCAGCAGAAATTGCTTTGAATTGCCGATCACCACGGGACGAATGCGGGACGATTTGAATTTGCTGTATTGCTGGACGATGGAGATGGTCCAGCAATTGAACTTGCGGAGCTGCGCGTAGCTCTCGGCCACGATCTTCTCGCCGCCGGGAACATCAAGGAAGCGGGCGACTTCCTCGAAAATGATCCGTTTCCAAAGCTGGCGCGGAAGCGTGATGATGTGCTGGCGCGTGAAACCGGAAATCAAGAGTCCTGCCGCCGTTTTTAGTTCCACGGCCTGTTCGGGAATATAACCGAGTTCAAAATGAGCGACTCGTCCGGTGAGCGAAACATTCGTGGTTCCGTCAAAGAGTTTCCCGTAAGAGCCGGAGGCCGTCCACGCCGTGAGCAACGTCGCGATGGGGTCAATGTCCTCTTTCTTGTGTTCAGAGAATCGAGAAAAGAACATCAAATCAATCAGGGCCGAATGGGTCGGGTATTCCTCCGGTCGAAAAAAACTGTAAGCGGTGGACATGACAAACCGTTCGGTCCGTGACTCCTTGATAAAGCGCGTGATCTCCTCGGGAGTAAGGTTGTGATGAAGGGTAAGAGCCTCGTCATTGAGGGCATCCAGCTTGTCACGGAAATCAGCGAAGGCTTCCAAGAAAGTGCTGCCCATCTCCATCTTGGCCCGTCGCCAATGATGGATAGCACAGGCAAGCCGTTGAATAACCGGCATCTGCTCGGCATGACGCCGGGACCATTCCTCATAGGTGTCCGCGTAGAGCTGATTGATGTACTGCCCGATTTGGGCCTGTCGGAGTTGCTGCTTTTCGGGGTCGGACGATTCTCCAATCATCTTGGACACCAATGCCACGGCGGTGGCAATATGAAGCTGATTGAGCGGAAGCCCCTGTGTATCGAGGTAATTGAGAGTCAGTTCTCCATCGGGGTGAATAAGGATTGGCGTTTCGTCCAAGCTCTCCGTGAATCGCTTATAGGAGAGTCCCTCTTCAATGATGACGTTGTAATGATAGTAGAGCTGGGTTTGTGAAAGCAGATCGTCCATGAGATACGACTTTCCCGCTCCGGTCATGCCAAGGAGAACCGCATGCTGGGGAGTACCGCCGACAAAGGTTCGGACGCCGACAAGGTTGCCATTGGTGCCGTCATAGATGGCCTCGGCTTCGGAGAGATGCGCATTGAAAGTCGAAGAGAACGGCAGGAGGTCGGCCAGATAACGGTCTTCCGCATACAGGTAGCGGTGGCGGTAACTGGTGCCCGTCCATCCCGGCCAACTCGAAAAGAAAAGCTTCTTAGCTGTGGTCGGGAGTGCGACTTCGTAGGTTTGAGCGCCGTTCATATTGTTAACGGCGTTCTTGATCGCGGCGCTCTTTGTCTGAAGTCCAGCTTCGGTCGTATCCCAGACACGGATGAGATATTGGACACTGAACGGGAAGGAGAATCCCTGGGCCAGAGAATCAATCTTGTTCTCCTTTTTACGCAGGGCGACTAACAGCGATTGCTTCTGCTCGGCCTCATAGTCGCCGCGCAAGCGGTCCATCGCTTTCTCTTCCTTGGAGATTTCCTCACGAATCGCAATCGGCTCGAGATTGATGGTGAGCTGATAATCAAGGAACGGCAGACTGGTCAGCCGGTGAATGATGCCGGGGTACGTTTTCTGCGGCCACCGTTTGAGCGTGAATAGATGATGAAAATGGCCATCGAGATAAAAACCGGTCTTTCCATCCATACCGACACCATCACTATCCCAGCACAATTCTTGAAGAGTGAGACCGGGATGAAACATCCCGGCAAAATCCACCTCAAAACGGTCGGATAAGGTGGGATTCAGAAACAGTTTGAGATAGGTGAAATGATCGAGGTCCGACATGGGGCGCAAAGTCGTGCCGTTGCCGAAAATGGTTTGAAGGGTGACGCCCAACTCATGGAAGTCGGTTTTCAGTTGGGAGAGCGTCTTTTCATAGTAATCTTGAAGGGTGCTGCGGGTCGCCAGATTGCCTGAATAGCTCTCGATGTCCTGAGTGACGAAGAGAACCAGTTGCTCGCGGCGCAAGGTACGCTGGAGCATGCGATTCCAGTAGCGGTTGAATCGTTCGTTACGAACCCGCTTTACCATCGGATCAGTCGTTTGCGCCGTCTCTTGGTGATACCGGGTCAGCTCCTTTCGATAGTCCGCATTACAAGTCCACTGAATCTGGGCGCGTTGCCGGAGATTCAATGTGGCCAGAAAAATTCGGAGTTTATCCTGAAACTCGTTGAGCAGAGAAACCGAGGCGTTGTGCAAATCGGGCGGCTCAACGATGAAGCCTTTGCAGGCCATCGCTCCGGTTTCCAGATTTCCGTATAGGATCAATCCTTCTGCAAAATAGCCGTTGGGTGCGCTGTCATGTCGATTCATGAGACTCCTTTTGCTACCCCCTCCATGGGGCGAAATGGTTGCTGATGCTGTGGGTTGAAACTGAATCCGGGACCGACAATCCAGAGTTCAAACAAGTCGAGGTCGTAACCGAGCGGTTTGCCCTGCTTAAAGAGCAGGACATAGCTCAACGTACCAATGAACGGAATGGCCCCGATCAAGGCGCTGAGAAACCAATCGACATGAAGGAAACTGAATAGGGCCAACAGCAATCCCACTGAGGTCGTCGCAGAGGCGACAACTGGCAGAAAGAGATTGCCGTCTAGGCCCCAAACGGAACCGGCGGAATCGTCGGCGGCGTTCGTGTCGGTAAATCGGAGTTCGGACATAGGAGAGAAGTCGTGACGTGCGACGAGTTCAGAACGTCGGAGTGAGTGCCCCGCCACTCAGTCCGAAGATGGAGAAGAGCGCCCCCATAATGGCCGCAGCTCCCGCAATGATAATTCCAGCAATGATTCCGGCCTTGCCGTCAGGATCGCCTTTGGAGATGGCATTGGCTCCGGTCCAGATTTTGATCACGCCCCAGATGAATCCGAACATGAAAATGATGCCGAGGGCCAGTTGAAAACCCTGTTTGAGTTGGGCGGTGTTGCCGGTAACTTGAGCCAACGGCGGCAGCATAATCGCGGTAGAAATGAGGTTTTCCGAAGTGTCGGCCAGCGTATGGAGAGCGGTTGTTATCACGCCACTAGTTCACCACAAAATGACGGCAGCCCCTTAGCCCGTAGTAGATGTATTAGAGGTGTCTTAGCACGGCTTAGTGACCGTCTACGCACAGGCAGTAAATTCCGTGTTCAAAATGGGGCTATAGTCGATCCACTTTCAAATGAGAAAAGGGATCACTTCCATGAACGACGAATTAAAGACAAAACTCAAAAATCTAGAGACTCATCTTAAAACCAATATTCGCGGACAGGATCATGTCATTCCGCGCATCGTTTCGGTACTGTGTCGCGGTGAATTGGGGTTAGCCCATCCCTCTCGCCCACGAGGCTCCTTTTTGCTGGTGGGACCTACGGGCGTGGGGAAGACGGAGATCACGCAATGTTTTTCCGAATACCTTTTCGGGCCGGGACACCTGCACCGTTTTGATATGTCCGAGTATCAAAATCAATCTTCAGTCGGCTTGTTGCTGGGGCAATCCTCTTCTGAGATCGGACTGTTGGGTATGGCGCTGGCGAAAGAGAACCACGGGACTTTGCTCTTTGATGAAATGGAAAAAGCCCACCCGCTCGTATTGGACCTCTTTTTGCAAATTCTCGATGCGGGACGAATTACCCTTGCCACTGGCGAGACTAAGAATCTGAGCAACTATTATGTGGTATTCACGTCCAATATTGGGTCTGCCGAATCCATGCGGATGGAAAATTCGACGTTCACCACAATCGAACGCACCGTATTGAGAAAAGTAGACCAGACGTTGCGCCCTGAACTTGTAGCCCGAATCACCGATAAGCTGGTGTTTGGGAGATTGGGCTATGAAGTCCAGCGGGAGATTTGCGAATTGTTAATCGAACGCGAGACCTCACGCTTAAGAGCACTCGGGTATCCGGTGCTAGTGGATAGTCAAACCTTGGAACGATTGATTCGGGAGGGGTACAGCCGCGCATTGGGAGCTCGCCCAATGAGGAATACCATTGAGAAAGCGCTTCAGGAACTAACTATAGCGGAGACACTCAAATAAACTGGGGAGCCACTTTTCTTAAAATCAGTCGCATATTTCTAACGTCATTTTCCAATCCAGCGGGAAGGTCGATGCGAAGTTCCGGCTGGCTGAGGTTTGCTATTATGTTATAAACAGAGATGTGCGCTGCGATGTCCTCTAATAGCAGTATTATTTGTGCTATGAGATAATATCGAACATAAGAGCTAGAACCTGATAAAATTGATTTTTTCAATTGCTCCTTTTTGTCTATGAGTGTTTTATTCTTCTCGCTGATAATGCCGAATTCAATTTCGATATTCATATTCCCAGGTCTTTCACATTGCCCAAAAAACGTCAATGCATAAGTTTCGCGTCAAATCCACCGGCAAGCCGGTGGAGGAATTGCAAGAAGTCGCTCCGCTCGTCTGAGTGCTAGGGCTGTGCTTTCCAAGACAGATTCGTCGGTCACGGGCAAGCCGTGGCCAGTTCAGTCTCTTGCAAATTTCCGAATCCAAACGTGGTTCTCGAAAAGCGTGGAGCGATGGATTCGTTTTTCGGGATTGGCGAAAGCCTCTTTCAAATAATCTCGTATGCTCAAGTAAACTTGATCGGGCATGCGCTGATTAATGGTGATCTTGTTAATCATTCCCAGTTCGATGTCTATTTCGCTGCAACGAGCGTCTTCACTGATGACGCGGTATTCTTCCTCGCAGCGGTAGGGCCACCGCTTGGTGAATGGGATGTCTTCGACGCGAATGGATGCGGTGTTCACTTCGTTGATTTTTTTATAAATCACGGAACCATGCCGGAGTTCGAGAGAATCGAAGACATTCAGAAGGTCATTCCCATGAAATTCGATGCAACAGCCACTCGCGCCGTCCGAGAAGGTTTTCCAATGGTGAATCGTCTCCAGTCCTCTGGAAAAACATAAGGCATACAGATGAGAGAGATTCTTCCGATACTTGTAGACCTTCATGATTTCCGTGTCGTTTCGGTCTTCCCAACGGGAAGGGTCCACCAGCACGAGCTTCTTGCGTTTTAACAAATCGAGAAGAAACGGCAGCGTCGTGAAGCGGTTCAGATATTTTACGTCACTTTCTAGCGAGTTCATAACGGTCTCTCCGTACTAAAGTCTCATTCGCACCGCCCTCTTCTCCGTGATTTTGACCGTTTCCACAATCACTGATGCGCTTGACTCGCTTTCTCCCGAAAGCTGATTCGACGCCTGATTTTTGGTGAGATCAAGAGCTTGGGTGATTTCCTGCTGACGTTTCAGGAGCGATTCCAGTTTTTCACCGTGCTCAAACGGCTTATTCGCGTGCGATTGCAAGTCGGTCACTTTCTGCTGGGTGGCGGCTAATTCCTTCTTATAGTCGGAAAGCCGCTCCGCCATGGAACGAACGACATACTCCAAAGAGCTAATGGTGCCGGAAGCTGAATCAGATACCTTGGCAACATAATGATTCTTTCCACAGAGTACGATTTCATCGGAACGCTCGGGGAAAAGCTGCAACCGGAATCCGGCAAATGATCCCAATTCAACGAACTCGGTAGCGAGCAAATGCTTTTGGGCCAGCTCGTTGAGTTTTTCGCCTGCCGCAACACGGTCCGTCATTGTTCGGTTTTCAATGCGAATAACAAACGCATCACCTTTAGTTTGCTGTCGAATCGCCATATCCTCGTCCATGTTACGAATCCGTCGTTCCAATCTCTCCATGTCCTCGGTAGAACGGCGAATGGCATGGCGAGTGACATACTGCGCTTCACCGTGTTGGGAACGGAGACGGCTCAAGCGCATGACTTCCGCATCGACCTTAGCTTTTTCAATCACAAGCGGATTGCCGGAAGCAATTGCCTTCACTTCGGCATAAGTGAGGGCCGGGGCATCGAGGTCTTCGATTTTGCGAACGTGGCTTGCTTTGGTCATGATCTGGCCAATGAATTTCGCCTTGGTTTCCAGAACGCCCCACATATAGGCGTCGAATGAGCCTTCCGAGACGTATCGGAAGATTTTCACTTCCGCATTTTCATTGCCCTGCCGTAAAATCCTTCCTTCCCGTTGTTCAATGTCGGCAGGTCGCCACGGCGCGTCGAGGTGGTGGAGTGCCACGAGACGCTTCTGTACGTTGGTGCCGGTACCCATCTTTGCCGTGCTGCCCATGAGGACTCTGATTTGGCCGGACCGTACTTTTTTAAACAGCGCGTCTTTCGCGACATCGCTCTCGTGCTCCTGAATAAATGCGATTTCATCCGGCGGGATACCTTTCTGCACAAGCTTTCGCTTGAGGTCGTCATACGCGGAAAAAATCTTTGAGTCGGCTTGTGGCGTGGAAAGATCGCAGAACACGAGTTGCGTTAATCGCGGCTCTTTCGTTTGCTCCCATAGGGTGAATATCTCCTTGGCCGCCAAAGAGAGTTTACTGTCGGCATGGTCGCGGCCCATTCCGACGAGTCTCAAATCAAGGGCGGCTTTGCGTCCTTCTCCTGTAATTTTGAGCATGTTGTCCACGGACGGATCGACATTGCCGTTGCGGAGACGCTCCGCTCGCTTGGCCAGCGTGGCGACAAAGGCTTTTAAAGCAGGCGTGGCGGGAGCACTCACGATGAGCGCTTTGCCTTGAAAAAGTTTGGGCACGGGTAGTTGGAGCATTTCTGCCGTCTGAATGTCGGCGACTTGGCGGAATTGCTGCATCAATTCCGGTACATTGACGAACCGTGCAAAACGGGTGTTCAACCGGTAGCCCGCGCCGTCCGGCGACAGCTCCATCGCGGTCACGGGTTCGCCAAACGTGGCCGCCCACGAATCAAAATGCTGCAATTGCCGGTCCTCCAGACTGTTCATCTGGAGGTAGCGTTGCATGGTGAACATCTCAGCCATGGTGTTGGTGACTGGCGTGCCCGTAGCGAAAACCACGCCACCTCCGCCGTTCAGCTTCTGAAGATGCTGAACTTTGAGGAACATATCGAACGCTCGTTGCGAAGAGGTCATCGGCAATCCGGCAACGCGGGTCATCTTCGAGACATAGAAGAGATTTTTGAAGTAATGCGCTTCATCGACAAAGAGACGATCCACCCCCAGCTCTTCAAACGTGAGTGTATTGTCTTTCTTCTCCTGAGCGGAAAGCGTCTTGAGCTTGGTTTCGAGACGGTTTTTTGCTGCTTCCAATTCCTTGACCATTCGTTGGAATCCCTTGTCGGCCTTCTGCTGGAGAATTGCCAGTTCCAGTTCTTCGATTTGTTCCTTAAGAAATTCTTCCTGCGCATCCTGTGAAATGGGAATGCGCTCAAGTCCAGAATGGGTGACGATCACGGCATCCCAATTGCCGGTGGCGATACGGGAAAAGAGCTGCTGTCGGTGGGCCGTGTGGAAGTCGTCCTTTCCCGCCACGAGAATATTAGCACCGGGATAAAGCATGAGCAGTTCTGACGAAAACTGTCCGAGCATATGATTGGGCACGGCAATGAGGGGCTTTTGGGCCAACCCCAACCGCTTTTGCTCCATCGCTGCGGCGACCATGGTGAATGTCTTGCCCGCGCCTACGACATGAGCGAGTAAGGTGTTGGGTGATTGCAGAATCCGCCATACGGCAGATTTTTGATGTGAACGCAACGTGATAAGCGGACTGGCCCCCGGTAGCGTCAGGTGGTCGCCGCTAAAGGTGCGAATACGGATGTTGTTAAATTCTTCATTATACTGCTTCACCAACCGTTCGCGACGATCATCATTTTGCCAGAGCCATTGCGGAAACCGTTCTTTGATCCGCTGTTGTTTTTCCCGAGCGGCCTCGGTCGCGGCGGCATTGACGATCCGCTGGTCTGTGCGCGGGTCCGTATCATAAACGGTGGGCGTGCGGAGATTAAGCGCGTCCTCAATCAACGAAATCGCCGAATATCGGGGAGTGCCCCATTCTGTCGTATTAGCGACGCAGGACTTCGCTTCGTAGTCAGGTTGCAGGGTCCATGAACCCAACTGCGGCGAATGCTTAATCCGAACCGCATTCGGCGAAAGATGAAACAATTCCACAACAAACTGCTCAATGTCCCTCTCGGGTATCCATACCGAACCGAGACGGGCGTCGATCTCGGTTGCTTTCAGTTCTTCCGGTTGAACGGCCTGTAGAGCGGAGACATTCTCCTGATAGCGCGGATCGGTGAGTGCGGCGGCTTCGGCTATGGCGAGCTTTTCACGGATATTGCCGGAAAGATAGGCATCGCCTGTTTCCCATGCCTCCGTCTGTGGATCAAGGAAGATGAGTCCTTTCAGCTCTGGCAGAAACTCCTCCACCGGCTTCTTGAGCAGCCAACTCATGAGCGGGAGGTTGACTCTCCCTTTTTCATTCAATGAGACGAGTAACGCCTCCTTGGCTGTCTCGACTGATTCCACCGGTTTGTGTCGTTGGATGGTTCGCTCGCGAAAGATGGCGGTCTTGCTTGCGCGGCGAGTTTCTTCGTTGAAATTCTCCAGCGATCTCAGTAACGGCAAATCAGGATCGCCACTGAAAGCCCGTATGTTGGCGCTTTCTGAGACAGCCCCAAACAGGCTGTAAAATCGGTCATACTCCCAATTCAATTTGGTGCGGGCTTCTACAATCAGTTCCTCCGGCTGGTCCTCGACCTGGCTCCGCAAACATTCCCGCACGGCGGAACGCAATTGAATCAAACCACGTATGCGGCGGGCGGTCTCTCGGGGCAACTCTGGTAACAGCGTGAGGTTGTCACCTTCCCGAATCGCCACCGTGCCATCAACGAGAGTATAGGCGTTTGGCTTGATGTCATCGGGAGCCGGAATGGCGATTTCAGGCGCAGCGGTTTCTATTTTCTGCGGTTGATAAATACTCTGGGGCAACCGTTCAATCACAGCGTCGAGAGATAATGACAAATCCCGGCCATCGCTTATCAGGGTGGCTTCATTGCGTCCGTATAAACCTTGGTGCAGCTCCATTCGTCCCAACATCATGTTCGGGTGGGTATGGTAATACTCGTTGAGGAGCATTTCCTCGTTCTTGGAATTGCGATAAAGCACACTTTCAGTCCACGCCGGGCCAGAGGGAGATTCCCCCGATAGGCGCTTACGCAGCATCACCAGATCGGTGGTCACTTCGGTATGGGCATTGGCTTTAAATGCATCGTTGGGAAGGCGAATCGCCCCAAGCAAATCCATCTGCTTGGCGAGATGCTTCCGCAATAAGGCTCCTTTTTTGTCGAGCGTGCCTTTCGAGGTAATGAAGAGGATCAACCCGCCGGGCCGAATGCGTTCGACCGTGGCCGCAAAGAAATAATCGTGAATCGGAAACTTAAATTCATTCAGACGCGGGTCGAATGGAGGATAATCGCCGAAGGGAACATTGGAGATGGCTACATCATAGAATCCATCAGCCAATTTGGCGCTCTCATAGGCGCTCTGTCGAATATCAGCATCAGGATAGAGCGCACGGGCAATACGTGCGGTCACAGCATCCAGTTCAATACCGGTGAGCGCCGACTGCTGGTGCATCATTTCGGGCATCAGTCCAATGAAATGGCCTACTCCGCAGGCCGGTTCCAGTATCCGCCCCTGTCGAAACCCGAACCGTTCCAGCATGGTATACATGGAACGGATAATCACCGGAGACGTATAGTGCGCGTTCAGGGTCGATTCCCGTGCGGCGGTATATTCCTCCGTCGTGAGGAGTTGGTGCAGGTGGTCGGCTTCCTTTTTCCAATCGGAATCAGGTACGTGCTGAAACAATTGGGGCATCCCACCCCAACCGACATATTTGACGAGAACCGCCTTTTCTTCTGGAGTGGCTGGGCGGCCTTCTTGTTCGACTCGCTGAAGTGTCTGAATCGCCGCAAAGTTGGCGCGACACTTATGCTTGAGTGAACCGATGCCGATGGAATCGGCATCGGTGATCCGGTAATTATTTACGTTCCGGCTTGTTCTGATTCCGGCTGAAGCAGGATAAAGTGCTCTCGCACGATCTCCCACGCGCTGTCGTGAGCTTGCTGCGCCGTCTGTCCCTGCTGGATCAGTTGCCGCACCAGTTGATCCATCTCGTCCTTGGTTTGTTCCTCCGCGTATAAGAGCATCTCGTGGAGTTGCCCCGTCGCTTCCAGCTCCGTCACTCGCCGGGGTAGAAACTCCCGCCAGTGCCTCTCGGCCATCCGTCCGTATTGGGTGAGTGGTGTCATGCTTGGGCCTAGTATAGGAAAAAAGGTCGAGTTGGTCAGTATCTTTTCGGGATTTGGGAGGCATAGAACGCAGTTATTAGAGGCGCTATTACTCCTCGATTTCCGGTGATGTCGGCGCAATCGCTTTTGAATCGGCAGGCTTCGTGAATTGTGAAGGAGACAGTTTCACTCGCTTGCAATATTTCCACGCGCAATGCTTGATGACGGCCACATGCTTAGGCAACCCGCGCAACTCATGCGGCTTAATGATGTGTTCGTCCTGGTCGGTCCAGCTCAGGCTGCTTTTACCACCGGAGTATCCATGCGTTTTTTTCTGAACTGTGTGCTTGCCCATCGCATCGGCAATCATTTCAGAGGCGTCCTTGTCCGCAGCGGTGAAATGGACCCGATTGGCCAGATTGAGGAGAAATACCTCGGCTTTGTCCCGAGCCCCCATGGGTGGGATGTAGGACGTGGGCGACTGGGTGGAATTGATGGTGGTGGCTCGTGCTCCACGAATCTTGTCGATGACGTTGTAATCGGAGAGGCCGTCTTCGCTGACCAGCACGGTTTCCTGCGCTTCGTCGAGGACGAGTACGATGAGGTTCTTTTTGGCGCGTTCCTCGCTGGAGAGATCATACCGGCGCAGGGCATGAGTATAGAACAAGGCTTTGAGCAGTAAGCTGACATAGCGTTTTTCCGTCTGATATTTCTGCGGAATGCGGATGCTAATGAGCTTTCCAGAGTCGATTTCGTTCAAATCAAAGGTTGGGTTCGGTGAATTGAAAATCTCGGCGATGTCGGGATGCGTAAAGGGTTCAAGATAATTGAAGACCGTCGCGCACGTTCCTTGAAATTGCTCGGCTGGCTGGCGGAGCAGATCGTCAAAATAAGCTCGGAGCCAGTCGCATTTGGTGATTTCGGGTTTCTTAAGGTCTGCGGCCACGGTATCCAAGGCTGTTTTATTGGATACCATGACGAAGAGATTGGTAAGGGTGACGGGTCTCCTGAGGACATGGAGCGCAATGAGCCCATTCTGAATCAGCACTTTCGCGGCGCTTTTGAAAAAGGCTTGTCCTCCCCGCTGCCCCGCAGCGGTCGCCACGTCGACCAGCATCTTCGCATAGGTGGAAGAAGGGATACTTGGGTCAGACAGAAAATTCATGGTGAATGGCGGCTTCCACTTGGGTCCTGCGTTATCCGGTCGGACTTCCAACTGCCGCAAATCATCGCCGCAGTTTAGATCTTGCGCGATGGCCGCGAGCGGCTCGCTCAAATCTCCCTTGGTATCGAGAGCGAGAATTCCCACGTCGGAACGATTCATTTTAACGTTGTGGATAATCGGGACGACGCCAGAGGCAGTTTTCCCCGAGCCGGTTTGACCGTCGATTTCCCACCCTCGGCAAAAGTCGGCCTCAACCCATTTCACGCCACCGAATTTGAGGACGTACTTCGACAAACCGGAAAGTTTGCCGCCGTTGGTTAAGCCATCGTAGAGAAACCACGCAAATGCGATGAGGAGTATTCCCGCAAAAAGGATGAATGGAAACGGCAGTAAAACGAAGCCGCAGAATCCGATAAAGGTCAATGCGCTGTAGACAAGAGATGTTTTATCCATATGACTGCAAGTCCTCCAAGTAAGAGGCCGGTGGTGAAACTCGCCGTCACTTGCTGCCGGACGGCGAGTTTCAGAGTTGTTTGGGTTTGATGCAGCAAAGCCTTAAGTTGTGCGGCAAGGGTCGTGCAGGACTGAACACTGTCTGCAATCGGTGTGTTCAGTTCATGGGTGATCTGTTGGCTAATGGTGAGAGGCTTTTCCGCAAGAACACTGGCCAGTTGCTGGAGGGTGCTAATCAGGGAGTCCACCGATTCGGCGGCGTTCTCCATCTTCTCAACCCTCGTATCCAGTGCGGCCTTGAGCGTGTAGATGCCATTTTGAATGGTATCCTCGCCATGTTTCATGCGCTGCCAGTGCCAAGCGAAAAGGACGACGGTCGGATCGTTCTTTTTAAGCTTGAAGGCACTCAGCAGCCACTTGAGATCGTCGGGAAGATTATCCCCGGTGAAAACTTCATGCGGCAGACGGATGTCCTCTGAACCTAACTCGCTCATGCGCCTTCCTCGGGGATGAGCCATGGGCGGACAATCTCGAACTGCTCATACATCTCATCCAAAAATCCAAAGACCCGCGAGCGGTCGGACATGGTGAGTTCGGGATGGTACATGGCGTCGCCAAACGCAATGTCGAGGGAATCCAGATGAACGACGGTACGCTCCAGCAGTTGGGGCATGGTGATTTCCTTGCCGTGAAATTCGGCGAGAAATCGTTTGCGCAAATTCGACTCCTCGTAGATCGAAAAGTCCTCACCTTTTGCGTAATTCTTGACGACGAAGAAACTGGCTTCGTGGCCGAACCTTTCCAACGCGTCTTTCATGATCACGGTGCAGCTCTTGTCTGGCGTGATGACGAAGGCAAATGTCAAAGAAAGCCGGAGGTCCGGCAATTGCTTGAAGATGCGCATCTCATTAAACCAGTGAGCGATTTCCGTAATGGAGCGCGCCGCGCAATCGACCAACAGTAGCGAGTGTTTTCCCAAATCATCATGGACGAGATCGAGCTCGCCATGCTTTTCCAGATTAATGGTACTGGTGCACTGCGGGTAAAACTGATGCAGATTGGGATTAACCGGGTCGATGTCGTACCCGTGAAAAGGAATTTTTTTATCGAGATAGTATTGAGCGAGAGCGCGAGCGACGAAACTCTTGCCAACTCCACCCTTGTCGCCAGTGATAAAGACAATTCGTTTTGTGTTACTCATAAGATTAGACCTTGCCGCGAAGATCGCGAATACCGGAGTTGGATGTCGAGGTTGAAGGTGCGGAGGTTGTTGGAAGCGAGAGTGGCAGGGATGGAGAATCGGCCGGCGTGGACTCGCGCGACTTGGACGTTGAGCTACGTCTGAGCTGGGCAATCTCTCGATTGTAACGACGGCAGAAACGGCGCAGGGAAGTTTCGGAGACTTTAATGCCGTGTTTGTTCAGTCGTTCAACAATGATCTCGTAACTGGCGTATTTCGCTCGCAACAGTAGAATGGAGCTTTTGTAAGGCTCCAATTCTGTATAGGTCGCGGGTGTATGAACATAAGTTTCGGCGTCCTTAAGCAGGTCGGCTGCGATGTCTTCTGAATTCATTGGACATCTTAAAGCACAACGGGGCCAAACCTCGCTAGGACTACTTAGTAGTCTTTAGTAGTACTAGGGAATACTAAGGAGTACTTGGTAACACCGGCCCGCTGAAACAATCTCTCGGAAAAAAACAGGAGTGGGCACGGTTCCGGTGATCTACTTCATGATTTTTTTCGGTGGAGAATGCGTGATTTTCTTTTGGACGCCTGCCGCCGATTTGGCGGTGGATAGCGGAGAAATGGTGGAGCATAAAACGATAATTAGTGACGACGGCGTGTACCTCGCTTGAGGAAAATCGGACGATAGTGGAGGAATAGCGGTGGTTGGTGGAGATTGAGTGGAGCCATGCCAAAGAGTGACGTCGCTTGCGCGGTCCTTCCGAATTATAAGTGGAGCCAGCGGAATTTCTGCTGAAGAAGGCGTGAATGACGGCGGTTATATGGCGGAGGATTTGCGGCGGGCATGCGTTGCCTGCGCAGAATCAGCTCAGAATTGGTGGTGGCTGTTGTTCGCGGATGGATCGCTGCCGCATAACTTGCGGCGACTGACGGCGAATCGGCGGAGAAGTAAATGATCGTGCCGTCAGATGGCGGAGATTTGGCGGATTTCTGGCGGATCGTGGCGGCGCAATGGCGGCGGCTGCCGCAGGCCAACCTAACGTGAGTTAGGGGAGGCGCGTCAGACTTTTTATTTTGTTTGGTTCGGATTTCTGATTTTTGGAGTGATGGATTAGTTGGGGTGTGGGTTGCTTATTTTGCTTCGTTTTGAGGTGGGTTCGTTTTCTTGGATTTGGGACGGCTCTCTCTTTTTGAGTTTGTCTTTGGTTCTGGCTCGGTGTTACTGGGTACTCCCTAGTACTACTAAAGACTACTAAGTAGTCCTCGAACCGATTTCACGAAACGTGCTTACGTTGAGGCATGTTCCGACTTGATCAGCCCTGCCGTCGACTCTCCAATGCGAGAGACTATTTCTCCATGCACATGAAAACCGGGGACTATCTGACTCAAGATAGCCAGTCCGAAATGATCTGGATGGGAAAAGGCTCCGAACGCTTGAGCTTGCATGGTCACGTAGAAATGGAGCATTTCGTACGACTGTGCCAAGGACAGCACCCCGCCACCGGGGAGAAATTGCTCATGCGCGACAAAGGTAAGCAGCGTCGTCTCTGCTTCTTTGGACAGATGTCTGCTCCCAAGGATGTCTCAATTGCGCTGCTGGTTGGAGGGGACGAACGCATTCGCGTGTGGTGGGAGGAAGCGATGCGCGATGTGGCGCACGAAATCGAACGCGCGATCGCGACGCGCGTGCGCAAGGGTGGCAAAGAGAATGAAGACCGTCTCACTAGCAACATGGTGGCCGCTGTCGTCACGCATGATTCCAGCCGCCAGCTTGATCCGCAGCTCCACACCCACTTCTGCATGATGAATGTCACATTTGATCCGGTGGAGAAACGCTGGAAGAGCGTCCAGCCGTCCCTACTCTATAAGTACCAGAGTTACTTTCGTGAGGTGGGTTACAACAAACTCGCGCAACGCATGATCGAAGCCGGGTACGAATTGGAAAAGTCTCGCGTGGTCGGATTCAATATCAGGGGATTCCCGCCCGATCTGCGGTTGAAGTTCAGCAAACGCCGGGAACAAATCGAACAGCTTGCCAAGGAGTATGGCGTCACGAGTCAGGATGCGTTGCAGCGCATTACTACGAATAGCCGTGTAAAGAAAAGACTGGTTCCCCTCGCGCAGCTTCAAAAACACTGGCAAGCCGAGTGCGGTGAAGCAGAAGGGGTGATTCGCCAAGTCATTGCCACGGCCTCCGGTACTCCCAGTAAACCGATTCCAATTACAGCCAAAGACGCGCTCGCCTATATAGAAGCGCATCTCTTTGAGCGTCGCTCGGTCGTGGATGAGCGTATACTTTTGCGCGACGGTCTGGAATATGGTCGGGGTCGGTTTGAGTTGCGTGAGCTTCAAAAAGAAGTCGATGCGCGGGTGGCATCGGGTGAATTAATTCGTCGAAAGGGATGCATTACGTCCCGAGAGTTGTTGAAGCTGGAACGCGAATGCACCGAATGGGCGTACATTGGACGGGGTAAGCATGGTTGTTTTGGGGATAGTACCGTGGTTGATTCGACACTGAGCGTAGAGCAGACTTCGGCAGCACGTAAGATTCTGAATTCGCGGGACCGGATTATCATCTTTGAGGGTGACGCTGGAACGGGAAAGACCCGAACGATTCGCGAAGTTGTCAAAGGACTGAAGCAGGTCGGGGATCGTCCCTTTGCGTGTGCTCCATCGTCGGGCGCAGCGGAAGTCTTGCGACAGGAACTCACGCCGGACGCCGATACCCTGCAACAACTCTTGGTGAACAAGGATCTCCAACATCGTTTGCAGGGGCAGACGATCCTCGTCGATGAGGCGGGGTTGATTTCGATCCGGCAGATGCACGAATTGTTCAACGTTGCCTATCGCGGCGATAACCGGCTGATTCTGGTCGGCGACATCAAGCAGCACAGTTCGGTTGAGGCAGGGGATGCTCTTCGTGCGCTGGAACGGTACGGCAATCTGGAAGTGGCTACGCTTCGGACCATCCGGCGGCAGATCGATTTCGGCTACCGCAAGGCCGTGGAATTTCTGGCGCGGAAGAAAGCATATCAGGCGTTCGATCAATTCGAAGCGCTTGGCGCGGTGAAGGAAATCGCCGATCCGAAGGAATTATTTAATCGTGCTGCCAAAGATTACGTTTCTACCCTACTAAAAGGAAAATCATGTCTGGCGATCTCGCCAGTCTGGTCGGAAATCTACCAATTCACGGAGACCGTTCGTGATCAGTTGAAGGAAAAGAGTCTGCTTCAATCAGAGGAGCGAAAGGTGATGACGTTTCGATCCTTCCAATGGACCGATGCGCAGACGAAGGATGTGCAGAATTATCAACCCGGCGATGTCCTGCTTTTTCATCGCAACGTCGCGGCGTTTGTTAAAGGCGAATCTGTCCGATTTGTCGAGCAGCAAGATCAAGAGATCATAGTGGAGAAAGACTCCGGCGAGAGATTTGCGTTTAGTCCAAAACGAATCGCGAGCTATGAGGTTGGCGCTGAACAGGAGATCCCGGTGGCGATTGGTGAGCGGGTACTGATTCGCGGTAATCACAAGCCGTCCAAACTCCAGAACGGTGACATCGTGGAAGTCGTTGGGTTTGAAGATGACCATTCCATTCTCCTCAAAGATGGCCGGGCCATACCGTCTGACTTTCACCAGTTCACACATGGGTACGCCACGACGTCTCATGCTGCTCAAGGGAAAACGGTGGATCGAGGCATCGTGCTAATGTCCGGTGCTGGGATTCATGCCGGAAACTTGAAACAGGCATATGTCAGCAATTCCCGCTTTCGCGAAAGTCAGGCGATTTATGTATCCGACCGAGAAGCCGCGAAAGACGCGATGGCCACTCTCGCAGATCGCCAGCTAGCGATGGAGTTGGTGGAAGATCGACAGCGGCGGTGGAAAATCTTCCAAAAACTCAACGAAGCGTATGACTCTTTTAATTATTACCGCCAGCGAGTGCTGGCGGCGCTCCAATCTCCAAAAGTGAAACCGGGAGTATCCATCCATGTCTGATGCCAAAACAATCGCAGATACATTGACCACCGTGTGGGAAGGTTCCTGGGGTTCCATTTCGCCATCACCCCATTCGGTCGAAACGCTTCGTCTCTGCAAGTTGGAAAACGGGAAGGAGGTGGAATTGATCTCCTATCCCTACCGGAGCCTCACGCGATGGAGTTTGAAATGCGGACAGCCCGAACGACTGGAGATCGAAGCGGCGGGAGAGTCGATTGTCATTACGGGGCGCGGTCTCAAACGTTTGGCCGAAGCTCTTGATGAGGGGCAGTTACGTTGTGTTCGCGAGCAGAATGAAAATGATAAAGCTGGGGATTTGCTGGTGCTCTCAATCAAGCGAGCTAAGTCGTCGATATAGTTAGCAATATCTGGATCGCTTCAGTTGCTTTTCTAGTCGAGTCCTTTGGTCAGTTCGGCCCACGAACAACGCAGAGCCCGACGCAATTTGACAATGACATCAAGTGAGGGGCTGGAAATACCCTTTTCAAGCCGCTGAAGATAAGATCGGTCGATGTCCGCTGCCTCGCAGAGCTGCTCTTGAGTCAAATCAAGGCGCGTGCGTAGTTCGCAGATATTTTGCCCGAATTTCTTCCGAATAATCACACTAGAAGACTGCCTTTGAATATCGGAATAGTGAGCCGCATATATGCGGCTTTTTATTTGACTTTGTTTTTCCTTTCCTTATCGTCACCTCAAGCTCCGAGGGGCAATCAAGGGATCGGCATGAAAAAAATTCTGTTGGTAGATGATCAAAAGACTGTACTGCACGTGCTCAACTTCGCTTTGGCTTCTTCACGAATTGAGACGGTATTGGCGATCAATGGGCAAGAGGCTTTATATCAGGCCCGAGTACAGCAATTTGATTTGATTTTACTCGATATGCACTTGCCTGACATCAGTGGCTTGGAGGTGCTCCGGCAGCTAAAGCTGGACGAAACTACGCAGGAAATTCCTGTTATCTTTGTGACCGGCAGTAATCAGTTAGAAGACAAGGTACAAGCCCTGTCGTTGGGGGCGGTCGATTACCTGAGCAAGCCTTTTACCTTGGATGAAATCCAACATTGCGTGAATCGAGTTCTTTTCGCTACACGCTCCTACTGTCAGATATAAGAATAAACAAGGAGAGCTAAATTCCGTCAAATAAGCGGTCGTAAGTGCATCCTAAAGCCTTGTGAAGCTGTTTAAGGGTAGCTAGTGAGGGGCACTTCTGGCCGGATTCAAGCATTTGAACATAGCGTTTTGTCATGTCCGCTTTCACTGCAAGCTTGTCTTGGCTGAGTCCTGCTGCACTACGTAGCTGGTGGATGTTTCGTCCTAAGTTACGTAGGGACTTTTTAGACACCTTGTTTTGCACAAGAGCTAAGCATGTGAGAAAGTTGAAAATATTGCGGCGAACTGGCAGTTCTTTTTTGATTGATTTGAACTGGCGGTTCGTTAAACAAAGGAAGCGAGTTTTGCTTCAAGATAGGGGTGGCTGGCGGGTCTTTTTCGCGTGCTTTCCCTGCATGGGGTTCCTTGGGACGGAAAATTTACTTTCCAAGTGTGAAATTGCATGGAATGGTCTTATCTTCGAAAAACAATAGGGGGCGTTTGTGGAATACAGTTACCGTGATGGGCGGCTAAATCGGTGGTTCGCCACCTTCGGAAAAACGGTTCAATATGGCATCTGGTTATGGCCGCTTTTTTTCAGTCATGCTGGGCCTGCTTCGGCGGCAGATAACGCCACCACTCCCACTCCGGCCCTTTCCCTCAGAGTCATCGACAGCCAAGAAGTTGATTACGGCACGTACTCCATCTTTTACAACCGGGTAGAGCCCCCGGTTCTCAAGCCAAAAACGATAGCCTCTGCCGCACTGCCAGCTTTGACGATAGCCTCTCCCACAGCCGCTGACCTAGAAGCGACTCGCAAAGCCGAAGCGAAGGTCCAAATGGTTATCGTTGCGGACGTGACTGTGTACGATGGCAAGACAACCATTCTGCGCTGGTGGCAGGACGGAGGGGAGTACGTCTATCGCAGTAATATCAATTTCTTCTACCTCCGTAGCTTGTGCAATTTTGAAACCGAAAAGACTTCGTACTTTGTCATGTTGGCCGTATCGGACGGAGGCCCTTTGCCTGCCAGTCTCTCCTTTGGACAAATCGGTAATGGCTCTCATTTTGCTTTGATCTCCCAACCCAAGACCGGTGTGAAACCGGAAGCTGCTCAATTCATGCGGGACGTCTGCGCTTACTACGAGAACCATCAGACGGAACTCATTGCAGCCTATCAAGTGCGCGAAAAGACGCGAATCGCGAAAGAGCAATGGGATAAGGATCATCCACCACAACCCAAAGACGTGGTCATCCAGTACTTCCCGATTCGGAGCAACTTTGATGAGTTGAAGGGAGCTGCCAAATGAAAGCTCTCTACAGTTTGTTGTTCATCATTGCTTTCGCGGTCACTTCCGTGGCGAGGCCTCCTGAGTCTGATCCGACCCCAGATGCGCTGAATGAAGGATGCGCCCTCCAATTCGATGCGGACAATCAAATCTACCACTTCAAATGGTGGGGGCATTCTGGCCGTACCTATTTTGTATTAAGCAGCCAAGATCTCATGAGCTGGAACTGGGTTCCCGTCATTGAGACAGGTGAGAATGCCATCAAGGAATGGGCATTCACTTCTACTGCCGACAAATTCTTCGTCCGCCTCAGGTACACCGACCAGCCCACCAGTGACCCACTTGGTGACGATTTCGATGGCGATGGCATTTCTAATCTCCTCGAAGTCCAGCAAGGAAGCGACCCGTTTGATTATTATAGCCGGCCTGCGCAAACCATCACTGCTACAGTTACTTTATTGAGCGGCGATAATCAAAGTGCACTCGCTGATCAGTACGCACCTCAACCGTTGCGATTGCTTGTCACAGATGGCTCAAGCACCCCATTAGTCAATGCCCCAATTACATTTAACACCGGCTTGAACGCCTTCATAGTTGGCTTAGATGCAAGCTCGACTTTGACTAGTAGCCTAGTCGTCAAAACAAATACTCAAGGTCAGGCTCTGGCATATCTCTGGCTGCAAGGTGATCCTGGTGTCAGGATTATCACATATCATCCGACTGAACATCCTGCACAGACCGTGACGATCTCAGCGCAAGTAGTCGCTGGAGCTCCTGTTACTCCAACGGATTTGACTGCCACCACCAATGGTGATGGCAGTGTGACTCTAAATTGGTCAGACAGTGCGACAAATGAGACCGGCTATATTGTCGAACGCTCTCTCGACGGAGGGCAAACATGGACAGCAATTGTTACGACGGCTGCCAATGCCACTTCTTTTACCGATTCTACCGTTCCACCGGGAGTTTCAGCGTTATATCGGGTTAAAGCCAGTAACGCGCTTGGCTCATCCAGCGCAAGCGACATCATTTCGCAAAATGGAACAAATATATCAACTACGGATACTGATGGGGACGGGATTCCTGACGCATATGAGTTGGCTCACGGGCTTGATTATCTGAATCCCTACGATGCTCTTGATTTTGTCAGCTCAGATTCAACGACAACTCAGATTGAAGCCTACATTAAAAGTGTCGATCATCGCGATTTATCAAGCACGACGATAAATACTTTGCAGGGGCCTCCTGCAAGCAATAAACCGGGAGACGTTGTGCCAGTGTCATTCCAACTCCTAACTGCAAATGGCGTCCCTGTGGCAAATGCTTGGATATTATTTGATGGGCAGGCAGCTGAATTGCAGTGGAGTTCTCAAAACACAGGATCGGACGCCAAAAATTATCGTTATCTAAAGACCAATCTTCAGGGAAAGATTACAGGTTACCTTGTCGTTGGACCCAACACGGGAATTAATTCGTTTAATTTGAGCACGATTACGGGGTATTGAAATGAGGGGGAAACGTATATTCGCAGGTGGCATCTTTTCAATTGCCGGTGCTGTAATGGGTATGCTGTTCTGTTTAGCAGCTTCTGCCTTAGGTGCCACCAAATCAGTTTCGGTAAATAATGTTGCACCGGCTCCACCGGCAAATCTGTCGGTCTCGCAGATTGCCCCGTCAGGCGGCGATGAGGCCGATCCATCCAGAGTTGAAATTAGTTGGTCTGCCTCACCATCTGGATCACCAGATTCTTATTCAGTTGAACATAACCAGAGCAGTACTAGCTGGGATAGTATTTACGGCGGTGGAGGTCTAAATACACAGGACCAAAATCTCTTAGGAAATGCACGCCATTTTTACCGTGTACGCGCACACAACCAGTATGGGTGGTCAGGATACAGTCAGTACGCAGTTTACAGCTTCCCAGTCAGTGCTGCTCTAGAAACAAAGTCATGGAATGGCGGAGATTCTAAAACTGGATTCCTCAGTGCTTTTATTAATCCTCCGAATACAAAGCCCAAATTTTATACCAGCCTCTTTTCCTATAGCGGGGGATCATCGAATGGTGAAATGGGTATCACTAGTGGTGGAGGGTGGACGTATACGTCAGTATCAACATCTGTTGATCTGGATACAAGAGTTCAGACGTCATATTACTATGGTACCACTTCGTACACTTATGATGAAATATGGCCGAACTATGAGGTTCACACCAAAATGTCTGGATCGCGTGACTATCTGACAGGCGCGTGGACCGGCACTACAACTTTCAATAACGGCGGAGAACCTGAACCCATATCAGGGCCATACGAGGTGGCCTTTTCGACTGATGAGACGGTATATGACACGCCCACCGAAACTCATACAGGGGAATCTACTAGCTATACCGCCCCTGCGGGTTCCCCCGGTACACTGACCAAAAACTACAGCACTAGTAACGACCTTAGTGATGAGTACACAACTACGCGAATGATCGCGAAGGCGTGGCAGAACGCTGCTGATGCCGAGACCACCGCCAGTTTCGCGATAGCTTCAAAGCCACCCTACCCAGCGATGGTCCCTATTGCTAGTTATTGGCTGGATAAGGATACTGAGGTTGACGTTTCACTCACTCAGGGAAAGTATCATTTCAAATCGAAGCATAACGCAGTTTTTCGTGAGAGTTGGTATGAGGTTACGGTGCCAAGCGATTCCAATAGTCAACCTATTTCAGTGGCGTGCAGTTGGTCGTCGAATAGTAGCAAAGACTCTGGCGATTATTCAGTAAATCCACCGGAGGATAACTGTTCCATAGGCCTCCAGTTTAAAGACGAAACAACCCTTACTTTGTACGACGACTATGGCACCTTGGATGCGATAGAAAGCCAGAAAACTGCTATTGGCGTCACCTCATTTTATGTTGGGCCGGGGGGCACGCAGCGTCACGTTTCGGTTGCAGGAGCAGGATTTACTGTCAAAAAATGGACCTCGACAACTAGCGTTGTGGTGAGCGGAGCAGTTACTCTTTCTGAAAGTGAGTCTGGTTTTTTTACGGTCGCAATTAATACTAAGACCGCAAAAAACTCAAAATCTCGCCTAAACATAGCAGCCGAAGCTTTTGATTCTGAAGGGAAGAGCCTCAAAACAAAGAACGCCACCATCGCCCTCGTATCAATGGAGCTTTCTTTCGAAAAAGTGGGCGACAATTGGGAGATAGAAGACAATAAAGACGCTGATGGAACATGGATGCCAGGCGGCGGAAAGCGTATGTTTGTTGATGCTAAGACGCCAAGTGAGTCCGCCATGAGAGATACCGTTTACGTGAAAGTAAAAAGCGATGCGCCGGAAGGATGGAAAGTAAAACTGAAAGCCTTTGACGTAGATGATCCGACGACTGATAAGGTTGATCCTAATCATGTGATCGATACGAATGACACAGCAACACGAAAGCAGGGCAATGACAACCGTGGGTACGATAGTCTGGGGATTCAGCAGCCTCCTTATTTTGTTTCAAGTACCGATGAGACGGTGGTTTGCACTATAGACTCACAAGGCGTTGCGCGTCTCGACAACGGCCAATTGCCTAAATTGCAGATGACTGATCATCCCGGAGATAACGTGCGAGTAGCGGCAATTTTTCTTAAGTCAGATGGAACTCCAATGTACGGGCAAAGCCTAGATGACTTACAGGTCGACAATAGCACCCAACCGGGTTATTTGCCGCCAAGCGATGATTATCCCAAGGACGGTCAGTTTACGGGGGCAATTTCACCTATGCTCACAGTCTGGAGAAAGTTGAATGTTGAAGTAGATTCTATGACTGCCGTTCCTACGAGCGGAGATCAGAAGAATTACGAGGAAGGTACTATTTTAGGAGTTGAGTTTCATCCAGAAGACAATACTAGCACTGTGACATTGAGCGTTCTCTTGACAGGCCCTAAAGATAGATACGAAAACGGCTATTTGACTGTAAGTGGCGTTTCTTATGAAGTCGTGTCGAATACCAATAACTGGACGGATTTTACTTACGGAGATGAAGTCGTCCTGAAAGGCAACGTACCAAGTTCCATTGTCGGCCAGGCTTTCACCATCGTTGATGACGACGATAAGTTCTTGGCGCAACTTGGATTGCCCGCGCCGTTGCCCCGCAATCAGTACCACGAAGACATCATTAAAGGAATTAGGCCTAAATATGCCCCCGCATATATTCAGGTCGAAGATGCCAATACCCTCGGATGGAATGCAAGACAGACTATTCCGTTCAAACTTAATGCTACAACGCCAGACTCACTGACAGGAAATGTTTTTGGCGATGCTAAAGACTTGACTGATAAAAAAGTATTTTGGGCATTCACTGTAACAATTGGATATCAGCCCGATGATGGTCGTGACCATGATCCAGAGACCGAAGGTCTCCTTAAGGGTGGCGGCGCCAAGTATGGAATAGGCAATGCATCTTTTGGATATGCTGCTATTTACATTGAGTCAATTCGTGAGGGAACGGTAGAACTTCTAAGCAAGATGCCACCTTCGACTTTAAATAATACAGCGGTTCGCCAGCAAATAGTAGATTCATATAACTCATGGTTGCTTGGGGTGATTGCCCATGAAATTGGTCATAGCACGGGTGCAGATTCAGCTGGTCAAGACCATGATGAGGGAGGGCTAATGACGGATGGGGCAGCGAGAATTCAGACGGACTTTTCAGCGCCCACGATTAACAGATTCCGAAATGCTGAAATGTGGACACACTAGGCGATATGAAAAAAATAATAACATACTTAGTTATAGTTCTATATAGTCTACTTGCAGAAGTATCCTTTGCGTCCAGCTTTGCAACTTCAGAAAAAGTGGAAGTGGATAATATCGCTTCGGTATTAAATATCTATAAAGTTACACATAATAATCAATTCCCGAGCAAGTGGGAGCAGGTTTCTGAAATATACGATATAGCCAAGGTCAATAAGAATTTGAATTATCCGCAGTCCTATCCCATAGAAGATCATTATCAATTTGTAGCGCAACCAATGTTTTTGCCGGGCGCGGAGGGGAGCCGGGTTTTGCTGATCCGGGCAGTACCTTTACAAGCCTCGTCCGAGATAGATGAGAATACTGATAAGCAATGGCGGTATGTCATTTATAGCGACAGCAAAGGCAATGTTCTCACGACACGATTGTCGGAGAATGACGTTCAGGCTATGTTCAAAAAGGCTGGTGTGACGATTACACCCAAAGCAGGACTTCCAACAGTTGAGTCCGACGAGAAAATTCAGAGAAAGGAGCCCAAGCCAACCATGAACCCCGCAGATGCCGCGTTTTTGGCTCTATACCCTCAATACGATCCGCGTAAGAATCCGAAAGCTCAGAGACCACCGCAGTCGCTTATCGATGAGTACAAGAAAGCGCATAATATGGCCACACCTGTGGTTACTGAGACGCCCCATGAGGTAACTCATGCAACGGAACAAGCGCCAATTGCCATTATTGAAAAGACAGAGTTCAAATCTAGCTGGAAACTATGGCTTGGCTTCGCGGTAGGCATCCTCGTTGCTGGAACTGCGTTGTGGAAATACCTACAGAAGAATAGATAAACGATGTTTTTGTGGGCGGCAATCATTTGAACACCTTCGCTTAGTGGGAGCTTGCTGAAGCAAAGCCGCCTTCTGCACGCCAATTCCCTAGGCCAGCTAAGTATTTCTGCTGCTGCCTTCTCCCGATTACGTTGCCTGCGACCATCCGCTCCTGAGGAGACTTGAATGATCTTCTTAGTTGTGTGAGAAAAGAGTCCTTGAAAATACGGGGGTGAGATATGAAGACCTTGGGTGCTGCGATAATTTCGACAGTTGCTTTTTTAATGATTGTGAGCGTATGGGGTAAGAATGCGCCGCCGGGGATGGATTATGATTTTAAGGCCAGTGACTTCAGCCTGAGTAAATCTAAACTGGACTTACTTCCGCAATCAGACGGAATGAGCTTTCCTGAAAAGATTCATTTTTTAGAAAAGCTTACACAAAAGGAGCCGCAGAATACCAGAGCGTGGATTCAGTTGGGGTATGCCTATTTCTCGTCTGCGGATATGGATAAAGCATTCGCAGCTTTTAAAACCAGCGTAACACTTGATTCAAAGAGCGATCTCGCTTGGGATGGCTTGGGTGTTGGTTATGCTTGTAAAAACGAATGGTCTTCCGCCGTCGACGCCTTTCAAAAAGCGTTTGCACTGAATCCCCGTAACAGCGATGCGGCGGCGCATCTCGGTTACGCCTTGGATGAAACGGGGAAGCAAGCGGAAGCGGAGAAATTGCTTCGCGAAACTGTGAAGGCAGATCCATTGGCATTCTTCGCATGGAATAATCTTGGTCGGCTCTTGTGCAGGCAACTGAAATACAAAGAGGCAATTGATGTTTTCAATCAAGTTCTCCAGCTCAACCCAGAATTCATCTTTGCATTGAGAAATCGTGGCGTGGCTAAATTCATGATGGGGAATAATGAAGAGGCAATTCAAGACTTGCGCAAGGCCTGCGAAATTGATCCCAAGCAGTCGATTGTATGGATCACTCTGGCTGCCGCTTACACTGCCGCAGGACAACCCGACAAATCATTGGAAGTAGTGCAACAAGGACTCAAGGCAAATCCCGACGGAGCAGAACTGTGGCAGTCTCTGGGGACATTGTATGACGGACGCGAGAAAACCAATGAGGCATTGGAGGCTTTTCGTAAAGCGTGCGAACTTCGGCCACAGCTTATTTCATCGTGGCGCAATTTGGTGAATTACCACCTTAAACTTAAGGAAGCAGTTAAGGCCGCTGCGGTTGTCCAACAGGCTATAGACGCCAATCCTCATGAGGCCGAACTATGGTTTTTACAAGGATCAATCTATTTTGATCAGACAGTGCCGCCCAAGTATAAGGAGGCATTAAGCGCTTTTCAAAAGGCTACAGAACTCAATCCTAAAAACCCAGCGGCTTGGAGAGGTGTCGTTAATTGCTATTATCGGTTGGGTCAGCGAGAAAGATCGCTCGACTTAATTCGACAGAGCATGAGTGCCGCCCAGAAAGGGCTCGAAGCCAATCCAGACAATCTGGATTTATTGACTGAGTTAAGCACCATTTATCTCGATCTCTCTATGCTTCCCGAGGTAGAGGAAACATTACTCAAAATACAACGTATCTCTCCAGAGAAACCGGGATTATCCGCAGGGTTTGTGGCCCTCTATACGAAAACCAAGCAATACGAAAAGGCGGCACCGTTTGTACAGCGGGCTTTGGAAGAAACTCCTAAGAATGCATTGGTTTGGTATATTCTTGGCGAGTTCTATATAGCCAAAGGTATGGCAAAAGAGGCCCAGCAATGCTTGGAAAAATCATGCGAAATAGATCGAAGCAGCTGTAGGATTTTAACAATGCTGGGTATACTTTATAACTTGAATGGCGAATCCGACAAGGCTCTCAAGGTGCTTCAAGATGCGACTTTGCTAGATGAAAAGGTAGATGGCACATGGGAGGCGCTCGCAAGTGTATACCAAGGCAAGAGGAATTACAAAGAGGCGCTTGAGGCACATGAAAAAGCCATTTCAATAAACCCTGGCTTTCCCCTTCACTGGAAGGGAAAGGCCACGGATCTGATGTGTCTGGGACGCATAGATGAAAGCATAGTCGCTATCAAGGAAGCGCTTCGCCTTGCCCCGGATGATTCCGAATCTCAATCTACCCTGCAAATGCTTCTCGTCTTGCAAAAGAAGAATTAAGAACCCTACTAACTTGTGGGGAGTGAGGGGGGCGTCTCGACAATCTACCCCGATTACGTTGCGTGCGGACAGCATTGGCATGCGAGCGAAAATGCTGGCCACGAAATTGAATGCTGTCACTGAACTCTTCGTGAATTCCCTGACGAGATCACTGGCGCGTCGGCGAGAATAGCAGCCCTCTCAGCAGTCATAGAAGCTCGCATAGCAACTCTGCCCAAGGCGCATAACAGAAAGTTGCTTTTCCGTGCAAAATCCTACTTATTCCAACTTGCCTTTTGAGTAGGAAGTAGTTACAGTATATACACTTAAGAAAGGTTGGCGTGATTGGTCATCCTTCGACAAGCTCAGGATGACGGGTTGAGGAGGTAGTCTCAATAGGTAGTGAGGAGTTCTTGTGAGTGCCGAAGCATACACAAAAACATGACCTTCATTCCATAAAAAGGCGCAGAACGAAATTTCGCTCTGCGCCTTTTTGCAGCGTGACGCTGCACCCAGCTTGGCGGCAGTACGATGTACTGCCGTCTGCATTGCCGAGTACTAGCTATCTCATCAGGCCCAATTGACGCCGTGCATGGAACCGGTCTTGAGGAACTGTTCGTGCATGGCGAAGGCTTTGCTGAGGGTTTGCGGGGTCTGGCCGTCCTTGACGTTGGCGAAGTAACTGCGGAGTTCGTCGCGGTAGCTCTCGTGCGCGCAGACGTCGACGAGGAGGTTGGCGCGTTCGCGGGGCGATTTGCCACGGAGATCGGCCACACCGTTTTCGGTGATGACGACCTGCACGGAGTGTTCGTTGTGGTCCTGGTGGCTGACGAAGGGAACCAGCGTGCTGATCTTGCCATCCTTGGCCGTCGAGGGACAGGTGAAGATGGAGATGTAGGCGTTGCGGGTGAAGTCGCCGGAGCCGCCGATGCCGTTCATAAGCTGCTTGCCCATGACGTGGGTGCTGTTGATATTGCCGAAGAGGTCGACTTCGATCGCAGTGTTGATCGAGATGATGCCGATGCGGCGGGCGATTTCGGGGTGATTGCTGATTTCCTGCGGACGCAGAACGATGCGGGAGCGGAAGAATTCAATCTCGTCGTAGATGCCTTGCAGCGTCTCAGGGGTGATGGTGAGCGAGGAGCCGGAGGCGAACTTGATCTTACCGGAGCGCAACAGGTCGATGACCGAGTTCTGGATGACTTCGGTGTACATCTCGAACTTGGGGATGTCGGGGTTGGTGCCGAGGGCGCCGAGTACCGCGTTGGCGATGTTGCCGACGCCGGATTGGATGGGGAGGAATTCCTTGGGGATGCGGCCGCTCTTGATTTCACCGGCGAGGAAGTTGGCGACGTTTTCGCCGATCTTGTTGGTGAGTTCGTCCGGGGCGTCGAAGCCGCGGGCTTCGTCCTCGAGGCTGGTCTCGACGTAGCCGACGATCTTCTTGGGGTCGACCTTGACGAAGGGCTGGCCGATGCGGTCAGACGGCTTGTAGATGGGGATTTCGCGGCGGTGGGGCGGGTCGAGCGGCTGATAGATGTCGTGGAATCCGCGCAGGGCCTTGGGGTGTTTGCTGTTGAGCTCGACGATGATTTGATCGGCGAGGAAGGCGAAGGTGGGCGTGGCGCCGACGCCAGCGGTAAGAACGATCTCGCCGTCGGCAGTCAGGTCGGACGCTTCGATGACGGCAACGGAAACCTTGCCGAGGAAGCCGTAGCGGACGTTCTGCGGGAGCTGCGACAAGTGCATGTCGAAGAAGCTGACCTTGCCGGCGTTGATGCCCTTGCGCAGATCATTGTTGGTCTGGTAGGGGGTGCGGAAGGAGATCGCATCGGCCTTGGTGAGTTCGCCGTCGAGGGACGGGCCGGTGGAGGCTCCGGTGACGACGCCGATCTTGAAGGGGCGACCGGCGGCGTGTTCGGCAGCGGCGCGCTTGGCGATAGCGGTGGGGATGGCCTTGGGGGTTCCGGCCGGGGTGAATCCACTGAAGCCTACGGTCTGGCCATGTTGGATAAAGGCGGCGGCTTCTTCGGCAGTAAGTTTGGGGTACGGTAGTTGACTCATAATTCTTTCATGATGCGGACCTCGATGGCGCTGAGGGCGGAGGTGGAGCCGCTCTCGTCCTGCATGAGGAGGTTGCCATCCTGGTCGATGCCGCAGAAGGTGCCCTGGCGGGTGTGATCTTTCAATTCACAGGCCACTTGCCGGGGTTGGCCCCAGGCGGCGTTGATTTCGTCGACGAAAGCGGTGAATCCCTGCGCGACCATTTTTTCCTGCATACGCCGGGTGGCGACGAGGATGGCATCGGCGAGCGATTCGGGCTTGGGGACGTGCGGGAGGAGGTCCTTCAGGCGGGTCGACTGGCCGAGGAGTTCGGGCGAGGTGTGCTCGGGATGATTGGTGATGTTGATGCCGAGGCCGATGACGGCGGTGGCTTCGTTGTAGCGCTCAACCAGGAGTCCGGCGAGTTTGCGGTCGCCCACCATGACGTCGTTCGGCCAGCGCAAGCGCAGATCCTTCACGCCGAGTTGGCGCAGGACGCCGAGGAGTGTCCAGCCCATGACGAGCGGGAGCGGTTCCCAGCGGGAGCGGGGGCCGTCGGCGGGGATGACCATGGACATCCAGAGGCCACCGGCGTCGGAGACCCAGGATTTGCCGGTGCGACCGCGACCGGCTGTCTGGCGGATGGCGAGGACCGCGTTCCACTCGGGGAGAGCGCGGCAGAGATCGTTGGTGGAGGTCACTTCCTCCACGCAATGCACGGCCCACCCTTCGGCGGTGGGCCGGATCATGGGTTGGGGACCGCGATGGATGACTTGGTAACTCATACGTTTAAACGCTTTGTTCTTCGTTCACGCTTCTCTTTTGGCAGCGCAGTCCATCCAGCCCCCGTGCAACCCCCAGGTTTGCGTTTATTCGAGTTCGATGAGGGATTGACCTTCGTTGACGGCATCACCCATGGCGACGTTGACCTTCTTCACCTTGCCGGCGCGCGGCGCGTTGATGTAGGTGTTCATCTTCATGGCTTCGACGGAGAGGAGCACGTCGCCTTCCTTGACGGCGTCGCCTTCCTTGACATTGATCGCGACGATCTTGCCCGCAAGCTGGCTGACAACCGAGCCGGGACCGGCCGGAGCGGCGGCGGCGGCCGGAGCAGCCGAGACCGGCGCGCTGACGGAGGCCGAGGCAATGGGGGCGGAAACGATCGGAGCGGCCGGAGCGGGGGCACTGGCAACGCCCTGGGGGTTGAAGGGCGCGCCTTCGGGGCCCTGGTCGAGGATTTCAACCGTCACTTCGTAAGCTTTGCCTTCAACTGTTACCCGTAGTTTTTTCATGTGTTCAGGGAGTAAAATGGTTTCTATATTCTGGGGAGTCTTATCTCAACTTGTGCGAGGAGTAAATCTCGCGGCGGCCTTCAAGGGACCAATCAACGACTGGCACGGACACGGCTACTTGCTGGGCCGCGTTGGCCGCTTGAATGGCGAGGATGCGGTACTGGCCACGGAGGGTTCCGGCCACGCTCGCCGCGATGACGGCGAGGATGTGGGCGGGAATTTCCGCACTGCCAGCAGGGGTCTTCACCTCGGTCGCAGCCGCCGGAGCGGGCGCGGACGAAGCGGCGACGCCGCTGTTGCCATTGCTTTGCAGGTTGACGACGGTCTCGGCGGATTCGCCCCGGGCGGGCGCCTCAAAGGCGTCCACCGCTGTGCGCAACGCCTTGAGTTCCTCCAGTACCTCGCGGTTTTCCCGGCGCAGTGAGGCGACTTGCGCTATCGCAATCGCGCCCACGACGAGGGCTATGATGGAGAGTACGATTTCCATGGTGTTCTCGGTTAGAGCGGGATGTTGCCGTGCTTTTTCGGCGGGCGGGTTTCACGCTTGGAGAGGAGATTGCGCAACGTCATGGCGAGGGCCGCGCGGGTGTCGGCGGGCTCGATGATGTCGTCGATCATCGCCTTGCTGGCGGCCTGGTAGGGCGAGGCGAACTTGTCGCGATAATCCGCGATGAGTTCGGCTTCCTTGGCCTTCGGGTCGGCGGCGGCGGCAATTTCCTTGCGATAGAGAACCTTGACGGCGCCCTCGGCACCCATGACGGCGATTTCCGCCGTGGGCCACGCAAGAACGTAATCGGCTCCCAGATCCTTCGAGCACATGGCGAGGTACGCACCGCCGTAGGCTTTGCGCAGGATCATGGTGATCTTCGGCACGGTCGCCGCGGAGTACGCGAAGAGCATCTTCGCGCCGTGACGGATGATGCCGCCGCGCTCCTGGGCCAGACCGGGCAGGAAGCCGGGGACGTCGACCAGCGTGATGATCGGGATGTTGAAGCAGTTGGCGAAACGGATGAACCGGGCCGCCTTGTCGGAGGCGTCGATATCGAGCGTGCCAGCCTTGACCATCGGCTGGTTGGCGATGATGGCCACCACCATGCCCTTCAAGCGGGCAAAGCCAACGATGATGTTCTTCGCAAAGTCGCGCTGCACTTCGAGGAAGGTATTCGCATCAAAAAGCTTTCCGATCACCGCCGCCATGTCGAGCGGAGCCTTCGGATCTTCCGGCACGAGCGCTTCCATGCTCTTGTGCTTGGTCAGCGACAGGGTCGGGGGCAGCTTGTGGGGCGGATCGACCAGATTGTTGGACGGCAGGTAGGAGAGCAACTGCTTGACGATCTGAATCGCATGCGTGTCGTTCTCGGCGACGAAGTGGATGTTGCCGGAGATGGTGGCGTGAGCCGCCGCGCTACCGACTTCTTCCATCGTGCAAGTCTGACCGGTGGCCGCCTTGATGACGTCCGGGCCGCAGATGAACATGTTGGCCTGCTTCTTGATCATGATCTGGAAGTCAGTCAACGCCGGCGAGTACGCCGCGCCGCCCGCGCAAGGACCAGCGATGACCGCGATCTGCGGGACCACGCCGGAGGCGAGCACGTTGTGGAAGAACACCTGTCCGTATCCGGAAAGCGATTCCACGCCTTCCTGAATGCGCGCCCCACCCGAATCCATGAAGCCGACGATCGGCAGACCCGCCTTGAGCGCGTAGTCCATCAGGTTGACGATCTTCTTCGCGTGGATGTTGCCCAGCGAACCGCCCGCGACCGTGAAGTCCTGGCTGAAGGCCGCCACGGGAACGCCCGCAACGTAACCGGTGCCGGTGACGACGCCGTCCGCCGGCAGGCTCTTGCCCATCATGCCGAAGTTCGTGCAGTTGTGTTCGGCGTACAGACCGCGCTCCTGGAAGGTATTCGCGTCGTAGAGATTGTCCAAACGATCACGGGCCGTCATGAGGCCCTTCTTGCGGCGCTCTTCGAGCTTGTCTTTGCCGCCGCCATTGATGGCGACGTCGCGTTTCTTTCTGAGCTTGTCAACTACTGCAGCGGAAATAGGCATGGGCTGTTCCTTTGAATACCTTCGTTGGTTTCGGGTTTAAAATCAGGGTTTAGTGGTGATGATGGTCGCCGCCGCAGGAGCATCCGCCCTTGGGCTGGCAAAATTCGGTCAGCACACCGTGAGTCGACTTCGGGTGCAGGAACGCCACGAGCTTGTTGCCCGCGCCGTCAATCGGCGTTTCGTGAATGAGCTGCGCACCGGCCGCCTTGGCCTGGGCGAGCTGGCCCACAACGTCGTCGCTGCCAAAGGCCACGTGATGGATGCCTTCGCCATTCTTCGCGAGAAACTTCGCAATGGGGCTGTCTTCCGCCGTCGGCTCGAGCAGTTCGACATGCACTTCGCCCACGGCAAAGAAGGCAGTGCGCACTTTTTGAGAGGGCACTTCCTCGCGGTGCTCGCACTTGAGACCGAGGACGGTCTCGTAATATTTGATGGATTCGTCGAGGGAACGAACGGCAATGCCGAGGTGGTCGATTTTCTTGATGCTCATGGGCGTCTCACTTTCTTCGTAGTTGGCCTATCCTCGCGTTAGCGGGGAAGATTCATTAATTAATCTTATCGGGTAAAAGTATGTATATTAGTTATCCTATTGCAATAAAAATGTGCCGTCTCTTGCGAAAAATTTTACGCCGCCCCCTTCTTTCTTACTTATTTTCCATCAATAACTTCCATCCCCATGGAAATCTCTTCCGCCTGCATTGGAAGGGCGGGAGGGGCTATTTTTTCAGATAGAAGTCGCCCCATCGGGTGCGAATCGGGGTGGAGTGCAAATCGAATGTCTGAATCCGTTCGGCAACGAAAGCGGAATCGGCTGCCAGATCGCCACTCACCACCATGGCGGCAATTTTCTCATTCGGAGTCAGGGCGTCCAAAGCAGCGCGAAATGCTTCCGGCTTAAGGAGCCCAGCACCATAATGCATGACGGCCTTGCGGCGACTGTAATAGGGTACGGTGGAATCCCAGTATTGCCCGTAGATGAGCAATACATCCTGGGGACGACCGGCCTGCGTCAGCGGTTCCAATTCGCGAAGCAGCGCTGTAGGTTCCGGCGCGCAGCGGATGGAGTACACATAATCGTACCGATACGCGGCAAAACCAGCTCCCGTCCACAACAAGATCACCGCACAGGGCAGGATGCGCCTCCAGCGCGCGGGGAGAGACTCCCGGCAGGCGTACAGGGCCAGGGCAAAGGCGAGCACGAGGTAAAGCTGATTCTCGTAAGAGTAATAATCGTGCATGTGAAACAGATTGGTGAATGCCAGCGGTCCCGCCACATAGGCAGCCCCGAGAACTGACAAGGTCGCGCGCCACTGCGGTGCCCGGTACATCGCCCAGAGCAATGTCACCATCACGGCCAGCGACAAAACGATGGAGCGACGGCCGACTCCGTAACCATACTCGCGGTGGAGCAAATGCACCCAGGTCTTGGGATGGAGCCGTTGCGACAAATTGCCGTAAATCCAGTAGCGCTGATAGGACGACGACGATATCAGAATATCCTTCCCTAGGGGATTGCGCGCTTTCAGCGCATCGGTATGCCGCGTCCACAATACCGTCGCCCCCAGCGGAAGCAGCATCAGGGTGACCACCGCCAGAGCCTTTCCTTTCCACGCGGCGCGAGACTGGTAGCACCGCCAGATTTCACCAGCAGAGAAACCAAGGAGTGGAACCAGAACAATCAGAAACGTGGTCGCCTTTTGCAATCCGGCCAACACCCCACACATCAGCGCTAGTATGAACCAAAGCATGGAACGCTGCCGCACGGCGCGTATGGTAGCGTAAAGATACGCCAGCGAAAAAAACAGCGCCGTGGATTCGATCATAAACGTGCGCGACCAAAACAAATAAGTGGGCGTACTCCACACGAGGAGCAGGATAGCTCCGCACCACCAGCGTTCGACCTTCCACAATCTCAGCAGTCCATAAAGAGGTGCCGCCGTCGCCACCCAAAAGAAAAGACTGACCCCACGCCCGGTCTGATCGAGTGGCCATCCCGTGGCCTTGACTAGCAGCGCCACGAGAGCTTGATACAGCGGAAATTCAAAAGGAATCGCCCAAGGTTTGCCCAGAACCGGCGTTTGATAGTCGAGAGTAAATCCCTCGTGAATGAAATAGTAGGCGCTAATCGCCGTCTGCGCCTGCCGAAACCCATGCAGGTCGAGCAAAGTCCGGTTCCAGCCATAGAAAAGACAGACGGCGCAGCCGAGAAAGCCGACGATAAGGACGATTCTTGCCCCCCAATGCCCTCGTTGCCTCTCCTCTCCCGATTGGTTCACACACCGCTCGCTCATTGCGAGGGAGCCTGCATGGAACGCTTTGCTGCCTCAAGTCAAAGTTGGCCCGACACAGTAAACCTGCTGAGGCTCATTCCGAGCGATTTGCCCGAATTTGGCGCAACCGCCAATAGGCAATTCCGAGAATAAGCAAAAAGGAGAACGAGCAAATGAGCAGGTGGGTCGCTACGCCAAATTGCGGGTGATGTAAACGCAGCATGAAGAAACCAATTACACAACTGACACCTCCAGCAAATATCACCCAGCCGATGTGGGAAACGCGTTTTTCGCGGGATATTGGCTCGGTAAGCGAACCATTCTGTTTGTCTCTCTTTTGGAGTTGGATACCCCACCACATTAGCACGCCTGCGATCAATATCAAAACCGTGGAAAACGTCTGGCCGATCCAGTGCTCCAAAAGACAACCAGCAAGCAGAAACGGACTGCCACACGTGAAAGCAATCTGCCACTTTTTCATCTTACCTCCTCATCAACGATCACAAAGGATAGGTGAACTTCGCCAGCAAACTTTGCGCGGCGCTTGCAGCGGGGATCTGACCGTCGAGGACTTGCTTCTCGATTTCGGGCAGGAGCGTCTTCACGGCGGGGTGTTGATGGAACGCGGCAAGCAGGGCGTCGTGAGCCATGGCGTGGACCCATTCGAGGGTTTGTTCGCGGCGACGTTGCTCAAAGGAACCGTGCGCACTCGTGAGCGCCTTGAAGGTTTCGATAATCGTCCACGCTTCGGGAATGCCCGCGCCGGTGAGCGCAGAGCAGCGGATGGCACGAGGTTTCCACCCGTGCGTGGGAGACGCGAGATGATGAATGACACGCTCCATGTCGCCGCAAAAAGTTTGCGCGCGGAGTTCGTTGTCCCCGTCCGCTTTCGTGACGAGCAAGGTATCGGCGAGTTCGATGATGCCTTTCTTGATGCCCTGCAATTCGTCGCCCGCCCCAGTGATGAGGAGGAGCAAAAAGAAATCGACCATCGAGCGCACAGTGGTTTCGCTCTGGCCGACGCCGACGGTTTCGATGAGGAGCACGTCGAAGCCCGCCGCTTCGCAGACGAGCATCGTTTCGCGGCTCTTGCGGGTGACGCCGCCGAGTGTGCCACCCGAGGGCGATGGACGAATAAAGGCATTCGCTTCGCGGCTCAATTTCTCCATGCGCGTTTTGTCGCCGAGAATACTGCCGCGCGTGAGGGAACTACTGGGATCGACGGCGAGGACAGCAACGCGATGGCCCTGCTCGCAGAGGTAGCAGCCGAAGGATTCAATAAAAGTGCTCTTGCCGACGCCAGGCACGCCGGTGATGCCGACGCGCATGCTCTTGCCGGTGTGGGGCAGAATCTGGCGCAGGATTTCCTGCGAGAGATCGGAGTCCGCAGCAGCATTGCTTTCCACGACCGTAATGGCGCGGGCGAGAATGGTGCGGTCTCCCGCGAGAATGCCCTGCACATATTCCTCGACGCTCAAACGGCGACGGCGGAACGGTTGCGGAGTGACTTCAGGGGGTGGCGTCAACGCGATGTCTTGATTCGCAGGGTTCGGAACTTTCGTCATGTCGCCCAAGCGCGTACCCATGCCGTCGTGACCGCCGTCGACGCCCTTCATGACGCGGGTCGCGAAATCGGCCCCGGCATTGTCGGGCACCCAATCCGGGCGTGAGGGGTCTGGTGGCGTGTTGGACATGGCTCTAAAAACAGATTGTCCGCAGATTTCGCCGATTTACACAGATTTTTTTGAGGTTTTTTATCGGCGATGGTTTTCACCACCGCCCCCTACATCTGCGTGAATCTGCGTAATCTGCGGACGATCTTTATTCTTCGCGGCTTGTCTTTAATTCAGTCGCTTGATCAGCTCGCGCAGGATCTTTTCGGCGGCAACGGGGATGACCGTGCCGGGGCCGAAGATCGCCGCCGCACCGTTGGCGCGGAGGAAATCGTAATCTTGCGCAGGAATGACGCCACCGATGACGACCATGATGTCGTCGCGGCCCAGCTTCTTGAGCTCTTGGACGAGCTGCGGGAGCAGAGTCTTGTGACCGGCGGCCAGCGAGGAGAAGCCCACCACGTGGACGTCGTTTTCGACGGCTTGCTTGGCCGTTTCTTCCGGGGTCTGGAACAACGGGCCGATGTCGACATCGAAGCCGAGGTCAGCGTAGGCCGTGGCAATGACTTTGGCGCCGCGATCGTGTCCATCCTGACCCATCTTGGCGATCATGATGCGAGGGCGACGACCTTCTTTTTCCGCGAATTCGTCGGCCAGGGCGCGAACCGCCTTGATGTCGTCGTTTTCGCCGTATTCGGAGCTGTACACGCCTGAGATTGACCGAATGACCGCCTTGTGGCGACCATAAATCTTTTCCAGCGCGTCGGAAATTTCACCGAGCGAGGCGCGGGCGCGGGCGGCTTCGATGGCGAGCGCGAGGAGGTTGCCGGTCTTGTTGTGAGCGGCTTCCGTCAGCGCGGTCAACGCAGCCTGAACGCGGTTGTTGTCGCGTTCGCTGCGCAGCTTGGCGAGTTGCTTGATCTGCGCTTCGCGGACGGCAGTGTTATCGACGTCGAGAATTTCAATCGGATCTTCCTTCTCGAGGCGGTACTTGTTGATGCCGACGATGATTTCCTTGCCGGAATCGATCTGCGCCTGACGGCGCGCGGCGGCTTCTTCAATACGCATCTTGGGCAGGCCGGTTTCGATGGCCTTGGCCATGCCGCCGAGGCGTTCGACTTCCTGGATGTGCTCCCAACCCTTGCGCAGAAGCGCGTTGGTGAGGGCTTCGAGGTAGAACGAACCACCCCACGGATCGACGACCTTGCAAATGCCGGTTTCTTCCTGGAGGAAGAGCTGCGTGTTGCGCGCGATGCGGGCCGAGAAGTCGGTGGGCAGCGCGATGGCTTCGTCGAGTGAGTTGGTGTGCAGCGATTGCGTGTGGCCGAGCGAGGCGGCCATGGCTTCGATGCAGGTGCGGATGACGTTGTTGAACGGGTCCTGTTCCGTGAGGCTCCAGCCGGAGGTCTGCGAGTGGGTACGCAGCGCCATGGACTTCGGGCTCTTCGGATTGAACTGGTGGATGAGCTTGGCCCAGATCAAACGGGCGGCGCGCATCTTGGCCACTTCCATGAAGTAGTTCTTGCCCTGCGCCCAGAAGAAGGAGAGGCGCGGCGCGAAGGCGTCGATGTCGATGCCGGCCTTGATGCCGGTGCGAACGTATTCGAGACCATCGGCGAGCGTGTAGGCCATTTCGAGATCGGCCGTCGCTCCCGCTTCCTGCATGTGGTAGCCGGAGATGGAAATGCTGTTGAACTTGGGCATGTTCTTCGAGGTGTACTCGAAGATATCCGCAATGATGCGCATGGAGGGATCGGGCGGATAGATGTAGGTGTTGCGCACCATGTACTCCTTCAGAATGTCATTCTGAATCGTACCGGCGAGCAGCTCCTGCTTCACACCCTGTTCCTCGGCGGCGACGATGTAGAACGCGAGCACAGGGAGCACGGCGCCGTTCATCGTCATGGAGACAGACATCTTGTCGAGCGGGATGCCGTCGAAGAGGACCTTCATGTCCAAAATGGAATCGACCGCGACACCGGCCTTGCCCACGTCACCGACGACGCGGGGATGATCGGAATCGTAACCACGGTGCGTAGCGAGATCGAACGCGATGGAGAGACCCTTCTGGCCAGCCGCGAGATTGCGGCGGTAGAAGGCGTTACTTTCCGTGGCGGTGGAGAACCCGGCGTACTGACGCACCGTCCAGGGACGGGTGACGTACATGGTCGGGTACGGGCCACGCAGGAAGGGAGGAATACCAGCGCTGAAGTCGAGGTGCTGGCAGTCTTTCAAATCCTCGCCTGTGTAGACGGGCTTGATGTCGATCTGTTCCATCGAGTGCCAGATGAGTTCTTCATCGGACATCTTGGAGACCTTGCGGGCAAGTGCGTCCCAGTCAGTCTTGCTGGCAGCGGCCGGCTTGGCGGAGTAGTCAATCTTGGTGAAATCGGGTGTGGTGGACATATGATTTGCCTTTCGCGGATCGGTTAGGACACCTTCTTCAAGAGGTCGGTGAGGATCTGGTAGCAGTTCGCGCGGATGTGAATGAATTCATCCACCCCGGCGGCCTTGAACGCCTCGATGTGTTCGGTCGGGTAACCGGCCACAATGGCAGCCTGCTTGGCGTCGGCGGCCTTGAGCGCCTTGACGAAAGCAGGCACCAGTTCGGGATAGGTATCATCAGTCGAGCAGATGACGGCGACCTTCGCCCCGGACTCGACGGCAGCCTTGGCGGCTTCTTCGGGTGTGGCGAATCCCTTCTTCGGGTAAACCACTTCGAATCCACCCACCTGGAAGAACCCGGCGCTGAAATCGGCGCGGGCCTTGAACTGCTTGAGCGGTCCCATGACAGCGAGGAAGATCTTCGGACGAGTGCCTGCGGCAGCTTGGGCTTCGACGGAAGCACGGAGCTGTTCGTAGCTTTCGGCCGTGCGGAAAATGCAGACCGGCGTGATCTTCGGGCGGGACACATCGCGCGAGCGGATCGTGCGGGTGATTTCACCCAGCGTAGCACCAGAGATGATGGCCGCGATGGCTGCATCGAGCACGCGCTCGGGAGCGGAATCGAGAAGCTGCGAGAGCTTGTCGAGCACCGAGGTCAAATCGCTTTGTTCCGACGAGGTGCGGAATTCGGCGAGTTCGGCGGAACGCTTCTTGTGAATGGCCGCGAGATCGGGCTTGCGTACTTCGAGCGGCTTTTCCTTGGCGTTCGGGTACATGTTCGTGCCGAGGATGGTGTCCTTGCGGGTCTGGGCGGCCTTGACGCGTTCCTTGGCGACGGCAGCGACGGCCTGTTGCGGGAATCCCGTTTCCAGCGCGGCGCGGATGCCGCCCTTGGCTTCGACCTCCTGGAACAACTTCCAGGCGGCCTGAGCGAGTTGATCGGTGTAGGTTTCGATGTACCAGGAACCACCGGCAGGATCGATGACGTGATCGAGGTGCGATTCCTTCTGGAGGATGATCTGCGTGTTGCGCGCAATGCGGCGGGAGAAATCGTCCGGAGTGCGGATGACTTCATCGAACGGCGCGACGGCGATGCTGTCGCTGCCACCGAGTACGGCGGCGAACGCTTCGACCGTGGTGCGAAGCATGTTCACATACGGATCGTAGATCGTCTTGTTGCGGTGCGAGGTGCGGACGTGCAGGGTGAGCTTTTGCGATTCCTCGTTGCCGCCGAAAGCCTTCACCACGTCGGCCCAGAGAATGCGGGCGGCGCGGAGCTTGGCGATTTCGGTGAAGAACTGGGAGCCAACCGTGATGGCGAAACGGATGCGGGGCGCGACGACGTTGACATCGAGACCAGCCTTGGTCATTTCGCGGAGATATTCAGCGCCGGTCGCGATGGCGAAGGCGAGTTCCTGCACGGCATTGCCGCCGCCTTCATGCCAGGCGCGGGCGTGAACGCAAATGGTCTGGAGCTTGGGCGCATTCTTGGCCGCCCAGGCGGTGAGGATCGCCATTTCACGATAAGCTTCCTCATACGACTGCGGGAGTGAACCCTCGTGGGAGATGACACCGACGGGGTCCATCTCGATGCAACCGCGCAGTTCGGAGAGCGACTTCTTGCCCTGCTTGGCCAGCGCGAAAAGCAGCGCGGCAAACGGCATGGCGGAAGCACCGGTGCGGATGAAGAGCGGGACGCGGGCGAGGTCGATGCCTTCGAGCGCGCGTTGCAGATCCTTCAGCGTGGCGATGGAGAGACCGCCCTTGCCCACTTCGCCAACCTTGGCGGAATCGGGGTCGTCACCGTTGCGGGTGGCCTTGTCGAGGACGATATTGACGGCAGTCAAGCCGCGCTCGAGATCGGTGCGGACGGCGCTATTGAATTCCTTCGGGGTGCTGAAGGCGAATTCCTGCGAGATTTCCCACCCATCGAGATGCTGGCCAAGAACGTTGCCGCCACGCACGAACGGGGCGAAACCGGGGAGCGACTTGGCGTGTTCGATCTTCTCGCCATCGGCGCGCAGATAAATCGGCTGAAGGTCGATGCCTTCGTAAGTCTTGGAGATCAGTTTCTTTTCGAACGGGGCTCCCTTGAGGGTGATCTCCGCTTCCTTGCGCCACTCATCATACGTGGGCGCGGTGAATTCGGAGAAGTTCAAGGCGGTGTTGGTGGGACTGCTCATAAATTCAATAATTCTGTTTTTTCTGATTACCATCGCGCAACGGTCGCGCCGTCTCGATGAGTTCCATCGGGAACGGCACGCTCTTCTTCAGCTTGGGAGCGCGTTTGGGACGCTCCCAGGCATTCTGCCCGTTCAGCACGTGAGGAATCAAAATAAATTGCATGTCAAACGTGCAACTAATTCAATTCTTCAACCGTCACTTCGTGGCGCTTGCCATCAACGGACAGGGCAAACTTGGAGGCCTTGCCGCCAGTCGCTTCCTTCTTGGCCGGGGCGGGGGCGATGTCGTAGGGCTTGATGCCTGCGGCAATGTTCTTGAACAGCTTTTCGACTTCCTGCGGGAACATCGCGTAGAGCGTGACGTTCTCGTCGGTCGGGTCGATGCCCTTGCTCTTCACTTCGGCGCGGAGCTTGTCCATGCCGGGGGCGAGGAGATCGGCACCGCGAACGGTCACAGCCTGCTGGCCGGCCTTCTTCTCGCATTCCTTGAGGAGGGCGGCATCCACTTTGCCGGGAGTGCGGCCGTACTTGCCGAGGGCGACGTCAATCGCGGGCTGCGAAAGCATCTTCCAGCGGCCAAACTTGACGTTGAGCATCGCCTGTGTGCCGACGATCTGCGAGGTCGGGGTGACGAGCGGAATCCAGCCGAGCGCTTCGCGCACAACGGGGATTTCGCGCAGCACATCGTCGAACTTGTCGGCCATGCCCTGTTCCTTGAGCTGGTTGCGGAAATTGGAGAGCATGCCGCCGGGGACTTGGAACGCGAGGATGTCGGCGTCGGTCTTTTCATTGCTGGGGCTGGTGAACGCCTTCATTTCGACGTAGACCTTTTCCATGTGCTCGCGGACACGCTGGAGCGTGGCGGCATCATAGGAAGGTTTGCGGGCGCTGCGCTCGAGCATGGCGAGCATGAGAACGGTGTCGGGCTGGCCGGTGCCGTTGGCGAAGGGAACGATGGAGGTGTCGATGGTGTCGACGCCCGCCTCGGTCGCGGCGTAGTAGGCGGCGGCGGCCTGACCGGCCGTGCTGTGGCTGTGGAGAGCAACCGGAATTTTCAGGTTGGCCTTGAGAGCCTTGACGAGATCATAGGCCATCGAGGGGGAAATCAATCCGGCCATGTCCTTGATACAAACGGAGTCGGCGCCCATTTCCTGCAACTCGGCACCCATCTTGATGAACGCTTCAAGGGTGTGCACCGGGCTGGTGGTGTAACAGAGCGTGCCTTGCGCGTGCTTGCCGGCTTTTTTCACGGCCTTGATCGCGGTGACCAGGTTGCGCGTGTCGTTGAGCGCGTCGAAAATACGGAAGATGTCCATGCCATGCTTGGCGGACATCGCACAGAACGCTTCCACGACGTCGTCGGGGAACGCGGTGTACTGGAGGAGATTCTGGCCGCGCAGGAGCATCATGTGCGGGGTCTTCGGGGCGAGCTTCTTGAGCGTGTCGAGACGATCAAACGGATTTTCGTTCAGGTAACGAACGCACGAATCGATGGTGGCACCACCCCAGGTTTCCAACGCGCCAAAGCCGAGGCTGTCGAGATCGCCCACAACAGGGAGCATTTGCTTGGTGGTCATGCGGGTCGCCGCCAGAGACTGGTGGCCGTCGCGCAATACGGTATTATTGAAGACAACAGGTTTGGTCGCGCTCATAGTATAAAGATGCTCTTAGTTAATGATTTATCGAAGAAGTATTCCTAATCGTCAAATTTTTCAAAGATAAGTTATACTAATTTTCGGAGTGTTGTCCAGCGTTTCTTGGGGCTTTTTTCGTCCGTTTTGTCCTCTACGATTTCGGTTTGATGACGCCGGTCAATTCCCCGCTGAGCAGATAGTGAGTCATGTGAAAAGCATGATATTTCGAGATACCTGGCAAGGCATCCATATCGGCATCTGCAATACAGATCGCCACCCACATCCGGCTAAGCTCCGGCATGCTCCATTGGCTCGTGGTGAGGGTAAACTTATAGGTACCCACGGCGAGCGTTTCGTTGTCTTCGACGGTCTTATTGATCGTGACACTATCGCTCGAGGTCAGATACTCAATCGCGCTGCGGTCTTCCTTCCAACGCGCGAGCCAGACATTGATCTTCACGATCTTTTTGCGTGGCACTCCGTTGACACTGTGCCAAGTATAGCTGCCCTTTTTTACGCGGACGATGATGCGCTGGGAATCGACTGTGTACTCACCCGAAATCGTCCCCGTAATGTCCTTCTCGGTGTGGTAGGTCATCGCCTCAAACGATTCCCCCCGCAAGGCCACGATACCTCCCCACACGAAAAGAAACAGATATGCCAATCTCCACCCCGCCTTGAAACCCGGTATCGTCATAAATGAGTCTCTCTGTATTAGCAGAGGCTCAAACCGAGGCAATGGCGGATTCAAGCGCGATTCAACCACCACACGGCTCCGTTGAGCGCGGCCGCAAAAGTACTCCACAACAGATAGGGCACGAGCAACCACGCGGCAAGTGGTCGCACGCGGTGAAAGGTGACTACGGTGGCGAGAATTGCGCACCAGAGAAACAGAATTTCCATCATCGCAACTCCCGGTGAACGTAATCCGAAGAAGAGAATCGACCACATGGCATTGAGGACAAGTTGCACGCCATACCAGCGGAGCGCGGGGCCCACCAAGGTTTCCCCTCGCCGCTGCCACACCAACCACGACGCAATGGCCATGAGTAGATAGAGCGTGCTCCACGCGGGACCAAACACCCACGCAGGGGGAGTCCACACCGGTTTGGCCAGGGTGGGATACCAGTCGTGAACGGAGGAAGCCGTCACCGCCCCACCCAGCGCAGCGACGAGAAAAACAATCGCCAACGAGACCCCCAACGCCATCACGCCCGAAAGATAAGGCCGTTTCATTGACATGCTGCTAATAGTACGCCCCTCCTTATACATTGCGCAACGATTGGCTTCTTTTCGACTTCTGCTATAGTGACTATTCCTATGGCCACTCCCACGTCTCCCCAAGCCAGCCACCCCAGCGCCACCACGCCGCTGGCCGATTGCCAGAATCAGCAGGACACCCGCCAGTTGAAAATTGACAAGGTCGGCGTGCGTGGCCTGAGCTACCCCATCGAGGTGCTGGATAAGGCATGCGTGAAGCAACACACGATTGCGAAGTTCGATCTGACCGTCGATCTACCGCATCAATTCAAGGGAACGCACATGAGCCGATTCGTGGAAGTGCTCAACGCGCACGGACGCCTCGTCCACATCGACAATCTCCCGGTCATGCTGAGGGAACTGCAAAAGAAGCTGCACGCCGAGGCGGCCCACATCACGATGGAATTCCCCTACTTCATCGAGAAGGAAGCCCCCGTAACGAAGGCCAAGGGATTGGTGGATTACGTGGCCCGATTCGATGCGGAAGCCTACGGCAAGGAGATCTCCTACACCGTGACCGTCACCGTCCCCGTCACCACGCTATGCCCGTGTTCGAAGGCGATCAGTGCCTACGGCGCGCATAATCAGCGCGGCTACGTCACCCTTTCCGTCCGCATGGCCAAGACCATCTGGATCGAGGACATGATTGCCCTCATCGAAGCGAGCGCCAGCAGCGAGATCTTCTCGCTCCTCAAACGGCCCGACGAAAAGGCCGTGACGGAACGCGCCTACGATAATCCCGTGTTCGTGGAAGATCTCGTGCGAAACGTGGCCCTGCGGTGCAACCAGCACCCCGACATTACCTGGTACAAGGTGGAAGCGGAGAACATGGAAAGCATCCATAATCACGCCGCCTACGCCTGCATCGAGAGCCATCAAAACTGAGCGTTAGCCTCTTTTCGACAACGGGATAGGCGATTCCATGTTTTTGTTTGTGAATTTGTCTGACAAATGCGTATATATACTTGCGCCTGTGTCACAATTACATTTATAACACATCCATGCGACTCGCGTGTTTGTTGTCGTTCTTTCTCGTCTCGGGTTGGGGGATTGTCTCAGGTGCCGAATCGTCCACTCTCGCCAACTGGCCCGATGCGGCCACCTTCACCACCCCCTCCGCACAATACGGCGTTGAGACGTGGTGGCATTGGCTCAACGGAAATCTGAGCAAGGAGGGCGTGACGAAAGATCTGCAAGCGATGCGCGACCAGGGCATTCCGCGCGCCACCATTCTCGCCGTCAGCATGGCCGCAGAGGGACCCGTCAGCCCGTTTTTGAGCGACAAGTGGTTCGAGCTGTGGCGCTACACCGCGGAAGAGGCCAATCGGATCGGCGTGAAGCTCGGCACGCACCTTGGTCCCGGCTGGAGTGCGACCGGCGGACCCTGGATCAAGCCCGAGCATTCGATGAAGCGCGTGGTGTGGTCCCACGAAATCATCACGGGTGGTCAAACGGTGGATCTGGATTTACCCCCCCTGCCCGCGACGCAAAATTGGTCCAAGGACATCGCCGTGCTGGCCTGGCCGGTCAATCGCGCACCGTCGAACATGAAGGGTTGCACCGCCCAATCCAACGGGCAGAGCCTTCCAAGCCAGCTTTTCTTCGATGGCAACCCAGCCACCGGGGCCGAAACGGAGGAGACCACGAAATGGCGGCTCGATTTCACTTTCCCCGCGCCACATGAATGCAACCGGGCCCAATTCTTCATCCGCTGGAAAGTACATGAACCGCCCGGAAACAAGATGCGTTTGCGCGTCACCGCCGATGGCGCGGTCGCCTACGAAACCGAGATAATCGGACACAAATTCAACAACGCCCTGACCATTCCCTTCCCCACGATCAAGGCCGCGAAAATCACGCTCGAATGGGAAATCCTCGGCCCGGTGGAGGGATGGCTGACCTTTCGCAACGTGCAGATGTCGGAAGTGGAACTGCTCAATGGAACCGAGGCTCCGCAATGGTCGTGTGAGCTACTCAACCTCGCGCAGCAAACCGCCGACTCCAGCAGTCCCGGCACGCCGAATTGGGCCAAGGGCGAGAGCGCACCCATCCAAGCCGCGCAGGTCATCGACCTCACCTCTCAAACGAAAAATGGACATCTGAATTGGAACGCTCCGGCCGGGACATGGCGCGTGGTGCGATTCGGTTTCACCACCACCGGCAAAGGGAGCAGCGTACCGCCGACGGGCGGAAAAGGATTGGAAAGTGACAAGATGAGCGTGGCCGCGACCGACCTGCATTTCCAGGCGTACATACAGCGGCTGATCGATGCGATCCCGGCCGCGCAACGCGGCGTGCTGGACACCGTGCTGCTCGATAGCTGGGAAGTGGGACGACAAAACTGGACCGACGATTTTGCCGAGGAATTCCAGCGCCGCCGTCACTACGCGCTCCTGCCCTACCTGTCGGTTTTCGCCGGCGAAGTGTTCGGTTCGCGCGAGGAGACGGAGCGATTCCTGAACGATTTTCGCGAGACGATCGCCGACCTGATCACGGAACGCTTCTTTGGCCGCAACGCCGAATTGTTGCACGCGCGCAAGATCGAATTCGCCGCCGAACTTTCCGACAGCGCACCGCCTTCGCTTGATCTCTTCGCCATCGCGCGGCTCGTCGACCAACCGATGGACGAATTCTGGTCCGACAAACCCGACCTCACCATTCCACCGCCCCCCGATGAAGCTCCCCGTAAATCGGCCGTACCGGAAGCCGCCTTCGTGACAGGCAAGCCCGTGGTCGGCGCGGAAGCGTTCACATCGTGGACCGCCGATTATCGCCGGACACCCGGTGATTACGGGTACCTCGGCGATCATGCATTGTTGTGGGGTTTCAACCGCTTCGTCCTGCACAGCTACGTGCATCAACCCGCCGACAAAGCTCCCGGTTGGACGCTGGGCCGGCATGGACAGGCATTCAACCGGCTTGTGCCGTGGTGGCCGATGATCGGCGACTGGCTGCGCGAAATCAGCCGCGCGCAATATCTCCTGCAAACCAGCGTTCCAGTCTATGACGTGCTGATCTATTACGGCGACAGCATGCCGCGACCGGGACCGGGCTCTCTCAAGCTACCTCCCGGTGCACGCTCCCTGCGCATCGACCGGGTGGCCCTAAATCAACTCAAAGTAGTGGACGGCAAACTGACGCTCCATGGCACGGACCGTTATCACGCCCTGCTGGTGCCTTCCACCCGGTTGCGGGCCGAGACGGTGGAAACGCTCGCGCGTCTGGTACAGGATGGCGCGATCATCGCCGCCTCCCGGCCCGGCAAAGCGCCGGGCTGGTCGGATCACGCAGAGCAGGATCGCCGCATCGAAGCAACCGCGCTTTCCGTCTGGGGCGCCGCGGGAGCGGTTCCCTCTCCCAAGAATGTCGGCAAAGGTAAACTGTACTCCGCGGGAGATACCGAAAAATTGTTCCGCGAGATCGCCTATCAACCCGACGTCACGAGCCCCGCTCCGGCCGAAGGCAAGGCGCTGATGTCGCAACATCGCCGCGCTGGAGCCGTGGATTTGTTCGGCCTCTTCAATCCCAACGAAAAGGCCGCGGTATTTTCAGTAACACTGCGCGACGGAACCAATCGCACCGCCTCGGTGTGGGACCCGGTGACGGGCCGCGCGGAATCAATCGCGGAAGTGCGCCGGGAAAAGGAATCGCTCACCTTCTCGTTGCCGATCGAGGCACGACGCACGCTGTATGTCGTGCTGTCGCCCGGAGCGTCACTGGCTGGACCTCCGACAGGCGCCGTTCGAACCTTTGCGATCCAGTCGCCCTTCACGATAACCTTCAAAGGATTACCCGGCGTGCCGGCACAACCGTTGCAGCCACCACAATCGTGGACAGAATTGTCCGACCCACAGATTCAGGATTACTCGGGCATCGCCGTCTATCAGACGGAATTTAGTTTACCGGCTGATTTTCCCAGCTCGGATGCCTCCATCACCCTGAATCTGGGCGAAGTGGCCCGAGTCGCTCGGGTGACGCTCAATGGCCAGCGCCTCGGCACGCTTTGGCGAGCCCCATGGCGGCTGGAAGCGAGCCGCGCCATCCGGCCCGGACGCAATACGCTCGAAATCGAGGTGGCCAATACCGCCTTCAATCGCCTCCTCGCCGACGAGGCTCTCCCCAAGACAGAGCGCACCACCTTCACCACATGGGACCGCAAGGCGTGGATCGACCAAAAACTCACCCGCGAAAAAAGCGGCCTGCTCGGCCCGATTCAACTCGAAGCCCGGCCCGATGTGCGAAAAAAACAATGACGCGCGTTTTTTACCTCCCTCTCCCGCGGATAGATGATATAAAGACGCATGCTGCAGGTGCTCTTACGGGCCTCGGGGGTTTTCTTCATCGTCTTGGCGTCCACCCTCTTTTCCTGGGCCGGCCAGAAAAATCAAGGGGAATTGCGCGTCTTCTCTTCCATCGGATTGACGGAAGCGCTCACGGAAATCGCCAATCTCCATGAAGGCACACTGGGCCGGAAAATCCGGCTCAACTTTGCCGGCTCCGATCAGCTCGCGCGCCAGATTTCCATGGGCGTGCCCTGCGATCTCTTCATCTGCGCCGACACCAAATGGATGGACGAGTTGCAAAAGAAAAACCTGATCCGGCCCGACACGCGGCGCGATTGGCTCGCCAGCACCCTGGTGATCATCGTCAACAAATCCAGTCCGCTCGTCATTCAAAAAGCCGCAGATTTGCTGCAACCCAAAACCGGACGCATTGCCATCGGCGATCCGATGAATGTGGCCTCAGGTATTCATGGCCGCCAATACTTGGAGAAATACCGAATCTGGAAAGCCCTGGAATCCCGGCTCCTGATCACCAGCAATGCCCGGAGCACCCTCGCGGCAGTGGAGGCCGACCGGGTGGGCATTGGCTTCGTCTACAAGACCGACGCACTGATCGCTCATGATATCCGCATCGCCTACGAAATCCCCGCATCTGATGTTCCACCCGTCCATTTCTTCGCCGCGCTGACCGCGCACAGCGCGAATTCGGTCGCAGCACAAAGCTTTCTCAATATCCTGATGCAACCGGAATCGCTGGCCGTGTTCAAACGCTACGGCTTCACCGTTCTCTCGCAGGATGGCGATCAAAAGCCGTAGGGAACGCGGACCCTGTGTTGGCCAACAGGAAATCAGTGTGGCCGCTTAACCACTCTATTTCTTGACTGATGCCGGAAAGCGGACGGACCTCACGCCATCTTCCAAATCGGCACGGAACGCTTCATCTCATCAATGAGTTCACCGGTGAAGGCCAGCGCCTCCGCGCGGTGGGCGCTACGCACGCGCACATGCAGGGAAGGTTCACCCGCCGGCACGCAACCGAGCCGATGCGTGAGCCACACTTCCTGCACGGGATACTTCACGCCGAGCGCATTCACAATCCGTTCCAGTTCCCGCCTGGCCATCGCCTCATACGCTTCGTAGTGCAGCGCGGCAATCGCGCGTTCCTGCTCCTGGCCGCGCACGACGCCAAAGAAATCCACCCACGCGCCGGAATCCGTTTCCGCCGGGAAAACCGGCGCGGCAATAACGAGCGGTTCGTGGGTGAGTTGAAGATGGGAGCGCATAAATCGAAAGATCACCCCCCGCTGACGGGCGGAATGACAGCGAGCGTCTGGCCATCGCGCAGCGGTTGATCCCAATCCGCATACTCGAGGTCGATCGCCACCCGCGAGCCGGGCAACGCCTCGCGCCAACCCGCCCGCACAGAGTCGAGCACCGCAGCAGCGGTCAATCCCTCCGGCACCGTGAGCGTCCGCTCGCTGGTGCCGAAGAATTCCCGCGCCTGGGCAAAAGTCAGGAGTGTGATCGTCATGGCTTCATCTGGATCTCAAAACGCAGTCACACCGCATCGCCCCGACGCTTCGCGCGAAGCGTCCCTCCCTACAAGCAGGCTAGCGGCTGATGTCGCGTTGCGAAAGCAGCTTGAACCCGGCCTGCAGGAGCACATGGCAGGCAACGTCCTCATCGTCGACGTGCAGGGCCAGAGCCGCCTTGCCCCGCGGACGGGTCAGAAAGGAGTAGGTGAAATGGATGTTGCACTCGGCCTGCAGCAACGCGCTCAGCACCGCCTGCAAATCCGAGGCGCTGGAGGAAAGCTCGACCACGACAAGTCCGCACTCAGCAAAGGGAATTTCGTGCTCGGCAAAAACCGTGCGCGTCCGCTCGGGATCATCCACCACCAGCCGGATGATGGCCGCCTCCGCCGTGTCGAACACATTGATGGCGACCACATGGATATTGTGATCGGTAAAAAGTTTCACGATCTCCGCAAGGCGACCAACCTTGTTTTCCATGAAAACGGATAGCTGCCGGACTTTATCGCCGCGAGTTGCTTCGGTGGTTTCAGATGGCATACGACCTGGCCTGTTGAAGGGTTACGGTTGCTATTACTTGAGTATTAACAACCACTATCCAACCGAGTTACATCTCCCTTGTCACGCCCATTCGGGCCACCCCCAAAGTGGGTCACTTGCATTCTGCAAAATCGCATCCATAATTACACAAATCAACCAAGGAAATTAACTTATGCGTCGTCTATCGGCCTTGTTCCTCGTCCTGTCACTGTCCCTCACCCTGCCCGCCTTTGCGGCAGATACCTACACCGTCGACCCGGCCCACTCGTCGGTCGGATTCAAAATCAAGCACATGGGCCTCAGCACCGTGCGCGGCCAGTTCACGGAGTACACGGGCAAGGTCAGCTTCGACAAGGCAGACCCCACGAAATCCTCCGTCGAAGTCATCGTACAGGCCAAGAGCATCGACACGGCCAATTCCATGCGCGACGCGCACCTGCGCAAGGCGGACTTCTTCAATGTGGAGAAATTCCCCACGCTGAGCTTCAAGAGCACGGCGGTAAAAAAGATCGATGACGCCACCTACGAGATCACCGGCAATTTCACCCTGCTCGGCGTGACAAAACCCATTACCTTCCAATTCGTCGATGTGGCTTTCGGCAAAGGACCACAGGGCGATGACCGCGCCGGGGGCAATGCCCGCTTCAAGATCAACCGCAACGATTACGGCATGACAAAATCCGTCGGTCCGGGCTCCGAGACGGTCGAAATCGAACTCGCCTTCGAAGCCATCAAGGGCTGAGCATTCATTCCCGTTCTCCCAAAAAGCGGCGCATTTCAGCGCCGCTTTTTTTGCCTGCACAGCTTGCCCTCACACTGGCTTGCATAGTCGGGATTCCACTCCTATGCTGGTCCTTCCGCAACTGATCGCGACACGACTCACCCTCACATATGGACACCACCCAGCAAGACGAACGCATTGCCCGCTTCGAAGCCAAAGTGATCGAACACCCTGAAAATGAACTGCACCGGTTCAGCCTCGGGAAAGCCCTCTTCGACGCCGGACGCCTCGCCGAGGCCGAACGCCATCTGCGCGTAGCCCTGGGCAAACGACAGGATTGGATGGTCGTGGTGATGTTGCTGGGCCAGTGCGCCGTGCAACGCGGGGACAAGGCCGCCGCCCGCGAACTTTACGAAAAGGCGTTGCAACTCGCCATCGACCAACATCACGAAGGGCCGGAAGCCGAAGTCCGCGCCGCTCTCGCCTCCTTGGAATAACGGGGGGAGCCCGCCGGATGAAAGTCAACCGGGCACTTCCCCCACTCAAGCGACTGCATCTGCTCCGCGGCAGCTTGATCACCCTTCCCTTTCTGCTCGTCGGCGGCGTGGGACTGATCACTCGCCATCGCGCCGGTCGCTTCCGCATCGAACGCGTCACGCTCGCCTTTCCCCAATTGCCCACCGCGTGGCAGGGCGTGACAATCACCCAATTAAGCGACCTCCACATCGGTCCCGGCTTCACGGCGAATCGACATCTACCGCCCGTCGTCGACGCATGCCGGGAACTGGCCTCGGATCTGTTAGTGATCACGGGCGATTTTGTAGATCGCCACGCAAGTTATCTTCCCGCCGCACTGCCGCTCTTGCGTCAACTCGAAGCACCACTCGGCACCTTCGCCTGTCTCGGCAATCACGATGTGTTCAACACACGCTGGGAGATGATCCGGCTGCTGCGCTCGTGGCTGGGACCGAATTTATTGATCAACCAAAATGTAACGCTGGATCGCAACGGCTCGAAACTGTCCCTTTCAGGCATCGATTTCTCCACGCACCCGCACCGGCTGAAACGTCATATCGCCGCCCTCGCCCAGGCGCTGACGCCGCCAGCCGATTTCCGCATCGTGCTGGCGCATGATCCGAGCTTGTTCCCCCGCCTGCGCGAGCTGGGAGCCGACCTGGTGCTGAGCGGCCACACGCACGGCGGCCAACTCTCGCTCACCGCACCCCCGCGCCCCGTCATTGGCCCCCTGATGCACACGTTTCCATACCTGCGCGGAACGTATCACGAGGGCTCCTCCGCCGTCTACGTCAACCGTGGCCTGGGCCAAACGATGCCCCTGCGCCTCAATAATCCCACGGAAATCACACAAATCACTCTCCAGCGGGCTCCACACAGCCTCAATTCAACAACCTCATCTCAAACTTGATCGAGGTCGCGCACCCGATGCACCCTTACTTCGCCTTTGGCCGCGCGGTGAGGTGGCGGCCAACCCGTCAAACCGAGCAATTGCCCGGTCGCATAAGCAAAAAGTGTGATCACCGCCGCAAGTCCAACCTGAAGATGCTCGCGAAACGAAAAAATCAATCGGCCCGGCGCGGTCGTGGCGATCAGCAATAGATAGGCGAGACTCCCAATGCACGTCAGCGCGCTCATCTCGGGCCGCGCAACCCAAGTCAACCCGAACCACAAAAGCAGCGCGGCCAGAGGCAGCGACTTCGCCGTCACATGGCGCGAGATCAACGTCTGCCGTGTACGACCCGCCCCATAACGCAGCAACATCTGGATGAACGCTTCCCACGTGGCGCGTTGCGGCCGATGCACCGTCAGCCCCGGATCATGCCACAACCGGGCTTTGCCGAGAGCCAGCACGCGATCGAGCCACTCATTTTCTTCATTCGGGTAGAGCTGCTCGTTGAAGGGTCCGGCTTGTTGAAAAAGTGACCGGCGCACCGCGAGATTGCACAGGATCAACTCCGCATCGCCGCAAGGACGGGGCACACCGTGCGCCGCATAGCGCGAAGCCGTTTTCCCAACCGCCAGCCGATGACCGAACGCAGTCTGGAAAACGCGTTGCAACGTGGGCGCAGATTTTTCGTGCTGCAACAACACCGGACCACCCAGCACATCAGCGTGGTGCTCGCGGAGCTGATCGTCCAGGCGCTGAAAATAAGCCGGCGTCACCACACAATCGCTGTCGAAAAAAACAATGACCCCACCTTGCGCCTCGGTGAGAGCCGCATTGCGCTGGCGCGCCGGTTGATGGCCGGTCGCGACAAAAATCTCGTACCGCGCCGGATCGAGCCGGCACTCCCGCAGGCTCGCCAACACGGGCAGATCGGGCGTCCACTCGGGCGCGGCAATTATGATGGAGTAATCAATCACACCTCGCTAGATTAGTCCTGCTGCGCATGAAACCCAAGTCAATCCTCGTGGTCACTCCCACCTACCGGGAATTCGAGAACCTCGAAGAGTTCACCAGCGCCCTCTGGGCCTCCTGCCCGACGGCGCATCTCCTCGTCGTCGACGACGCCTCCGGCGACGGCACACCGCAGTGGGTGCGCCAGCACGCCGCCTTCGACAAATCGCTCTTCCTCATCGAGCGCCCCGGCAAACAGGGACTTGCCTCCGCGTACCTCAGCGGATTCTCATGGGCGTTGGAACGCGACTACGATGTGATCGTGCAAATGGATACCGATCTCTCGCACGATCCGGTTTCCGTGCCGGATTTGCTGCTGGCCGAAAGCAACGGGGCGGACCTCGTCCTCGGTTCGCGCTACCTCAATGGAGTACGCGTACTCAACTGGCCGCTCGAACGGCTCTGCATCAGCGTTCTGGCCGCGCACTACGTCAAAATCGTCACCGGCATGCCGTTCACCGATCCCACCGGCGGATTCAAATGCTGGCGTCGCGACTTGCTGCAAGCGTTTGACTTTTCCACCATCCGCTCCAGTGGTTACTCCTTTCAAGTGGAAATGACCCATACCGCGTGGCGTCTCGGCGCGCAGATCGCCGAAGTGCCGATTATTTTCGAAGACCGCCACGCCGGCGCCTCGAAGATGTCCTCTACCATCGCGCGCGAAGCGGTCTGGCAAGTGCTGCGCCTCGGCATGAAAAGCCGTTTCAAACCACGGCCCTAGCAGGTCTTTTTCAGCAGTCGGCTAGTGGATCTTGCCTTGTGATGTGATAAGTGCTGCAAGCCCCCATTGCTTTTTCACTTCTCTGCTCAACCTCCAACTTCGGCTCGATCACCCTGCCATTCATCAGCACATAGATGTAAATCGAGTCGACCCCATTTGGCCCGACTTTATCGGGCGGCACATGCGTGTTCATATAGCATATCTGGTAATACCAGGCTTTGAACTCGTTGAGTCGATTGATTGAGGTTCTTCCCACCACGTAATAAGCAGACTCTTCTTGCGCCAACTGCACGACCTTTTGCCACGCCAGATTCTCAGCGGTTTCCACAGAAACCGGCGGACCATCCACCCCATTCCATACCGGGGAATCGTGGAGATCACTTTCTTGGATCGTGGAAACATAAACTTTTCCACGGACATGGCTCATCGAACACGTCAGACCTTTCGACTCCACTTGGGTGATATGATCGCCGGGCTTGAGCCAGTAATCGTCCTCGCCACCTTTCCCCAATCCAAAGCAGGACTGCAACAGCTTCTTGATCATAAGCGAACCTCTCCCGGTTACTACCAAGGTTGATCCGGTTCCCACCCCGTTTCAAGCAGGCAAAGGCCAAAATATCACGTCGTGTTTGACCAGCCAGATTCTTACTTGCCCGCTCACGGCCCGCCAGTACAGTGAACTGCATTAACTTTATGGGGAAGGGATCGAGGGATATGTTTGCTATCAGGATGAGAGCGGTTTTGCTGTGCGTCTTCTTTCCGTGTCTGGTTCATGCCAATTTTTCTGGTGGGGATGATTTCAACGACAACTCCGTCGATTCCACTAAATGGGGTAGCGACGAAATTCGCAATTTCGGAACCTTTGCCGAAACGAATCAGCGACTGGAGTTCACCGGGACGATGACCGCAAACACCATCGGAATGGTCCTGCATCACTGGACGGCCAACTATGGGAGTTATACCGAAAATTGGTCCGCGCAAGTTGACGTAAGCCTATCCAGTCTCGCACTCGGCAGCTCCGATTTGCTTTTTATCTCACTCACCGCCGCGAATACGGCGAATAGTGAATATAACAAAGGGGGAATCACTCTGCGGGAAACCAATGCAGGCTATTTCATCGTTCCCGGCGTGCAAAACTCCCCCTCCGACACCTCTCAACTACCAACTCCCATCGCTTCCGGTATTGTCAGCCTGCAGGTTTCCTATGACAGCGCCACACATACCTTGATCACCGCCTATGATCTCGACGGAGCCAGCAATGGTTATCTGTGGACTCCATCGGAATCCTACGATCTATCACCATGGAACATGACTGACAGCTCACAATTTCAGCTCGAAATTGTGGCCGGTGGCATCAGCGCCACAACGCGCACCATCATGTCGGGTCAAGTCACCGCTGACAATCTGGCCGTAACGCCCGAACCTTCCACTCTTGGACTGCTGGGACTGGCTGTTTTCGCTTTGCTGGCGACCTCTTATCGTCGCCGCCACGCAAAAATATCGCACACGCAGCTCACGTAGCCAACCTAACGCAAACGCTCGCCCCGTTTTTCTGCTAGAACAGGAGTCATGCACGGACTCCACCGCTTTGAAATTTCCAATCTGAGATTTGAAATCACACGGTTTGGTCGACACCAGCCGCGACACCCAACAGAGGCGGTCGATTCTTGTAGCCGTTTGTCGACGCTCTTTATTTTTTGCGACACCCTTTCGCCCCATTGCCGCTTTCGCCCGGCAGGCCACACTCGCGGCGTCAGCGTCGCTGCCCTCCGCTAGGAGCTGGACACCTCACCCACGCTTGTTTATAAAACACCCCCTATGCCCGACCAGACCCCTTTCGCCGCTGTGCCCATCGAAAAACTCGCCGCCGACACCATCCGCACGCTCACGATTGATGCGGTGGAGAAGGCCAAGTCCGGTCACCCCGGCCTGCCCATGGGCTGCGCCGATTTCGCCATCGCCCTCTGGACCAAATACCTGAAGTTCAACCCCGCCAATCCCAAGTGGGCCAATCGCGACCGTTTCGTTCTCTCCGCCGGTCACGGCTCCATGCTCATCTACTCGCTCCTGCACCTGACCGGGTTCAAGAAGATGACCCTCGAGCAGCTCAAGAATTTCCGCCAATGGCACAGCCTCACCCCCGGCCATCCCGAGTCGCACGAGACCGAGGGCGTGGAAGTCACCACCGGCCCGCTCGGCCAAGGCACGGGCAACTCGGTCGGCCTCGCCATCGCGCAGAAATTCTACGCCGCCACCTTTAACACGCCCGAGTTCAACCTCATCGATCACCACGTCTACACCATCGTCTCCGACGGCGATCTGCAGGAAGGCATCTCCCACGAAGCGGCCGCGCTCGCGGGCCACCTCGGTCTCGACAACCTCACCTGGTTCTACGACGACAACAGCGTCAGCATCGAAGGTGTCACCAGCCTTTCCTACAGCGACGACGTGCCGCTGCGTTTCAAGGGTTACCACTGGAACGTGATCGAGATCGACGGCAACGACGTGAAGCAGTGCGAATCCGCCCTCGCCGCCGCGACCGCCCACAAGGGTCAGCCCACCATCATCATCGCCAAGACCGTCATCGGCAAGGGATCGCCCAAGCTCCAAGGCCTGCCCAAGGCCCACTCCGATGCGTTCGGCCCGGACGAAGTCGCCGCCACCAAGCGCAACCTCGGCTGGCCCGACAGCGAGCAGTTCCTCGTCCCGGATCGCGTGAAGGAATTCTTCTCCGGACTGCAGCCCAAGTGGGCCAAGCAGGAAGAAGAGTGGAACAAGCTCTTCGCCGCGTACAAGGCCAAGCATCCCGAGAAGGCCGCGCTGTTCGAAACCTTCCTCTCGAAGAAACTCCCCGCCAATCTGGAATCGGTGCTGCCGAAATTCCCCGCCGGCAAGTCCGTCGCCACGCGCGCCGCGGGCGGCGAAGTGCTGCAAGCCCTCATGGGCGCGCTGCCGAATCTCCTCGGCGGCTCCGCCGATCTGGCCCCTTCGACCAAGACCTTCGTGAAGGAATTCGGTTCCTTCTCCAAGGACAATCACGCCGGTCGCAACTTCCACTTCGGCATCCGCGAGCACGGCATGGGCACGATCATGGCGGGCATGGGTTACTACGGCGGATTGATTCCGTTCGGCTCGACCTTCTTCGTCTTCACCGACTACATGCGTCCCCCGATCCGCATCTCCGCGCTGAGCCAGATTCAGGGCATCTACGTGATGACGCACGATTCCATTTTCGTCGGCGAAGACGGTCCGACCCACGAACCGGTGGAGCAACTCGCCACGCTGCGCGCGATCCCGAACTGCTCGGTCATCCGCCCCGGCGACGCGAACGAAGCCAGCTACGCGTGGCTCGCCGCCATCCAAAAACAGGACGGCCCGACCGTAATCACGCTCACCCGCCAGAATATCCCCACCTTCGACCGCACCGTGGTGGCTCCCGCCTCGGGCGTGCTCAAGGGCGGCTACATCCTCTGGGAATCGAAGCCCGGCACGACGCCGGAATTGATCCTCATCGCGACCGGTTCGGAAGTGCACCTCGCCTATGACGCCGCGCAAAAGCTCGGCAGCGAAGGCAAAGCGGTGCGCGTCGTTTCGCTCCCCTCGTGGGACCTGTTCGACAAGCAACCGCAGAGCTACCGCGACGAAGTGCTGCCGCCCTCCGTCAAGAAGCGCGTCTCCGTCGAAGCGGGTATCTCGCTCGGCTGGAGCAAGTACGTTGGCGACGCGGGCAAGAGCGTTTCGATCGACAAGTTCGGCGCAAGCGCCCCAGCGGAAAAACTCGCCGTCGAATACGGCCTGACTGTCGAGAACGTCTTGAATCACGTCAAGGCACTCTAAGCGATTCTTCCTCTGGCGAGATCCATCTCGCCAGAGGGGCTCGGTGTCATGTTAGGACAGTAAAAGCATCATGACATTTATCTACGCGATGGAAATTTTCGGGGTGGCGGTTTTCGCCGTCAGCGGAGCCCTCGCGGCAGGTCGCAAAAGTCTCGACTGGCTCGGCGTCAGTGTCATCGCGGTCGTGACCGCCCTCGGCGGCGGAACCCTGCGCGATCTGCTGCTCGACAACCGCCCCTTCTTCTGGATTCGGGAGCCCATGTCGCTCTACGTGATCCTGATCTCCACCGTGGCGACGCTGATCTATGTCCGTTATCGCAAACCGCCTAACAACGCCATCCTCGTCGCGGACGCATTTGGTCTCGGCCTCTTCACCATCAGCGGCGCGCAGATCGCCGAACACACCGTCCATAGCGGTATCGTCATCGTCCTCATGGGCGCGATCACCGGAGCCGCCGGGGGCATGATCCGCGATGTCTTGCTGGCGGAAATTCCGCTCGTCCTGCGCCGCAGCAGCCTCTACGCCACCGCCTCCATCGCAGGCGTCATCGTCTATTTACTCGGCGTCGCCATCGGCTGGAACCACTCCGTGTGTGCCCTGCTCGGCATGGCGGTCATCGTTCTGCTGCGCCTCGCCTCGATCTATTGGGGGTGGACTTTGCCGGTCTTTCATCTGCCCCACCCGGACGACGACTCCCAGGACTGACCGCTTTTGCTTTTGACTTCACTGGGGGGCCTCGTTACTTTCAACTCAGCAGTTCGAGTTCGCCTCCCTGCTGTTGTCCAAGCAGCCATCTTCGCACCCGTAGCTCAACTGGATAGAGTACTGCCCTCCGAAGGCAGGGGTTTCGAGTTCAAATCTCGACGGGTGCACCACTCTCGCTTCTCGGCGCGTGAATCTCTTCCGCCAACGCCCGCTCCACCTGCTCTCGCACTTCCTGCAATCGCGTCAACGGCAAGGTCGCCATCTCCAGAATGAGCGGCGTCCCCGCCGGAACCCGGTTCAAAAGAGAACAGCAACTCTCCAGATACTCACCCCCGATGCCTTCCAGATGGAGAGCCGTTTTCAAATCGATTTCCGAGAAATGCACCTCCGCCAGTCGATCACGGAAGGTCTCAAACAAACGAACCCCCTGCTGCGCGGAACCGTCCCAAGCATGCCCCACATCGAGGCAAAAACGCGCGTCGGGCAATTGCTCCAAAATGGGCTTCATGTCCTCCACCCATTGAAAACCCGGAGAGCGAAAATCGAGATTTTCAACCAGCAAACTCTCCCCCAGCTCCCGCCACAGCGCGAACGTGCGAATGACATTCGGATGCGCCACGATCCGGGTATATCCCCGATCAAGCGCCGCGTGTGCCACAGCCAATGTCTCCCGTTCCAGAAAGCTCGCCTGACAGGGCAGATGAACGCTCGGCTCGCGAAATCCCTGCCGTGCGCCGTCGAGCAGGAGATCCTCGGGAGATTGCGGATGAATCTCCACCGTTGAAAATCCTGCAGCCCGATATTTCTCCAGCGCCTCAAACGGGCGCGATCCCTCCAGCACGCCCGAGGGAAATCCAATGACCAATCGCGAAGTCTGGAATCGATCCATCACCTCAATTGGCCCGATTGCTCCGCGAATGCAAGCCCTTTGATCCGCTCGAATCTCGACTTGATTACAAGTGAGCCCATTTGTGTTCCTCATTTTTCCTAACTTGCTGGTCAGGAAAGGAATCGACCGTCCGATAAGGTAAAAAGGGAATCAGGGGCTCTGCAGAGAACGTCTGCAGACAGACTCCTATTCTCCTGACACAAAATGAGTAAAAGACGTATCTTGGTCGTTGATGATGATCCCCTGATCCGGGGTCTGCTCCGCACACCACTGCATGATGCCGGGTATGAGATTTTCGAAATGGAAGACGGGCACGCCGCACTGCGCTGGATGCTACAAAATCAGGTCGACCTGATGGTCCTGGATGTCTCCATGCCCGAGATGGATGGCATTCAACTCGCCCATGCCGTCAAACAACGGCAAGCCCATCTGCCCATTCTCGCCATTAGCGCCGGGGAGCAAGTCATGTCGAAGGATTTTTGCCTGAAATTCATGAAATCACTCGGCGCCACCGAAGTGCTGCCCAAACCTTTCGACCTCGCTGATTTTATGAAGGCGGTCAAACGGATATTCGCGGCCAATCCGCGTCCGGAAGCCACTTCCGCCTGACCAGTCTGTCTGACGGGGCGTCAGACCTTCATCAATTCAGCTTCTTTGGCGTTAACGGCTTTTTCAATCTCACCCGTGTATTGATCGGTGAGTTTCTGAATTTCCTTTTCCGCGCTGGCCAGTTGATCTTCCGTAATTTCGCCGGCCTTCTGAAGCTTTTTGATTTCGTCCAAACCATTGCGGCGATTGCCACGAATGGCCACGCGACCTTCCTCGGCAAGACGGTGAATCGTCTTCACCAGTTCCTGACGGCGTTCAGCCGAAAGCGGGGGAATGGGGAGGCGGATGACCTTGCCATCGACTTGCGGCGTGATGCCGATCTTGGAGCTTTCGATCGCCTTGCGGATCGGGTCGACATTGGAAGCATCCCACGGCTGGATCACAATCAGATCGTGGGAAGGAGTCGTCACAGCCGCCACATCGCGCAGCTTCATCATCGAGCCGTACGCATCGATCGTCAACCCGGTGACCAGATCCGGCGATGCCTTGCCCGTGCGGACGCGCGTGAATTCTCCGAGCACCACTTCCGTGCTCTTCATCATCTTTTCTTCCGTATCGAGTAGAATGTCATCCAGTGCCATAGGCTCGCGAGGTTACAGCAACCAATTTCAAATGCCAATTTCCAATTCCGCCAGCGCAAGGGATGCCGGCCAGCAAATCCTCTTGAGATTCATAGCCGTATTAACTTGCCTTATCGCTCACGTCATTTGTAAGCTCTGCGCCAATGCTACGCCGCCTTGCCCATCTCCTGATGTTTCTCGCGATGTTTTGCATCGCGGGCGGTCACTGGGCGTTATTTCAAACGGTGGCGTGGGTGGAGATGACGCGCACTTATTCGATCCAGCAGGGTTCGCTGCTGGCCGGTTTGGAAAAGACGTTTAGCGGCAAAGCCCCCTGCTCGAAGTGTCACCGCATTCAAGATCAACGCCAGAAGGAAGAGAAACTCCCGGCGCTTGTGAAGGTAGAGAAAAAAGCCGAGAGCGTATTGCCCGTTGTCGTCGCCTGTCTTCCCATTTTGGCCAACGCCACCCAGTCCCATCCGTGGCCTCAATCCCTTTCATACCCTTCCCGCACCGTTGAACCGCTTTCGCCGGTGCCTCTTTTCGTAAAAGCCTAAGCACCCGTCCGGGTGTTTTTTCCAGTTCATTTCCGGGTAATTCGCCGCGCTCCATGTGCGGTCGAATTTCCTTCCCCGACATGGCTCGAGCTAACGCTCCTGCCGTGTGCCGTCCTGCCACCGAACCGCCGGAGGTGGCTTGGCGTGTGCCTTGATCCGGCTTCATCCGAAAAAACTATGAAATCATTTTTAATGGTGACGAGTGTCTTGCTGGCGCTCGGCATTTCTCCTGTCGTGCAGGCCACGACGCTGACTGCGATTCCCACCCCGATGCAACAAGGTGGCATGATCATGCCCGCCGTGGACTTCGTTTCGACCGGAGCAAACTCCGGCTACATCACAGTGACGCAGCCTTCCACCGTGCCGTTGATCGCGCCACTCACCTATTGGCGGCCCGGAGATAATCTGAACAATGGCGCCAGTTGGTCCGACGAACTCGATCCCGTAAGCGGCTCTGGTCTCGCCTTCAGCAGCCGGTTCGGATTCAACCCGGCCGCCGCCACGCTCTCAAGCGTGCTGCCATCGGGTACGACACTCGGCATCCAGATGACCTCCGCTTCAGCAGGACTCAAGGGCTATCTCTACAATAGCACCGCCGATGTGTTTGACCTCGTCTATAGCAGCACAGGTGATTCCGTGTTGTGGGGTTCGCTGATGATGTGGCACCCCGTCTTCACCATCGACGCGGCAAATTTCGTCGAGGGCGCAATCTACACGGCCACATTTGAAATCTACGTGGCCACACCCGCTACGGCTGTCAGCACGACATATACCGTCGACGCCGACACCGCCGCCACGCCGACCGCCGGTTACACCTCATCGTCTGTCACACTCACGTGGCAGGCAGTGCCGGAACCATCGAGTGGCTTGCTGCTCGGTGTCGGAGCGCTGTCCGGGCTCGCGCTGCGGCGGTGGCGTCAACGCCGCGATGCCGCCATCGTCTAACCAAACGGGAGCACATGATGAAACACTTCCTCTTGATGCTCGTGTTCGCGCTGGGATTACTCCCGGCGCGAGCCAGCACGCTGCAATGGGTGCCCGATCCGGATTCGCTCGGTGGCATGGTCATGCCGGTGGTGACAGTCACCAATACCAGCACGAATACCGGTGCGATCTCCGTTGCGCTCACGCAAAACAATCTGCCGATGGCACCGCTACGCGAATGGTATCTGCCTGTAGCCGGAGGTGGTAAAGGCTATCCATACGCGAACGACTCGTTCGATCCCTCCAGCCCTTGGTACAGCGCCTTGGACCCCTCGCAACAGAACCTCGCGTTTAGTACGCAGTTCGGATTCGACATGGATATGACCGAGGCCAGCGATCCCCTGCCCTCGGGTGTCGTGCTGGCCATTCGCATGGTGTCCGCAACACCCGGATTAACCGGCTACGTCGATGAGTGGAGCCCGGATTTGTTCCAGCCGGTGTTTCAGAATCCAGGCGACACCGTCATCTGGGGAACCCTCTCGATGTGGCATCCTGTGTTCACCTCGAGCACACTCGGAGCAGTCTCGGCAACATTCGAAATCTTCGCCGCCTCTTTGACCGATACAACAAGCTCCGTGATCACGTCACACGTCGTGGACTGGACAAACGATGTCACCGCCGTGAGCGGTTACGATTCCGCCTTCGTCACGCTCAACTGGAACGTCGTACCGGAACCGTCAAGCGCGATTCTGTTGGCAAGTGCTGGTGCCACTCTTGCGTGGTGGTCACGGCTCCGATCGAAAAAATCTCGCACCACTCACGGCTTCACCTTGATGGAATTACTGCTGGCCGTAACGATTGTCTCCGTGCTGACAGCGTTAGCAAGCGCGGGATTCTCCAATCTCCACTCCCAAGCCAAAGCCACGCAGTGCATGTCCAAATTGCGAGGACTCGGCGCCGGGATTTTACTCTATGCGCAGGATCACGACGGCGAATTTCCGCGCAGTTCACATTCCGCCTATAGCAAGGGCCAACCCGGTTGGGGCCGCTCCATTATCGGTTACCTCGGCGAAACCGAATATAGTTCTGAAGACGCGTGGAAGAGTGTCTACGCGCGACACTTCGTCTGCCCACAAGATTCCAGTTGGGTCGAGGGCTGGAGCTACGCACTCAACGTTCACTTTGAACTGGAAGCCTACGAGCGCTACAGCGGAAAACCGGCCACATGGCATCGCTTGATCCAAGTGCCACAACCATCGCGCACGCTTTTGCTCGCCGAGAGCCAGCATAGCGGCTTCATGGGCGACCACATCATGTGCCACCTCTGGTCAGGCTTGGGTGCAGCGCGTAATGCGCTCGATACAACCCGGCATGGGCCCAAAGCCGGAGCTCACTACGTCTTCGTGGATGGCCACGTGGAGTCGCTCAACGTCGAAGAGACGTTCGACCCAGCCACAGGCGTGAACCTCTGGAATCCCTCGCTGGCACGCTAGCGGACGAATGCTCCGCCCGCTAAATCTTGGAGCAGACGAGCGTGCCGACTTTCTTGCCCAGCACGACCGATTTCAAATTACCCGGCTTGAACATGTCGAACACGATGATCGGCACATTATTATCCATGCACAGCGAGAACGCAGTGGAGTCCATCACCTTCAGGCGATTTTTCAGCGCATCGATAAAAGTCAGCTTCTCGTAGCGCTTCGCTTTCGGATTCTTGCGCGGATCGCTGTCATACACGCCGTCCACCTTGGTGGCCTTGAGAATGACCTCCGCATTCATTTCCGAAGCGCGCAACGCGGCTGCGGTATCGGTGGAGAAATAGGGATTGCCCGTGCCGGCCACGAAAATGACGACGCGCTTCTTTTGCAGGTGGCGCACGGCGCGGCGGCGAATGAACGGCTCTGCCACGTTCTTGATTTCGATGGCGGTCTGCACCCGGGTGTAGACGCCCATCTTTTCGAGCGCATCCTGCAACGCCATGCCATTGATGATCGTCGCGAGCATGCCCATGTAATCCGCCGTCGTGCGATCCATCCCGGCATGACTGGCCGTGGCGCCGCGCCAGATATTGCCCCCGCCAATCACGACTGCGATCTGAACACCGAGCTCGTGAATTTCCGCCACCGACTTCGCGATCTTGCGGGTGAATTCGGAATTGATACTTTCGGTATCGCTACCCAGCACCTCGCCACTGAGTTTAAGGAGGATACGTTTGTAGATGGGCTTGGCTTTGGGGGAAATTTTGGTGGGCATGCTGAGCAAATGTGCTAGCAACCCGCGTCTCACTACGCAAGTCCCGTCTCTCCTAGCGGAGCGCTGTAGCTGGCGGCACACCGTGCCGCCGCTTTCACGAGACTAGTTTTCTACGAGCGCATCGCGTCAGCACTTCCACCTGTGGCGAAACGTTACTGGGTGCAGGGCTCAGCCCTGCTTGAAGATCTGGGCGCAAGCCTTGGGATTTTCCTGCCAATAATCCGAGAGCTGCTTGAGCCGAGCGAGCGTTTGATTGCTCAGGTGATGCTCGATGCCTTCCACATCGGTGGCCACGATTTTTTCCGGCAAATCGAGATGGCGCAGAAAGCGGGTCAAGGTCTCATGGCGCGACTTGATCTGCAGGGCAATCTTGCGGCCTGACTCGGTGAGCGTGAAACCGCGATAGCGTTCGTAGTTGATGAAACCGCGCTGCGACAGCTTGCGCACCATCGTGGAGACCGTGGAGCGGCCAATATGCAGAGCCTCGGCCAGATCGGTGACCCGGGCATAGCCCTTTCGATCAACAAGCTCCTGAATACGCTCCAGGTAATCCTCCGCGATCTCGGTAATGTCGTTGCTGCCGTAGAAGGGGCTGGCCATCCGCCAGATGTTCACAGAAGCCGGAATCGGTTCCAAGTTAAAATCGCTGCCATCGTAAATTGTCAGAGAAGGGATATTTTGTTCGATATGTCAAACAAATGACATTGACGCGACCCCGCCGCTCGCTTAGTTGTTAGTGTGTATGCATACGCCCCAGGACTCCACATCGCGCTCCGCGAGAAGTCCTCATCCGCGCGTCACCTCCCACTCCCTGCCGGAGGTGTACCGCAGCGTACCCGTTCCCCACGCCACCCGCTCGGTCGGTTTCTGGCGCAAGTTTCTCGCCTTTTCCGGTCCCGGCTATCTCGTCGCCGTTGGATACATGGATCCGGGCAATTGGGCCACCAGCCTCGCGGGCGGCTCGCAATTCAATTACGCGCTGCTTTCCGTCATCATCATTTCCAATTTCATGGCGATCTTTCTCCAGCACCTCGCGCTGAAGCTCGGAATCGCCACGGGTCATGACCTGGCGCAAGCGTGCCGCAACCATTACAGCCCAAAGGTAAACTTCGGCCTTTGGGTCGCCTGCGAGATCGCCATCGCGGCCTGTGATTTGGCGGAGGTCATCGGCTCGGCCATCGCGCTCAATCTCCTCTTCGGCATTCCCTTGATCTGGGGCGTCTGCATCACCGCGCTCGATGTCATGGTGATACTGTTCCTGCAACACCGCGGCTTTCGCTGGATCGAATTATTGGTCATCTCTCTGATTCTCATCATCGGCGGCTGCTTCGCCGTGGAAATTGTTCTTTCGCAACCGGAATGGTCCGCCGTTGCCGCCGCCTGTATTCCCTCTGCGGAAATCATTCACAACCCGGCGATGCTCTATATCGCCATCGGCATCCTGGGGGCAACCGTGATGCCGCATAATCTCTACCTCCACTCCTCCATCACGCAGACACGTGGCTATGACGAGACTTCCCGCGGCAAGCGCGAGGCGATCAAATTCGGCACGATCGATTCCACCGTGGCGCTGATGTGCGCGCTGTTCATCAATGCTGCCATCCTGATCCTTGGCGCCTCTGTTTTTTATCGTCATGGCCACAACACCGTGGCGGAAATACAGGATGCCCACCGCCTGCTTGCCCCCCTGCTCGGGACAGGACTCGCCAGCACACTCTTCGCCATCGCCTTGCTCGCCTCGGGGCAAAACTCCACGTTGACCGGCACCCTCGCCGGTCAAATCGTCATGGAGGGCTTTCTCAATCTGCGCCTACCTCCGGTGATCCGTCGCCTCATCACCCGCGGCATCGCGATCATCCCGGCCGTGATCGTCACCGCCCTGTGGGGCGAGGACGGAACAGCCAAGCTCCTGATCTTCAGCCAGGTCGTCCTCAGCATGCAACTCAGCTTCGCCGTATTCCCGCTGGTGATGTTCACGAGCGACAAGAAGAAAATGGGCGAGTTCGTAAACCCGCTCTGGATGCAGGGCGCGGCTTGGTTTCTCGCGGTGCTGATTGCTTCGCTGAATGTCTGGCTTCTAGTGCAAGCGTTCAAAACCTGGGCTTAGGGCGGATTCCAAATGGATTGTCGCATGGCAACCACCCACTCGAAGTCCGCTCTCTCCTCATTCTGTTGAGAAGCTCTCCCTACAAAAGAAAAGACCCGGCTTTGTGGGCCGGGCCTTTTCAAGATACGGATGGAAGCGGAAGCGCCTTATTCGGCAGCAGCGGCTTCGGACTTCACGCTTTCGCCAACGGCGAAACGAACAAAGCGGCGGATGATGATATTCTCACCGAGCTCGGCGACCTTGGCCTTGCGGAGGTCTTCGATGGTCAGCTTGTCATCCTTCACAAACGCCTGCTCGAGCAGCACGATAGTGCTGTAGAACTTATCCAGCTTGCCCGTGACGATCTTTTCGACGATCGCTTCCGGCTTGCCCTTGACCTGGGCTGCCGCCACTTCCCGTTCCGTCTTCAGGAGTTCAGCGGGAACTTCTTCGCGGGACAGGTAGAGGGGGTTCGCGGCGGCGATCTGGAGAGTGACGTCCTTCACGAAATCGCGGAACTTCTCATTGCGGGCGACGAAGTCGGTTTCGCAATTGATTTCGACCAGCACGCCCACCTTGTCGAAGTGGATGTAGGAGGCGATCACGCCTTCCTTGGTTTCACGGCTGGCTTTCTTGCCGGCGGTCGCGACCCCCTTCTTGCGAAGGAGAACTTCTGCGGCGTTCACGTCGCCCTTGGCTTCCACCAGGGCTTTCTTACAATCCATCATCCCGGTGCCGGTCTTTTCGCGCAATTGCTGGACCAACGCGGGAGTAATTTCAATACTCATGGTAATCAATTAAGGGTTTAAATTTTGAGAGGGGGATTAGGCCGAGACGCCGGTGAGGCTGTCGGACTCACTCGCGGCGGCCTTGTCGGCGCGCTTCTTGCCGCTGACGCTGGCACCTTCGATCAGGGCGTCGTTGAACGCCTCGATGATGATGCGGATCGAGCGGATGGCGTCGTCGTTGCCGACCACGGGATAATCCACCTGATCGGGATCGGCGTTCGTGTCCGTGATGGCCACGATCGGGATCTTCAAACGGCGGGCTTCGGCGACGGCAATCTGCTCGCGGGGAGTATCAATGATGATCAACGCGCCCGGGAATTTCTCCATGTCGCGAACGCCGTCGAGGTTGCGGTGCAACTTGACGTTCTCACGGCGGAGGACGGCGATTTCCTGCTTCGGGAGCTGGTTGATCGTGCCCTTGGCTTCGAGATCATCGATGTACTTCATGCGGGCGACGCTCTTGCGGATCGTCTGCAAATTCGTCAGCGTGCCACCGAGCCAACGCTCCGTGACATAGTAGGAATTGCTCTGCGGGGCGAGAGCCTTGATGGTCTCCTGCGCCTGCTTTTTGCAACCGACAAAAAGAGCCTTCTGGCCGCTGGCGGCGAGTTGCTTCAGGAAGTCCTGGGCGGCGGCGAGCTGAGTGGCCGTCTTGTCGAGGTTGATAACATAGATGCCATTGCGCGCTTCAAAAATGAAGGGCTTCATCTTGGGGTTCCAACGTTGGGTACGGTGTCCGAAATGGACGCCGGCGTCCAACAACTCTTTCACATCAACACGAATCATGGTGATCTCTTTCTGTCGTCTATCACTGCCCGTCCTGTTTCAATCCCCCAGGATGGCCAGCTTCCGTTTCTACGGAATGAATTTTTGTGAGGGTGCCGGTTGCCCGGCGTTTATTTTTTCCAGCCGACGCCTTGACATCGGCAGGAAAGGGTCAACAGTAGCGTCACTCATGCCGATGACAAGAGAAAAGGCATATCGACGGGAAACGGCCAAACTGAAGAAAATTTGAATAGCGACGTCAAAAGCTCTCGAAGATTGACAATTAAGTAAAAATAGGGAATAAGTGACGCAATCGTCTGCAAAAACGAAGCCAAGCATGCTAACCCTTCCTAAGTGGGCCTGTGTTATCATGGGCATTGCGGGACTGAGCGTTCTCCACGCTGAGGAAACCGTCATTTACGGGACCACGGCGGAAACAGCGGTTGCCTCCACCTCGGCCGAGCCTCCCACCCTCTCTCCGGTTTCGGCTCCGACGCCCACCAAAAACACCCCCACCCCAGCGGCCAATGCCGGGCAGCCCCTCGTGACGGTCAATGACCAACCGATCACCCAAGTCGTTCTCCAGTCCACGGAAGAAATCATCTCCAAGCCCCCCTCGAATTACCCGTGGAAAAAGAAGATCGTCACCACCACCTTCTGGGTTGGCCAAGACGCCACCACCTATAACGACACGACCAATTACGCCAGCGCCTGGGACTCCAAATGGACCAAGAGCTATGGCGGCACCGATAATCCGACCCAACGCTTCGGTTTCCTCCCGAAGGGTCGTTTCGCAGTCACACAAAATCCGTTCTACGTAGCGTTGCCGTTCAATGATGTGAAGTTCCCCGATCTGGCCAAGAAATGGGTGCCCTGGTACAATAAGGAACTCGCCAAAGATCAGCGCTATCAATCGCAATGCAAGGGACGTTGGATCGAAATCCGCAATGCGGATGGCAAATCCTGCTTCGCCCAGTGGCAGGACGTTGGCCCATTCCGTTATGATCACGCGGCTTACGTTTTTGGCAAGGAACGGCCTAACACATATAACAAGGCTGGGCTCGATGTCTCTCCCGCAGTCAAAACCTTCCTCGGCCTCGTCGGTCTGGACATGTGCGACTGGCGTTTTGTGGAAGCTTGGGAAGTGCGCGAAGGTCCGTGGATCACCTACGGCGAGCAAGCCATCGTGATGGCAGCCATCAAGCAACGCGAACAGGCCCACAAAAACTCTACCGCACGGCTGGCTCAAACCGCTCCGAATCCGGCCACAGAATAACCCGTCGCCCGACTGGCATCGGTTCATTCACCCCAAATCGTCCAAGACGATCCCCTCTCAGGCCGTTTTTTTGCAGGCGCTTCAGTGAAACGCCATGATCACCGTGGGCCCCACCCACTGAGCCGTCCTACAGCAATTCCATCTGGCGCGGGCGGGGTATGGAGCTGCTCGTTCCCGCTCGGGCCTGACGATGATAGCTGAAGCGCTGGACCGGAGGATGCTTCGCCGTGGAAGTGGGTTGAGTGGGTGCGGGGAGTCCCGTGCCGGCCGTGTAGACGAGTTGACGTCCATTCCACGACACGCAGCGGTCGGGAGTGAGCAGGGTCCAGCGGGTCTCACCCCATTGCCGGGCCAGGGCGGGTGCAGCAAGTTCGACGACATGGTGGCGCGGGTGGAACGTGGCCATCTGCACGAGTCCATGCGGCGTATCCATCGGGGTGAACTGCACCGTGTGGACGAGGTGGCGTGTTTCCTTGTCGACTTCCTGCGCCATGGCCAGGAGCCGGTTCACGTCGGGGTCGAGGCGATCGTTCAGAAGCCGCGATTGACCATGGATCAAGCGCCAGAGCACGCGATAAAGCAGCGGCCAGCGCTCCGAACTGCGGTGACAAGAAGCACGGCGGGCGAGGGCTATGAAGTCCTCATTCCAGCGGGTGGGGGGCAATTCAGGAAAGTAGGTGACGCGGTCACCATCGGCACACTCAATCCATTCGACAGAGCTGGGAGCCGCGCTTTGCTGAAGCAGATAGGCCGCCGCAGCCTGCCACGACTCAAAGCTGGGTCGGAAGCGGATCAAAAGGAGTGGGGTTGTGATCATCAGTCATCTCCTCGGTTTTGTTATACAAGCATATAATAGCATCTTTGCGCTTCATCGCAACAGATTATTTCATAAGAATTTGATCTTTCCCCTTTATTGCCGCGCGGGCTGTGCTAATCCAGTAGGCTGACTTTATGAAACGTATCGCGATTATGACTTCCGGCGGCGACTCCCCCGGCATGAATCCGGCCATTCGCTCCGTGACCCGTACCGCCCTGAGCTTGGGGTTGGAAGTCATGGGCATTCAAAATGGCTATCAGGGTTTGCTCGACAACGAATTTCTCCCGTTAACGGCCCTCCGCGTCAGCGGGATGAACCGGCACGGCGGCACCTTCCTGCAAACCAGCCGTTGCCTGGAATTCCGCACGCCCGAAGGCCAGCAGAAGGGTATCGCCAATCTGCGGGCACAGAAGATCGATGGGCTCGTCGTGATCGGCGGAGACGGTTCGCTGCGCGGTGCGTTGGAATTGCACAAGCAGGGCGTTCCCGTCATCGGCCTACCGGGCACGATCGACAATGATATTTACGGCACGGAGATGGGTATCGGCGTGGACACCGCGCTGAACACGATCATCACGCTCGTCGACATGATCAAGAACACAGCCGCGTCGCACCGCCGCTGTTTCGTGATCGAGGTGATGGGCCGTGGGAGCGGGTATCTTTCCATCATGACCACGATCTCCACCGGCAGCCAGGTGGCCGTGGTGCCAGAATTCCGGGTGAACATGAAGAGCATCATCGAGGTGCTCCATCACCGGTTCCACAACAATCACAACAACAGTGTGATCATCGTCGCCGAGGGCGTGTGCAGCGGCGAGGAATTCGTCCGCCGCCTCAACGAAGCGGGCCAGGGCAAGATCGAACAGGAAGTCCGTTTGACGGTGCTCGGTCACGTGCAGCGCGGTGGCGTACCGACGCACTTTGACCGCCTGCTGGCCAGTCGCATGGGCGAGATGGCCGTGCTGGCCCTGACGCAGGGCGAGCGTGGCGTGATGGTGGGCCAGACGAATGGCCGCATGCAATTGCGCGACTTGGAGGATATCCTCGGCAAGCGCAAGGATCTGCCGGCCGACGCGATTCGCGTGGCGCGCAATCTCGGCATCGAGATCGGCGACGTCGCGGAATAAGGCTTGCGCAAGAACAGGAGCCGGGCTGGGTCCGGCTCTCGCTAACTAGAATTAGTCGCGCATAGATGTTTCTGCGCTGTAGGGCATTCGCACCCATCACATCACGAGACATGATCCCGTCTACGAATTCCCGTAGGAGAGGGTCTGCGGCAGGCCGGTGAGTTCCTTCACCCGCGCCGCGAGTGCATCGAGTTCCGCGTCGGAAAGAGCAGTGGCCCATTTCTCCGGCGTGGGCCGGGCGATGGTGTAAAGCTGCAGGGCCAGAAGTTGCCCGCCATGCTGGCGAATCGTATTCAGGCGCGCGGCGTAGGCGTCGATTTCTTCGGCGCTGGGTGGCACACCATTCACGCGGAAAAACAGGGACTGGATGATCAGCGGACACCATTTCGCCGTATTCTCGATGTTGCGCAGAATACGCTCGAACGCGATGTGCGAACGGTTGACGGTTTTATAATACGCCTCGGTCCCAGCATCGAGCTTGGCCCAGATTTCATGCGGGAATTGCATCATCGTTTTCAATCCGGCCTGCACACCGGGCCGGTCGAAGCAGGCGGAGTCGGAGATAAGGACGAGCTTGGTTTCCGGCGGCGCGATTTCGGTGCGCAGGCGCGCCGTGAGGGCGACGGCGGACTCGAAGACCGGGCAGGTGGTCGGTTCGCCATCCCCGCTAAAGGCGATGTCATTCAGTCGCCGCCAGTCAGCGGGAGCACTGGCGAAAGGTTCGCGTTCGAAGAGTTCGCCACTGCGCCAGATGTCGAGCATAGCGCGCAATTCCGTGGCCAGAATATCAAGATTCACATCACGGCGGCGGGCCGGGGTGAGACGGTCAACCTCGCAGTAGGCGCAGTTGAAATTACAGATCTTGTCGGGGTTGAGATTGATGCCGATGGAGACGCCGCGCGAACGTCGCGAGATGACGGGATAGACGTAATAAAAGTCATCCCATTTGCGCTGATGATCTTGATGCGCGCTGAGCAGGTTCTCCGTGGCCATGGGGATAACATACCCGCGCGCAGGCGCGACAGCAACCGATCTGTCGCACGGCTCAACGGGTCGGGGCCAGATGCGGCTAATTATCCGTTTCCGAGGAAACGTAGTCGGGATTCGGATGATAGGTTTCCGCCTGCTCGGTCAGCGAGGGCTCGGGCTCAGCACTTTCGCCGGCGGAGGTGGAAAGATGGTGCGCGGCGTCCAGACGTTGCGTGAGGCGGAACACCGCATCGCCGATCAACGTGGCAGCATCCTCGGAGGTCAACCGGTCGGTGTTGACGACGAGATGATAGAGCGTCGGGTCATCAATGTCGCAGTGATAGTGCGCGCGCATATAGCGACGCTTGGCGGTGTCCTCACGCTCCAGCATTTCAATCGCGGCAGCGGGGGACAGGTGATAGTACTCCACGAGATGCTGCGCCCGGCGATTGCGGGAGCCGGTAATGCGCACATGGAGCGCCTGCGGGAGTTCAGAGAGCAGCATTTGCGAGCCGCGACCGACGATGATGGCACGGCCCATGTGACCGAGACGCAGTATGGTTTCGGCGGTCTGCCGCACCTGATCGTATGGCGAGGGATGGAGGCCAAGCATTTCCTCGATGGCGCTACTGATCATCGGGGGACGATCCTCGGGCATGAACTTGGCCATGTGGGCGGGTAGTTCGTGATCGGCGACAACCTGCTCGATCAGGTTGCGGTCAAATACCGTCCAAGGCGGGGTCGGTTCCGGTTCGTTGGACTGGAGGTATTCACAGAGGAGATCGCTGATGGTGACACCACGGGCGCCCGTGGCGCGGGAGATGGTGACTACCGGGAGCGGTGGGGCGGAGAGATCCTGGGGACGGAGATTTTGACATTCAATAAACGTCTTGCAGATATCCAAAGAACGAATCGGCTTCATGTGCTGTTGCCTCCTGATTCACAATATAAACATATGTTCATATTTTTACAACACAAAAGATATCTTAACTAGCGATTAACCTAATTACATCAAGCAGTTGTATAGGAGAGTAATTCGCTCATTAGTGCTAATGATCGTGCACTTTTCGGAGTGGTTTCTACAAGTGATCTTTCGGCTGAATGCTGGATTTTTGATCCAAGGAATCAGTATGTGGGGCTGGCAACGATCTCACGATTGGGGGGGGGGAACAGAGACACGGGGGCAGATGAATCCAGCCATTCGCAAATTATGAAACAAATTCCGGTAATTTGGGTAACTATCCGATTAGCCTTTGGCGGTCAAAGCGGCTTAGCTTGGATACACCTCTTATGAAATGGAAACTACTTTGGGTGGTGTGTTGGCTGGTGGGGCCGTTGCTGACAGCGCAGGCGGAACCGCGCGTGCAGGAGTGGAATTACTCCACGCTGCGCAGCACCCCGGAGAATCTCGGCTCTCTGGCCATCTCGGTCAACGCCGAGATGAAGACGCCGGACGGCAAGGCCACATTGGAGGTGGTACCGGAATATGATCGCGAGGACATGGTATGGCCGGCGCACTTGCGCTACCCCGGTCGCACGACATTGATCCGGGGCGGCAAGGGCGTGGCGATCACGTTTTGGATCAAGGGACCGGCCGGGTCGCAAATCTCGGTGCGGGTGACGGATGCGGCCTCGACGATCTTCGCGGAGAATCAATCGTACGATCTGACGGGCGACTGGCAGAAGATCGAGTACAAGGCCGAACTCAAGGTGCCGATAACAGGCCGGTGGGTGAACGCACCGCGGCTCTTGCTGGAAAAAACGAAGAAGGGCGAGCACTACTTCGTGGGCCCGGTCACCTGCCAGACGATCGAATAGTCTTTTCAACACACCCTCTACGGAAACCTCCACTCTTATGCGTACTCTTCTACCACTGTTGGTCTGCGGCCTTTTTACCCTGACGGTGAACGCGCAGGAAATCACAGCCCGCAACGGCGCGAAAGCAGAAGTGGTCTCGGGCGAGATCGTTATTCGTTTTGCCGACAAAAAAGGCGAACGTCCGCCAGCGGTGGGCGTCGCGGAGAAAATGGAGGTCGCAGCGGGAAAGCGCGTGCAGTTGACGTTCGAGGCGCAGAGTACGGAAGCGATGAAAGCGCGATTGGTGATTTCCGATTTCGCAGCGCCATACACCCATCTTTCCGAAACACAACTCGTCACCCTGGGCACAACGTGGCAATCGTACGCGCTCAATTTCAAGGTGAAGCCAACGACGGGCGACAAGATCAACCTGCCGCTGTTCGTCTTCGAGGGTTTCCCCACCAGCGGCGAAGTGCGTGTGCGTCAGATCAAGGTAGGCCCGGTACCGGTGGCCCCGGCGGCGGCACCGGTGATGGTGCCCACGACTCCAGCGAAGTGGAAGGCGATCGATACCAGCGATCTGTACATCAAACCCGGCAGCGCGCTTGATTTCTCCTCCTTCTTTGACCCGGCTCCGGCGGGAACGTATGGCCGCGTAATCGTGAACAAGCAGGGCAACCTCGCCTTTGCGTCGAAGCCGGATGTGGCGGTGCGCTTTTTCTCCGTGCAGTTGATGCCGCCCGCGGGTTTTCGTCTGTGGGAAGACAAGGATGTGGAGGAATATGCGGCGGCGGTAGCGCGGCAAGGCTACAATCTCGTGCGCTTCCATTTTTTCGACAATCTGATCAGCGGCAACTGGAAGGCGGCTTCGCTCCAGACGGACAAGATGAACCGCTACGTGCTGCCGGAGAAGCCGGAGGAGATCACGTTCGACACGCTCGCGCTGGATCGCTTTCACCTGCTGTTGTCGGAGCTAAAAAAGCGCGGCGTGTACTGGAACCTCGACTTCATGACGTCCTTCGTCGGCTATTCGAACGGGAAGGTGCGCGAGGCGTCCAAGCAGGGCGGGTACAACACCAAGGCGCAGATGTATGTGAATCCGAATTTTCGCGCGAACTGGAAGGCGGCGACGACGCGGTTGCTCAACGACGTGAATCCGTACACGAAATTGCCCCTCAAGAATGATCCCGCGCTGGCGCTGACATCGTGCCTGAACGAGCAGGAAATTTTGTTCGAGAGCCGCAACTACGGCAAGGAATTCGACGGAGTATGGCAGGCGTTTCTGGCGAAGAAATATGGCGATTACAAAACGCTGCGCGAAGCGTGGGGCGGCAAGTGCGGCACCACGGAGTTGCCGGAAAGCGGCACCTTCGCCAATGTGCCGTCGATCGCCGCGCCGACCGTCCTTACCGATACGCCCGCCGGTCGCGACATGGCCAGATGTTGCGGCGACATGGAATTGGAAATGACGCAGTGGTATCTGGCGACATTGCGCGAACTCGGCTTCACCGGTCTGACTTCAAACTACAATATGCGGTCCCGCATCGGCACGGTTCCGGCCCGTTCCCTTTATCCGGTGATCACGATGAACGCTTACTACGCGCATCCGAAATTCGCCACCGGCACGGACGTCGCGGGCACAACGGTCAGCCAGGGCAGCGCGTTGGCCGAGGGTGGGGCGAGTTTCAAGAAGCAGGTGGCCTCGCGGTTTCTCGACCGGCCCTTTGTGAACACTGAATTCGGACACGTGTTCTGGAATCCGTACCGGCACGAGCAGGGGCTGATGAACGGCGCGGGCGCCGCGTTGCAGGGCTGGAGTGGCATCACCTGTCACGCAGCGCAGGTCGTCGACTCGGCGACGCGGCTCATCTGGTTTCATGCCGGAGACGATCCCGTCATCCGCGCGGCGGAAGTGGTGGAAGCGCTCACGTTCCGGCGCGGTGACGTGGCGGCCTCGACACATACGATCGATATTCCCCTCACCGACGACTTCATCTTTGCCGGTCGTGGCATGAAGGCCATCGACGATGAATTGACGCGACTCTGGGTACTGTGCCGCGTGGGCATTACCTACGGTCCGATGCAGGCGAACTTGGCGGCGGATTTGACGGTTCCTCCCGGAAAAACCTCGTCCATCGGCGGCACGCTGTGGACCTCCGAGGTGGCGCAATCGAAGACAACGGGACTGCTCACCAACATCGTGACGAAATTGCGGGAATTGAAAGTATTGCCCGCCACCAATACGAGCGATCCCGCCGCCGGGATTCTCCAGAGCGACACGGGCGAAATTACGCTCAACACCACCACCGGCGGCGAACTGTTTGTCCGCACGCCACGGCTCGAAGGCGTGGTGATCAAGAGCGACAAGAAGGTGAAGCTGGAGGCGATGACCATCGAGCGGAGCACGGTTCCCGCGTCGATCACACTGGCGTCGATTGATGGACGAAAGCCGGTGAGCGATGCGAACCGTCTGCTGCTGGTGATTTCCACCGATGCGCGCAACACCGATATGAAATTCGCTGATGCCAAGGAGGAGAAGATTCTGGATCTTGGCAAACTGCCGATCCTTTCGCGCACAGGGGAATTTGCAGTGACGCTGACCCGCACGGCCGCCCCCAAGAAGGCGACGGCATATGCGCTCAAGCTCAATGGCGAACGTGGCGACGAAATGCCGGTCAAGATCACGGGCAATACGCTCGCGCTCAGCGTCGACACGGAGAAGCTGCCCAAGACCGGACCCACGCCATTCTTCGAAATCGTGGTGGAATAAGAAAGAGAGGGAAGAGAGGATTTGTTTTTTCGCCTTTCCGAAAACCCGCGTAATCCGCAAACCTCCCCCTTCTCTTCTCTGGGATATTATATGATTGACTTCGATCATATAAGGAGCTAGGACTTTTCCTACGCCATGTCGATTAACGCCGAAGAAATCAGCCGGATTGTACGCCGGGTCATTGCCGAACAGCAGAAGTTGAATCCGCTGTCGCCGGTCTCTGCCGCGACTCCAACCGTTGCCGCCGCGCCCGCTACCGCGGGCATCGCGCGCTCCTGCAAAGCGGCGTTGCTGACGGGTCCGAAGACGATCGAGATGCGGGAATTTCCGATTCGCGACATCACGGACGATGAAATCCTAATTCGCGTCGAAGGCTGCGGTGTCTGCGGCACCGACGTCCACGAGTACAAGGGCGATCCGATGAAGCTCGCGCCGCTGGTGCTTGGCCACGAAGGCACCGGCGAGATTGTGAAGCTCGGCAAGAACGTCACGCGCGACAACGCGGGCAAGACGGTGCGTGTGGGCGACAAGATTGTGACGAGCGTCACCACCTGCGGCAAGTGCGACGCGTGTCTCTACACGCCGGGCCGCTTGAACCTGTGCGAGAATCTTCGCGTGCAGGGATTGATTCCCGACGACTCGACCCATCTCAACGGCTATTTCGCGGAGTACATGATCGTGCGCGCTGGCGCGACGTTTTTTGCCGTGAACGATTTGAGCCTCGATTTGCGCATGCTGATCGAACCGGCAGCTGTGGTCATCCACGCACTGGAACGGGCGAAGAGCACCGGGCTGTTGAATTTCCGCAGCCGCGTGGTGATTCAGGGTTGCGGTCCGATCGGACTGCTCATGCTGGCAGCGGTACGCGCGGCGGGCACACAGCACATTGTGGCGCTCGACGGCGATGAGGGCCGTCTCGACATGGCGAAACGGATGGGCGCGGAGACAACGATCAATTTCAAGAATTACGACGGACTGCCGGGCCTGATCGGCGCGGTCAAGGAAGCGACCAAGGGCCGGGGCGCACACTTCGCTTTCCAATGCACGGGCGTTCCGGCGGCCGCTTCAAATATTTTCAAATTCGTCCAGCGCGGCGGCGGCGTGTGCGAGGTCGGTTTCTTTGTCGACAACGGCACCTGCACGATCAACCCGCACCAGGATTTCTGCGCCAAGGAAATCACGCTGGTCGGCTCGTGGGTCTACACGGTCGATGAATATCCCATCGCTTATAATTTTCTGCGCCGCGCGCAAGGCATCGGCCTGCCGGTGGAGAAATTGATCACGCACCGCTTCCCACTCTCGAAAATCACCGAGGCGATGGAAGTCAACATCCGTCAGGAAGGCCTGAAGGTAGTGGTGATCCCGGATTAGGGTTCATGGCCCATGTTCAATGGGCCATGCGTCCCACGTTACGACGCCTTGGGCGCGGCGTAATGGAATTGCCAGTAGACCACGATCGGCTTGCCGGTGTCCTGATCCTTCGCCTTGATGAGCACGAAGACGGGCCCTTCGAGGAGATTTTTTGTCGTGGGGAAGGTGACGGTCTGCGTGGCGGGATCGTAGATGTTCTTGAAGTTGCCTCCGGTGGAGAGTTCGGCGGTGACAGACTTCGGATTGATCTTGCCGGCATAGTTGAGCTTGGCGCTGATGATGGGGCGCGCTTCGCGAATCTGGGTACCCATGGCGGGCTGGGTGTTGGAAACGGTGAAGTTTTTCTGGCTCAAGATCGTCTCGAAATACGGCGAGGTGTATTGATTGATGATCAGGCGGCCCAAGTTGAGCGGCGAGGTGGAAGAGGTGACAGGTTCACCGGAGATGGTGAGCATCGCCTCGTAGCCGAGCGCGAGCGCTTTCTTTTCCACGGTCGGGCTGCTGTTGCCGTAGGGATAGGCGAGGACAGTCACCGGTTTTTTGAGTTTGATTTCCAGGATGCGGCGCGAGCCGGTCAGTTCGTTCGTAAGCCATTTGTCATATTGCTCGGCTGATTTTCCGGCCGTTTCCGCGAGCCACGGATGACTCTTCGTCTGGCTGCCGACTTCGACTTTGTTCTGGGAAAGGTCGAGGAGATTGGTCCATGTCACGGACTTCGGCGATTGCTCGATGAAGTCGGTGTAGACCAGGAACGACCAGGGATAATTGTATTGGCGCAGTACGGGGGCCGCGACGGTGAGGGCGTTGTTGTAGCCGTTATTGATCGTGATGACCGCGGCATGTTCCGGCAGCGGCGAGCCGCTCTTCAGGCGGCCAATGAGATCACTGAGCGCGAGAATCTCGAAACCATTATCGTGCAGCCACGCGATTTGCTTGGCGAAGGTTTCGCCCGAGAGCCGATTCGGATTGGTGTTGGTGGTGCCGAGGTCGCTGAAGCGGTAGTAGCCGAGGATGACCACTTTGGGCCCGGAGAGTTTGGCTTTTTTAACAGACGCAGCAGGAACAGGCACCGCGGCAGCGGTGGCAGGAGTGGAAGCCGTGGCCGTAGGAGCCGATGCAGTGGCGGTGGCAACCGTGGTCGTGGGAGCCGGAAGCGGCTGTGTCGGCGCAACGGGCGCTGGCGTGGGCGCGGCAACAGGCGCCGGAGCCGGAGCTGGCTCGGGAGGGCGAGTCGCCGCCGCAACGACCGGTTCAGGCGCGGGGGCAGGCGCTTCCGAGGCGGGAGCCGGAGTGGCCGCGGGAGTGGATTCCGGAGCCGGGGTGGGAGGAGGCGTGCTTTGGGCAACGGCAGGCGCGGGAACTGGAGCTGCGGGGGCCGGCGCCGATGGCTTGGGAGCCGCCGCAGCGGCAGCGGGCGTGCCGGTATTGGTATCGATGCTGGGGGCGACTGTCGTAGCGGGCGTGGCCGTGGAATCGGTGCTGCTGGCCACGGGCATCGGGGCCGGAAGGGTTTCGGTTTGCGCAGTCAGGCCGCGGGCTTTTTCGATCTCCGCGTTAATCGCCTGTTCGCGATGGTAAAGGCCATTGGGGCCAAATTGGAGGAGCAGCAGAAAAACAATCAGGGCGATGACGGCGAATAGTACTTTTTTCATGTCCCCTCGGGGTAGGATGGAATCGATCGGTGATCGGGAGCACTATGGAGCGGATTACTCCCGATCACACGACGAATTTTTTAACAACCGGCGGTTTATTGGAACTCGAGTTCGACGAGTTCAAGGATCGTGTGCATGACCCAGGTGTGGATTTCCTGCACGCGGGCGCCGTTGGAAGCGGGGACGATCCATTCGAGATCGGCCTTGCCGCGGGCTTTGCCACCGTCTTTGCCAGAGAGATTGATGGTGAACAGACCCTGCTTCTTGGCCGCCTCAAGGGCGTTGAGGATGTTGGCCGAGTTGCCGCTGGTGCTGAAGGTGACGAGAATATCGCCGGGCTGACCGAGACCTTCCACCTGGCGGGAGAAGACGTTATCGTAACCGAAATCATTACTGATGCAGGTCACCGCCGTCACATCAGCGGCGAGGCTGATGGAGGGCAGCGAACGGCGGTTCGTGCGGTAGCGACCCACGAGTTCCTCGGCCATGTGCAACGCATCGGCCGCGCTGCCACCGTTACCGGCGGTCAAAATCTTGTTTCCCTTTTTCAGCGCCGCAACCACGGCCAGCGCCATTTTTTCGACGGTGGGAAGCCCGGCTTGGCAAGCTTCGACCGTTTGGCGCAATTCTGTGTACTGCGCCTCTACCATTGACGTTACGTTCATATGTTTCTATTAGGTGAGAGGTCGCATCGTGTCATGAAGATTTTTTTCCGCTACCTGATCCTGGAACTGCTCCAGCCGTTCCTCTTCTGTATCATTGCCTGCAGCACCCTGTGGGTGGTGGCCGATCTTTTTGGCTCGCTGGACGATTTTTATGAGAACAAGGCCCCCTGGAGCCTGATCGCCACCTACTATGCCGCCCAATTCCCGCGCCTGATGGTGGATGTGCTACCGGTCGCGATGCTCTTCGCCTCGCTGTACGCCCTGCTGACCCTGACGCGGCGCAACGAACTCACCGCCCTGCAGGCAGGTGGCTTAAGCAGCCTGCAACTCTTCTCACCCTTTATCGTCATGGCCGTGCTGGTCGCCGGTGTGCTGTTTTATGATGTAAGCTGGCCCGCGACCAAAGCCGAGGCCAAGCGTGCCGCCATTATGCGCGAGGTGAAGGAGCAAAAGCAGGACTCGGCCATCGTGCGGGGATTGATCTATGTGGACCCGCAGCGATACCGGGTCTGGTACATCCAAAAACTCAATGTGGCCACCGGCGAAGCCGAGGGGTTGGAATTGCTCCAGCGCGACGAGAAGGGCCGCGACCTGGAAAAATATTTCGCCCGTTATGGCGAGTACACAGGACAATTCTGGCGCCTGCGGGATGTCCGCAAGAATGTGCATGACGCCCGGGGTGATGTGGTGCGGCAAGACACCTACGCCAGCATCGATCTCGACGAATACACCATCTCGCCCAGCAATCTCGTCTTCACGCAGTCCAAGCCGTCCGAGTTAACGTTGACCGAACTGGGCCGCTTCCTCGACAGCTCGCGCGGCCAGCATGAATCGCGACTGGCCCCCTACCGCACGCAATATCACTACCTCTTTGCCTACCCCTCAAGCGTACTGGTGCTGCTCGGGTTCGCCCTTGCACTCGGCACAAAGCAGGGACGCGGCAGCCCGGCGGGCGGCGTGTTCAACGCGATTTTCATCCTGATGGTGTACCTCTTCATCATGCAATTTTTCAGCGCCATGGGTCGCGGCAATCGCATCCCGGCCTTCATGGCGGCGTGGGCCTGCCCGGTGCTCTTCGGGCTCGGCGCGCTGGTCATGATGGGCTTCCGCTTCGGCTGGTTCTGGCAGATTCAACGCCGCTGGAAGCTGGCCCGGACCGAGAGCGCCACGGAAGAAAACCCGCTGGCCGATACCGGCGCGCGCGACCTGCGCTTGAAGGGCTTGCGACTCCTGCTCGACAAAGTCACAAAGGAAAATCTTCCCCCGAAATGAAAGCCCTCGTCGAAGGTTCGAAAGCACCCGCGTTCCAAGCCGAAACCCAGGATGGCACCACCCTCAAACTCGCCGACTTCGCGGGCAAAACAGTGGTGCTTTATTTCTACCCGAAGGATAGCACGCCCGGTTGCACGACAGAGGCCTGCTCCTTCCGCGATGCGCATTCCGCCCTGCTAAAAAAGGGCGTGGTGGTGCTCGGGGTTAGCCCCGACTCCGTGAAATCGCACGCAAACTTCGCAGGGAAAAACTCCCTGCCCTTTCCGCTGCTCGCGGATGTGGACAAAAAGATCGTAGCCGCGTATGGCGTCTGGGTCGAAAAAAGCCTCTACGGCCGCAAGTACATGGGCGTCGAACGATCCACGTTTGTCATTGGTCCCGATGGGAAAATCGTGAAGATCTTTCGCAAGGTCAAAGCCGCCACGCACGTGGCCGAAGTACTGGAAGTCATCCCATAAGCGACCGGAACAGGGAGTTTGCATGTGAAGCGCCGCCGACAGCTTCGATCCTGCTCATCTTACTATTAATCTTGATTGAGATGCGACCGATCTTCTAATAGAGTACTCCTATGACCGCTCCGACCCCTTCCGCTTCCGAAAGCGTTTCGAACTTCGCGTGGTTCTGGCTTTCCGTCGCCGCCACCATTGCCTTGGTGGCCGGACTCCTCATCACCTACAAGATGCCGGTCCTCGCCTTCCTCAAGCCCTACTGGCCCTACATCGATTTCATTTAACGCGATGATGGCCGTCGGTGTCTTGGCGAACTCAGCGAGAAGCCTTTCCCGTACGCTTGCTCGAAAAATATCGCACACGCAGCTCACATAGCTCACCTAACGCAAACGCTCCGCGTATTTCCGTGCTATAACTCGTGACATGCACAGTCACGACTCCTGCGAATTCCCCAACCGCCCATCGGAAGTAGCCCGGCTGGGGCAACACCCGCAGCGACACCCAACAGAGTGGGTCGATACTTGTCGCGCGTTGTCGACGCTCTTTTTTTTCGCACGCTCCACTCCCTTCCACAATTGCGTTTGCAACGCCCGCGAACGTGATAAACTTTTCCCAGCCTAACCTCATGCTTCTCGCCGCCGCCACCCCTGCGTCCTGGTTTACCGGGTTTTCCCTGCCCGATGTGACGCTCTCTTTCTTCGCCATCCTCCTCGAAGGCGCACCCTTCCTCCTCCTCGGCGCGATTGCCTCCGGTCTCGTCGATCTCTTCCTGCCGCCGCAACTGCTGCGCCGCTTCCTGCCGAAATCGAAAGCCAAGGGCGTGCTCGCCGCCATCGCGGCCGGCTTCTTCTTCCCGCTTTGCGAATGCGGCGCCATGCCCGTCATCTCGCGCCTCGTGCGCAAAGGCATCCCCACCTCCATCGCCACGACATACCTCCTCGCCACCCCGCTGCTCAACCCCCTTACGCTGCTCTCCACCTGGCTCGCCTTTCGCAGTCAGGACCCGTGGCTCATGGTCGGCCTACGACTCGGCTTCGGCACCGTGGTGGTTTTCTTCATCGGCATCTGGCTGACCCAACAACGGCCGGAAAAAATGCTGCGGCCCGAAGTGCTGACCGGCGAAGCGGAAGGCGCGGCCGATGCGCTCGTGAATGTGAACCTCCGCCTCGGCGCGCCCCTGCCCACGCTGCAACGCTTTTGCGCGACCGTGACCCGCGACTTTCTCGGTGTGCTCATTTTCCTCGTCATCGGCGCGGCCTTCGCCGCCGTCTTCAGCACCGGCATCAATCGCGCGATCCTCGACCCCATCGGACAAAGCACCCTTTTCGGTCCGCTCGCCGGGATCGGTCTCGCGCAAGTGTTGTGCCTGTGCAGCACCACCGATGCGTTCATCATCGCCACGTTCGCCACGTTCAGCGTCGCCGCCAAGATCGCCTTTCTCGTTGCCGGACCGCTCTTCGATCTGAAACTTTTCTGGCTCTACCAATCGCTGTACCAACGCCAGTTCGTCGTCACCTTGTGGGCGATGATCACCGGGGCAACCTTACTGCTGACCGTGTTCTATGGCTTCCATTGAATCCACCTCCACGACCCCCGCGCCGCTCGATCGCTTCACCGCGATCCTGGGCTACGCCCTGCCCCCCGCCACGCTCAGCGCCTGGGGGATGGTGATGATTCATACGTGGGCGACAGGTCGCACTAAAATGCTACTACACCCCCTCTTCCAACCCCTCATCGCGATCGCGGGAATTCTCCTTCTCCTCTTGGCTTTCGCGCATTTGTGCTATTTCATACCCCGCCCCACGCGTCACGGCTGGCTCCAATGGCTGATCTTGCTCCTGCCTCTTTTCTTCGCGGCGGGCACAGCGCCGAAGTCTTTCTCAGAACAACTGATCGCCGCGCGCGGAATTCAGTCGACCTCCACCGCGCTGAACTCCAGCACCCTTGATGCGGAGGCGGAAAGGAAGCTGCTCCAGACCCTCTCCGAGGCCGACCCGTCGAAGCCGCTCCCGATTGACGTCGTGGACCTCATCAGTATTTCCGGCGTACCCGCCGCCACGCAAAAGCTCCAGGGCCGCGTCCTCCACATGCGCGGGCAATATTATGGCGTCGGCAAATCCGAGTTCAAAATCCTCCGCCTCGTCATGTACTGCTGCGCCGCCGACACCACCCCCATGGGCATCAAGGTCCATGGCGACATTCCCGCCGACCTCAAGAACATGGACTGGATCGAACTCGAAGGGCCCGTCCGCTTCGTCCAAACCCTCGGCCAAATCCAAGCCGAAATCGACGCCCAATCCGTCCAGAAAGTCCCCACCCCCGCGAATCCGTATGCGTACTAAGCGCCGGAGAATGTAATCAACATGAACTTCCACCCGTGGCGAAGCGTTACGGGGTGCAGGGCTCAGCCCTGCCAACCGCCGGTCACACGGAGATTCGAGCCGGTCAGGTAGGACGATTCCGGTCGCAGCAGAAATTCCACGGCGTTCCAGATATCGGCCGCAGTGCCGAACCGGCCTGCGGGAATTTCCGTTTTCGGCGGGAGCCCCACACTGGTTTCGAGGAACCCCGGCGAGACCAGATTGCAGGTGATCCCGTGCTTCGCCTCCGCTTGCGCGATGGAGCGGGTCAGCAAAACGACGCCAACTTTTCCCACGTGATAACCGAGCGCGAGCGTGCGGGCGGTGAGATGCTCGCAATTGCCGTCGCCAAGATTCACGATGCGCGCGCCGCCCGTGCGACGCGATTTCCGCAGGAACGGCAACGCCGCTTGCGTGGTGAACAGCGCGGCACTCGCGGTGCTGTGGAAGCCCGCCAGCCAATCGGCCTCACTCAGTTTTTCGACCCGCGCGCCGGTATAGGCCCCGGCATTATTGATCAAGACATCGAGCGAACCGCCGCTCCATTTCGTCACCTTCTGCACCAAGGTGGCCGCTCCGCGCTGGGTATCGATGGTCCCCTTGAAGGCGCGCGCTTGGCCACCCGCTTTCTCGATGGCAGCGACCACCTTTGCCGCGCCGCTGGCGCTCGAGCGATAATGGACACCGACAGCGAATCCGCTCGCGGCCAGTCGTTGGGCGAGCACTGCGCCGAGTCCACTGCCCGCTCCGGTGACAAGGGCGGTGTTCATGTCGATTTGCGGAAACGACGGCTGAGTTTAAACAAGAGATTTCCCTTCCAACGCTCCAGCAAACCGAGAGTGCCCCGCACCTCGCCCAAATGCAGGGCCGGAGTGCGAAAGGGTTCCTGGACCACTGTCTCGGCCAGCGTGGAATAATCAGTCACCATGCGTTCAATGCCGAATTGCTGCGCCGCGAGATGCGCTCGCGCCGCGCGACTGGTAGCCAGTTGCGTCCGCTGGTTCTCCGCGAGGCGCAACGCCTCCGCAAAGGCTTCCGTATCGCCGACCGGGCAGAGCGTGCCGAAGCCAAGCGTGTCCACAATATCGCGATGACCGGACCGGACCGCGCTCAGCACCGGATAGGCTCCGTGCAGGGTGGCCTCAATGGCGGCGAGACCGAGCCCCTCCCAATTCGAGAGGCTCAAAAAAATCTCCTGATTGGCCAGCGCCTCGGACAGCGCCGCGCCGGAGAGACGACCGGTGAAGATCACTTCGCCATACTCAATCTCCTTCGCGAACTGTTCCTCCAGCCAGCGGCGCACATCGCCCTCGCCAACGAGCGTGAGCCGCCCCGTGCCGCCGCGCCGTTGATAGGCACGCCACACCGTGGGCAGATCCTGCAGGCGTTTATCCGTGAAATCGAAACGACCGCAAAAGCAGACGCGCAGCGGTCCCGCCTCGCCCTCGCGGGAGGGGCGATTGAAACTCACACTCGGACTGGCCACTCCATGCGGAAGGAGCACCACCTTGTCGCGATAGGAGGGCGGGCAAAGCTCGCGGCAATGCGAGAGGATTTCCCGCGAGATGGCGATATGACGATGCACGAAATATTGCGTGGCCAGGAACTGCGCGTAGCAATGGCTGTGATCGCCATGGCCGATGCTGATCAGTCGCGTGGACGCGGCCAGGGTATTGAAACACGGCAGCAACGAGTCGAAATTATTAATGAACAGCACATCGAATTTCTTCGCGCGGATGATCTCCACGCCGCGAAGCATTCGCTGGCGGCGCGGCCAGTTTTTGATGTGCAGGATTTCGAGCGCGAACGAGCGGGTCGCATTCATCTCGTCAAACGCAGCGCGGGCCGAGTCATCGCTCTGCTTGAAATCGCGCGCCAAAACGATCGTGACCTCGTGGCCACGTGCGGCGAGACCGTTGGCCAGGTTCTCGCAAAATGTCGCGATCCCTCCAAAATCCCAAGTATCCAGATAAATTCCAATCCGTGGCAGTTGGCTCATAGGTGGTGGTAAACAGAAAGAGAAAAGGCCAGACCCGCCCTCACTGCAAGTCTTAATGGACCGGCTCCACTTCACCCTGACGGGGCATCCGCAAGAAAATGCATGGCAAAACGCAAGATCCCTGTGCTAATTTTAGCGGCAAGGGAGACTTGTTAATCCATGAAGATTTACCGTGTTCGCGACGAGCAGCATCAGATACGACTCACCACTTCCGATAACGGCAAGGATTTCTTCGCCCTCAGCGGCGACCCCTACTATGGCGACCGCCGCATTACGAACGAACGCGTCATTCCCAATGCCCTGCTCGCCCCGGTGGAGCCCTCAGCCATTTACTGCATTGGACTCAATTATCGCGCCCACGCGGAAGAGACCAAGGCGGCCATCCCGGAACAGCCTGTCGTTTTCCTGAAGGCACCGACCGCCGTGCAAGATCCCGGCGCGCCAATCGAACTCCCCCGCTCTTTGCGCAGCGACCGGGTCGATTACGAGTGCGAACTGGCCGTGGTCATCGGCTATCAATGCAAAAACGTAAAGCGTGAGGATGCGCTCAAGTATGTGATCGGGTACACGGCGGCGAACGACGTCAGCGCCCGCGACTGGCAGATCAAGTGGAGCGGTGGTCAATGGTGCCGCGCGAAGACATTCGATACCTTCTGCCCGCTCGGTCCATGCCTCGTCACACCGGATGAAATTTCCAATCCGAACGACCTCGCCATTTCCACCCGACTAAACGGCCAGACCATGCAGTCGAGCCGCACCAACGACATGATTTTTGATGTGGCCACCCTCATTGAATTCCTCAGCGGCAGCACGACGCTTGCCCCGCGCACGGTCATTCTCACCGGCACGCCATCAGGCGTGGGCATGAGCCGCGATCCGAAGGTCTACCTCCAGCCCGGCGACAAGGTGGAAGTGGAGATCGAGAAGATCGGTACGCTCGCCAATCCGGTGGTCGAAGAGCCCGCGTAATTGTTGACGTGACCGTCGATCAGGAGCGCGGCACTTCCGCCGCAGATGCTCCTTTTTTTTCCGAGGACCAGAGCGTAAGCAGCTTTCGTCCCTGCGTGAAGGCGAGCACGGCTCCAGCAATTGTCACGGCAACGCCCAGATCTTGTATGACCTGCGTGGCCCCGCGCCACTGCAGCAGTCGGCCATCCAGATTTATCCCCAGCGCAATGAGGAAGGACAACGTCGTCACCATATTGCGCAGGGCGAAAACGCGACCCCGGTGCAAATCGCCCACCTCATGCTGCAATCGCGCATCAATGGGAATGGCAATGATGGCGGCGAGAAAACCAAGGCCAAGGCAGCCGATCAACGCCGGACCATAAGTCGCAAGATGCGCGAAACCAACCATGCCGATGCCGAGTAACAACAAACCGAAATAGGGCAGGCCTTTCAGGTGCGACCAATGCTTCGATTTACCACAAAACCAGACGCCCAAGCTCAATCCAATTCCCACGCAGGCGAAAAGCACGCCGAAGCCGAGCACCATCATGTTATCAAAACGCGGAGGCTTCGGTGAAATGGGTGTCAGCACCGCGACAAGCCAATCGGTCATCTGGTGCACCAAGGTAAGATCGACAGAGCGGACGGTGTGCTCGAGCACGGTGATCAGAAAGACGCCGCTGGTGAAGGCGAAAAGACCGTTGAGCAAAACCAATCCGAGCAGCTCCGGCATCTGGCGCAGCAAATGCCATCCGGCCGTAAGCTCCTTCCAGTTTTGCTGAATCGGTTCGCCCGTGGGATGCGGGTCGGGTCGTAGCGGAGAATCAATGCGGAAAATGAACCAGGCGGAAGCGATGAATCCGGCTGCCGTGATGTAAAAACTACTGCGCGCGCCGAAGATGGAAACCGTCATGCCCGCAAAAACTGAGCCGACAAGACTGGCGATCACACCGATGAGCGCGATGAGCGCGTTGGCGGTGATCAACCGGCCATCGCGAATGAGCTGCGGCAACGCGGCCTGCCGCGCGGGAATGAACAGACCGTTCATCGCTCCCATGAAAAAGACAACCGTGTAGATCCAGACCTGATGATGTCCGCCGTACCAGAGATAAATGAGCAACAGGCACAGTGCCGCGCGGACAAGATCGGTGAAGATCATGACCGAGCGGCGGCAGAAACGGTCGACCGCCCATCCGTACCAAGGGGCAAAGATCAGTCCGGGCAACATCCCGGCAAAGATCACGCGCGCGCTTTCCTTGCCCACACCCATGCTCTGGTGAATGCCCAGCACGACGCTAAGCAGGGCGAATTGATAAAAGCGGTCACCAATGGAACTGATGATTTGCCCCAGCCAGAGGCGAAAGAAATTCGCCTCGCCTAGTACCGCGCGAAACGAGGAGCGGGGTCGGGGAGTCTCGCTCACAAAGGAACCCCGGGGCGGTTTAGCATGGTGGCAGATGAAAGCATAAAATCAGAGTTGCGTGTGAGCCGGCAGGAGCAAGCGCAGAAGAAGCACCACGATCAGTCCAAGCAGCGCATAGAGTGACAGCCACAGGCCAAGTCCCAAATCCATCGACATCGCCAAACGTTCGAGTGATGTCGTGTTCAACTGGTAACGCGTGAGGCCATAGAGAGCCGCGTCCGCCAACAGGGGCAATAGCAATCCCAGTTTGTTCGTCACGAGCGTAATGAAAGCCGCTGAGAGCACTGCCAGCACCGGGAATGCCAGCACCAACATCGCACGGTCCGCCTGCCGTTCCTCGCCAAGCAAACCAGAGGCGCTCACCATCGCGGCATCGAGGCGATGGCCCCCGCCCTGAAACGCGCGGGGAATCTCCACCCCGGATACTCCCATGCCCGCGTTCTGCAACGCGTGCTGCCATTCTTCCGGCGTGATGGAAAAATACTCTTGCCAGAGAGGACGATTGGAATCAGTCGTAAGTCGTTTCACCAACGTCGCCGCATTCTGGCCGCGCGGGGCTTCCTTGCGATAAGGCATCTTCAGCCAAGGCAGGAAAAAACCCACGCAGAGGGCTATGGCTAGCAGCCAGCCGAGCCAATCGAGCGGTCGAAGATTCATGATCGTATTCCGAATGAGTGTCTAATTGTGCATATAGACACTAGAACGAGTCTCCGTCTGGTGCGGGAACCGGTCGATCCTCGCGCGACGAAGCACGACTTTTCTTGGAACGGGTAAACCGCATGGGTGGTCCCGGCTTGCGATCGAGCGGCTTGGCTGGACCGAGGCTCTGGTAACTTTCGAGAACGAATACCGGCATGGTTTCGTCGAGATGCGGATCGTAGGCAATCTTATCGGAAAAACAGCCAGTCAATTTGTATTCATAATCCTGGTCGGCGGAACGGCCACCCATTTTGCGCGAGGGAATAAGAATGCCACGAAGTGGGTCTTCCTGAATCGCCACCCATTTGGCAGAACCCCAAGAATCGCCCTCTTTCTTGATCCAGCCCCAGCCACCGCCCTTTTCCTCGAAATATCGGTGGCCGATGTAAGTAACCCCGTCGCCAAAACGTTTGGCGGGGGGCGCTTGGTTCACGACCACCGGCACGGCTCGCGGAGCAGGAACCGGCACCGCCACCGGACGCGCCACGGGGGCGGCGGGAGCCGGCGTTGTTGGTGTTGCCTGCGGCGCAGGCGTGGCCTCAGTGGTTGCGGCCGGAGCTGGAGCCGCTTCCGTCGCCGTCGGTACGGCAGCGGGAGTTTCCGCCGGAGTAGACACTGTCGCGGGAGCCGGGGCCGTCTCCTGAATAATCGCACCGTTATTCTGCGCCAGGCCGCCCAGCGGCCAGAGGGCCGTCAGGAGCAGCACGCCACTCCACTTACTAAATGATGAAGTCACAAAGAAATTTTTCATTGGTTCCAACGACCTCCCTGACTGGAGAGAAAGGGTAATCCGCCACGCGAGTAATCGGTCTTTCCAATCGCCCCTTCCATCGGCGTGCCGAAACGCTTTTTCCACGAGGCGCTGAAGAGTTCACCCGAATGGCAACCCCAGCTCTTGGCCGTGGCGTCGCTGGCCAGGGCATTCTGATTAATATCGGAGAGATCACGCACATGCAGATAATCGACCGACATGCCATCCACATCGTTACTGTAATCGAACAGGAAACACGCCTTGTTGGAATGACCAAAATATTCAAACAAGACGACAGGAGTGGTCTTGCGGTCCTTGCCACGATTGAGGTAATTGACCACTTGCGGCGCACGATCAAACCAGAGGAGGTTGACGTCCGCCTTATTGGCCCGCGCCACCACTTCATCGAGCAAGTCGGTCACCATTTCCGCCCCGCGTTGGCGATAACCGGGCCGGTAGACAAGCCAGGTGATTTTTTCTCCGGGCTGCAATTGCGGCTGAAGCTGTTTGAAACGCAGCAGTGCCGAGTCGATAAAATTACCCCAATACTTGTCGTGCGAAGCACGCTTGTCGCGCTCGAAGGTGCGGAGTGCTGGACCGCCGCTCACAATGACGAACTCCCGGCTTGGCACGAGGGCCGGAACCGGAGCCGCGACGGGAGAGTCCGGGGCCGTTTGCGCGTAAATCGGGCTCCATCCGGCCAGCAGGCAAATGGCGGCTCCCAGACAGGAGAAAAGACGATGGCTCATAGCGAAATAGAGGTTACGTGAGTAAACCTCTTTTCTAGGGCAGCAATTTCACTGCGACAACTCATAAATCTTTTGGCGCCGTTCGGGTATTCTTTCCCCATGCATTAGAAAACCGTGATTTGATTCCTGCGATTCATTCGATTTTCTGCTACTCGATTTACTCTTGAATTTCCCGGCGCTTGAGCCAGTTTGAGCTTATCCCCTATGAGCAATCCCCTACCCATCGCCACCCCTGCGGTTGACAATGATCCGGAGAAGGAGCCGCTGGATTTGAACACGCGACTCGTCCTGTTGGGGGCGGGCGCCGTCGGCCTACTGGTTGTCTTTTTGGTGGGCCTCGGCATCTTCGTGATGGTCGTGAACAATTGGAACCTGCTCAACTGGCTCGAATAACTTTTTCCCTTACCTCAGTCTTTTCTCTCAGGACGTACATTCATGATTCTCGCGGGCGATATTGGTGGAACAAAGGTCAATCTCGCCGGCTATGACCGCTCCAGCGGCATGCTGCAGCTTGTCGCGCAGGAAACTTTTCACAGCCGCGACTATTCCAGCCTGAGCGAGATCGTCGCGAAATTTCTCGAGGGTAAAAACTGGGACATCCTGCGCGCCTGCTTTGGCATCGCGGGGCCAGTGATCAATGGCGTGTGCCATACCACGAACCTGCCTTGGGTGGTGGAATCCAGTACGCTCTCGGCGCAACTCGATGGCGCCCCGGCCCTGCTGATCAACGATCTGGAAGCCAACGCCAGCGGCATCAAGGTGCTCGGGCCCAATGAACTCTGCACGTTGCAGATCGGCCAAAAGGGCGCGGTCGGTAATATGGCGCTGATCTCCGCCGGAACCGGCCTCGGCGAGGCGGGTCTCTACTGGGTGGGCATGGATCACCGCCCGTTCGCCTGCGAGGGTGGTCATGTGGATTTCTCGCCGACGAGCGAGCTGGACACGGAACTCTTCCTGCATCTCCATAAAAAATTCGGCCATGTGAGCTGGGAACGTCTGCTCTCGGGCCAGGGTCAGGTTAATATCTACGAATTTCTCCGCCAACGCAGCGGCGTAGCGGAACCGTGCTGGCTCGGTGAGGAAATGCAGGCCAACGATCCGGCCGCAGTCATCACACAAACGGCACTGGCGAAAAAAGATCCGGTTTGCGAACAAGCGCTGGATCTGTTCGTCACCTACTACGGCGTGAAGGCCGGGAATCTCGCGCTGACGATCATGTCCACCGGCGGTCTCTACATCGGCGGCGGCATCGCGCCGCGTATTCTTTCCAAACTGCAGGAGCCCCTCTTCCTGAATGCGTTCCTAGCCAAAGGCCGAATGCGCCCGATTCTGGAAAAAATGCCCGTGAAGGTGATCTTGAATTCCAAGACCGCGCTCATCGGTGCCGCCCATCGCGCCGCGATGGCTTAATGGGGGGCGCTGCCCCCAACCCCCGCTCAAGGAAATGATTTTCTTGAGAATCCTCTTCTATTTGGCGGATGACTTTTTGCGCGGACGCAAAAGAAGTCCTCCGCCAAAAGTGAGTTTTTCTCAAAGAGTTCACTCCTTCAGCAAAGCTTGAAGATCCATAGCGCGATCTAAGGCAATGCCATTGTTTTTGAAAACCACTTGGGCCGACTTCGCTCTTTTACGTC
>OFJB01000035.1_pt1 | contig 109432 bp, 85 predicted proteins | sample 1775081 | NCBI WGS metagenome assembly OFJB01 (sample SAMN08195771, study PRJEB24354) | sludge metagenome | isolation source: initial sludge from phenol fed wastewater aerobic bioreactor | place: India: Nagpur | collected 2016-06-05 | reverse complement strand
ATGATTTGGTTTTATCCTGTCCTTTATCAGGTTAAATCCTCTCACTCAATCTGGACCAGGTTCAGGGGGCCCGATCAATAATGAACACTGCATCACAATTTTCAGCTGCTTGCTGGATTTCTTCTTCTGTTGTAGGGAGTCCGGATAAAATGGTTCCAGCGCCCTACTTTAGGAAGGCATTTTCACTTAAAGGTGTGCCCGAAAAAGCAGTCTTGTCGGCGACTGCTCTGGGTGTCTATGAAGCGGAAATTAATGGTCAGAAAGTAAGCGACGATGTTTTCGCTCCCGGTTGGACAGAGTATCGCAAACGAGTTCAATACCAGAGCTGCGAAGTGACTCATTTGCTGCGGAAAGGGGACAATGTCTTAGGTGGGATACTCGGGGATGGTTGGTATTGTGGTTACGTCGGGTGGAGAACTCGTCAGGTTTACGGAGATAAACCGGCATTGTTGATGCAACTCGCAGTTACTTTTAGCGATGGTAGTGAGGTTACTATTGATAGTGACAGCTCATGGAAGACCGCGACGGGGCCTATTCTCGAATCTGATTTTCTGATGGGAGAGGCGTATGATGCGAGATTGGAGTTGGAGGGTTGGTCTTCGCCGGGATATATCGAGACGAATTGGGAGTCCGTGGTCAATGTAGTCGTAGACGAATCACTACTGATTGTGCCTCGCGTGGGGCCTCCTGTGAGAAGAATTGCAGAATTGACGCCTGTCGCAGTCCGCGTGAATGAGGGTGGAATATTAAATAGCAGGATCTATGACTTTGGGCAGAACTTTACAGGGCGAGTGCGGATTAGTATTCGAAGTGAAAAAGGGACAACGGTACGGCTGCGTTACGCGGAGATTCTCGGTCCGGATGGTGGCATCTATACTGAAAACTTAAGGAAAGCGAGAGCGACAGACTATTACACGTGCAAGGGAACTAGTCAGGAGCAGTGGGAGCCACGTTTTACTTTCCACGGGTTTCGTTATGTGGAGATAACCGGATTGTGTATAGGGGATGATGTGGAGCTTGTAGGAATTGTTCTACACTCTGACATTAAGCAGACGGGAACATTTCAATGTTCGAGTGCGCTGTTGAATCAGTTGCAAAGTAATATTCTCTGGGGGCAAAAAAGCAACTTCTTGGAAGTGCCGATGGATTGTCCGCAGCGGGATGAGCGGCTGGGTTGGACGGGTGATGCGCAGGTGTTTATCAAGACGGCGGCATTCAATATGGATGTGCGCGAGTTCTTTAGAAAGTGGCTGCAAGACGGGCGTGATGCGCAAGGAGAGCGAGGCAATGTCCCTTGCGTGTGGCCGCAGCTTTTCGAACACGCGAAAGAGGATTCGCCTGATTATGACGGAGGACCCGCATGGTCGGATGCGATGGTGATATGCCCGTGGGTTGTCTATTTGTGCTATGGAGATCTTTCCATTCTCTCGGAGCACTATGGCGCTATGGAGCGTTTCATGGAGTTCCTAAACAAGTACTGCTGTCGCGATTTGATTAGATCTCATCCAGACGTGCTCGTGTGGCGCGGTTTCGGTGACTGGCTAGCACTGGATGGTAGTGATCAGGTGGAGGGCGGTACTCCCAAAGACCTCATTGGTACGGCGTTCTATGCTTACGATGCCCGCATTATGTCGCAGGCTGCGGGTGCGCTTGGGTTTGAGGGAGATGCGCACAAGTATAGGTCTTTATATAAAGAGATCAAAGCGGCGTTTCAGCGCCAGTATGTTAACTCGGATGGCACTATTGTCTCTGGCACGCAGACTGCCTACTCGTTAGCCCTGCATTTTGGTTTGGTTGAAGACGCTCTGCGTGCAGCGGTCGCGCAGCGCCTGATTACACATATTGAGCAGCAAGATTATCATCTTGCGACAGGCTTCGTGGGCACTCCCTATCTGCTGCATGTTCTCGAGGCAACTGGACATCTCGATGCGGCTTACAAACTACTCGAGCAGGAGACATTCCCGTCGTGGATTTTTCCTGTTAAAAATGGAGCAACCACGATTTGGGAAAGGTGGGATGGTTGGTCTGCGGACAAAGGTCTCCAGAATAAAGCGATGAACTCCTTCAATCATTATGCTTATGGAGCCGTAGGGGAGTGGATGTATAGCAGCGTGGCTGGATTGGACTTGGATCCGCTGGTTCCGGGCTATCAACATATCGTATTTCGTCCTCAGCCAGGCGGCACGCTCACATGGGCCGAGGCCACGCTCGATACGCCATATGGTTTAGCTGGAATAAAGTGGAGCCTCGAGGATGAGCGATTAATAGTACGACTACAAATTCCGCCGCACTGTCACGGTACTTTCCAGGTGCCGAGCGGATATATGGCTAAAGTCGAAAAAATGGGTTCTGGAATACATCATATCGTCGCGAATAAGTTGAACAATCGGGTGTTATCTTCGGTATAATCCTGCCGATCTAGCAGTTAACGCGCATGAAAGCGCTCAAAATTATGCCAAACATAAACTTTAAAAGAGTACTTGGTTTTACTTTGATAGAGCTCTTGGTGTGCATGGCAATTATTGCCCTATTGACGGCCATGGCAATTCCGGCTTTTTCAAAGGCGATGCTTGGGGCTAAACAGGCAAAAAGCACTGGGAATTTGAAGTCGATTGGCCAGTGCATATTCACATACGCCGCAGACAATCAAGGAATCCTGCCAATGATGTGTGGAGTTAATGGCGCCTCGTTTGGAGATCCTCTTTGGTGTCTACAGACATTAGATCCTTATTTCTCTAAGAGGGGGCGTGTTATCCTGAGTGATCCGTTGGTACCGAGTGGTCGGCATCACGCATTCAGCGATTATGCCGCCAATTCGGATGTGCTCAGGTGCGCTTATCCTGGATTCTCTGCTACTGAGACGGCGTTACCTATGGCTGGTCTTGGAGGTCGAGCATCTAATGTAATGATGGTGATGGCTGCTGAAGATGGTGCTCGTCCTTTACCAAACGGATTATGGTATATAGGAGCCTATTCCATTGCCACGAATCCGACGGCTCCATGGGGACGGCCCAGCGACCGGGGAACTGGCAAGATCCTCGCCGTATTTGCAGACGGTCACACCGAGGCTGTGCCGAAGGTGGATTTTATTAGAAATGCCAGAAACTATTTAATCGTTAATCCATAAACTCTTTCTAGAGAAACTCAGAGTTGGACATCTTCTTCAATTAGTCCGCTAATTTTAGTGACGTCAAAGGACTGGGGTGGGTTTTAGATCTTTTTCGAGAAGATAATTTAGTTAAGATGAATGTGAAACTAATCGCGTGAAAAAGAGTCGAATTCTAATGGGTGTAAAAATAATACTTATCCTCGGTGTGTTTGGGATTTTTCTACAGACAGCGCGCAGCCAAGAAAACACCAAGGTTTACTCCAAAGTACTCGTAATAGGTGACAGCATTACCAGTCACGGTCCGGCGGTGGAAAATTTGGGATGGAGTGGTAGCTGGGGCATGGCTGCATCAGCTCTAGAAAAGGACTATGTTCATCTTTTTATCGCGCGCTTGGTTGCCGCTCAAAGTGGAAAAATGCCGAAGACAATGATTGGGGGCGGAGGTGGAGGGAAATTGACCGATAAGCTTACGCAACTGGCGAAGTATAAGGAGTTCGGTGCCGATCTACTCATTGTTCAAATGGGAGAGAATGACAACAAAGATGTAAGTGTGGACGGCTTCCAAAAACCTTATGAGCAGATACTCGAAGCGGTGCGGGCTGGAAATCCAAATGTGAACATTTTTTGCTTTAGTACATGGGGCCCTCCAACAGGAAATGCCAAAAAAGATGCATTCATTCAGAGCGCCTGCAAAAAATACAACGGGACTTTTGTTAGTCTCCGCAAGGTCAATGCGGATCCAGACAATATGGTTAAATCTGAGAAGCGCTTTAGTCATCCTGGAGTAAACTGGCATCCCGGAGACAAGGGAATGCAAGGCTATGCGGACGCCTTATGGGAAGCGTTTATTGGTAAAAACTCCGAACTGTTCAATCAGGCTGATGATCAATCGAAGGAGTTGGGGCTTATTTTTCGCGAGAATTGGGGAGACTCTTCGAATCTTAGATGGAGCCCAATGCCTCAGGTGGAAAATGTAGGAGGAAAGCCAGTCATGATGACGACGTTGACTGATTCTACCAGGCAGCAACTTTACGAAGTCGTCTTGCCGGCTGAAAAAATAAGAAGTCGTAAGCTAGTTATTGAAACCCGAATTAAGGGTGAATCCCTATCTGCGAAAGTAGGCGCTGAGAGTGGTATTCATCTCGGATTAAAGCTGTTGAATGCAGAGGGACAATTGAGCACAGAGAAGCTCGATATAAAACAAGACAACTCATTCGATTGGACTGATGCAAAATGGACTATTCTTGTGCCTGACAACATAGTCGAATCTAAATTACAGATTGGGTTGGTCAGAATGAGCGGTACCGTTTGGTTTGATTTGATAAATATTTCAATTCAGCCATAGCATTCTTATTAAGAAATCGCCCATACTTTCTCTGTCTTGCTTCAAGCTTACCGCTGGTTTCGATTTGCTCAAATAGGGGGCAGGCACAACCGGGCAAGGCGGGGCCCATCTCCGCGCGACCTGCATGTTCCGGTGTGGTGAAAACCGTGCAACGCTGAGTGTAGTTATTTCTGCTGGGAATTACTACGGTATTGCCGTGGGGCAACTTGACATTTCTTAAGAAACCAAGTCGAGAAAAGAGAGTTATGGCTGAAGCCAAGACGCCATGCAATTTCCTTGATGGGGCAGTTTTCCTATACAGACATTGGCAACAAGGATGCGATTGGGGGCCTATCGCGGGAGTTTTATCGGCGTGCCGGTAAGTACTATGGACGGGCTGAGCAATGGTGCTTTGAGCCGCACGTGGCGGAAGAGGTTTTCGAGCGATGGTTAGCTGAAGAGGGAGTCGCCTGTTATCTAGGCAGTTTTCTGTACTCGGTAGAACTAGAGGCGGGGCGAATTCGTAGCCTCATCACCGAAAATGGTATCGAAGTCAAAGCCCGACAATACATCGATACGAGCTACGAAGGTGATCTAATGGCTAAGGCGGGCGTTTCCTGTACGGTTGGGCGAGAATCCAATGATCTTTATGGCGAGGAATACAATGGGTCGCAAGTTCTCGATGGTCACCAGTTCTCTTTTCCAGTGGATCCGTATCGCATTGAGGGGAGGCCTGAGAGTGGATTGCTGCCGGGTATTGATGTGGAGCCTCATGTTCCTGGTCGTGGCGACCGACGTGTGCAGGCATACAATTTTCGACTCTGTTTGACTGCGAATCAGTCTAATCGGTTGCCAATCATCAAGCCCGATGGCTATGACCGGTCCCGCTACGAGTTATTGTCCCGCTATTGTCGCGCTGGATTTTGGGATTGCTATGGTTCTGGCGAGAAGATCCCGCAGTTCCAGAGGAGTTTCAGACTCGGTTTCGTGAGTGGGGTTGGTGCCGAGACGAGTTTACTGATACGGCAGGATTCTCTCGCATGCTGTATGTGCGAGAAGCGCGGCGGTTAATTGGCGACGTGGTGATGACCGAGCATTATTGCCGCGGCAAAGCGATTGCCGAAGATTCGGTGGGCTTGGCGGCCTATACAATGGACTCGCATAATTGTCGGCGCATCGTCGTCGATGGAATGGTGAAGAATGAGGGCAATGTAGAGGTTTATTCCGGCCCGCCATATCCGGTCTCGTATCGCTCGATTATCCCCAAGCGTGAGGAGTGTCGGAATCTGTTCGTGCCTTTCTGTCTATCGGCATCGCATATTGCGTTTGGATCGATCCGCATGGAGCCGGTCTTTATGATTCTGTCAGAGTCGGCGGCGTTGGCTGCGGGGCTGGCTATCGAATGTGGATGTGATGTTCAGAATGTGCCCTACGAGAGATTGCGGGAACGACTGGTGCAGGCAGGCCAAGTACTGGAGCGCGCGCAAAGTCAGAATTCGGTAATGAACGAAGTCTATACGGAGTCGGCGATATAGTGGCTGTGGAGCGGTTATGTTTTGAAATAGCTTTCGGCGCTAGCGGGGCGGATGTCGGTGAGGTCGCCCCGGTAATGGCGTAACTCACGTGGTTCGTAGGGGTGCTTGGCGATTTCTTCGAGGTTGAGTTCAATGCCGAGTCCGGGTTTGTCAGGAATGGTCATCATGCCGTTCTCCATGGTGACCGACTCGTTGGTGATTTTCCGTCTCCAGGGCACGTCAGAGCTCATGGTTTCGAGGAGGTGGAAATTTGGCACGCAGGCGGCGAGCTGGAGTGTGGCGGCGTTGGCCACGGGGCCGCTCGGGTTATGGGGGCAAACGGCGAGGTGATGTGTTTCGGCGGTGGCGGCGATTTTTTTGAGTTCCATGATTCCGCCGACATGACTGACGTCGGGCTGAATATAGTCTGCTGGTAGCGATTGGAAGAACGCGCGATATTCCCAGCGACTATAGAGACGTTCTCCGGCGGAGATTGGTACGCGTGAGCGGCGTTTCACTTCAGCGAGCGCGTCGAGATTATCGGGCGGAACCGGTTCTTCAAACCAGTGGATGTCGAAGCGTTCCAGTTCGTGTGCGATGCGAATGGCTGTCGGCACGTCGAAGCGGCCGTGACCTTCGATGAGGAGCTCGAGTCGCTTACCGACCTTGGCGTGCACGGCTTCGACGCATTCAATGGCCTTGTTCAAGGTCTGGCGGTCAATTTGCAAATAGGAGGAGCCGAATGGGTCCCATTTGATGCCTTTCCATCCGAAGTTTGCGGCTGCTTCGGCTTTGGTGGCGAATTCTTCTGCGGTCTTGGCTGGTGCGAACCAACCATTGGCGTAACAGGGCACTGTGTCGCGCACTTTGCCTCCGAGTAGGCGATAAACAGGAACGCCCAGGGCTTTTCCTTGAATATCCCACAGGGCCATTTCAACTGCCGAAAGGGCGCTCATGAAAACGGGGCCGCCGCGGAAATACGTTTCCCGGTAGGCTTCATGCCAGATGGCTTCGATGTCGGAAGCGTTGCGACCGCGCAGGGTGCGGTTGAGTTCACGGCATGCTTCAGCGACGGTGGGTTCGCGGTATTCCAGGGTGGCTTCGCCCACGCCTTCAATGCCTTCGTCCGTCAGAACGCGGACAAAGACCCAGTTGGTGCGATAGGCGTGGCAAATGATTGGCTCGATAGAGGTAATTTTCATTGGAATAGAGAGCGTGTTAAGACTGAGCGGGGCCGGTGCTTTCGCGGGGAATCCATTCCGTCTTCAACGGAATATCCTCGACGGGAATATGGCGCAGGTAGTTTTGGCAGAGGGCTTCCGCGGCTTTGCGTCCGGCTTCGATAAAGGGAATGCGCACCGTGCTGATGGAAGGGTTTACGAGGGCGGCGTGGGGGGAGTCGTTAAACCCGGTCACGCTGACATCGCGTGGAACGTTCAGCCCTGCGTCTTGCGCGGCGCGGATGACTTGCAGCGCCAAGCTGTCGTCAAAGGCGATGATTGCTGTGGGGTGTGGTGTTGTTTTGAATAGTCGCCGAACGGCTTCCCACGTAATTTCGGTGTCATAGTTAGTGCGATAGTCGGGAACCGTAGCAAAGTCGATGCCTGCCTGCGTCAGTGCTTCGGCAATGCCGAGTTTGCGGAGATAATCTGAATGCACGTCGTGACCGCTGATCAAGGCAAAGCGGCGATGGCCGAGTGAGAGCAAGTGATCTGTGAGAGTCTTCGCGGCAGACTTCACATCAAACCGGACGCTGGCTCCAGGTAGATCATTGTCGGTGACGCCGATTCGTGGCAGCGAGAGATCGTCTATAGATTTCAAGTGTGCCGGCGTGATCGTGGTCGGAACAACGAGTACGCCGGCCAGCGAGCGGATCAACGGTATGTTCCATTGTTGAGGGGGACGATTGATGATGGTCAGCTGGGAACCGAGAGAATCGAGATAGGCGTTGGCTCCGTGAATCATGGCTGACATGCCGACCGTCCCGGCTTTATGCGGTTCGAGTAGCAATAAACCCAACGCGCGCGGCATGACCATGCGGGATGGATTGGCGAATGTACCGTTTCCCGGTTGTCGCTTAATGTATCCATCTTTTTCCAATTCGCTCAAGGCAAGTCGAAGCGTCGCCCGACTGACGTTAAAGCGCTGACATAGGGCATGCTCGCCCGGCAAGGCATGTCCTTCAGGATAAGAATCTTCAATGATTTCCTGACGCAGAGCCATTGCGATGATTTCGCGCTTGCTCAGTTTTTTAGATTGCGTTTTCAAAGCTTAAATGTATATACAGTTAAAAGAGAACAATGACAAGCTCAAATATTACGAAGAAATTCGACGAACAGTTGCTCGAATCGAACGACCTAGTAGGGTCGGAACCTTCGAGTTCACTTAAAGGGCGCACGGCTCTGATTACCGGTTCTTCTCAGGGATTGGGGCGAGCTATGGCGATCCGACTTGCTGGGGAGGGCTGTAACGTGGCGATCAACCATCTGGGCGGAGGCAGGTTGGCCAAAAACGTTGTTGATCTCATCCAGAATGCCGGAGGTAAGGCCGCGGAATTCGAAGCCGATATTTCGGATGAAGAAGCGGTGAGCGATCTATTTAGCGCAATCCAGCACGCATATGGCGCAGTTGATATTCTGATCAATAATGCGCGACTGGATCCTTGGCGGCGTAGTGCCGATATGACGGAGGGGCAATGGTGGGACATGGTGATGAAAGTGAATCTGAAGGGTGCCTATCTCAGTTCGTGGAAATTCATGCAACAGATCGGTGACCGCCGCTGGGGTCGCATCGTCAATATTTCCTCAGTGCGCTCTTTTGTTCCGGCGGAGCGAAACATGATCGCCTACGGTGTTTCCAAGTTGGGTATGCACGGTTTGACTCGCTCCTTTGCAGAGTGGGGAGCTCCCTTGGGTGTTACGGTCAATACGGTGGCACCGGGTGTGGTGGCGACGGAAAATATTCACAAACGATTGAGCGCAGAAAAGTACGCCAGCGAGATCTCACGGGTGCCGATTGGACGGGCTTCATCAATGGATGAAATTGCGAATGCCGTTTTATTCGTTCTTCAGAATGGCAGCGTGACTGGTGAAACGGTCAACATCAATGGTGGCATGCATTATCCCGCGTAACATTGGCCGCTAGATCGCAAAGCTAACAAAAATCCTTATATTAAAATGAACTCAGTCAGCAACAAGCTAAGATTCGGTGTCAGCTATTGTCCCTACGCCAAAAGTGGCGATGTAGACATGTCTGTGTGGGATCGTGACTTCAAAACGATGAAGGAGCTTCATTTCAATGCCGTTCGCTGCTTCGTCGCGTGGGATCGAATTGAGATCGAGGAGGGGCAATTTGATTTCTCTAAAGTCGACAGGATTTTCGAACTTGCCGAGAAGTACGAAATGGATGTTCTCCTTAACGTGGGCGGTGTCTTTGCTACATTCGGAGGAATTTATCCGCCTCGCTGGCTGATTCGTGATTATCACTGCCAGGAAGTGGTGAAAGATCCGCAGCATCCCGAGACCTCGTTTGGCCCTCACAAATTGCTCTGTACCGACGACGATCTTTATCAATCCAAGGCGGAAGCATTCACCGTCAGAATGGTCAAACGATACGCGAATCAGAAGTCTCTGTTTGGCTGGAATGTCTGGAACGAGGCTTACCTGCAACCGCAATGCTACTGCCCCCGGACCTTAGCCAAATTCCGAAATTGGCTCAAAGCCAAATATAATGACAATCTCGACGCCTTGAATACGATATGGGGTACTGAGTTCCCTGTCTGCTACCGAAAATGGGAAGAGATCGAACCCGGACTCGGGACAGGCTTTCTGGCCAGCGGTTTTGTGGCGCGCTTGGATTGGTTGCATTTCAATCAGGATCGAGTGGCTTCCTGGGTGGATCGCGTTAACGATCTGGTGCATGAACACGATAGGCTCAAGCGCCCCACCTCCAGCAACATCGTAACGACTGCGGTCTACGGAGACGTTTCTTGGCACGGCATACCAGACCTATGGAGTCAGGCACGCCATCTGGATATTACCGGTTTCTCTTTCTATTCGGACATCGAGCGAGAAGGAAGAGTGTCCGCGCTGAATTCAGGGCTTTCATCAGTACGTGGCAGCTCAAATGATCCCGCCAAGGGCTTCTGGGTCTTGGAAACCGAGGCTGGACAGGTTTATAACCCCACAGCATGCCCGCCCGAAGTTGCTGACGGATTGCGCCGCGAGAGCACTCATTGGCTTTCTGTCCTGCACGGAGCCAAAGCGATTCTCCTCTGGAAATTTGGCGGGCGCGCCACCGATACGCAGACGGATACTTTCAATCTCACCGCATGGGACGGCTCCATTACCGAGCGCGCCAAGCTCAATGCGAAGGTGGCAGAGACATTCCTTTCTAATGAGAAGCTCTTTCTGAATCGAACGTATCAATCAAAGGTAGCCGTTCTACACTCTTCGGACAATGCGCTCTACACGCATGTCGCCAATCTGTTCAGGGAATGGCAACTTGCGCGATATGGCGCTTCGCGTGTTTTTCGTGATCTTCATATTCCCACAGACTGCGTTAGTGATGTCCAAGTCCGTGAGGAAGGGATTCTGTCCAAATACAAAGTCCTGGTGGTACCTTGTGCGCTGAGTTTGGACAAGTTGCTAGCTGATGCGATCGCGGACTTTATCCGAAAGGGTGGGGTCGTAATCGCTGATCAGCGTTTTGGTATCTTCAATGAGAACGCCGTCAACCAATTGCAAGCGCCAGGGCAGGGACTGCGCAAATTGTTCGGTGCCTACATCAATGACTTTCTCCTCGGCGCTGAATCAACAGACGTCTCGTTGTCCGATGGTGGAAGCTTGACGGTCAATGGTAACTACCGATCTATCCTCCATGTTCAAGATAAGAACTGTCAGATCCTTGGAGCGTGGCCTGACAAGTCGACCGCAATTATATCGAGGCAGGTTGAAAAGGGGCAAGTGCTCTGGTTCGGATATCAGCCGTTTCGCGATTATGAGCTCAAGCCTTCAGTGGACTTTTCTACATTCCTAGGCAAGGCGCTGCAAAAGCATGGTATCACTAGCGACTACGAAATCACCGGACTCAGCCCGAAGGATGAAGTAGAGATCGGTGCGCTCTCTGACGATAATGGAACCAAAACCCACTTTCTCATTAACCTCAGCCCAAGGGATCTCGTCTTCATGCTTCGAGTGAAAAGCGCACAGGGTGCCCTGCGCGACATTCTATCCGAAAACTCCTATGACTTTTCTGCCGGAGCCTGCGAAATCCTGCTTCCAGCGTGGCAGACGAGGATTTTGGCTTAGTCGCTAGGGGAGCCCCATAACAGCGGACTCAAATGCACCGTGGTTTCGCTCTCAGAGTCCACTAGGAATCTGACCTGCTCTCATAGCGAATACCTTCAAAGTCCGCACCTAAGCCGCTCCGCTGTTTGGGGGTCGACTTACGGTAAAATCTATTCCTCGGTGCAAAATCGATTCAAAACGGTTTGCCCTGGGATCGCTTTCCCGTTCATAGTAAGAGAGATTTTGTGGGTGGCAATACCGTTGACTCGTAACATTCCAATACGCACAGCGAGTCGTCCCAGATCAACAAAGCTGGGATCATATGTAGTTAAATAAAGATGGTTGGCGGTGGCTGTATTTGGTACGTTTCGTAATCCAAGTGCGCATGCGCCGAGAGTTCTCTGGAGCATTTCCGAGCAGGATGCCCTTGATTTATTGACCATGGCATCGTTTCTTCATCGCCGTCTCGATAAGGCAGCAAGAACTACAAGAGCAGTCTGAAATAGCTCACCATAATACGACTATTGACAATACGGTCCCCAACGAAATCTGAGTAAAATTTTATACGGTGCTTTTATACGGTCTGGCCTAGAAAATGGGCAAAAGTGAGCCAAACTGCACAATGTCGTGCAAACTCAAACTTGCGGGATCTTTCGATAGCGCAACGTCTTGCAAACGTTCGAGAAATGGCGCAAAACTCAGGAAGCTACTTAAGAGCCACCTGCTCTACCAACTGAGCTACCGAGGCGGTAAGGGAGCGTTGAAAATAAGGGATGGCCTGCTTTCGTGCAAGAACGTTTTGCAGAAAAATTGCTGGCTTGCTTATTCCGGCAGAGGATTTAGTCCAGTAGGAAGGAATTTTAGCCTGTAAATTTATGATCTACGACCACATTGACCAGCAGCTCCGTTACCGGGGCGTTCACCCCGGCATTGGTGCCGCGTTTGACTATCTGTTGAAATTCGACCCAGCGACGCCGGATGGGAAGTATGCGATCGAGGGGGATCGCGTGTTTGCGATGGTGCAGAGTTACACGACGTCGCCTGCGTCGCAGCGCAAGTATGAGGCGCACAAGAAGTACATCGATTTGCAGTATATCGTGACGGGTGAGGAGTTGATTTATCATCTGCCGGCGGGCCTGCTGACGGTGACGGAGCCGTACAAGGAGGAGAAGGATGTGTTGAAGGCGACGGGCGCGGATGATCAGGCGCTGGTGATGCGTCCGGGCGATTTTTCGATTTTGTTCCCGCATGATGGTCACAAGCCGAATTGTTCGCACGGCAAGGATCAGGCGGTGAAGAAGGTTGTACTGAAGATCAGCATGTAGGGATTTGCACTGGAAAAGCCGCCCCCTTGCCCGATCCCTCGACTTCGCTCGGGATGACGGATGGGGGTGGCCATCTCCGGGGGAGCGAGGCGTTACGCCGTTCGAAAGGACGGATGCGTCGGTTCCCAGCCGAGGTCGCGGAGTTTGGCGTTGGAGACGCGCTTGTTGGTGAGGCCGCGTTTGCGGTCGGTTTTGAGGGGGCCAAAGGGGGGCAGGGGGACTTGTAATTGTTCACTCATCCAGCGGTAGTAATCGTAGTAGGTGACGGGTTCGTTGTCGCAGACGTTGTAGATCTCGCCGGGTTTCCCGTGGTGGAGTAAATGGATGGCGGCGCTGGCGGCGTCGTCGCGGTGGATCTGGTTGATCCAGCGCATGCCGTCGCCTTCGATGACGGCTTCGCCCTTTTTCAATCGTTCCAGCAAAACGCCGCGACCGGGGCCATAGATACCGGCGAGCCGTAGGACGATCACGCCATGGTCGAGCCCGAGCTGTTCCGCTTCGCGCAGGATCTGGCCGGTTTCCTTGGTGGGTTCAGCGGGGGAGAGTTCCGTGACCCATTCGCCGGAGGTCTGGGCATAGACGGAGGTGGAGGAGGTGAAAAGGAGGCGCGCGGTTGGAAAACGTTGGATGATGCGGCGGAGTCCTTCGCGATAGACATCGGCATAGGCTCCAGCTCCGCCACGATTGGAGGAGGCGCAGTGAATGACGGCATCAATGTTTGTCGGCACATCGGCCCAAGCCTCGGCGCTATTGATATCCCCGACGAGTATGGAAAGTCCCTCCGCGCGGAGGGGCGCGGCGCTTGCCTCGGTGTGGACCCAGCCGGTGACGCGTTTACCCGCAGCGACGAGGGATCGCGCGATGGCGCTGCCAACGTAGCCGCAACCGACGATGAGGGTATGGCGGGGCATGGAGAAATTCTAAACAAATTCGCATTTCACAAAAGGAAATGTTCGAAGAAAGATCACCTCCCCTTGCCCGATGCCTTGACTGCGCTCGGGATGACGGAGTGTGAGTGCGAAGGTCTTGAAGCGATTGCGTAGCCAATCCGCTATTGGGTCCAGTGTCACGCTGGCTAGTCCTTTTCCTCCACGATTTTGAGGCAATGCGTGATCAGGGCGGTCCAGCCGGTTTGATGACTAGCACCGCAGCCGCGCCCGGTGTCGCCATGGAAATACTCGTGGAAGAGCGGGAGATCGCGCCAATGGGGATCGCTGGCGTAGAGGGGATCGTCACCATGGCAGGGGCGGCGGCCATTTTCGTCGGGGAGGAAAAGTTTCAGCAAGCGTTGCGCGAGTTCCTTGGCAACGCAATTGAGCGTCATCCAGTTGCCGGAGCCGGTTGGGCACTCCACCTTGAAGCTTTCGCCGTAGAAGCTGTGATAACGCAGCAGGGATTCGATGAGGAGGTAATTGATCGGCAGCCAGATCGGCCCGCGCCAGTTGGAGTTGCCGCCGAAGAGTCCGGTATTCGATTCGCCGGGGACATAACCGACCTTGTATTCCTGGCCATCGACGTAGAAAACAAAGGGGTGTTCCTCGTGCACCTTGGAGAGCGAACGGATGCCGTAGGGGGAGAGAAATTCTTTTTCATCGAGCACGTAACGCAGCACGCGCTCGAGCCGTCCGCGACAGGGTAGGGCAAGCAGGCGGTGGATGCGCGATTTGTCGTCGTGCTTCACCATGTAGGAGGTTTCGTGCGCGAGGTCGGCGCGGTTGTTGAGGAACCATTGCAGTCGCTTGGAAAATTCCGGCAGGCCCATCATCTCGCCGCTGTGGCATTCCTCCACCGCGAAGAGCGGGATGATGCCGACGATGGAGCGGACCTTGATGGGGAGGGTTTCGTTGCCGAGCTTGAGCCGGTCATAGTAGAAACCATCTTCCTCGTCCCACAGTCCCGTGCCGCCGAGGGTATTCATCGCGTCGGCGATGGCGACAAAGTGCTCGAAGAATTTCGAGGCCATGTCTTCGTACACACGATTCTCGCGGGCTAGCTCGAGCGACATTGCGAGCATCTTGATGCAGTAAAAGGCCATCCACGCCGTGCCGTCGGCCTGCTCGAGAATGCCGCCGCCGGGGAGCGGCTTGGAACGGTCGAAGACGCCGATGTTGTCCAGCCCGAGGAAGCCGCCTTGGAAAAGATTGTTGCCCTGCGCGTCCTTGCGGTTCACCCACCAGGTGAAGTTGAGCAGGAGCTTCACGAAGATGCGCTCGAGGAAAGCGCGGTCGGTGCGGCCGTCGAGTTTTTCGTTGCGGTAGAGCAGTCGCGCGGCCCACGCCTGCACGGGCGGATTCACGTCGGAGAGTTCGAACTCGTAGGCGGGCAGTTGGCCATTGGGGTGCATGTACCACTCGCGCAGGAAGAGCACCATCTGCTCTTTCGCGAAGTTCGGATCGATGTCGGTAAAGGGAATCATCGCGAAGGCGTGATCCCACGAGGCGTACCAGGGGTATTCCCACTTATCGCAGACGGAGATGATGTCGCGATTGTAGAGATGCTCCCATTCCTTGTTGCGCGCTTTTTCCCGTTCCGGTTCGGAACGCGGATTCGCGGGGTCGCCCTGAATCCACTCGTTGACGCCGTACTGGTAGTATTGCTTGGTCCAGAGGAGCCCGGCGTAGATGTCGCGGGCGAGGCGCTTGTGTGCGGCCGATTGTTGAACGCATGGTTTGGTCTCGTAGAACTCGGCGCACTCGCGCTGGCGGTTGGCGAAGATGTGCTCGAAATCGGGTCCGAGCGAGGCGGTATTCGGCGTGCCTTCGGGGTAGAGGCGGAAGTTCAGCGTGATGCTTTCGCCGGGGAGAATATCGAGTGTGTAATGACGTGCGACCTTTGTGCCGGTGTGGGCGGGATTGACCGCGTGATGCTGGCCGTGCACGAGGTATTCGTGGAAGGCGTCCTTCACGTAGGGCGAGGCATTGGGTACCCCGTAGAGTCGCTGCAAATTTGTCTCGTTGTCGGTGAAGAGCGGAACACTTGGATGCAGATCCGTGGCGAAAAAGCAGGTGGAGCCGAGAGACTCGTGCTGGCCGTGGATGAGGCCGGTGGTTTCATCCAGCCGGAGTAGAGGTCGCGCCCAATAGCCCTCTCCGATGCGACCCCAGGACCACGTGTTGCGGTACCAGAGGGTGGGCAGGACGTGCAACGGCGAGGTGTCGGGCCCGCGATTGGTGGCGGTGAGGCGGATGAGGGTGTCGTCCGGGTCGCTGCCCTTGGCGTATTCGATGACGAGGTCGAAATAGCGATTCTCGTTGAAGATGCCGGTATCGGTCAGTTCGTACTCCGGGTCCTGACGGCTGCGACGGGCGTTTTCGCGGACGAGGTCATCGTAGGGGAAGGCGGCCTGTGGATATTTGTAGAGCGCTTTGGCGTAGGAATAGGTCGGGGTGGCATCGAGGTGATAGTAGCATTCCTTGACGTCCTCGCCGTGGTTGCCCTCGGCATTGGTGAGGCCAAAGAGGCGTTCCTTGAGGATCGGGTCTTTCCCATTCCAGAAGGCAAAGGCGAAACAGAGGCGGCATTCGCGATCGGTCCAGCCGAGGAGGCCGTCTTCGCCCCAGCGAAAGGCGCGGCTGCGGGCGTGGTCGTGGGGAAGATAGTTCCACGTGTCGCCCTGGGGGGAATAATCTTCCCGGACGGTGCCCCATTGGCGGTCGGGGAGGTAAGTGCCCCAACGCTGCCAGTTTTTGGTGCGGCGGGCGGATTCGGCAAGCTGGTGAGTGATGGCGTTGTCGGAAAAAGCGGCGTCCACCCGGTCAAGCTAGCATGATTTGTCGCAAACGCCAGCCATGCGACATGATCTTGCAACCTCTCGGGCTCGCGTCCGATCCGAGTACGGCCTTCGCCGAGAGCGGCGAGCCACGCGAGCCAGTGACCGATGCAGGGCTCGGAGGGGCCCTGCCATTTGCTTGCTTACTTGATGCGTTCGCGTTGGAAAGCGACCTGGAGACGGCTCATGGCGAGCGTGTGAATCTGCGACACGCGGGATTCCGTGAGCTTCATCACTTCGGCGATTTCCTTGAGGCGAAGGCCTTCCATGTAGTAGAGCGTCAGCACCTGCTGGTGGGGAACCGGCATACGGCTGAGCACTTCGTGGAGGAGCTCGCGATCTTCCTGACGGAGGAGCTGTTCGGAGGCGTCAATTGCGTTGTGATCGGCGACGACTTCTTCCTGCATCACGGCGTCGGGTTCATCGCTGCCGAAGGCGGGTTCCTGCAGGGAGAAGAAGGTGGTGGGCTTGATGCGTTCGAGCAGGTGATTGAATTGTTTGCGGGAAACACCGAGTTCGGCGCGGATCTCTTCTTCCATTGGCTCGCGACCGAGTCGTTGTGCGGCGCGGTCCTGGGCTTCGGCCATGCGCTTGGCGTCGCGGTGAACGGAGCGGGGCACCCAGTCGAGGCGGCGAAGTTCGTCAAGAATGGCTCCCTTGATGCGGACGGCGCAGTACGCTTTCAGTCCGCTGCCCTTTTTGGCATCGTAGCGGTCCACGGCATCAATCAGGCCGAGAATACCGGCACTGGTGAGTTCGTCCTTGTGGACGTGGGAGGGAAGGTACATTCCCATGCGGGCGACAATGTGTTTCACCAGCGGGAGCATGGATTCAATCAATTCCTCACGGTTGGTCTTCTGTGAGAAGGCGCGGACGGTTTGGCTGACTTTGATTTGTTCCTTTTCGAGCAGGGCGGGCATGGTGTTTTCTCCTGGTATTGTTGGCGGGCGATTCAGGCCTTTCGTTGGTCACACATCCAACGTTTCGTTCACGGACCGAATCTCTCGCATGCCATTCTTAATGCACGGGCAGTGCCATGGCTGACATGAATGCGTGAGCGCTTTTGTATAAGTCTTTTTGCGGAAACGACTTAAAAAAATAAAAAACGAAAACAGATAGTTCTAAAGTTCGGATGGCTAGGTCAAATTTTCCTTTTAGGCAATTTAAGCGCGGGAAAAATATTCCCGCTTTTGACCGGAACTGGGGTCTATTGCCGTCAACATGAAGGGGGCTTCACCCTTATTGAGAGTATCGGCTTTGTTGTTGGAATATATGAGGAGAACAGAGGCGTTGACGGTGGCAGAGCTATTAGGAATTAGCATTGCCCCATTCAGATAGCTTCAATCGAACGGTGCTTATCGTAAATAAATGATGAGCGGTGCTGAATGGTCGATGTGATCAAAAGTCACTTGTGTTCCACCATGGAGCCACGTGACGTTGCCACCTTGAACGAGGATTACCTATGGAACGATTATCGCTGAAGACGAAGCTGATCTGTGCCTTCATCATTATGGCGCTTTTGCCGCTTGTGATAGGCGTGATTGGATTGGTGGAGCAGCATCGGCTGAAAGCTGTTTCCCGGATTAGTGAGCGACTGAATCAGGTGCAGATCGAGTTGCTGAACGCCCGGCGCCAGGAGAAGAACTACTTTTTACGCAAGGAAGCCCAGTACATTGGCAAGGTGAGGGATCATGTGGCTGCCATGCAGACGATCCAGACGAAGGATATCCGCAAGGAGACGCTGTCCGAGGAAAACCAGAAATTGCTGGCCGAGGCGACCGCCACCACGGACGTCTACCTCACGTGCTTTCTGAATCAGGTGGAAGCGGAAAAGCAGGGCGGCGTTTCGTTTCTCGAGCTGGAGAAGCCGGTGATGGATGCCGCGCGAAAAATCGAAGGGTGCCTGAAAAAGATTGATGGTGATTTGGATAGGCAAATCGAGCGGGCGCACGCCTTAATGACTTTCATTAATATCGCGGTCAGCATGGGGGCATTTGCGCTCGGCATCGCTTTTGGAGTGGGCAGCGCGGTGTGGTTGTCGCGTCGCATCCAGGTGGTGGGCAGCGCACTTGATCTTGCTTCGGGACAGACCGCAGACGCTTCGCACGAGGTGGCTTCTTCCAGCCAGTCGCTGGCACAGGGAGCGAGCGAGCAGGCGGCTTCGTTGCAGGAGACCTCGGCGTCGATGGAGGAAATCTCGACCAGCATTCTGGCGACGACTCAACAGGCGCAGTCGGTGAAAAAGCTCACCACGGAGGCGCGGGAGGTGACGGAAAAAAATGTGGAGCAGATGGATACGCTGCACGCGCGCATTGACGAGCTGGCGAAATCTTCCGGTCAGATGACGGATGCGATGGAGCAGATCAAATCCTCCAGCGATTCGATTGCGAAGATCATCAAGACCATCGATGAGATTGCTTTCCAGACGAACATCCTGGCGCTGAACGCCGCTGTGGAGGCGGCGCGGGCGGGGGAATCCGGCATGGGCTTTGCCGTAGTGGCGGACGAGGTGCGTTCGCTGGCCAAGCGCAGTGCTGATGCGGCGACGGAAACGTCGGGGTTAATCGAGAATGCCATTCATCGCAGTGAACTCGGTGTGCGGGTGAATGAAGGAATCACTAAAATTCTTTCCGAGGTGGAAGTGGTCGCGGGCCAGGTGCAGACTGGATTGAAATCGATCGGCGCCAACGTGGGCAGCGTTGACGAGGCGATGAGCCAGATTGTGCATTCCTCCGAAGAGCAGAGCCGCGGTGTGAAGGAGATTAATTCGGCGCTGTCGCAACTCGACAAGGTCACCCAAACCAACGCCGCCGGAGCGGAGGAAGCCGCGAGCGCCTCTCAGGAATTGAGCGCCCAGGCGGAGGAACTCAAGTCACTCGCCACGCAGCTGGATGAAATCGTGCAGGGTCAGGGACAGCATCGGACTGCGCCGAAATCGGCCCCCGGTACTTCCGAGCCGCACTCATTCGCCTCGGAAGTTCAGCCTAGAAAAAAATCGGCTTTCAGTTCCGTTGTGCGCTCGGTGAAGCCGCAGAAGGAACCAAGCTGGAAGTCGTAGACATTGTAGGGAGCTTCACGCTGCACTTTCTTTTTGTGGGTTCCTGATGGCTTTCTCGTTGTGAATATTGGCGATTATCCCAATCCGCGTTCATCGAGATCAATCTCGTCGAGGCCGAGGAAATGGCCGAGTTCGTGCAAGAGAGTGATACGGACTTCGTCGATGAACGCGTCTTTGTCGCCTTCCGCATAGTCCCAGATGTTGCCGAGGAAGAGGATGATCTCGGTTGGCTCGGGGGTTGGATAGCAGCCGTCCAAGCTGGCGAGCGAGTTGCCGAGAAAAACTCCGAGCAGATCGTCGTCGAGACCGCTTTCGGAATCGGGATAATCTTGCAACTGGATGGCGAGCTGGTGCGTGGCGTCGCGGATATGCCGGGGTAAGCGGGTCAGGACGCGATCAATTTCGCGTTGTGCGAGAACTTGAAGTTGTTCGAAGGAAGGCGTCACTCGTTGAGCCGGTAGATGATGTCACCCGAGTCGTTGGGGCCGGGAATGTATTCGCTCTCCTCCGATCGTGGCGAGGGGCCGCGCTTGGGGAGCTTGGCGAGGAAATCGAAGATACCTTGTGCGAGTTTGGGGCCGATTCCGGGTACGGCGGCGATATCCTCGATGCTGGCGCGACGCAGTCGTTCGATGGAGCCGAATTGTTTCAGGAGTAGTTTCTTGCGGTTCTCGCTGATGCCGGGGCAATCGTCGAGCCGGCTTTCGTTGATGCGCTGTTTCAGCAGGAGTTGATGATAGCCGTTGGCCACGCGATGGGCTTCGTCGCGGATGCGCTGCAGCAGGCGCAACGCGCCGACACCGTGGTCGAGGACGATGGGAGCGCTTTGGCCGGGACGAAAGATTTCCTCGCGTTCCTTGGCGAGGCCGATGATCGGTTGTTCGGTGAGGCCGAGAGTTTTCAATTCCGCCAACGCGCTGCTGAGCTGTCCCTTGCCGCCGTCAACGACGATGAGATTGGGACGGCGGTAGCCTTCGGCGAGGATGCGGCTGTAGCGACGCCGCACGGCCTCGGCGATGCTGGCGAAGTCATCCTGTCCGGCGACGGTGCGAATGCGGTAGCGGCGATAGTTATCCTTGTCCGGGACGCCGTGACGGAAGCAGACCATGGAGGCCACCTTGTGGGTGGTGGAAATGTTGGAGATGTCGAAGCACTCGATGATCTCCGGCGGCTCGGGCAGCTCGAGGACTTTTTGCAATTCGAACATGTCCTGCTCGGGATCGATGTTCCCGCTGGTGCGCTCGAACCGGCGGACGAAACGCTTGGCGGGTTCGCTGGTTTGCTTGAGGTCTTCGATCTGGTCGCGGAGGCGTGCGGCTTTTTCAAAGTCCATCTGCGCGGCGGCGGCCTGCATTTCCTTTTCCAGCATGGCGACCCATTCGCCCGATTTGCCTTCCAGAAAATCGCAGGCGAGTTGCACCTGCGCCATGTACCCCGCCCGGGTGATCTTGTTCACGCACGGCGCGGAACAGTTCTTGATGATGTGGTTGAGGCAATGCTTGAAATCGGTTTCGCCGGGGAGCGTGGGATGGCAGGTGCGTAGATGGAATTTTTTACGGAGGAGATTGATCGTGTTGCGCAGTGCGCCGGAATGGGCAAAGGGTCCGAAGTAACGCGCGCCGTCGTCCTTGCGCATGCGGGTGAGGAAGAAGCGGGGGAAGGGATCGTTGAGATTCACCTTCACCAGGAGGAAATGTTTGTCGTCGCGGAAGCTGACGTTGTAGCGGGGGCGATACTCCTTGATGAGTTTGCCTTCGAGCAGGAGCGCTTCCGCCTCGGACTTCACTTCGTGGTACTCGAGATCGCAGATGCTTTCCACTAGCGCCTGCGTCTTGCGGTCGGCGGTTTGTCGTCGCGAGGGGTGGAAATATTGGCCGACCCGTTTGTGCAGGTCGCGGGCTTTGCCGACGTAGATGATGCGCCCGAAGCGATCCTTGTAGAGATAGACTCCTGGCCGGTGCGGCAGCGAGCGGACTTTGGCGGCGAGGTCGGGCGTTTCGGGGTTGGACACGGTGTTTCTTAAAGGATAGAAGCGGTCGGGGTTTAGCGCAAGAGCTTGCCCAATTGCCGGGCGCTGGGGAAACCGGTGCGCATGGCGAGTTCGGTGAGGGTCATCGGCTGAGCGCGACGCAAACGCCGGGCTTCCTTGAGGCGCAGTGTGCGCAGGTAGGCGGCGGGGCCCTGCTGATGTCGCTCTTGAAAGAGGCGGGAGAAATGTTCGCGGGTCAACCCGACGTGGTGGGCGATTTCCTTGACAGCGAGGGGGCGGCGAAAATGTTGGCGGCAGAATTTTTCAGCTTCGACAACCGGATCGGCAAAGTCGGGCAGCGGTTGCTGTTCCTGCAGTTGCCGCCACCAGGTGAGATAGAATTGATAGGCCATCTCGCCCACCAGAAACGGGTCCGGGTGACGTTGCGAGCCGACGAGTTGAATGATTTCCCGCATGAGTCGTTCGGCGGGGGATTGCGGTGGCAGGGCCGGGACGGGACCGAATTGCTTGCGGAAATTGCGCCAGAGTTGCACGGAGAAGTCGCCGTAGAAATTCAGCCAGCGGAATTCCCAGACTTCCTTGCGTGAGGGCGGATAGTAGTACCGTGATCGTTCGGGAGGAATGGCCAGCAGGGCGTGGCCGGGACCGACTTCGTGAGGTATGCCATCAAGATCGAATCCTCCGCAGCCGTTGACGGTGTATTGCAAGATCACAAAAGGACTTGGGCAGCGATTCTCATTCGGCCAGTCATAACGGGGATTGGCCCGTCTTTCTTGGAGTTTTACGTAGGGAACAGTGAGCATGGGGGGCTCGGCCATAGGGAAAGTCTTTATCACAATATCACAAAATTGCACGTATTATCACATTTTTGAACTCGTGGAAGAAGGGGGAGAGGTCACACTGAGACCATGCAACCCAAGATTACTTTGATCGGTGCCGGTTCCGTTGTTTTCGCCAAGCAGCTTATCGCGGATGTGCTGCAAGCGCCCGAATTGGGCGACGCCACGATTTGCCTGATGGACATTGATCCGAGCCGTCTCAAGGTGGCCGACATCATGGCGCGCCGCATGGTGGCCAAGCTGAACTCGAGAGTGAAGATCGAAGCCACCACCAACCAGCGCAAGGCCGTGCAAGGCGCTCGCTACGTGATCTGTACCATTCAGGTGGGTGGTTACAAGCCGGGCACGGTCATCGATTTCGAGATTCCGAAGAAGTACGGCCTGCGCCAGACCATTGCCGATACCCTCGGCGTGGGCGGCGTTTTCCGTGGGTTGCGCACCATCCCGGTCATCAACAAGATTGCCCAAGACATCGCGGAAGTCGGCGCGCCGGATTGTATCTTGCTCAATTATACGAACCCGATGGCGATGAACTGTCTCGGTGTCTCGCGCGCGGTGGGCATTCCCCACGTCGGTCTCTGCCACTCGGTGCAGGGCACCTCTCAACAACTCGCGAATTTCGCCGGAGTGGATTACAAGGACGTTACCTATCTCGTGGCGGGCATCAACCACATGGCCTTCTTCCTCAAGCTCGAGTACCGCAATCAGGATATCTATCCGTTGCTCTTCAAGTGCATTCAGGACCCGAAATTTAAGGCGGAGAAAGTGCGCTTCGAGATGATGCGTCGCACCGGTTACTTCGTCACCGAATCGAGCGAGCATCAGAGCGAGTACGTGCCATACTTCATCCACCACGGCCCGAAGGTGGTCGAGCAATTCGACATCCCGCTCGATGAATACATCCGTCGTTGCGAATCGATCATGGCCACGTGGCACAGCGCCGAGGCGGAATTGCTCGGTGGCAAAAGTGGGGACATCCAGATTCCCAAGCTTTCGCACGAGTACGGCTCCTTCATCATCCGCGCTCGCGAGACGAACAAGCCGGTCGTGATTTACGGCAACGTGCCGAACACCGGCCTCATTACCAACCTGCCGCAAGGCTGTTGCGTGGAAGTGCCGTGCTTGATCGATGGTCAGGGCATCCAGCCCACGGTGATCGGTGATCTGCCGCCGCAACTGGCCGCTCTTTGCCGCAGTAATATCAATGTGCAGGAGTTGACCGTGGAAGCGGCGCTCACCAAGAAACGCGAACACATTTATCATGCTGTCATGGTCGATCCGCACACGGCGACGCAACTGCCCCTCGACAAGATTTGGGAGATGTGCGACGAACTCATCGAAGCGCACCAGAAGGTTGGCCTGCTTGGCGAATTCTCGCCCACGATCAAGAACACCGGCCGCGGTTATGCCGGCGTCGGCGATCGCGTGTTGGCCAAACTGACGTCTTCCAGCGGTCTGCTGCCGAAGAAGTGGTCCGAGTTCGACCTTGCGGTGGAATTGGAGAATCCGGCGGAAGTTGCGCAGGAAGTGGCGGTCACGATTAGCACGAGCGACGTTACCTTCAAACCTCAGACGATCCGCGTGAAACTAGGTGCGGGCAAGAAGATCGAACAGAAGATCAAGTTTGCCCCCAAGGAATTGCCTGCGGAAAAACTGGAAATCAATCTCAAGGGCGAAACTCCCAACGTGCTCTGCAAGGGGCTCGTTCTCGGTGTGCGCCAGGAGATCATCATCCCCAAGGGCGGGGAATCGGTCACGCCGTTCACTCTCGCTGGATTTAATGCGGGCGATGTGCGCCTGAGCCACGAGAAGGACGGACTGCGCATCAAGACGCATATCTTCGACTCGAAGGTGACAGCGGATAAAAAGAATTCGCGGAATTCGCACGAAAGCGCATCCTGCATCGAGCTGTTCTTCAGTCCGGCCAATGGTGGTGGCATCACGCAGATCTTCTGCCATCCGCAGCCGGGCAAGAAAACACCTGTCGTCCTGTATGCCGGCGGAAAGCCCGTCAACGGGGTGAAGGCGAGCCAGTCGATCAGCAAGATTGCCTACGATGTGGACCTGCTGATTCCGTACGCCGCGCTCGGTTTCGCGGGTCGACCGAAGGAATTCCTCTTCGACTTGATTGCAAACCTCACGGCGCTGGGCGATGCCCACAGTGGCGGACGTCTTGCCTTGAACGGTAATTACGATTCGTATTGCCGTTCGGGCCACTACTCCTGCGTGTCGGCGGAGTAGACCGGAGATAAAAGAAAGACCCGCCGTCTGCTCAGAATTACAGACGACGGGTCCTTACTATCGACTCTCTTTACTTAGTATGGGCTTTCTACTTTAAGAGCTCCTTTGTTCGATTCATCTAAAAGGATGGAATCAATTGCTGGCCAGTAGACCCGCCGTCCTGACAGCGGCAGTCTCCGTGGAACGACTACGGTCCGCATACTGCCCCGCCAGGGCCGGGTCCATCTTGTGGCCTTTTACTTCTACAGCGTAGCGCGGGGCAAAGAAGGACGCCCAAGCCGCTGGAGTTGATCCTGCCAACCAGAGGGGGGCGGTTTGCAGGTTATCCATGGCCCAGTAACGGCCTTCCTTGTCCCGGTATACAACAATCGCGTGCGTGCCGGTGATTCCCGCCGGACTCCGCCAGTTAAAAACTACGAGATGCGCTTCGCCGCCTGCCTTGGTCAGACGACTATAGAGATCTTGTGCAAAGGGAAGGCAGGCGCCCGAAATCCGCTTGCCGGCGATGCTTCTGTCACGAGCGATGGCAAAACTATCATCTCCCGCTTGAATGGGCATCGAGCCTCCGATGAGAAGGAGCGTGACACCAAGGAGAGTCGGGAAGTGGGCTTTCATGGGGCGATCCTGGTTCGGGTTCGCCTATTAAGAATGCTTAGCCTATGCCAATTTCCATTTTATGTTATAAGATTCTTATTATTAATATATTATGACTTTATCAAAAATAAATCCGATGGCAGAAAAGAAAACTAATTTTGCACTTTAGCTATATTTTTTTGCAATCGACACGATTTGGTGTGCTCGTTTTTTGAGGATTTAGGAAGAAGTGGTAGGTTGCTTTCCATATTTGGCAACTTGTAAGAAAAAAGAACCGATCTGACGCGGGAGAACGCCAGATCGGCTATGCAAATCCCTGAATCGGCCACGACTCAGGAATTAAATGGAGTAGAGGGGTAATTTAGCTTGCGAGGCTAGCCGGGGCGGCTTTCTTGCTGGCCTTGGAGCGCTTGGTGGTGCTGCGATGTAGGACCGGACTGGCTTCTGCGGCGGGAGTGGCTTCCACGTAAAGGAAGACGCCGCAGTTGTCGCACACTTCGAGATCGTGCGTGGGATTCAAGCTGATCGCATGGCTGATGGGTAGGCGGAGGTGGCAGGCGCCACAAACACCATTTCGGACGGGGGCGACACTCTTCTTGCCGCGGTCGCGCATGCGGTCATGGTGTCCGAGGATGGCGGTAGGGATGAGGGCGCGGGCTTCGGTCATTTCTTGGGAAAGTGCCTTCCCGATCGCGACGCCATTATCGTTCAAGGCGGCAACCTTGCATTCGAGAGCAATCACTTCGCGGAGTCGTTCAATCACGGTCTTGGAATCATTCATGGTAGCTCTCTTAATGCTAGAGTTGTGCCGGGTTGAGGTAGGAATTCGTAATCTGCTCTCAGGCAATGGAATGCGATTTTTGGTGGTATGAGTAAAAGTCTAATGGCAGGGAGGTGATTTTGATTTTGCGCAAATTTTGCGCTGTAAATTAAAAAAGTGCGCAGTAAATTAAACGTGTGGATCTCAAGCGCATTTTCGTCCTCGTTTTTGACCCTGATGCCCTGTCGAGCCAGGCGATCAGCGGCACGCTTCGGGAGGCGGGGTATCAAGTTTCCCTTGCAGTGAATGAGGTGGATGCGCTTTCGTTGTGCGAGCAGAAATTATACAACGTCGTGCTCATTGGTTTTGAGCCAAACCAGCTTTTCGCCGTGCCATTCATGGACAAGGTGCGGTCGCTCTCGCCGGATTCGCAATTCATCCTGATGTGCGCGGGCGGAACGATTCGCACGGCGGTGGAGACGCTTAAAAGCGGCGCCTTCGATTTCCTGCCGAAACCAGTCGATGGGGCGCGGCTTTTGGAATCGGTGCACAAGGCGCTGGAGCACCAGATTATCGTGGCAGAAGATCCGTCCGTGCGGGCGCGTTTGCGGCATACGGTCGGCCCCAATATTTTCGTCGGGCGCAGCGCCGAGATGCAGAAGATCAGCTCGTTGATCGGCGAGGTGGCACCGACCGATGTGAGCGTGCTCATTCAGGGGGAGAGCGGCACCGGCAAGGAAATCATCGCGCGATCGATCCACGAGAAGAGCCGTCACCAGAATGGTCCCTTCATCGCGGTGAACTGCGCGGCGCTGGCGGATTCGCTGATCGAGTCGGAATTCTTCGGTCATGTGCGTGGCGCATTCACGGGAGCGATAACGGATCGCGCGGGGCGGTTTCAACTCGCCAGCGGGGGGGTTCTCTTTCTCGATGAAATCGGCGATCTCTCGCCAAAGGGGCAGGGCGATTTGTTGCGCGTGCTGGACGACGGTTATTTTCGGCCCGTGGGCAGTCCCAAGCTGGTGAAGTCGAACGTGCGCCTGATTGCGGCGACGAACAAGGATTTGGAAGACGCGTGCGCAGCGGGGAAATTCCGCGAGGATTTATTCTACCGCATCAACGTGGTGACGGTTTATGTGCCGCCGCTGCGGGAACGCATTGAGGACATTCCGGTGCTCATCGAATCGGTGAGCCGCCATTTTTCGACGAAGCATCATCGGCGGCCGAAGAAATTCAGCCCCGAGGTGGTGCGTCTGCTGCAATCGCTGCCATGGCCGGGCAACGTGCGGCAGCTGCGCAATATCATCGAGCATCTTGTCGTCACCGTGCCGCATGCGACGATCCAGCCGGGGGATCTGCCCGCGAAGCTGCTATCCTCCGCGTCGCGCGAGCCGGGTTTCGTGCTCAAGCCGGGCATGAAGCTGAGCCAGGTGGAGAGCGAGTTGATCCGGCAGACCTTGCTGCGGGTGACGTCGAATCGCTCGGAAGCGGCCGAGTTGCTGGGTATCAGCCGTCGCGCGCTTCATTACAAAATCAAGCGTTACGGGCTGTCGAATATCACCGCTAAATAAGGCCTGACCGGCTGGCGCGACGGACGAAAATGTGCTATAGAGTGCAGATGCGCCGATCCCTTTTCTGGCTGACTTTCGTAACGATGTGGCTTTGTGCTGGAGGCGTGCAGGCCTTCGAGCAGCCCCACACGAAAGCCTCGTTGGTGACGGATGTGGCCTCGATTCAACCCGGGCAGTCGGTGGAAGTGGGGTTGCGGCTGGTGATGGACAAGGGTTGGCACACGTACTGGATAAATCCCGGTGATTCCGGCCTCGCGACAACAATCCAATGGACATTGCCGCCGGGTTTCACGGCGGGGCCGATTCAATGGCCCACACCGCACCGCATCAGCACACCGCCTCTCATGAGCTATGGCTACGAGGATGAAGTGTTGCTGATCACCACGATTCAAGCGCCAGCAGATCTCAAGCCGGGCACGAAAGTGGAATTTCACGCGGCGGTCGATTGGCTGGAATGTCAGGACATCTGCCTGCCCGGCTCTGCAAAGTTGAAGCTGACGTTGCCCGTGAAGGCGGAACCGCCGCGCGCTGTTGGCGAGGAGATGACGAAGCTGTTCGCGAAGACGCGCGCGCAGTGGCCGAAAACGATTCAAGGATTGAGCGTAAGAGTTGCGCCGCAGGCCGGGGATGAGAAAAGGTTGATTCTCTCGGTGTTGGATTCGCATGGAAAACTCCCGAAGACGATTTCGTTGGTTTATTTTTTTGCTGATAATCCGGAGTGGGTGGAAAGTGCTGCGCCACAAACTTTGCTTCGGGTAAAAAACGGAGAATCCGATACGGAGTATTCCTTGCAATTAACTCGTCCCGTGTCGGCGCAGCCACCCAAACAACTTTCCGGCGTGCTGGTCATGGATGACTTGAGTTTGGCAATTTCTGCGCCAGTCGAATTGACCGCCAAAGCGGCGAGCGTCTCCGTAGGAGAGGGCGCCTCGCCGACGCTGGCGCTCTCGCTGCTCTTCGCGTTTCTCGGCGGATTGATTTTGAATCTGATGCCGTGCGTGCTGCCGGTGTTGTCGTTGAAAGTGCTGAGTCTGGTCAAGCAGGCGGGACAGGACCCACGCCAAGCGGTGACCCATGGCGTGGCGTTCACGTTCGGGGTACTTGTGTCATTCTGGTTATTGGCGGGAATTCTCCTCGCGCTGCGCGCGGCGGGGCAGGAACTCGGTTGGGGTTTCCAGATGCAATCCCCGCCGTTCATCGTGGCGCTGACGGTGCTCTTCTTTGTCTTCGCGCTGAATCTGTTCGGGGTGTTTGAAGTGGGGACTTCGCTGGCCGGCGTTGATTCCGTCGCCGCGCAACGCGGTGGTGTGGCAGGCTCCTTCGGCATGGGGGCGTTGGCCACGCTGGCCGCGACGCCGTGCACGGCTCCGTTCATGGGCGCGGCGTTGGGATTTGCCGTGGCGCAATCGGCCTTCACGGCGGTATTGGTGTTTACGTTCCTCGCGCTGGGCATGGCGTCGCCCTATCTTGTCCTGGCGCTCTGTCCCTCCTTATTGAAGTATGTGCCGAAGCCGGGTGTCTGGATGGAATCGTTCAAACAATTCCTCGGGTTTCTCCTGCTCGGCACCGTGATCTTTCTGCTCTGGGTGTTTGGGCAACAACTCAATATCGATGCCGTTGCGCAATTGCTCGGCGCGTTGCTGGTGATCGGACTCGCCGCGTGGGTCTATGGTCGGTGGGGGACGATTTCGCGCACGCCCGCCGTGCGCGGATTGGCGATCATGCTGGCGGGGGTGGGCTTGATCGGCGGCGTGCTCTGGGGTTGGCGGGTGGCTTCGGTTCCGGTGGCTGTGGCGGGGGAAGGATTGGTCTGGGAGCCGTATTCGGCGGCGAAGCTGGCGGCGTTGCGAGCGGAGGGAAAGCCGGTGTTTCTCGATTTTACGGCCGCGTGGTGCCTGAGCTGCAAGGTGAACGAAGCGGTGGCGCTGAACAATGAAGCCGTGCAGAAGAAGTTCAAGGAGTCCGGCATTGTCCTCATGAAAGCGGACTGGACCCGGCGCGATCCGGAAATTACGCAGGCACTGGCCAGTTTTGGCCGCAACGGGGTGCCGCTTTATGTGCTCTATGGCCGCGATCCGAACGGGGCGCCACAATTGCTGCCGGAAGTGTTAACACCGGGAATTGTGCTGGAAGCAGTAGAAAAATTGAAGTGATGCATTAGATTAAGCGTCATAACCCCCAACCCTATGAAAAACCTGACCCAATTCCTGTTGTCGTGTGCGGTCCTCGCCGTCACCCTCGTCGGAGCGTCTGCCCAAGTGGAAACTGGCAAGCCAGCGCCGGATTTCACCCTGCCAGGTTCGGATGGCCAGAACCATGCGCTGGCAGCCTACAAGGGCAAGTATGTCGTTCTCGAATGGACCAATCACGATTGTCCGTTCGTGAAGAAGCATTATTCCGGCGGCGCGATGCAGGCCACGCAGAAGAAGTACACCGGCAAGGGTGTGGTCTGGCTGCAGATCATTTCGTCCGCTCCCGGCAAGCAGGGTTACCTCAGCGCGGCGCAAGCCACTGAAGTGAACAAGGCGCAGGGCACGGCAGCCACGGCGACGTTGCTCGATCCTGATGGCAAAGTGGGCAAGCTCTACGGTGCACAAACCACGCCGCACATGTACGTGATTGCGCCCGACGGCAAGCTGATCTATCAGGGTGCGATTGACGACAAGCAATCGACCAATCCAGCGGATATTGCCACGTCGAAGAATTACGTCGCTACCGCGCTCGATGAAGCAATGGCGGGCAAAGCAGTCAGCCAGCCGGTAACGAAATCGTACGGTTGCTCGGTGAAGTATTGATTCGCACCGGATCGATGTTCTCGTCTACTGACCGGTCCAGAATCGGTCGGTGGATGAAGTGGGGATTTCTCCCAGCTTGAGGTATTGGATGTGCCCGTCGTAAAAGAGCACATTGAGTCCCCCGTCATGCGGGATCAATCCCCAATAGAGCGCGAAGCCCGATTGGCTGCCGAGTAAATAGCTGCATTCGATCACCATGGCGGTGCTAGAGGGGGTGGCTACCGCCGCGAGGGGAATGGGCGGCACCCAGCTATTCGGTACCGGAGGAGTCCAACTGCCGCCACTGAGCTGTCCGAGCACAGCGGAGTTCAATCCATACGACATGCGATTGGCATTAATGGTGACGCCAGTCGGGCAGGGCGGATTGCCCCAGATCTCGGGACAACGGAATAGATTTTTTTTCGTCACGTTCATGTTCTTGCGGGTGCAGGTGTCGTTGACAGCGTACTGATAACTGCTGGTCGAGTAACCGCAATAGGTCCAGATCGCGGTATTCCATTGATCGTCCATGGAAACCGGTTGACTCGGGTAATTGGCCCAGACAGGTGGCAACGCATTATTATGCTCGCTGGCGTAAAGAAAGAGCGCCTGACCGATCTGCCGTTCGTTTGAGAGACAGGTCGAGCGACGGCTCTGCGCCAGCGCCTTTTTGAAAGCCGGGAGAGCCAGACTGGCGAGCAGGCCGATGATGGTCACGACCACAAGTAATTCGGGTAGGGTGAAAGCGTGTTGCCGCAAGTCGGATCTTATGCGTCTTCCTGGGGGAGAGTGATTCATCGAATGGTGCAGACGCTCATGGGCGAATTACTTTGAACCGCATGAATCGTTTGTTTGCGGAACGGATGGGTTGAGTATCCTTGACCACGATGGTTTCCATTCCGGTGCTGGGTGTGTCGTCGAGACGGCTCAGTTGATTGGCGGAGAGTAAGGGATCAATCTGGCTCCACGGACCGGAGGGATCATTTGCAACTTCTACTTGGATGAGGAGATCCGTGGTGTTCTTGTTATGGGTGAACGAGCATGTCAAATAGGTTTCCCCATTGACCTCTTGGGACTGGACATATGGCATGCTGGTAGGGCTGATGACGAGTGGAAGGCCATTGCCGTCATAGAGATTGATGCCGAGCGCGCATTTCATCAGGTTGGCAATGCCATCGTGATTGGGACTGTCGAGATCACCGGATGTACCGGGGATGATCTGGGTAGAGCCAAAATTGGTATAGAGCCAACTCTCGGAGGTGGACGGTGCGTGGGGCTTGGCCGAGGCAACAAGGGAGTAACTGGATTGGCTGATGGAGTTGATGGCCCGGATGCGATAGAAATAATTTTGTCCCAGCGTGAGTCCCGTATCGGTGTAGCTGAGGGCGGAGGCATTGACGTTGGCGACGGAAAAAAAACCACTGAGCGATGAGGTCGAACGCTCGATCTGGTAACTTCCCGCGTCGCTGGCTGCGCTCCATGTGAGCGTGATTTGTCCTGTGCTGCTGCCGGGGAACGCGGTGATGGTGGCGATGCTGCCAACCGGTGGCACCGTGACGGTGACTTGGACTGTTGCCGGAGTGCTGGTCACGGCACCATCATTGGCGGTGAAGGTGAAGGTGTCGGTGCCGCCGTAGCCTGGACTGGCCTGATAGGTGCAATCTCCCGTGGCCGCATTGATGGTGGCGATGCCGTGGAGGGGTTGCTGCGCGAGGGAGTAGGTGACAGGGTTGCCTTCCGGATCGAGAGCGGCGACCTTCGTGGTGATGGTCTGCGTGGAAGTGGCGGTCAGAGTCTGTCGATAGGCGGTCGGGGGGAAATCGGCCGGGAGAACATTGATCGCGCGAAAGGCGTCACGCTTGTTGCCCAGGACATCGGTTGCAACCACGCTGAGCGAGTGAATGCCGACGGAGGGAGTGAAGGTCCATTTCCACGAAGGACCGGAGGTGAGCGCTCCCAGCCACGTGCTGCCATCGTAGAAATCCATCGAGGAGATGACGTTGGTGTTATCGAAATTGCGTGGGTCCACTTCGATGGCTACCGAACTCCCGGCGAGGATCGGTTCGGCAAACTGCGCTGGGGTTACGATGCGCACAGGCGATTGAGTGGGAATGGCGCTGCGGAAGACACCATCGGTTGAATTCATCGCGCGGTAGACGCGAGCCATGGCTTCGCTCGGCAACCACGAGGCATTCGATTTGTTTCCCGAATAACTTGAATAAGAAGAAATAACCGCAAAGGTATGCGTGAGGCTGGGAGTGGTTGTGGAGGAAAATTCGGGACGCGTGCCCAACCATCCGGCCGATTCCTGGATATTCAAAAGGGTGGGAAGCAAGCCGTAAGTTTGGGGCGGCAGCATGGGGCGCGGATAGCGGTGCCTGGCAATCTCGGTCATCCAGACCCAGGTGGCTTCGAAGCCCTGATTGCCGCGCATGGTATGTGGGACGTTCCAGTCAATCGCATAAGCGGCCAATCCACCTTGGCTCCGCCACCAGTTGAAATTATCCTGCATTTTGTAGGGACTCGTTGCGGAATTGGAGTCAGTGGATCCGGCGATAAACAGGACAGGCACCGACTTGATGGAATTGGTCATGGTGAAGAACTCCCATTCGCCACCGCAGTGCGGGACAATGGTGATGACCCGCTCGGGCCAATTCCGCGCCAGGAAACAGGAGTCGAAGGCGCCACGCGAAAGACCGGTGGCGCAGAGGGGGGCGTTGGAAATTTCCGGTCTCCCGGAAACTGTTGCCGCCCGGTCGAGAACGGCTTGCACGGCACCTTTGATCAACGCGGGATTGTTGCCGCCAAGATTCATTCGGGCGGAGGTGCCGTACCCAATCAGGGCAAAGCCCAACTCCCGGGCGGCTTCCTGAGCCGCAGGATCATGGACCATATGCTGGAAATCTTCACCATCACCGGGTCCGATAAAGATCACACCTCGAATGGTGGGTTCAGTCGCGGGCAACCAAAGACGGAAATTGCCAGATTGGGTGGCGGTGGTGGTGAGGGAAGTGGAGTAGGTCGCGGTGAATGACCAAAAGGGCTCGTCCAATAACTTGGTCGCGTCCGATTCCACGCGCAGGTTATCCCAGGTCGTGACAGCGGCAGTCCCCGCCGCCGCGGAGGTGCGGATTGTCTCGAGTATGAGGGCGGAGTCTCCATTGGTTCCCCACTTTGAACGGTCCAGATTGTGCGCGCCGCCGAAGCGGATCAGACCGCTGCCCTTGCCGGGATTATAACCGGTCAGCCGGTAGCGTTTCGCGTTAAGGATCAAATCAAACCGATTTATATTGTCGCCGGAGTAAATGCCGACGGCTTCGCTGCCATCCAGGAGAAAACGATTGCGCGCATCGTTGACGTTGTCGGGCTCCAGCCAACCGGCGTCCGTCTTGGCGATCAAGGTGATGTTGCTCTGAGCGCGAAAACCGACGGTCAGTGCATCTCCGGCTACGCTGGCGAGTCCCGCCTGCGAGGCGAGCACCAACCGGCCGCGCTCCATCCAGCCGGCTGAAGCGGAACCGGTGACCGCGACTGTGGCGCCAACTTTTAATTGATGGTCGAAAAAGTTGAATCGAGACTGACGTGGCGTAGTCAGATTACTGACGACAAAACTCGTGTCGGCGGCAGATGCTGTCTGGACAAGGCTTCCGGTACCTTCGGTTACAGTACTGGTGAAGGGCAATGTGGAGGACCAGACCCCGGTCTCCAGATTGCTATGGGCTACGGCTCCATTGGAGAAGCTGTCCTCAAAGAGCGCGGCGTCGGCGTAACTGTTGACGAGGAAATTGTCCACGGTGCCGGTGACTGTAATTCCGGCCCCTGTGGCGCCGGCCGACCCACGTGTCGTGGAGAACTGCAGGGAGCTCATGCCGTCCGTGCCCCATTGCGCGCCGACAAGACCATGGGGACCGGTGAAAGTTTTACTTCCAGTGCCGCCTTGAAATGAAACAACAAGGGTATAATTCTCAGCATCGAGCGTCAGCTCAAACCGTGTGATGGTGCCGCCCACATCGACGCCATTGACGAGGACGTTTACCGTGGAGGAAGTGGTATTGGGCCGATCCTGCTTGGTGGACAGGGTGACCGTATTATAGATCGATACAGAGAGAACCAGCGCATCCTCCACGCTATAACTGTTGCCCTGAACGCCCGTCAAGGCGAAGGACACGGTGCCATATTGACCCGTGACCGAGACGTCAGCGGAAAAGGACAGCTTTTTTTTGAAAAAGTTGAATTCGTCATTCGCCGCTGGGGAAAACAAGTAGGTGGCAAAAACTCCATTGGCACTGGTAGGGCTCCCCGCAGTCATGGAGAGTTTACCGCCGGTTTCCGTTACCGAACCGGCGGTCGGAACACTCGGTGTCCAAAATCCACTGATGGACTCGCTGTGCGTGACGGAGCCGTTCTCAAATGTGTCCGAAAAAATCGGTATCTGCGCCACACTTTCGTGAGTCGTGAATGCTTGTAAAGCCCCCAAACCAATGAAAAGAACCCAGCGATGGAGAGGGAAGTGATCGGGCATAAAGACTCGTTCCAAGGCCGCATTTACCCGGTGGCTTCTTGGCAGGGGAAAGGAGCGCCTTTGGTGTTTCGATTACACCAATACACTAATCGAAATGCAAGATATTTATAACACTAAGAGTTAATAAATGTCTATTGCAGAGAAAAAATGATTGATTTATAAGAGCAACTAAATATCTAAAATAAAGAATGGCGAATCGGTGTCTCGAGCTGATTTATAGCAAATAACGCGAGGCGTTCAGTTTTTGGAGCGCGAGTGGCACGTGTTCCGGCACGCAAAGCCGACGGTAAATCGAGCGGTAGTGGGATTCGAAACGTTGGATCTGCTTTTGGGTGATCGCTGAATTTTTTTGCCGGGAGGGAAGCGGTTGAGCGCCCTGCAGTCGTCGTCCTGTGATGGCGACCAAAGTGACATGTCCGCCAGTCGGAGAAGACGTCAGGATGATTCGTCGAATGGGCCGTGACGGTGTGGCATTCTTCCACCAAGTCATATAGAGCATGCGGCGACTCTTGTCCTGCGCATGGTTGAACCCTTGCCAGGCTACAAGAGCGGCTGGCAAAGACTGCAAGCCTTGGAACCAGTCACCTACATTGTGGCCGACAATGACCGGCAGGCTCTCGGTTTTACCGTCGGCAAATTCAATTTGATATCGGGCGACTTCCTCTCCCTTGGCGCCATAAGCGGCGGTATGGAAAAAGAAAAGACGGTCGTAGTGCTTATTCGAAATGGCAAGCTCTACCTGTCGCGGTCCCTGTGGATTTTTATCACCCTGCAAAATCAGGGCATTGCCACATCGCTGATATCCGTCGGCAATTGTCAATGCAACACCATGCGCCATGTGACGTCCCGGTTCTATATTCAGGCGGCTGCCGGTTATGTCGGGGAGAATGCGCTGAGTGCGGCCGTTAAACACGGTCGACAAATCGAGCTGTTCATCCTGCCCCCTACCGAGTTGCCGGCGCAGGTAGTCGATGGAATGTCGAATCGCCGTGAACTGAAGTTCGGCGAGATCCAATGACGGTGCCAGAGCGTGGAGCAGCGTGGTGTGGTGCGTGCATGCCGTCTGGATACGCTTCCATTCCTTCCGGAGCGCGGGGAGCGTGGAAGCGGGCGGCAATTGTTCGGAGACGTGGAATTCAGCCGGTGTCTCGGGATAAACCAGTTGATCGTACTTTTGTGCGACAGTGACGAATTTTCCATTCGTGCCCAGACACTGTGCATCGAACCGACGGAGGAATGATTCCGTGGTCTCCTCCCGACTTTTCCAGGCGTAATCACCTGCGGCGGCGATATCCGTCCAGGCGGTTTCGATCGAGGCAAAGGAGCCCCAATAGGTATGAAGCAGACCTTTGCCTTGCACGGCCTTGACTCCGGCGGCCATGGACTTGGCGTTCTTGATTCGGCTGCGAAAACCTGCGAATGGAAATTCCTCCAGCACAGGGCTGCCACTGGAAGCGCCGAGAGTTTCGAAACCGCGTTCGACGAAAAAGTGGAGATAGGGCCACGGTGTAAAATCGGGGGCCGTGGACGGCTGGATCCAATGCCGGTTGTACAGTTTACGCAGATGCGGCGAAAGGGTTTCGATGTCTTCATGCGGCAGGTCGGATGGCAGGCCGTGGGTCATCTCCCATTTGCGTGCATCGGTGCCCCAGTAATTCCAATAAAGAATCATCAATTCCCGCGGATAATCGCGTAATCGTTCCGGATGATTCGCCAGCATGTCATGCCACATCATGGGACGGCAACCACGTTCCAGCATCCAGCGCGACAGCTCGCTGTAGTAATTGAAAAAGAGATCGGCCTGATGTCCAAACCGGGTTATTTTTTGGCAACGCGGGCATTGTTTTCCGAGACGAAATACCTCATCGCCCGTGATATTGACATGCCGGGCATCGTGGTGAACTTCGAGTACCTCACGCCAGAGATTCTTGATGAAGTTTTTGGATTTGGGATTGCTCGCGCATAACTCTGCGCTGGAGCTTGGGAGTTCGCGAAGGTGTTGGAGTTCCTTGTGGCAAAGGTAGAATTCCTGATGACCAAGAGAGTCCACGGTAGGAATCAGCTCCAGGAAATTCTCCTTGGCCAGCTCAACCAGACGACGGCATTGATCCTTCGTCAAGGCCGATGGAATGGCGATGAAGGGATATCTCTCCCACTGAAAACTGGCATCGTATTCGAGGTGCAGGTTGTTGAACTTGAAGTGGGCGAGCTGACGAATGATTTCCTGCAGTCGCTGGTAGGTGGGCATGTGGCCGTTGCCCAGAGTCAGATGCATGCCGCGCATTTCGAGATCGGGCCAATCGATGACGATGCCGCAGGGCAGGGTGTTGGCAGTATCGAGTAATTGCGACAGGGTTTGCAGGCCGTAATAGCATCCTCTGTCTGAACCGGACCACAGCCGTACCTGTTGCGCGGTGATTTCCAGACGATACGCCTCGTCCCGCGCGGCGGTTGATAATGTGGCGGGTATCGAAGCATGCTCACGCGCGATCAGCAGTAGTTGAGCGTCACGTGGTGATCCGACCCGCTTCCATCCGCGAGGAAGCACGCGGCGCAGCGATGCCAGGATCCGAGGATCCTGACTTTCACTATAGACGTGCCAGGTACGGGTGGAAAATGTGTGCGGGCGAGTGCGAATTTTTTGCGGCAATGGAATCAGGTTGCTGAACCGATTTGCGGGCGTGGAGTTCATTTCTCTATTCTCCAGGCTTCACTGTCACGACGACATCGATCTCGGATTTCTCAGTGAGCTCGGAGGCATTGGAATCTTCCGAGCCTTTGGGCTTGGGTGAAACGGAGACGCTGAGTACCTTGCCCTTCCAGAGGCGGGTGTCTGTCAAGCGGATGACGCAATCCTCATTGCATTCCAGAATCAGCCCCCGTTTTCCATTCATGATCGCGACTTGGGAGTACTCTCCTTTAAAGGCGAGCTTGTCCGCGTTCAGCCGGGTTTGTTCCTCTTGTCCGCGCGTGGTTTGCGTGACGACCGTGCCATCGCCATAGACGGCGAAGGGAAAGGCGAATTGATAGAATGGTTTGGCAAACCACTTCGAATCCGTCAGCGGAGTGATGGTGGCATGAACCCGGAATTTATTTTCATCAATCTTGGTGTAGGTGACCACATAATCGAGTTCGCGTGGTTTGCCCGGGCTTTTGCTATCAATGATCGTGCCGGAGAATTCCTGGCTGGAATCCTTGGCTTGATGCTGCGCCTTGTCGCCCAGCACGCTGCTCCAGTTTTGATGAATGACGCTTTTGGCCTTGGGATCGACGATGGTGCCTTCCGCGATCTTCTTCTCGGCCATGACAAAGGAGGCTTCCAGGATCGGGGCGTTGTCGACTGTGATTTTCGAAATGCACCCAAGTGGATTGAAGCTAATCAGGACTTTGTCCGAGAGTTTGAGTTCTTCCGTATCAGCTCGCAACGACAGTGAGCAGCCGAGTAGCAGCATCATGCCGCAGGTGTTTCGAATGAGGCGAATCCAGAGAGGTTGCTTGTTTGATTTCATAAGATTTGAGGTTAGGTGGGTTTATTTGACAGCCGTGGCGCGATCTCCCGTCCATTGGGAGCCGAGGGCATACTCCAATACATTTCGCAGGTAAATTGTCGCGATGGGATCGACGCCATAGCGGAATGTCGCATGGGCCTGCGAGAAGAAGACCAGACCCTTGCCGACTTTAACTTCACCCGCGATCATGCCGAAAATGGGATTCTTGCAGAAACGATAGGGAGAGCGATTGCCACCGCTGAGGATAACGCTTTCGGGCATGGGGACGATGTAATGGGAATAGACGGCCTTCGCCGCTGCGCTGACCCCGCCATCCTTTTTGAGGGTGTCTCCATTCCAGACTTCCCAATGGGCGGGCTTCAGGCCCTGTAGTGTCGGATGCGTGCCATCGATCACATCGGCGAAGAGCATATCACCCGCATCTTTAAAGTTGTATCCCGGCGCAAAAGCGACGGGCCCCTCGCGTCGTTGTTCGAGACACAGGAGGCGACCGCCATTTTCCAGCCACATCTTTAATTTGCCCATTTCAGCGGTAAGCGACAAGTCGATCGAATTGGCGCCGATGATGAGAATTTGGTAGTTGTCCAGGCTTTCCATCGATTCAATTGACGTGAACGGAATGCCCAGGGAGTTCAGCGCCTTTTGCGTCGCGTTGACACTTTTTCTTTCGTAGAGCGCAATTTTTCCCGAGGGAGCCAGTGCCGTCTTGTCTGCGTTGACACGGCCGACATAAAAGGGCGTGGTATTCTCCTGTACCACGGTCTCTCCCCGACGCAAACGCGTGTGGATGACGTAATCTCCAGCCGATGCTTCAGAGGGGATCGTGAGTGTTAGCGTCTTATCCATGCGGCCATGTTCGGGAAGTTCAGGGACAAGGCACTCGGTCGAGGCGATCGTGGATCCATCGGTTGCCAACAGGCGCGTTTCAACCACGATGTTATTTTCCGGCATGGCATACTGATCGTTCAGCACGCGCACGTTGACGGACAATTTCTCCCCGGCGAAACGATGGCGGTCGTGCAAATCCGGCAAGGCGGCCAAAGGAGCGAGCGCTTGGCGTTCAGCAAGGAACTCTATATTGTTTCGAGCCTGCGCGGCAAATGCCCGTACTTGCTCAGGCGAGAGGAAGGGATCTTTGCAGGGTATTCCCCAAAGGGAAGGATCCAGATCGTGCACTACGAGGCCTTCGAAAATGTCGATGTCCCGGCGGGCGCGGCGAATGAATTCCGAATAGATCTTGGCGGTGGCTTCACGGAGCGATTCCCTTGTGGTGGCGGTTCGTACTCCGGCGAAGCATGCATACATCAGGCGGGGCAGGAAGTCCCAATATTTCACCCCCTTTTTTTGAGAGGAAATTTCGTTGGCCCACTTCACATAAGCGTTGCGGTCGAGCTCGCCATCCTTCAACAAGGCCTGAAAATCGGGACGCAGTGTGAGATCCGATTGATAGCCGCCGCATTCACCCAAGACCACGGGCTTGTCGATTTTGCCGTAAATTCGCTTCCAATGTTTCTGTGCGAAGCTGGCGAGAGGAGTACTGCAATCCATGTAACCCATGTCGCCATTTTGATAATCGTGACCATCGAGATAATCAGTTGGGAGTGGTGTATTCCATTGCCAGATGGTCAGGCCCGAGGAGGGTGTGACGAGTCGCTTCTGGACATCAATCGACTTGATATAGTTGTAAAAAGCCGACATGTAATCGGCCAGTTGCTTCTCCTTGCCATGGAAGCCGATTTCATTGCCCGCGGTGAAAAAACAAACGGAGGGGTGATTGTGCAGCAGGGTCATCCATTTGCGCAAAATTGATTTCCCGAATGGCGTCAACTGTCCATCGGGCCCGGTGATGCCATCCACCTTTGCCTCCGCGATCAGCGCTGCCGTGGCATTGCTGTCATCCATCGCGAGGGAGCGGACTTCGAGAGAGAAATCTTCCTCGTTGAGCAGTCCTATCTCGTCGCAAATGTCATAGCAGATGCGCGTCGAAGGGCCGTTGTTGGTGCGGCGCAGATTGAGATTCGCGTCCTTGTAGAGTTTTAAGCCCTGCCGGAGCCAGTCGGATTTGTTAAACGCCCACATTCGGCTGCCCCACTGTTCCCGCGCACCGGGATTCACACCGAGCAAAAAGATAGGGTGTCCATTGAGATAGAATTGTTTGTCGCGGATCTCCATGCGACGAAATCCGAATCGCGTCTGTCCCAGAATGCGTTGCCCTTCTGTCAGTCGGAGTCGGTACAGTGCAGGACAATTCAGATCCCAGGGCACGGCGCTGGAAACCTTGAAGGTAAAGCGATGATCGCTCTCGCCTTTGGGAAAGGTGACATCTCCTAGTTTGAGAGTGGCCGGTTTGGCTTGAGCTGGAGGTGTGTAGGCTTTTGATTTGAAGGGCTCCACTTGGGCCGTGAGTGGAAGCTTTACAGTCTCTGATCCGTAGTTAATGGCGCGCGCCTGCAGGATCACTTCTCCGTTCGGGTCGGCATCAATCAGGATTTCGGAGAAAGAAACTGATTCTCGGAAGTCGATCCATACGGCTCCCACGATACCACCGTCGTTCGGGTTGCTTTCCAGAATCGGCTGGCCATCGTCAAAAACGCGCAGGACCAGGGTATTCTCGCCATCGAAATTGACCTGAGCAGTGACGTCCAGTTCGAAATCGTCGAGCAGCAGGCGCCGGTTCAGCGTCCAGTACTCGCCAGCGTCAGATGACGAGTTGGTGTGCTCTCCCACGGGGGTGCCGTTCAACCATATTTTACTTTCAGTCTGTACGGAATCAAAGTGAATCACGACGCGCTTGCCGCGTTTGTCCTTGGGAATGGTGAAGCTGGTCCGGTAGTAACCCAATCCGGCAAACGCAATACGTCCGGGAGCTTTTTCCGAGGGAGGTACAGCGGCGATGTTCCACGACCAGGGGACGGGAATTTCCGTCCAGCCGGAGGCATCAAAGGCGGGCTTGTAGTACCCTTGTGTCAGGCCTGCATCGGTGTCGGGAGCCTTGGTCATCTTGGGATCGATGGAAATCACCTTACCCACCCTTCGCTCTAGCAGATTGATTTCCGACTTAAACTTCCAGTAACCATTCAAATAAAGGCGATCCACCTGCCCATAAAAAGCGTCTGCAAATTCCGGTTCCAAAATCAGACTGGCCCGTTGTGCCGCAGTCAGATTCGGAGAGAGGAGAGATTCCCCTGCAGTGCTGAGATGAGTGGCGAGCATCAGGGCCGTCAGCACCACAGTCAATCTACCGAGGAAAGTGCGGGGAATGGGTGAGGAGGAGAACCGGGTGGAAGGCAAAGTCATGGGTAGAACGTAGAATGAAAATAATAAAAAAACAAGGTATTATTATTAATAACGTCAAAAAGTAACCTCTGCGCCAGTGTAAAGCACCGGAATAACTTGTTTTTGACGTAATTTACACGCTTATCAAATAGATCTTGCCATCCGCCGGGGAAGTCCTTATATTAACTCTTAGTGTTATTAATAAACCAAAATATTATCCCGGAGAGTGGAGGAAATATGTCCAAGCTAGCTAGAATCGTATGCCGTACCGCCGTTGTCTTGGCGGTCATGGCAATCACCCAGACGTCAACTCAGGCGTCCTTGCTCGTATATGAGGGATTTTCTGGATATGGAACGCAATCCTTGTCGGGATTGGCGGTCAGCGCCAACACGGTGGGGTTGAGTGGTAATTATGCAACTGCTACCGCCAACGGTATCAGTATTAGTTCGGCGGGGCTCACGTTCGGGAGCGGCGCGACGACGTATGCGGTGAGCGGTGGTGCCTCTACGTGGGCACTTAATGGTGCGGGTGGAGTTGGGGTGACGCTGGCGATGTCGACAACGTCCTATGTGGGCACGCTGTATGGAAGTTATCTGGTCAATCTCGGAGCGAATCCCACGACGGATGCGGCTCGTGCAGAAGTGCGTTTTAATGCCAGTACGACGGGGGTGACGGGAACCAGTTTCTATAACGCCATGGCGGCGAGCACAACGCTCGGCCAGTCGGCTGTGAAATACAATACGGCGATCATTACGACTCCGACCACGATGCTGGCGGATACCACATACATGGTCATCTCCAAGTGGACGAATGTAGGTGGAACGGGCACGGGTGTTGGTACGATGTGGGTGTTAAGTTCGGCGCAGTATGATGCGTTGATGACGGCGGGACATCTGACCGATTCCTATCTGGCTTCGGCCGTCGTGGGAACTGATGTGACTGAAATGGTGACAAGTGCCTCGGATATGGCGAGCCCCACCACACTCGTGAATGGCGAGGCTTTGCAACTTATCTTTGGCTCGGGTTCAGCGCTGACTACTCGCACAATTGATGAAATCAAGTTTGGGTCGAATCTGGGGGATGTGACGGCGGTTCCGGAACCGAGTTCTATGGGGTTGGTGCTGGGGGCGTCTGTTGTCCTGCTTGTTGTGACGCGTTGTCGCCGGTCACAAATTGCTTGGTGAGATGGTGCCCGGTTGCCCTTCTCTCGGATTGAGCCATTGAACCTGTCGAAAGTTGTACGAAATGAAAGCTTACCCAATCTATCCCCAGCGCCAGAGCGAACTTCTGGACGGTGTGTGGGACTTTGCATGGCTGGGGGAAAGTCTGCGTTTTGAGGAGATTGCGCCGCAGTCGATAACATATAAAGGTGTGATGGCGGTTCCGGGTGTGTTTGATGCCGGACCGGAACTAGCGGGTCAGCGGGGGGTGGGCTTGTATCGTCGCACGGTCTATACAGGGTTGAAGCCGGGAAGAATTCGTCTTCGCTTTGGTGGCATGGGATTAAGGGCGCGGATCTTTTGGGATGGTCTGGAAATTGGCGCCACCGAGTTGGCCTATTCGGGAGTGCAATTTGATTTCGACGCAGGCAAAGGGCCTCACCATGAATTGGTGGTGGCGGTGGATAATCGTATTCCAGAAAATCCCCCTCTTCTTTTCTCTCCGGAATATGACTTCTACGGATATGGTGGCATTTATCGTAGTGTGGAGATGGAGCGGCTTCCGTCTGCGCACCTGAATCGCGTGCAAGTGCACACGATTGACTTGGAGAAGAGAAAAGTCCGTTTGAAAATCAGCGTCGATGGCGTGAGCTCCGACGAGCTCGATTTTACTGTTGTCTTTGATGAGAAAGAACCGGTGGCCTTCAAGCGTCCTGTGGTGGATGGCTGGGTGACGGTGGATTTGAGCGTACCGCGCGGCCGGGTATGGTCGCCTGAAACACCGAATCTTCACACGGTTACCGTGGCCATCGCGGGGGATTGCATAACCGAACGGTTTGGTCTGCGCACAATCGAAGCCAGAAAGGGGCGAATTCTATTGAATGGCCAGCCTCTGCTCTTGCGTGGATTAAACCGTCACGAGGCACATCCGGAATTAGGTCCGGCGTTGCCGACCTCAATCATGATTGAGGACCTGCAATATCTTCGCGACATGGGCTGCAATTTCATCCGCGGGGCGCACTATCCGATGAATCAGCAATTTTTGGATTTATGCGATCGGATGGGTTTTCTCGTCTGGGAAGAGAGCCTGGGCTGGGGAGATGATGAAGCCCGGGTTTCGGACGAGCACTTCATGGAATTACAGGAAATGCAGACGCGGTTGATGGTGCGTAATAGCATCAATCATCCGTCAGTCATCATCTGGGCCTTTCTGAATGAAGCTTGCTCGCAGTCGCCAGCCAGCCGCCCTCTCTATGAGCGGCTGACACGAGCCATTCGCCAGGAGGATCCGAGCCGGTTGCTTTCCTATGCGTCGAATCGCACGATCCCACCGACATCTTACTCGCCATCGCGTCGCAAAAAGGGGACGAGGGTGAAGGTGGCCGATCTGAATTTCGATCTTGTCGATGTCATCAGTGTGAATCTATATCCGGGCTGGTTGTCGGATATCGACTGGGAAACCATTCGTCCTCTCGACATGGTGAGCGAGCGGCTGGCCGAGTTGGCGGAGGACTTTTCTACGGCGAAGTACAAGGACAAACCCGTGCTGATCAGTGAAATTGGCGCGGCCTCCCTACCGGGTTGTCATGATCGGCTGCGCTCCTATTGGTCAGAGGAATACCAAGCCGACCTGGTCGGCGAGGCGATCCGGAGCGTTTTTAGTCAGAACCGATTTAGCGGCGTTGCCATTTGGCAGATGTATGATACGCGCACGTTTGCGAACGGAACGCGAAAGGCACGCGGCTTCAATAATGCGGGAGTGCTAGACGAATATCGCCGTCCGAAACTTGCCTACGAAGTCGTCAAGGAACTGTATGGAAAATCGAAGAGAACTGACAGCAAGCTCGCGAGCGCAAAGAAAGCTGCAGTGGTTTCGCGTCGCCCAAGCGTCAGCCAGTTAGCGGCGCTCGATCCGGAAAATTGTGTGCCGACGACCGCGACCAGCGGTAATTGGCGTGGATGAAATTACCAGTGAGGAGAGTTCAGGGGCTCGGAAATTTCAGGCTCTACTCTCATTGCTACCGACCGATTCTATTCAAGAAATCTACGAAATGAGCAAATTAAAAATCGGATATGTGCCCTTGGCCAAGGGCAATTGGCGTGAACCCCGGGTGGAAACGGTGCGAGAGCAGGCATTGCACCTCCTGCAAAATTTGAATGCGGGTTATGAAGTTGTGGGAGGAGGAGAACTCATTACTACGGATGCCGAGGCGCTGGCCTTGTTGGAGCATTTTGAAAAAGAGCATGTTGATGTACTTGTTTTCCACTACATCACCTTTGCCTTGGGGTCGATTGCTCCCTTGATGACGGAGCGTTCTCGCCTGCCGGTCGTCTTCTGGTCCATGCCGGAGCCAGCCATGGATGGTGGTCGCATCAGTTCGAACTCTTTTTGTGCCGTCAATATGAACGCCCATGCCCTCTGGAAACTGAAGGCGCATTATATCCACGTTCACGCCGGCATGGAAACGGCAGCGGACAAACTACGTGGTGCAGTGAGCCCGGTCGCGGCGATCAAACGCTTGCGCCGGACCAAGCTGGGGATGGTGGGATCGCGTGCACCGGGATTCTATACCTCGGGCGCGAATGAACTGCTGTTGCGCCGCCAACTCGGAGTGGAGATTGACAATATTACGCTCTATGAACTGACGGAAATTGCGGAAAAGATGCCGAAGGAGAAGGTCGACGAAGCTGTCGAGTGGCTCAAGGATAGCTCATGCGGTATCTGTGGACCGACTGGAGAGGAGTTACGCAAAGGGGCGGCGCTGTATTTGGCTTTTCTGGAGGTCAAACAGAAATTTTCCGTCGATGTCTTCAGCGTCAAATGCTGGCCCGAGTTCGCTCAATATTACGGCATCGGTGTCTGCGCCATTCTTGGCATGCTCAATGACCGCTCCATCCTCAGCGGCTGTGAAGGAGATGTCTACGGAACGGTGACGATGATTATGGAAAATGAGCTTACGGGTGGTTTGCCGTTTTTCTGCGATCTGATTTCCATTGATGGAGCGCAGAATACGGGCATCACCTGGCATTGTGGCGCTGCGCCGAAAGGACTGCGCCGTCCCGGAGCTGACGCGAAATTGCGCCAGCATTCGATTATCGATGGCGGTGACAAAAAAGGATTAACCAACGAATTTCCGCTGAAGCCAGGCCGCGTTACCCTTGCACGGGTCAGCGAAACGCGCGATAACGATGGCTATCGCATGCTCATTACGACGGGGGCGGCGGTTGAGACTGAGCAGCTCTTGCGTGGCAATCCCTTGCGTGTTCAGTTCGATGCCCCATTGCCTGAGTTGGCGAGGACTTTGATTTATGAAGGGTTTGAGCACCACTTCGCCGTGATACACGGTGAAATCGTCGAAGAATTGCACAATATCTGCAGACTCCTCGACATCGAACCAGTTATAGTGAAGTGATCGCTCGATGAGGTCTGTTAATACGCCCTAGAGACTCAAACCTCGAGCTCGTCTTTTTTGAGGAGCAGATCCGCATACTTGCGGCCGCGTTGGGCCATTTTGAATTCCAGGGCCCGGTCGATGGCTCCCAGTGCGGTGCCGGTGGCGTAACCTTGAGAGCCGAGAATGGAAGCGCTCACGATCGGGCTGGGACTTGTATCCTGATGAATGTGGGTTTTTTCTGCTTCATCAAAGGCATCGCGGATTTCTTTTAAAATAAATTCCAGAACGCTGGGTACCCACCCATGGCACACGACGCGTTCAAAGGGGAAGACCAGACAAAGATTACGGATCACAGCAGCCAGATCGCGCGCACCGCGCTTCACGAGTTGCTGAACTCGCGGGTCCTTCTGTTCCCAAAGTTGGTACAGCTTCGCGACATCCACGGGTTCTCGAGGTGTGGATGGTCGCGCCTCGGGAGAGATATTGAGCCAATCATTAACCCACGAATCAAAGCTGGCCGTATTCACCAAGGCACCGGGAAGGAACCCGGGAGATTGGGCCGTGGAATAGGGAACCTGGACGCGGCCGAGCCAGCGAGGCCAAGGCACCTTGTCGGTGAAAAGACGTCCGTTCATCATCAGGCTGACGCCAAGGCGTTCCCCGACCATCAGCACGGTTGGGTTGGGAGGGAGATCGGGATTGCACCAGCGTTCGGCAATCAGGATGGCGTCAATGTCATGAAGAATGGGGACGGGAACTCCAACGGTTTCCGAAAGCTGGCGACGAAAGAGCTCTGCCTGACCTGGTGAGGCAAAGTCATTCACGGCCAAAATGTGCTCCGTCTCGTCTTCAAACTGTCCGCTAAAACTCAGACCCGCGGTGAATAAGGCCTTGCGCGGAAGTCCCTTGATCATCTTGCGTGCCACTTGCAGCAGTCGTGAAAAATCGGTTTGTTCGGTACGAAAGCAAAACGAAACACATTCGAAACGAATCACCTTGTTTTGAAAATTGACCAAGGCGAATTGGACGTCATGAGGACGCACGACCAAGCCCAGGGAATAACCGCCATCTTCCGTGAGTTGGACCAGCTGAAAGGGACGGCCGGGGCCGGGCTGGGCTTTGTGCCCCAAGGTGACCAATCCACTGCGGCTGAGTGCCAAAAGGGGTTTGGAAGTTCCCATGGCGGAGAGGCCCAATTTTTGGCCGATTTGGTCGCGGGTCAAGCTGCCATGCTTGCGCAATAATTGCACAATGATGCTCTGCGTGTCATTCATTCTTCGAGCCATAGTCTAGCTCCTGTCTCGCTGCAGGCAATAGCAGCTTATACGAAAGTACAACGTTCGTGCCGGGCGTTTTGATGTTTCGAGAGGTCGTCTACTTTCTGGTCAACAGCAGTACCGCCCCCGAATTTCCAGCGAGGCTTAAATTCACTCCCTTTACGCCTGATTTGGCGGATCCATTTTCGGAATAACATGTCTTGAATCGCCAACCTTTTCTAAGAGACAGGGTGGAGATGATTCGTTGCGGCCCATTGTTGATCGCCAGGCAGGCCATCTCTGTAGAAGAAAGGCGATGCTCCGTTACGAATAGCTGGGGATTCTCTTTGACGATAGCGCGCATCGCGAGGATATCCTTGGCGATATGGCCATAGATTTTCCACGCCTCGGCCGAATCTTTGTCGAGAAAGGCGAGTGGGGTTTCGGCCATGGTGGTCTCCAGCGGAAAACTGAGGAGGAAAACGGTTCCCTTGCCATGCTTCGCTTCAAAAAAGATTGGTGATCCTTCTGATGATCGCCCCAGTACGCGAGCGCCGAGGGGCTTCATCTGGTAAGTGGTCTTGAGGGGGAGTGTCAGGTTGAGGGGACCCGTATTCAGTTGGAAATCGAAGGTGAAACGGTCCTCCTTTCCAAAACGGTTTTCCACCTCCGCAGAAAACAACTTGGCGATGTCGGGCATGTAAACGTCATCCGTCGATAGGTAAAGAGAGGCACCCCGGCGTACCGCTTGCTTCAAATTCTCCAATCCCTCGATCGATAATCCGCATTTTCCTTTGGCCGAGGGGAGGAGGTAAAGCGATGCCGGCTTCAGAGGTTGATTGGCGTGCTGAAATTCCAAATTAAAGCCAGCCTGTTTGGCCAGGATGTAAGCTCCGGTGGCTGCGGCAGTTTGTTTCTGTCGATGATCCCCGATCAGGCAGACGGCTCTTTTTTCTGCGGCCGGGAGTGTGTCAAAAGGCAATTCATCGAGAAAACTTCTGAACGTTTTCAGCTCCAAGCCGCTACTCCATGGCTTCCGGTTTCGATCCATGATCCCATGTTCCGGTCCGGGTACTTCCCAGTTGTACGGCGCGATCCCAAGGTGTGATTGATCAAATCCGCACCACCACAGAAGTCCACGGCAATCGTCAGCCCAAAGGTTCCAGAGATTATTGCGAATGTAGGCGCCGAGCCGATCATAGCTGGCGAGCATGGGACGCCAGGCCAATCCGATTTCCTCCATGAACGCCGGTTTGCCGCTGATGTCGGTTGCCAGCCGCACTTCCACCGTGGGCGCGGTCGTTTGCTTGATCGTGTCGCAGGGGTCGCTGCCGCCAAATCCCCATTGAGTATAGGAATGGGAGGTCAGGATGTCGCAATGTTCGGCTTGCGATTGAACTGGCCAGTTTTCCTTGGAAAAGACGGAGTCATCCACATGTCGGGCCGACATCCCCGAGGCGATGGGCCGCTTCGGATCGCAGATCCGGATGGCGTCGGAGATGTACGCCATCCAGGACCAGGCTTCTTCCCGGCTGGCGGTTTTCCACATATCGCATTCATTGCCAAAATCCCACGCCACGATGGAGCGATGCCCCTTCATTCTGCTGACGAAATACTGAACAAAACGTCTCTCCCATGTCAGTGCCACGGGATGATTCAACGGGCTCAAGCCCGCCAGTCCTGGCGGCATGTAGAGTCGGTAAGTCATTTGCCCCGTCAAGAGCGCCACGATTAAGGAAAGCTTGTGCTTCGAGGCAAGGTCTGCAAGCCGCTCGAAGCGCTGCATCATCACTTCGCTTACTCCCGCACGACCCGCCTCGGTCTTGGGAAGAGGTTCCTCGCCAAAACGAAATTCACTCGTGGGGGTGCCATCGCCGAGGTACATTCGCGTGATAGGTTGAAAATCGGGCCAGAGCGGGAACACTCGCAGGGCTCGTGCCCCTTGGGCGGCTAGGGCCTTAAAGTCCTTATCAACTTCCCTTTCGTCCCATTTCGACCACATTTCAGTTGCCGTCTGAGATTGCCAGTAGTTGACGCCAGTGATGAATTTCCCGTTTGATAGAAAAGATTCAGAAGACGAAATTTTCTTTTGGCTCATAAAAAATTCTCCCCGACTAGTCTCGGGTGACCGCTTGTTTTTCGATTGGACTGCGAAATGTTGCCAGCTCCGGGTGCGCCGTCCCGAAATGTTTGAGGAGTACCATCGGCTCGCAGGAGGATTCATTCACAAAAACCACTCCATCGCGCGCGGCTTTGGCGCTCACAAAGAATTCGTCGCAGGTCAATTGTCCATAGCGAATCATTCCCGGTGATTCCGCTTTCCATTCTCCGATTTTGCCGTGTCCTTGCACCAGAACTAATCCAAAGGCTCCAGTATCGGATAGCGTTACAATCTCTCCGGGATTCACCGTGAGTTCCTTGGCGCTATAGAAGGGGGAGCGGTAGCAAATCCATCGCTCGCTGTATCCGGGCATCTCATCCGCAGGACGGATGAGAAGCGGCGGCATGAAATGATGCGCCATGAATTGTGAATCGACATTGGCTTCCCAATCGATCACCTCGAGGAGGTAATCATAATCGCCGCGCTTCTCCGGTGGTGAATCCCTCCAGAGCATCTCCTCCGGAATGAGTCGCGTTCCGGCCAGGGATTGATAAACCGCTCGGGCATCCGAATTACTTTGGGGCTCGTACGTGCAGAGGCTCCCCGGAGCATGTAAAATTCCTGGCGGAACATCCCATCCTGTGCCCGGCTCCAGTTTGTAGGCGCGCGATAAGCTCAGGATTCTGTTGTCACCTTTCGCGAAACCGATCAAGGCTTCGCGCACCTGCGCCTTCGTGGTGCCCGGATCGAATCCAAAGAAGGTATAGGGAAAATCGCCCCCATGATTGTTAAGCTGCGGGGGATAATAGTAAGACTCGTGTTTGCCGGATTGGCCGACGAGCTTGGCGTGACAATCCCGAGGATGAATGTGAAAAGGAATCGCGCCACGTGTGTCAAAAAACTTGGCGTACATCGGCCAGCCGCCGTAGTCCTGCCAGAGAGTCTCTCCAATCAATTCCTGCTTCAATGTGGACACCGCATCGCGAAAGAGCACCCGATTTTCCACGCGGCCGTCCCTCATCACGATTTCACTCAAGCCCTCATTGGGAGAGGTCAAGGGGCCGTTGTCAGCCTTCACCGTTGAAGCAAGCCAGCGTTCGCTGATGCCGCCTCGTTGGGCTCCCAGTGCATAGTAATCATCTGGATGCAGGCGGAGTCGCTTTCCGGGCACGGATAAAAAGCGCGGAACCCAATTTGGCGCGAAATGAACAATGCCGCCCCCCTGGTCAAGTGCGCGTGAGGCGATGGATTCGGGGCTCATTTGACATCCTCTTGGGTCAGATCGGCCAGGTGATAGGGCATTTGCTTGCGACGTAACTCGGCCTGCACATCCGCAACGGGAAGCATATCCGGTGTCGTTTTCCGCGCAATCGCCAATCGTGCGGCGATACCGGCTACCTGTCCCGTGTGCGCGGCGATCGGGATGGATCGGGTCACTTCCCACGCATCGCCGACCGAAGAAAGGCACCGGCCTGCTGTTACCAATCCCGGCACGGAAGGAATCAGGCATCCATAGGGAATCTCCCACACCGAACCGCGTTTGCGCCAATCGGCGGCGAGGGCGATACTGTCCTCGAATCGTTGCCCTGCCATGCCAGCCTGGAGAGTGAATCGGCCGCGAATTGCGCGTGTTGTGCGGAATTGCGCCATGGCGGGTAACGTTACGGGAAATAAATCCTGACGGCGATAGCCTTTGGCGCGCATTTTTTCGTAGTGTTCGCGCAGGACACTCCGACCCTTGAGAAGAAAATGAGAGACCGAACGGCCATCCGTTCCTTTCCAGGGATAAGTTTTGGCTTTGATGTCGCTCCGAATCTCTTCGCCTTCGCTACCGATTTGGTGGAAGGACATCAGTCGCGTTCCCTCACTTCTTTCCACCGCTTCGCGGGCGCGCTCCAGTGAGGCTTGCATGGCCCAGAGGGTTGTCTTGTTTGTTTCCTCGTCGAAGGAACAGCCAGCGCGAAAAGCCACATCTCCATCGCCGGTGGCGTCAATGAGGACCGACGCTCGCAAGCTTCCGCGTCCGCTCTTGTTCTCTACCTCGATTCCGGCGGCACATCCGGTTTCGACGATCGTCTGGCAAATCAATGTGTCGTACCAGATGTCGACATTTGCCTCAGTGAGTAATTGATCCAGCGCGAGAATGAACGCTGCTGGGGAAAAATCGACCCGATAGCGGCCCAGTGGCTTTTCCCGGGTCGATTGCCGCCAGTTCGCCGGAACCTCGCCCGGACCGCATTGATACGATAAGTGCAACAACTCCTCGGCGATGCCAAAATTCACCTGTCTTCCATAGCCGTCACAAATCGGCAGGTAGAAATAGACCAGACCCGAGGTGGCGAGGCCGCCCGGAAAGACCGTTTTTTCCACCAAAGCGGTACGCAGCCCCGAACGCGCTGCTTCCAATGCGGCCGCAATGCCGGCCATACCTGCGCCAGCTACGATGACGTCGTAGTTTTTGGTGAAGTTCATCGATTTTCCGCTTCTCGAGAAAGCGGTTATTCTCCGAGGAAGCGAATGATTTCAGCCGCGTGTGCCGATGCCTTGGCGATGGCTGGCTTAAGAATCAGGTCCACTGGCTTGAATTTGGCATCCATCTCGTTGAGGGTGCGCTTGATTTCCTGCTGGTAGGCGTACTGGAATTCGGTCGCGATGTTTACCTTGGCAAAGCCGCAGCGGACAATCGCACGCACTTTGTCGCGAGGCGTATCGGAGCCACCGTGCAAGACCATGGGGATTTTCACGCGTTGGCTGACAGCCTCGGCGATCTCCACACTGACCTTCGGTGTTTCCGTGTAGAAACCGTGCGCCGTACCCACGGCAACAGCGAGAGCATCAACGCCGGTCTCGCGAGCGAACAATTCTGCCTCCGCAGGGTCAGAGTAGGGAGTAGGCTGACGGTCATTGGCTGGCACATGACCGATTTCGCCTTCGATGGAAAGACCCGCGCGGTGCGCGATCTCCACGCCTTGGCGAGTGATCTCGATATTCTCTTTGAGCGACAGCGTTGATCCATCAAGCATCACGGATGTAAATCCGAGATCGATTGCCTTCCTGATCTGATCCAGCGAAGCGCCATGATCGAGATGAATCGCGACGGGAATGGGACTGCTCTCTCCAAGTTTTCGCGCCATTGCGATGAGCGCGTCAATGTGGGGATAGCCAATCAGGCGCTGGTAGACCTGAAGAATGAGGGGGCGATTCTCCGCGACTGCGGCATCGATCACCGCTTCTGCTGTTCCGGAGTCGGCAAAGTTAAAGGCGCAGACGGCTTTCCCCTCGGTGCGAGCGGCGGGCAAAATTTCCCTGAGTGTAACGAGTGACATTTTTATTCCTTGATGCGGGCGGCGATCAGTTCTTCAACGGTCGTGAGCTGAATTTTTTTCGGCGCGAATTTGGTGAGGACATATTTCGTGTAGGGAGACAGAACCAGAAGTGTGTCCTGTTCGGGATTGTCGATCTGTTCGAAAACATGTTGGACCAGTTTCGAGACCAGCCGTGGATTGAGTTCGTCCATCACCACACCGCCTTCGCCCGCCGTATACGACTCCTCACGATTGAATCCAAACGGCAACAGGGTGACTCCCGCCAACGTCGCCAACTCCTCGTGGGCCTTGAATCCCGCGTTGTAGTTCTTGAGGAAATCGCTTGCCAGCGGAAAGACCGATTGAATCGCTAACGGACCCAGCGGTAGCTGGCTTGTTCTCACGAGACGCTGCAGGAATTCCGAAGTGTGGAGTACCTCCAGCTCCTTACCCAAATCAATGCCGTACTTGGGGAAATCATTCTTCAGTGAGTCATACGAAGCCGGGCACGAGGTGATCACTAGCTTCTGCTCACCAGAGCGTGCCATTCTGGCAAAGTTCGTTGCCGCTTCCTTGGCGTCATTCCAGTAACCGAGGACGGACAGCGCCTTGCCTGTATCGGCACCGGAAATCATTTGAAAGCGGATGCCAGCAGACTTGAGGATTTTTTCCATTGCAACCGCAATCTCCGGCTGGTGTCGCTCGGTGTAGCGGTCCACGTAGTAGATCAGCTCAGCCTTGGCTTCACCCTTTACGGTGAGCGGCAGCGCCTTGATCGAATCGGCCACCTGCCTGATAGAGGCGGGGACTTTCTCACTCTCGACAATATCTCGTCGGGCGGCCAGTAACAGGCCAGCCTCGTCAAAATGACTGACGCAATGAGTGCGACAGGCCGCGCTTAACTCCGCGTCGTAGATGGTGGATTGAAAGTCCGGGTTCTCCAGCAGTTGCGGTTGCTGCAAGACCTTGTCGAGCATCAACGCGCGGCCGCGCGGCGTATCCGATTCGCGGTACGTCACATTACCGACCGGAGACAGGTGCCGGCACATGAAGCAAAACCGGCAGGCATGGATCGTTTCTGTAAATTTTTCACTATACATATCTATACTCCTCGAAATCCCATCTTGCCAGGGTTCATGATATTGTTCGGGTCCATCACCTTCTTGATGTCGGCAAGAACCTTGAAGGCGGGGCCGTAGAGATCCTTCATCAGACGTCCCAGCTTGAGACCAACACCATGGTGCTCATTGATTACGCCGCCATTCGCTATGGCTGCGCGAATCGCCATATCCCAAATGCGATTGTAGTAAGCAGTCGCCTCCTCCGGATCGCGTGGGGGATTTTCGACAATGAAGCGGGCATAGAGCATGCAACCCCACTCATACCAATGCGAGTAATGGCCGATGAAGGCCGCCTCGGGGAAGTTCTGGTTCACCACATTTTTCATCGCCCAGTAAACCTTCTCGATATTGGCAAAGGTTGCCACCGTATCGAGCGTGCCGAAAGCTTGTGGCATGTGAAACATGTAGGGCGGATAGAAAAACTTGTAGCGGTGATCCCACCACGCCTGTCCCATTTCCTCGCCAAGATCCTCGGGATTCTCGCGCTGACAGATGCGAATGGCCTCGGCCATTTCGAGATTCACGACAGACTCAAACCCGTCGAAGCCGAAAACGAGGTACGCGCCCTGCTTGTCGAGTCCGAGTACCCGCTTGATCAACCGCGCCGTCTCCGGTTCGTCATAGAGGCGGATGACGCACGGACGCAAGCGGCTGCGCATGATGTTCGCCCCCGCCGTCATGGCCTGATGCATATCCTTGAAGAGGAAGGCGTGGAATTTGCGACACTGCGGGATCGGATGAATCTTGAGCGTGACCTTCGTGATCACGCCGAGCGTGCCCTCGCTACCGAGGTAAAGTTGCGTCAGGTCGGGGCCCGAGGCATGGCGTGGCACGGGCAGTGTGTTGATAATCTCGCCTTCCGGCGTGACCACTTCGATGGACATCACCATGTCCTCGATCTTGCCGTACTTGGTCGAGAGCACCCCGGTGCCGCGATGAGCGAGAAAACCGCCAATGGTCGCGCAAGCAATTGAGGCCGGGAAGTGCATCGTGGAGAAACCCTTCTTCTCCACCGCCCATTCCATGTGCTGGGCGTTCATCCCTGTCTCCACTGTTACAGTCAGCGCCTCGGTGTCGATGTTGATCACCTTGTTCATGCGCTTCGTATCGAGAATGATCCCGCCGTACATCGGCAATGCACCGCCCTGTGAGCCCGAGCCACCGCCCCACGGCGTGACGGGAATCCGATAGTTATTGGCAATGCGCAAGACCTTCGCCACTTCCTCAGCGGAGCCCGGATGCACGATGTATTGCGCCTTGGGATTTTCCCGGCCGCGGTCATGCCACATTTCGGGAATCCAATAGTAGTCGATGGAATGACCGAGCTGATCGGCTGCGTTGCTCGACACATAGTCGGCGCCCACAGCATCGGTCAACTCACTGCGAATCATCGCATCGACGTAACTGCGCCCGGCAAGGCGCGATGATTCCATGATCGTTGTCAGATTGTTGCTCATAAATTATTTTCCCGCCGACTCGTGATAGATGTCGGCCAGTACATCATGCAGGCGGCGATAGGTTTCAAACTGTCTGGCGTAAGCAGCCACCCTGTTGGCGTCGGGAGTGAGGACGCTCATTATCTGCACACACTTTTTTGCGGCGGTACGTTCGTCGGCAAATACGCCGATACCCACGCCCGCCAGCATGGCGGCACCGGCCGAGGCATCCGAGTTGGCTGGCAACACCACCGGCGTGGCCAAGACATCGCAAACGATCTGGGCCCACAGCGCATCCTTCGCGCCACCGCCAATGAGACGTACTTCGTGGATCGGCAATTTCATCTCATCGAGCACGCGCCGACAGTCGCGCAGGGAGAAGGCCACTCCCTCCATCAACGCCCGGACAAAGTCCGCCTTTGTATGCGACATGGAAATACCCGTGAAACTCGCCCGCAACGCATGATCCCAGTAGGGGGATCGTTCACCCTGCAAGTAGGGATGAAAGAAAAGACCGTGCGCCCCCACGGGTGATTGGACGGCGAGTTCGCCCATGATCTGGTAAGGGCTCACGCCCCGGTCCAGCGCCTGTCGCGCTTCCGCTGCGCAAAAATGGTCACGGAACCAACGCAGACAAGTAGCGGCCGCGTTCGTCGCCGTGACTGAGTACCACAGACCCGGTACCACATGGGAATAAGTCAAAGTCCGTTCATGTGGCACGGCACGGTCAATCATCACATTTACGTTGCCGGCTGTGGCCAGCTTGACGATGGCTTGTCCCGGTTCGATGGCTCCGGCGGCGTAGTCCTCCACGGCGGAATCGGAGCTGCCGCAAATCACCGGCGTTCCTTCCACCAAGCCGGTCGCGAAAGCGGCCTGCGCGGTCACGGCTCCTACGCGATCAATTGGAGTCACCACTTTCGGCAACGCTTTCAGCGGCACGCCCGCGAGCGCGCACAATTCCGGCGACCACTTTTTATTGGCCACATCAAAGAACAAGGTGCCCTGTGCTTCGATGTAGTCCGTGACCGCTACTCCCGTGAGCAGGTAACGGATGTAATCCTTCACGAAGAGAATCCGGGCCACGCGCGAGAGAATATCTGGTTCGTGATTCTTGATCCACAGCATCTGCGGCAAGGTCCACGTGGGAGTGGGCCGCTGATAACCAATCTGGAAAATGGCGTCCACATGGTGCTGGCATAGCCAGACGGATTCGTTGACGCTGCGCTGATCGGTCCACATGATTGTCGGTCGCAGCACCTTGTCCTTGTCGTCGAGCAACACCGCGTTGTGAGTCGATCCATCCAGCGCCAGGGCGGCGATTTCGTGCGGCTGAACTCGCCCACTCTGCCAGAGTTGCTGCAGGCACCGCACTAGGGCTGGAAACCAATCCGCTGGATTTTGCTCGGCCCATCCCGGTTGTGGGTGACTCGTCGGATACTCTTCCGCGTGCGAGGCGACTAACTTGCCCTCGAAATCGATCACGCTGACTTTGCAGCCGCCCGTACCAAAATCGATGCCGAGAAGTCGGTTCGCGTTCATGAAAAAATGATTTTGAGGCTGGTGAAGTGGTTATTTTATCCAGCTATGGGCCGGGTCCTTGAAATTAATGAAGCCGCGAGTATTGCCCGTCATGACCCAGAGGTAATACATCGTGTAGCCCGGCGCATTGACCACCGGATGATACCCGCGTGGGATTGCCACCGTGTCGTTCTCCTGCACGGTGTAGGCCACGTCGATGTCGCGGCTGTCGGTATAGATTTTTTGGACACCGAAACCTCCCTTCGGATTGAACCGGAAAAAGTAGATCTCCTCCATGTCGACTTCTGCAGGCAGATTGTCGAACTCGTGCCGATGCGGAGGGAAGCTCGCCCAGTTACCCGAGGGAACCAGCGCCTCGCCGATGAAGAAATGTTCCGAGGGAAATTTGTCATCGAGCATGATCAGCGCCTGTCGCGTGAAATTATCGCGACCAATCGAAAGGCTCTTCACCTGGTCCGGCCCAATCAGTGCCGCTGAGCCGAGGCGTCGCGTGGAGGGGGACTCGCATACGGCGATCTCCACTTCGCTCGTGGCCACAATTTCATAGGACGTTCCCGTGGGTAGATACACCGTGTATGGCAGCCCGGAGAACACATCTGCGCGTTCACCCACCACTGGAAAATCAAACTCCTTCCCGCGCACCGCGCAACGTCCACCCAGAATGACCAAGGCCACTTCCAAGTTTCCCGTGGTCGTCGAAAACGTCTCCCCAGCTGCGAGTTTGAGCAGACCGAAACCGGTGAGCGCCATTTCGGCCTGACCAATGTTGAGAATGCGATTGAAGCCTTTGTCCGCCTTGCAGGGGAGATGAAAGTTCATAGAGCGTTTTTCATTAGGGATGGGATTGATGGAGGAATTCATTGAGCCGGGCCAGCGTTGGAATGGCCGTGCGTCCACCCAGCGCGCCGCATTTGAGCGCCGCGGCGCCGGAGGCAAATCGCATGCAGTCGCCGAGCGCTGCGCCATCGAGATAATGCTTCAGAAAGGCGCCATGGTAGACATCACCCGCGCCCGTCGTGTCGACGACCTGGGCGAGGCGAAACGCGGGAACCTTGATCCATTCCTGCCCATCATAGCCCAGGCTGCCGCGCTCGCCGCAGGTGATCACCACCCAGCGCGCACCGTTCTTTTTCAATGCGAACAGCTGTTTCTCGATGGTGTTTTCCTGCGTATAGCGCTCCGCGAACGATTCCGAAGCGATGACAATATCCACATGCTTCAGAATGAGCTCGATGCCCGGCACGATCGTCCCGGCATCGAGGCAGACTGTAACTCCTGCCGCCTTCGCCACTGCGGAGGCGTGGATGGCAGCCTCGGTTTGATGACCATCCAAATGCAGCACCCGACAGGAGCGAAGCAAGGCGTCATTGATTTCCTGCGGGCGAAGCGGCGAGGCCGTCCCGCGAGTCCACGCGATGCTGCGCCGGCCCTTCTTTTGCTCGGCCCAACAATAACTCACTCCCGACTCCTCACCGATCCGCGTTTTCATTGCGGAGACATCCACGCCTTCGGCCCCAAAATCGTTCAAAATCTTCCGCCCCACCTCATCGTTCCCGATGGCCCCGATGAAAGCCGTGCGCGCGCCCAACCGCTGGGCGGCGAAAGTTGCCGTGGCGGAAGGGCCACCCCCTTGCTCCAAACGGCTCAGAAGCTCTACTTTTCCATCGATCGGCACTTCAGGCACCACACAGAGAAAATCCCAACTGCAATAACCCAAGCCTACCAGATCGAAACGCGAAGCCGAGTCAGGCGTAGTAGAAGAGGAGGGGAGGGACTCGTTCATGTTGTGAGTAGAATAATTCAAATTGAGATTTAGTCAAATCATTTAAAATCATTTTTGTATCAAATAATCTCATGTTGCCGCGCCGACCGGATACTCCCTTGACTTTTCCACCGCTCTGATTAGTTTGCTTCATCGAAAATGAGTGAAATTGCTCATTTTCTCGAAGGAATTCTCTCAATCTGATGAGTAAATTACGGACACTGGCGATCATTGATTATGTGAAGCAGCGTAAATACTGCTCCAGCAGTAATTTGGCGCGTGCCTTCGATGTATCCCCCGCAACGATTCAACGCGATATTGCGGAAATCGTGCAGCAGAATATTCTCCGCAAAGTTCATGGAGGCATTGCCACGCTGGAAGGTGAGGCGGAACCCGAGATGCTGGCGGTGAATCGGCACTTTACCGAGCGCATCAACGTTAACCCTGAGAAAAAAAGGCTGATGGCCCGCCTGGCCGAGCAACAAATAGAGAGTGGTGACATCCTTTTTCTCGACTCCTCCACCACTGCCCTTTATCTCGCGCGGCAATTGCAGAAATCGACCCTGCCTCATTTGACTATCGTCACCAATTCCGTCCTGATTATCCAGGAATTCTACCTCATGCCGCCGCAGTTCAGCCTGATATCGCTGGGAGGCACCTTCAACTTTCAACTGAATTCCTTTCTGGGCCGCGCTGCCATGGAAAACCTGCGGCAGTTGCGCCTCGGCAAGGCATTCTTCTCCGCTGTGGGCATGAACAAAGAAGGCATCTTCACCTACAACGAGAATCACGCGGAGTTCCTCAAGCAGGTCATCGATATTTCGGAAGAATCGTATTTGCTGCTGGATAGCAGCAAGTTTAACAAGACGGCTCTTTTTCCCATCTGCAACACATCGCAGATTCAGAGTTTGATCACGGACACTCCGCCGCCGGAGGAGATCGCTCCGTTTATTCCGTCTGTGATTCTGGAGAATTCTCAGCCCCATTGAGAGATTCGGTGGTGTGAGCGGGTGGGGTGGGTCCGCAGGGATTTGAACCCTGAACCAAGGGATTATGAGTCCCCTGCTCTAACCGTTGAGCTACAGACCCTGGCTGATGCGCTATGATTTTGCAAAACGGGGGACAAGTCAATCCGGCTGGTAAGAGTTCGTGCGATTTGTCGGGCGTGACTTCGGCCGCCGGTTGATTATGATCGCGCTGTTTCCACTGCCATGTCCGAGCCTGTTTCCATTCATGCCGTTGCCAAAAAAGCGCACTGCTCCATCGCCACGGTCTCGAATGTCCTGAATCGGAAGGGACGTGTCGGAGAGAAAACCCGGCAGAAAGTTTTGGCCGCGGTGGAGTCGCTCGGTTATGTGACGAATTCGGCGGGACGCAATTTGCGCATCAATCGTTCCGAAACCATTGGATTGTTATTTTACCCGTCCTGCGCGGAGATTTTCCAGAACACCTTCTACGCCGAGATTACAGCCGGACTGGAGGAATGTCTCACCCAGGCGGGGTATCATCTGCTGCTGGCAAGTTACGAGGCATCCGTCGCCCACACGAGAGTGCCTGATTTCCTCGTGAGAGGAAAAGTGGATGGCATGATTCTCCTGGGAGCGTTTCCGAAAAAGATCATCCGCCGCTTCTGTGTGACCGAGACACCGCTTCTGCTGCTTGATGCGAATGTCGATTTGCCGGTCGATAGTGTTGTCACGGATGGTCTCGCGGCAGGGGAGGCGATTGTGGAGCACCTCGTGGCACTGGGACACAGGCGATTCGTCTGGATTGGCTATACCCATGAGGATGACAATATCCGCTTGCGCAAACAGGGATTCCTCGATGCCCTGCGTCGTCGCAATTTGCCGCACGTCGACCGCACTTCCATTGAAGGTGTGAACGACAACGCTGAATTTTACCGCCAGATCAAGGCGCGTCTGAAGAGCAAGCGGCCTCCGACAGCAGTGGTGGCGGTGAATGACGGGCTTGCTGTCGACATGATGCGGCAGCTGCAGGAAGACGGCTATAAGGTGCCCGAACAGGTGAGCGTGGTGGGGTATGATGACGATCTGTTGGTAGAGAAAGTGAGGCCGCTCCTTTCCACCGTGCGCGTGGACAAAAAGACGCTAGGACGCGTGGGAGCGGAAATGATTTTGCGTCGCGTGGCGAACCCGGAAATCCCAGTGGAGAAGCGACTTCTGCCAGTGGAGCTCGTCTGGCGGGAATCGGTCGGACCGGCCTATTCGATTTAAAAACTTGCTTTTTTAAGCGGAGATGATAAAACGTTTAATCATAACTCGATTTCATTCGCTTCCAAACTAACTTCTCGAAAGATACCCATGTTGGAATTTCACTTGATTGGTAACTCGCATCTTGACCCCGTCTGGTTATGGGATTGGCGCGAGGGCTTGAACGAAGGTCTCGTCACGGTCCGTACGATTCTGAATCTCATGGACGAAGACCCGGAGATGACCTACATGCGAGGCGAGTCGGCCGTTTACGAACACATCGAACAGCATGATCCCGCAACCTTCCAACGCATCAAGCGCATGATCAAGGTGGGGCGTTGGGATGTGGTGGGCGGTTCCTACATTCAGCCGGATACGAACCTCGCTGGAGTGGAAACCCTCGCGCGGCAGTACACGCACGCACAACGCTATTTCCAGTCGCGCTTCGGACGTTGCGTTACGGCAGGCTGGCAGGCCGATTCGTTTGGCCACACGGCAGGTCTGCCGGAAGTGCTGGCGGCAGCGGGCATTGACTCATTTGCTTTTACCCGGCCGGACCGCAATTTATTTCCGCTGAGCGAACCCGCCTTTTGGTGGGAAGGAGCGGGCGGCGCGCGCATATTGTCGTATCGTCCAATGACCGGTTGGTATGGCACCGAGGGGGAGGAGATTCCTCGTCGCATGGACGGCCTGCTGGAAGCCGCGAAGACGAGCAAGTTGGAGACGGTGGCGTGCTTTTATGGGCTGGGCGATCACGGGGGTGGTCCTTCCCGTCGACAACTGGTCGATATTCGTGCCTGGGCAGCGAAACATCCGGAGGTGAAGGTGATTCACTCGGGATTGCACCGTTTCTTTGCCGCCTTGAAACAAGAAGTGAAGAAGAAGGGGGCGAAATGTATTCCCACGCATCGCGGCGAACTGAATTTCTGTCTGCGTGGCTGCTACTCGTCCATGGCGAAGTTCAAATTTCTCTATCGTCGCACCGAGAATTTACTGGCACGTGCGGAGCGCACAGACTCGGTCGTGGCCGGATTTACGGGTCGAGCTGGCGCGGATTTGACGAAGGCTTGGGATGGAGTGTTGTTCAACTCGTTCCACGACATTCTCCCCGGATCGAGCATCGAGCGGGCGTATGACGATCAGATGGCGTGGATGGGCGGGGTCTTGCATCGCACGCAGGAGGTGGAGTTGCGCGCGTTGAATGAGCTTGCCATGCGTGTGGACACGAAGGTTGCTACTCCAGCGAAGGATCAACCGTCCGGCACCGCTGCGCTGGTGTGGAATCCTCATCCGCAGCCATTCACAGGACACATCGAATATGAGGGTTGTCTCGATTACCGTCCGCTCTGGTCATACGAGAATCGTGCCGCGGAGGTCCCGATTCGCGTGCTGGATGCAAATCGCAAGCCGATTGGCTTTCAGGAAATTGCCACGGAACACACCAGCATGCCGCACCTCGCGTTCCGCAAACGGGTATTGATTCCCGTGACGCTGCCCGCATTTGGCTGGAACGTTGTCGAACTCGGTTATGTCGAAGGCGCGCCGAAACCGAAAGTGCCGAAGGACCCGGTGCAATGCGGCGAAGGTTGGATCGCCAATAAAGAGTATCGCGTGGTAACGAAAGTGGGCGCGAAGGGAATTCAGATTCAGCATCGCGGCAAATCCATCTTTGGCGAAAAAGAACTGACGGCGACGGTCTATGATGATCCGTGGGGTTCGTGGGGCGGAATGAATGAGGAGAAGGACTCCCTTTACCTCACTCAGGTTCGCGAAGAGTGGACGGTGACGGCCATGGAGTTGCTCGAAAAAGGTCCCGAACGCGCGACGCTGTGGGTGCGACTGGCGGGCGCGAAATCGCGGATTGATTTGTCGTTTTCGCTCCTACGCGGACGCGGTGCGGTCGATGTGGCGGCGCGGGTGCATTGGGACGAACGCTCGGCGCGATTGAAGCTCAATTTTCCCGTGGGCGATCAAGCCGAGTACGAAGTGCCCGGAGCGGTGGTGAAGCGAGGGCCTCTGGGTGAAGTTCCCGGTGGCCGTTGGGTGCGGGTGAAGTCGAAGACCGGCTCGTTTGGATTGACCAGCGATGCGTTGTACAACTTCGACACGCACGAAGGCGCGCTGCGTGCCACGGTCGTGCGGGCCAGTCGTTATGCCAATGACGTTAAGACGGCTGCGGACGCGCTTTCTTGGTTGCCTGCTGCGGACAATGGCGAGTTACGGTTTAAATTCGTCATGACCGCTGCCGTCGCCGAGCTTCCTCGATTGGCGATGGAGCTGGAGCAGCCGCCGGTGGTCTTGCTGGTCCCATCGAAGACCCAGAAGGGAGATTTGCCGAGGAGCGGTTCGCTGGCGGTTCTGGAGCCAGCTTCCCTGCGGGTGCTCGCCTTGAAGCGAGCTGAATCGGGCAAGGGGTTCGTGCTGCGAGCTCAGGCACTGGCGGGTGGGACGGTGAAAGCCAAATTAACCTGGCAAGGGTGCGTGCTGTCTCTCGGTTCTGTGCGCGAGGGAGAGATTGCCTCGTGGGGGTTAACGAAATCCAAGACCGGGTGGAAGGTCACGCGCACCGACATTCCGGAATTTAAGTAATCAATCCTGCTCAATAAAAAAACCGTCACGCTTCACTAGGAAACGTGACGGTTTTTAATTGGCAACGTCTTACATGCTCGACGAGAGCGGCGTGACGACGGCGTACTCGAGTCCGAGAATCTGGGCGATTTCGACGAGTTCCGCGCCGTGATGGCCGATGCCAAGGGCGAAGTGGTGCGTTGGTCCTTCAGCGACCCACTTCTTCAAGAACGTGCGGACGTCCGGGGCGAAGACGCCGTGGGTGTTCGTGTTGCCGGTCGGCGGGATGGGGCGCTTGGCCGACATGCCTTCCGCGATGACAAACTTGAATTTGCCTTGAGCCGTAACGCCGATGCTGAGCATCGTGATCGGGCCTTCCTTGATCTGGAATTCCACGCCAGCGCCGGAACCGGGCTTGCCGTGGTATTTTTTCAGACTGCGGATGACCGGCTTCGACGCGGCGATGTTGATGTGGTGCGGGCCGTCGTGACCGACGAGGACGCTGTCGCGCTCGAAATCCACCGGGTGGAATTCGGCGAAGCTGCCGCCGATGTCGAGGCGATCCATGATCATCATCGCGATGCAGGTCTTGATGTCGAACTCACCGCACATCGGGAAGCCCGCTCCGGTGAGCAGGGAATTGCCCACGATGAGGTTGGTCACCAGCGTGCGCAGTTGCGAGCCGGGTTCGCCCTCATAATAGTAGGCGAGACCATCGAGTTTCTTTTCCTTGATCAATCCGTCGAGCGCGATCGCGGCGCGAGCGGCAGTTTCGAGATCCTTTGGCGTCAACTTCTCGGTGAGCGGATCCGACTTCGGATCGGGCGTATCGAAGAAGCTCAGAATTTCGTCCTGCTTGGCATCGATGAGATCCTTCGGCGCGGCGAGGTAATGCCGCAGGATGTCTTCGGGTTCAATGAGCACGACGTGCGGGCCGAACGCGGCGGTGATCGCCGTGGGGTCGGTGTGCATGTCGAGCATCGATTCCAGCACGTGGCCCATCAGGCCGATGCGGGAACGGCGCAGGTCGTGGAGCACCTTGGCGATCTGGCACCAGCGGTTCAGTTCCTTCTGAGCGATCGGATCATTGCCTTCGTGACCGAGGATGACGGGCGGCGGGCGGCGTCCGAAACGGACGGCGACGCCGGTGAATTCCGGCACGGAGCAGAAGTCATCGTTGCAGAGCTGCATGTAGGTCGTGCCATTCGGATAATCCATCGCCTGGAGTGGTTGCAGGGCGATGAGCACGATCGGCACGTGGATCTCGCGGCAGAGAATGCCGAAGGTCGACGAGGTGCCGTAGGTGACCATGTCGACGAAGAGGATGTCGATGTCGGCGGCCTTAATCTTCGGCACGACGTCGTACGCTTTTTGCGCGGTATCGAGCATGCCGAATTCGGCAACTTCGAGGCCATTGGCTTCGATGAGGCCTTTGGCGTAGCCGAGCTTGCGATGCATTTCGTCGAGCAGGCCGTCAAATTGCGGCCAGTAAACGTGGTGACCAATGCCGAGCAAGCCGGCCTTGGCGCGTAGAGGGCGCAGACGCTTCACCGTGACCGGTGCGGTGGACGCGGCGGTGGTTTTGGCCGGAGTGGTGCTGGACTTCAATTCCGCCGTGGCCTTGGCCGGGCGCTCGGTCGGAAGGACGGTATCTTGTGAGGCTTTCATATGTTGAAGGGGGTAGGGGTTAACGATGTTTTCATACGGCAGGAGATCAGGATTTCTCCCGTGACATTCTTGGCCGTGAGCACGCCCGGTTGCGATTCAGCGTGGGGAATCGCTGTTCCGCGGCCCGTGTAGGCATTGTTTTGGCTGAAGTAAACGTCATCCGCCGGGTAGGCCGGATCGATCAGGTAATGAACGGTGGCATTTTTCAAGCCGCGCACGAGCACGCGGCGGGCGATGTCTACATCGCCCGTGAGGCACTCGCGGCAGGAGATTTCCGTGTTCTCGTTCTGCTCGACGAAGACGCGGCATTCGCGATGCCAGGCGCGGGAAAGCACCATGCTGCCAACGCCGTTCTTGAGCAGCACGTCGCAGCCAATGGGAACGGGAGCGCCCAGCGGGAATTTCCACTGGAGTTCGATGTTGGTCGAGGGGCTGAAGCCGGAGAAGAACCAGCCGTTTTGTTTCCGTGCCGCGAGAATGAGCGGGTCAACCGTGGCGGCGGAGGGTTTGGTGAAGCGGATGGAGTATCCAAACGATTGCAGTGCCCAGCGCATGACACGCTCGGAGGTGAACCATTGGAGCGGGTCGGTTTTCTTGGGCAGATGATCGCCGTCCTTGATGACGTTTTCGCTGAAAGCGCCGCGGACCCAGCCGAGCTGTCCACCGGTGGAGAGCTTACGGGTGACAGCGAAGGCGCGGCGTTCGTTGCCAGAGGCGACTTCGGCCAGAACGGTGAGTCCGGCTGCAGACTTTTCGGATACGACGGTATTGATGTCGCCGCCAGAAAGCCAATCGCGGAATTCCATCCTGGTCGGGAATTTGCCATCACCTAGCGGATCGGCTGCGAGTGTCGTGGAGAATTCCAGCACGCCAGCGGGCAGCGGCGTGGTTGTCTTGAGTTCGAGCAGTTTGAGGAGTTCTGGATCGGCATGACCGACGGGACCGTAGAGCAGGGCTTTGCCGCCATTGTTGACATGGGCGATAAGTGCCTTAGCCAACGCGGAGCCGGCGTCCGGCGGCGGGCAGACCAAGATAGTGTCCTGATAGAGTGCGGGCTTGGCCTTCAGGCTGGAGAGATAATTCTCCGTCGAGACGACTGTGTTGAGTGGGAAACCTTGATTGATCGCCGAGCGCATGAACCAGTCACCGAAGAAAACTTCGTTGGCTCGGCTCGGCTTGGCGAAGGTCCAGTTGTGGTATTCTTCGAAAGGATAGATCCACGTGATGAGACCGGGTTGGTTCGGGAAATCTTCGAGCGCGCGCAGGATATGCGGCGTCACTTCGTTCGGGACAACCTGCGGCATTTCGCCATAGGAGTTGTCGATCGTGAGCATGGAGACCGACGCGGGGAAGGCCATCTCGCCCTTTTCGTCGATGCGGCCAATGGAAAGCGGCAGATAAATATCGTGCGCTTCACGGCCATAACGATCCAGCCACGGGCTGTTCATCCACCACGGGTCATGAATGTAGTAGCGGAACGGCACGCCGCTGCCAGCGGGCAATTCGGCGATGTGTGAGAGCCAGCCCACGAGCTCCAGACCATAGTCGGCATTGAGCGCCGCCCAGGGGGAATTGACCGGAGCGATGACATTGAAGCCGCCGCGATAGATTTCGCGCATCGGGGAGGCATCGCTGGAAAGATCCATGCCGGTGGAAAGATTGCTGCCGCGGCTTTCGATGCGGTAATGGGGGCATTCCTTGCGGAAATCGTGCCAGAACTTGAGGATCGCCTGGTGCACCTTCGGGGCGATGCTCGCGTCGAAGGTCTTGCCATCAAAGGCTTCGCCCGTGACGTTCCACGAATCGAGCGAATAACCGAAGCCGTTGGAGAACCAGATGTAGTCGAGATTCAGATCGGTGAGAAAGTGTTGCGCCTGACGGCCGAGGAACGTGCCGAGCGTGGTGCCTTCTTCGATGCCATTCGGGAAGCCGGCGTAAGCAACCTTGTCTCCGTGCAAGACGGCCGCGCAGTGAACCCACTGCGATGCGCCCATGATGGTGCCTTTGCAGATTTCCGGGTGGCGCTTGTACTTGAAATCGGATTCGGCGAATTCGGGACCGGGATCGAACGTGGTGCCGACCGTGACCGGCTTGCCGGTAAGGCGGGAACTCTCAGTTTTGAGCGACTTAATGATGAACGCGAGTCGCTCGTAGGTCAGGCGGGGGGGATTATCACAATAGGGAAAGCGCTGCGTATGCAGACACTTCATGTTGTTGTGCCATGAATCATTGGGCGGCGAGTTGGCGATACCAATCCACTTGGCATAGGAGATCTCGTCATTCGGATTACCACGGTAGTCTAGGATTTCGCTGCCGTCTGCGGTCCAGAGCATGAACGAAAGCGAGTCGGCGCGAGAGATGAGATTGTGCCACTGAGAGCAAATGTCAGCGACGACCGCGCGAATGGCCTCGTCGGTCATCACGCGGAAGGGTTTGACGCTGAGTTCGAGAATGAGGCGTTTCATAAATGCAAAATGAAAAGATGGCGTTTAACTACCGGGGACAGTTGCCGAAAAAGAAGGCGATGGCTTGAGTTGTTTGGGAGGAAAAGAGTGCGGTCATCTGTGATCTAAGCTATAGTTTAGTTATACTAAACGCAAGAAATAAATTTTTGAGATTTCGACGGTATTTTAGGTCTATAATGTAAGGGTGATTTCTTGTTTATGCTGTAGTAATAATGATTTAGGTTGTTTTTGCGAGATTGCTTAGTCGTTCGTTATAAATGAACGTAGTAACTTTTTTGCGCGAAACGAATAATTCGGATTTGAAAGGGTTGTGAGTCGGGGGTGCGCGTCTTGCTTATTGGGCGGCAAGATCCTTGGTGGTGCGACGTTTGGCTTTTTCTCCGGGGGTGGACTGGGCATTGGTCCAGTGGAGTTCGATTTCATTCGCGGCGCGGCGAAGTTCGTTCAGGGCGTGGTCGAGCTGGCTGGTCTTTTGGAGGCGTACGCTGGGCGCGCTGGCTCCCACGCTGGCAACGATATTGCCCCACGGATCGCGTACCGGGACGGCTACAGCGCTGAGGCCTTCGCAGAATTCATCTCGAGTCTCGGCGTAGCCTTGGGATTTTACTTTCCTGAGCTCATCCTTCACGAGTTGGGGGGTGCACAGGGTGTGGGGGGTGAGGCGCTGGAGTGGGGTGTGGTGAAGGTAGCTGTCTAGTTCGGAGTCGCTCAGGGAGGCGAGCAAGATTTTTCCTACGGCTGTGCAGTAGGAGTGGCTGCTCATGTCTTCCGACTCTTGGGCGCGTAACGCTTGGCGACTCGGGACGTACTTGAGGTTAAGAATGTGTCCGTGATCGATCGAGGCGAGCATGACGCTTTCGTTCAGCTTTTTGGCGAGATCGTCGATGATGCTGCTGGCGGAGAGGGAGAGGGAGCGCAGATAGGAGGGGTGCCGTCCCATCAGCATGAGTCGGATGCCGGGATAGAAAACTTTGGTGTCAGGGTCTTGGCGCAAGTATCCTCTTAGGCAGAAGGTACGGGCGATGTTGTGTGCGGTGGCGACGTTGACTTTGAGTTGTCCGGCCAGATCGCGGGTGCCGATCCCATCGCGTTTGGAGAAAACGAGTTCCAGTACGGATAAGCTTTTGTCGAGGGTTAGGACGCGCGGCATTCTGTTTGTTTATAGTGAACATATGTTAAGTTGTAAATAAGTATTATAGGTCTGTTAGTGTAAGAATATGAGACTTCAGTAGTTTACTATTAATAAACTATAAATGGCAGCTGATGGATGGCCGATGAATTGGCTGGGCGCCAAAACGGACTGTATAGAGAGGAGGAAGGTGGACGGGATGCCACGCCTCTTTGTTGATCAAAAGGAGAGCGATAGCTCAGTCTTGAATGATCTGGTCGCTCAATTCGTTGCGGTCATCGCCCTGACGAGGGAAGTGTTCCGCCAACAAGGTTCCGGCGCGATCAATCGCGGCGAGAAGTCCTTCAGTAAATTCGTTCTTCTTGAAATGAGTGCCCAAGGTGGCGGCCACGTCGTCCCAAAAAGGCTGCCCGCATTTGGCATGGACGGCGCTGTCACCAATAATGGCAAAGGTGTGAGACTTGGGTGCGACGAAGAGGAGAACGGCATTGCGTTCGCGGGTGTTGGCCATGCCTAGATGGTCGAAATGCTTTTGCGCGGCGAAAAGGGGATCGGGCGCGGGATGATGGGCGATCACGAGACGAATTTCGCCGGAGGTACGGGCTTCCGCCGCGCGGATCGCTTCCAGCAATCGGGCCTCGTCGAGTGCATTGAGGAATTGTTTCGGTTTCATTTTACCAACTCCCTCCCGAGCCACCACCACCGAAGGAACCGCCGCCGCTGGAAAATCCACCTCCGCCTCCACCGCTGCTCCAGCTGCTACTGGAATTGCTCGAAGTCCAATTGCTGCCGCTGTCGTAATAGTGGCGGCGACCGCGCTTGTCGTAGTTTGTGGTGGAGGGTAAGGCACCTGCGATCACCAGCAGAATAAAGAATCCGACGAGAGCCAGAACGACACAGATCGCGAGGCCTTGGCCATCGCTGAGTGCCTTGCTTTCCTGGACCGTCTTTCCAGTGCCTTTGTACTCGCCTTTTGTGGCGGCCATGATGGCGTGAATGCCCCGTTGCAGTCCGGCGGCGTATTGACCGGCTTTAAAGGAGGGAACGATTTCATTCGCGATGAGGCGTCGCGTGAGGGCGTCGGGCAGGGCGCCTTCGAGACCGTACCCGACTTGCAGGTAGAGTTTGCGGTCCTGACTGAAAACGAAGAGAACCGCTCCGTTGGATTTATCCTTTTGGCCGACGCCCCATTTTTGTGCCACGCGGACGGTGTAGTCTTCGATGGAGGAATTCGACTGCATCGTCGGGTAGATGACGACGACGAGTTGATTGGAGGTGTCGCGCTCGAACTGCGCGAGTTCGGTATTCAGTTTCTGCTGTGCGGCGGTCGAAGTAATTCCGGCATAATCATTGAAGTACGCCTTGGGGGCAGGCGGAATCACCTCCGCCGCGACGAGGGGGAGCACAATCGCCAGCGCGGCGATGATTCCTAAGAGCCAGTGACGCATGTTCCCCTTGATCCCGCCATCACTTAGCGGGCGGGTGTCGGTGCCGGGGTATTGTTGAAATCAAACTTCACGGCTGGCGCTTGATTGGCTCCTGCTACCGAAGTGAAGTAAGGCCGCTGACGGAAGCCGGAGAAGTTGGCGACCAGCGAGTTCGGCAACTGCAGGATGTAGGCGTTGTACTCTTGCACGGAATCGTTGAAGCGGCCGCGCTCGACGGAAATGCGATTCTCCGTGCCTTCCAGTTGCACCTGCAGATCGCGGAAATTCTGCGTGGCTTTGAGGTCGGGATAGCGTTCCGCTACGACCAGAAGCCGTGACAGCGCGGAGGACATGGCTCCCTGGGCGCGCTCATACTGTTTGAACTTTTCCGGATCGGAGAGATCCTGCGGACTGAGTTTCACCTGGCCGACAGTGGCGCGGGCATTGGTGATTTCCGTCAGTGTCGATTTCTCGAAATTCGCCGCGCCCTGCACGGTATTTACCAAGTTGGGGATCAGGTCGTATCGGCGTTGGTAAACGTTTTCCACTTGAGACCATTGTTTATCCACGGCCTGATTGCGCGTGATGATGCCGTTATAGATGCCCATGGCCCAGAGGCCGAGGATCAGGGCCAAGCCAACCGCGAGTGCCAACACGACGAGACAACCAATGCCATATTTGAGCATGCCATGAAACTAGCGCGTATTTGCGACAAGGAAAATGAAATCTGAGGGGCTAATTCTTCTCGGAGGAATCTGCGGATCTTGATCGATAATCGCCTTTTGAAAGCCATTTTTCGAGCAGGACATAGAGCACGATGAAGAGATAGCGGCTGCCCATTTCCTTGATCTTCAGCTTGGATTCGCCACTCTTGCGGTTGATCCAGCCTGTGGGTGTGATGGAATAGTTGAAGCCGCGCACGATGGCTTTTAGGGGGAGTTCGACGGTGAGGTTGAAATGATGCGAGAGGAGCGGTTGGCAGCCAACAATTACCTCTCGGCGGTAGGCTTTGAAGGCATTGGTCACATCGTTATAGCGCAGGCCAAACAAGGCCTGTATAAAGAGATTCGCCATCCGGTTGAGGAGAAGTTTTACGGGGGGGTAATCGACGGTTTTCGCACCCGGCATGAAACGGGAACCAAAAGCACATTGAGCGCCCTCGTCGAGACGATGGTAGTAAACGAGGATATCATGCGGCAGATCGGACCCATCCGCCATGACGATGGCTACCGCATCGCCCGTGAAATTCTCCAGGCCGCGACGGACAGCATGGCCGAACCCGTGGGGAGGATGATTGTTGAGTGCGCGCACTTGGGGATGCCGGGCTGCCAATTCGTGCAGCACAGACTCTGTGTCGTCCGAGCTATTGTCATTGATGACAAGAATTTCCAGTTCGACCGGCCGTGAGGAAAATTCATGCAAAATGGCATTGATCGTGGAGGGAAGAGACTCAGCTTCGTTATGAGCCGGGATAAGGATCGAGAATTTGCGGATGGGGGCCGGGCCGGACATGGACGAGGCTCTTTTGGCTCATATGTCGGACGGTGTCAAAACAAAGAATCAGTCCTCTGGAGGCGCCCGATGATTTTGGGTATTGCTGGAAAAAGGCAGCTGCGGTAAGACTGGAACCGATCTTTTCCTGCCATGGCTGACATTTTGACTCATGAACTTACTCGGCAATACGAGGCAAGATTCATGCATCTGGTCGACTATCGACGGAAAGTCTGGCAAGTTTTAATACGCGATTTTTTTCAAAAGTGGGTGCCTGCTGAAGGATCTGTGCTGGATTTGGGTTGTGGTTGGGGCGAGTTCATCAACCAAGTGAAGGCGGCGCGCAAATATGGCATGGATCTCAATCCTGATTCGCCCGCACATCTGGAAGCCTCCATCGAATTCAAGGCGCAGGACTGTTCCCGCGAGTGGACTCTTCCCGAGGCGTCGCTGGATGTTGTTTTTACCAGTAATTTTTTTGAACATCTGCCGGATAAGGCGGCGCTGAAAGCAACACTGGATCAGGCCTATCGTTGTCTCAAGCCCGGAGGCCGGATTATCTGCATGGGGCCGAATATCAAGTATCTTCCCGGAGCGTACTGGGATTTTTGGGATCATTACCTTCCGTTGACCGAGTTATCTCTTGGAGAGGGGCTCTCTCTCTCCGGCTTCCGCGTGGAGAGCAGTGTGGCCCGGTTTTTGCCCTATTCCATGTCGCAGGGATTTCAACCTCCCGTTGCCTGCGTGGCTTGGTATCTGCGTTTCCCCTGGCTCTGGCGTTTTTTTGGAAAGCAATTTTTAATCGTGGCTAAAAAGGATGTAGAATGACCGGAGCCTCATTGCCTTCACGTATTCTGATCACCGGTGGCTCGGGTTTTGTTGGTTCGGCCATTGCGGTGAGGTTGAAGCAGGCGTGGCCGCAGGCGCACATCACGGCTTTGGACAATCTCAAGCGTCGCGGCACGGAACTGATAGTTCAGCGGTTGCGCGAACACGGCATCGAATTCCTCCATGGCGATGTCCGGGTGCGCGAGGATCTTCCGGCGAGCGAATACGATTTGCTGATCGAGTGTTCGGCGGAACCTTCCGTGCTGGCGGGATACGGTTCTTCACCGTCATATCTGATCGACACGAATCTGCATGGGCTGCTTCATTGCCTGGAATGGTGTCGCGAACGCAAGGCGGGACTTCTCTTTCTGTCAACCAGCCGCATCTACCCGGTAAAGGCGCTGGCGGAACTTGCCTTGGAAGAAAGTGCGGAGCGACTGGATATCGCCGCGCAGCAGGCGATTTCCGGTGCCGGTGCGGTGGGTATCTCGGAGGATTTTCCTTTGCGCGGACATCGCTCGCTCTATGGAGCTACCAAGCTGGCGGCAGAATTGATGATTGAGGAATACCGCGCGGCCTATGGCATGAAAGCGGTGGTTAACCGTTGCGGCGTGCTGGCTGGTCCATGGCAGATGGGGAAGATTGATCAGGGGGTGTTTACGTTTTGGCTCCTGCGCCACTATTTCAAACAACCTCTGGCCTATATCGGATTCGGCGGACAGGGCAAGCAAGTGCGGGATTTGTTGCATGTGGACGATCTCGCGGATCTCGTATTAGAACAATCGGGCAATCTCACCTCATGGGATGGAGAAGTGCTCAATGTGAGTGGCGGTCGCGAAATCAGTCTCTCCCTGGCACAGGCCAGCGCGCTGTGCCGACAGATCACGGGCAATCAGTTGGACATCGCCAGCGTGCCGGAAAATCGTGTGATGGATATTCCCGTTTATTATGGGGATTGCGCCCGGCTTTTTGCGCGCACTACTTGGCGCCCGCAGCGCGACGCGGAGACGATTTTGAAGGATACATTTGTCTGGTTGAAAAAATACGAGATGACGCTCAAGACAGTTTTTTAATCTATAAGAAGGAAAGATCACGCAGTGAAAATCGTTATTGTTACCGGTTCAGCAGGATTGATTGGCTCAGAGACGGCGCGCCGTTTTCATGAGGAGGGTTATGCGATCGCCGGGATCGATAATGACATGCGCGCCCGTTTCTTCGGTGCGGATGCCTCGACCCATCCGACACTGGAGCGGTTGCAGCGGGATCTGAAGCATTACGACCATCATGCTATCGATATTCGCGATTTTGATGCGGTCAAAGGAGTGTTTGAAAAGTATCGTGGGCAGATTGCGCTAATCGTTCATACCGCGGCCCAGCCATCACATGATTGGGCCGCGAGGGAACCGCACACCGATTTCGGCGTCAACGCTACCGGTACCCTGAATCTTCTGGAAGCCACCCGCCTGAACGCCCCGGAAGCCCCTTTCATTTTCACCAGCACCAACAAAGTCTACGGCGATACGCCGAATCGACTTCCCTTGCATGAGACGGACACCCGTTGGGAAATCGCGGCGGGTCATCCCTACGAACCGGGCATTGCCGAGGACATGAGCATCGACCAGACGAAGCATTCTCTCTTTGGGGCCAGCAAGGTGGCGGCGGATGTGTTGGTGCAGGAGTATGGCCGCTATTTCAATATGCCCACGGTATGCTTCCGTGGGGGGTGTTTGACTGGACCGGGCCATGCCGGCACGGAACTGCACGGTTTTCTCGCTTACCTCATGAAATGCACCGTCACGGGCAAGCCGTATCGCGTGTTTGGCTATCACGGGAAACAGGTGCGAGATAATATCCATAGTTACGATCTTGTCGAAGCATTCTGGCAGTTCTTCCGGGCTCCGCGCGCGGGGGAGGTGTATAATATCGGCGGCAGCCGTCACAGTCACGGTTCCATGCTGGAGTCGATTGCGCTGTGCGAAGAGATTTCCGGCAAGAAGCTCGACTATGCGTATGTGGAGGACAACCGCATTGGCGATCACATCTGGTATGTCAGTGATGTACGCAAATTCCAGGCGCATTACCCGGGATGGAGATATCGCTATAACATGCGCGATATCCTCGAGCAGATTGCGAAGGCAATCCAGGGCTAAAGGCTTTATCAGGAGCTCCTGAGCCATCCCATTCTGGCTTTCCGCTTGAGCCCATCGCGCTCTCGCGCTACAACCTACCCCGCATGACCCTCTCCAAATGGTTTGTCCGCGGGGATCTGGACGGATTCTTCGCCCTTTTCATCGACAATTTGTTGCAGTTGATGCTGATCGCCTTGTTGTGTCCGGCGGTATGTGGTTTGCCGGAGAAGTTGGTCACCGGAACGATCCTGCCCGGAGCGGCGCTCTCCATTCTCTTCGGGAATCTCTTCTACGCCTGGCAGGCACGGCGCCTCGCCCGGAGCACGGGCCGTGATGACGTGACCGCCTTGCCGTACGGCATTAATACGGTCAGTCTCTTTGCTTTCGTTTTTCTCATCATGGCCCCGGTCTATGCCGAGACTAAAAGCGCCGTCTTCGCCTGGCAGGTGGGCCTCGTGGCCTGTTTCGCCAGCGGCATCATGGAAATCGTCGGAGCTTTCATTGGCGACTGGCTGCGGGCCCATACACCGCGCGCTGCGCTGCTCTCCGCGCTGGCGGGAATCGCGATCACCTTCATCGCGATGGGTTTCATCTTCCAGATTTTTGCTGCGCCAGCCATTGCCTTTATTCCGATGTCCATCATCCTCGTCGGTTATGCGGCCCGCATCAAATGGCCCTACCGGTTGCCGGCGGGATTCATCGCCGTGCTCATCGGCATCGCCCTTGCATGGGGTTTCAAACTGGCTGGGTTTGATTACTGGCATCCGCCGAAACTGAACTCCGAGTTTGGATTCTATCCGCCCCGACCGGTGCCGGGCGATTTATGGGAGTTGCTGTTTGACCCGCTCTCGTGGCGTTATCTCGCCGTGATCATTCCGATGGGATTGTTCAATGTGATCGGTTCGCTGCAAAATCTGGAAAGCGCCGAGGCCGCGGGTGACGTCTACAGCACCAAGTCCTCGCTGCTTGTGAACGGCTTCGGCAGTGTCATTGCGGCATTCTTTGGCAGTGCGTTTGCCACGACGATTTACATCGGTCATCCCGGTTGGAAGGTGATGGGAGCGCGGGCCGGTTATTCCATCCTCAACGGCGTGGTGATCACGCTGCTCTGCCTTTGCGGCGGCATCACGGTTGTCATGCAGGTTCTGCCGATCGAGGCGACACTCGGCATCCTGCTTTGGATCGGGGTCATCATTATGGCGCAAGCGTTCCAGGAAGTGCCAAAGGAGCATGCGGCGGGCGTCGCGCTCGGTCTGGTACCGCCGCTGGCGGGTTGGGCTTTGCTACTCGTGGAAACCACCTTGCGCGCGGCCGGAACATCGCTTTATGCGGTGGCTCCCAAGTTCGGTGATAATCTGTATATCTACGGCATCATCGCGCTCAATCAGGGCTTCCTGCTCACCTCGATGATCCTCTCTGCCACGCTGGTATTTCTCATCGAAAAGAAATTCAAACTTGCCGCGGGGTGGATGATGGTTGGCTCGGTGCTCTCCGCCACGGGTTTCATCCACGCCTACAACCTCACACCCCTCGGCGTGCAGAATGTGATCGGCCTGCGTCATGATGGCGGCGCGCTGGGCGGCTATTCCCTCGCGGCGACGGACTTCACGATTGTCTACGCCGTCGTGGCGGCCTTGCTCTACTGGCTGCACTTCTACACCCGGAAGCAAGCGGTCAAACCAGCGGTGTGAAAAAGTTCATCGTGTGACGCGGGTGCAGAATCTCGTTCCCATGTGAACCTGATTCCGCTAAAAAGGTGGACTATGGCCGGAACTGACTTTTCCAAACTTCCCCTGAAGAAACTTCGCAGCGGCAAGGTCCGCGATCTGTACGAGTACCACGATGAAATGTGGCTCGTGGCTTCCGACCGCATCTCGGCTTTTGACGTCATTTTGCCCACGCCGATTCCGGATAAGGGCGTGATCCTCACCCAGCTTTCGCGTCACTGGTTTGAACTGACCAAGAGCATTTGTCCGAACCACATCATCAGCTACGACGTGCCTGCCGAGCTGACCATCCCCGAGTGGAAAGGTCGCCTCATGCGCGCGCGCAAGCTCGAGATCATCCCCTTTGAATGCGTTGCCCGCGGTTACCTCGCTGGATCGGGGCTTAAGGAATACAAGGAAAAGGGCACGGTGTGCGGGCATGTGGTTCCCGAAGGCTTGCAGGAATCGAGTCAATTGCCGCAGCCGATCTTCACGCCCGCCACCAAGGCGGAAGCCGGTCACGATATGAACCTCACGCCTGCCGAAGCGCGCGAGCAGATGGGCGAGGATCTGTACAAGCGGCTAGAGAAACTTACACTCGATCTCTACACCTTTGCGGCCCAGTACGCTCGTGAGCGTGGCATCATCATTGCCGATACCAAGTTCGAATTCGGCTGGTTCGATGGCCAGATTGTTCTCGCCGACGAAGCGCTCACACCCGACAGCTCCCGCTTCTGGCCCGCCGCCCGCTGGCAACCGGGGAAGAGCCAACCGAGCTTTGACAAACAATTTGTCCGCGATTACCTCGAAGGACTCGACTGGAACAAACAGGCGCCCGGCCCGGAACTGCCCCCGCAGATTGTGGAGCGCACCCGTGCCAAGTACGAAGAAGCGCTCAAGCGTTTGAGCGTCTAGCCGCTTGCTGAAAAAATCGCTCGTCGGATTCTGCGTCGGCCGGAAGTGAAAACGAGAAAGAGAATCGTTTTTTCAGACCTGCACAAAGAACCGGGCTCCGGTTGGTGTGGGAACGGAAACGTTGCCCTTGTTCGCGGAGTAAATGACTTGTGATGGGGTTTCTTCTCCCCCTTCGTTTGGAAGATGATGTGGAACGGACTCGCTTTCGTCCTCCTTCTTTTCTTCTTCCAGCTTTTGCGCAGCGATGACATCGCCCGAAGCCATGGCACCCGCGAGCGCTTCGACGTGGCGGGTCGAAAGGTTGGACGTATCCACCAGCGAGGGGTTCATGTTGCTCAAAGCCCCCGCCATGTTTTGCTGCTGCGAGGCGAGCGAAGTCTTGGCGGAATCCAAATCGCCTGACTTCAGATCTTTCTCAAAGGCGTCTGGACCTTTGACGGGACTCGTGAAGTAGTAATTCACGACCGCGCCCTGTGTGTTGACATTCATGTCACTCATAATGATACCCCTTTCCCTAGTGGTATACCCTCTCTTCCCAGGGGCGCGTTCCCAAGAAGAGTTTGCTAAGTGTGTCGGTACGAGAGGCGGGAACTTTAGAATTATTTTGGAGAAAATAGAATGGCCCGGTGGGCAGATTGTGCCTAGGCATTTTCAAGAACCGCGTACAGAGGCGTGTCTGCTTTGTAGGGGCGCAATTGTATCGCGCCCTACAGAAAATCGATACTATCGACACAGTACGAACGGAGATTCAGCTTCGGCGATAGCCTACCTAGAACTGAATGCTTAGAACACATCACGGCTTGAGCCGTGATGAGGATCAAGCTGCCTGCTCGCCGCGGGTGGCGTCGAGGAAGCCGTGGAGGTGGCGGATACGCGTCGGGTGACGCATCTTGCGCAGGGCTTTGGCTTCGATCTGACGGATACGTTCGCGGGTGACGCGGAATTGGCGGCCCACTTCCTCGAGGGTGCGGGAGTAGCCATCGACGAGTCCGAAGCGTTGTTCGAGCACGGCGCGTTCGCGGTCGGTGAGGGTGTCGAGCACGTCGCGGATCTTTTCCTTGAGGAGCGCGTAGGCGGTCATCTCGGAGGGATTCTCGGCGCTCTTGTCCTCGATGAAATCACCGAAGGTGGTGTCGTCGCTGTCGCCGACCTGCGCTTGGAGCGAGATCGGTTGCTGGGCCATCTTGAGGACGGCGCGGACGCGTTCGACGGGGAGCTGGATTTCTTCCGCGACTTCCTCGGGGGTGGCTTCGCGGCCGAGTTCCTGCACGAGCTGCTTCTGCACGCGCATGAGCTTGTTGATCGTCTCGATCATGTGCACCGGGATACGAATGGTGCGGGCCTGATCGGCGATGGAGCGGGTGATGGCCTGGCGAATCCACCACGTGGCGTACGTGGAAAACTTGTAACCGCGGCGGTATTCGAACTTTTCGACCGCCTTCATGAGGCCCATGTTGCCTTCCTGAATGAGATCGAGGAAGGAGAGGCCGCGGTTGGTGTACTTCTTCGCGATGGAGATCACGAGGCGCAGATTGGCTTCGACCATTTCGGTCTTGGCCTTGAGCGCCTTGCGCAGCCACTCGGTCAGCTTCTGCTGGTCGTGTTTGAAATCGGCCAGCGGCATGCGGACGAGGGCTTCGGTCTCCTGCAATTTCTGTTCGAGGTCGGCGATGACGGTGAGGGTTTCCTTTTTACGGGACTTGCTCTTCACGTGCTTTTCAATCTCGCGCTCGGTTTCGGTAATGAGGACGTAGTGTTGGTCGCAGACGGCAACGAATTCCTCGGTGACCTTTTGCTTGTAGAAGAAGCGGGGGAAGAGTTTCTGGAGGGCGGCATCCTGCTTGAGGAAGTCCTTCATCGCCTTCTCGCGGGCGGCGCCGGAAGCGGATTTCATGACCTTGATATAGGCCTGGTCGGTCTTTGTGTTGGCGCCTTCCACGCTGCGCACGAGCGAGCGGAGGGAGTTCATGTACTTGTCGCGCGTCTCGATCTTCTTGTCCTGGATGACGCGGTCGAAGCGTTCGCGGCCCTGTTCGAGCTTGCGGGCGAGGTTGAGATATTCGCGGGCGATGAAACCAAAGCGGTTGAGGTACTTTTGCACCATCATCTCGGCGTCTTCGATGCGCTTGGAGATTTCCACTTCCTGTTCGCGGGTGAGCAGCGGGACCTGGCCCATCTGCTTGAGGTACATGCGGACGGGGTCATCGAGGATATCGAGCTTGGCGTCGCTTTTTTCTTCGTCGCTGATTTCGTCTTCCTGGGCGATTTGCTTGTAGCGATCGACCTCGGAGGCATCGATGACGGAGATTTCGAGATTGCGGAGGAAGGCGATGATCGCCTCGATCTCGTCCGGATTGTTGACGCTCTCGGGGAGCGCTTCGTTCAAGTCGTCATAGGTGACGTAGCCTTGTTCCTTGGCGAGCTTGACGAGTTCGCGCAGGCGTTCCTGACGTTCGGGGTTGCCGGTCCACACGGCCGCAATCTTGCCTTCCGGCGAATTGGCCTTGTCGGTGGAGTTGACGCTCGATTGGGAGGGGGCGGCGACGGGCGCGTGGGTGGCGCCATTGGTGGCAGGCTTCACCGGTTTGGCGGAAGGGGTCGCGGGCGCCTTTTCCTTCGGTTTTTCCGTTACTTTGGCCGCTGGCTTCTTGGCTGCACGGTTGGGGGTGGCGGCGGTTTTGACGGATTTCGCTTTAACAGCGCGTTTGGAATTGGGCATAACTCGTTTGAACGCAAATTCTTCTTTAAAAAAACGGACCTGAGGATGGAATCGAATAACCTAGGCGCTGGAACGTTTGATGTCAAGTAGCTCCTTGGACTTCCTTAACAATTCATCGGGGCTCAAAAGTCCGGATTTGATTTCCTGCTCGAGCACGGCCATGCGATTGAGTTTCCAGAGATGTTGAATGCGTAAAACCTGTTCCAGCGCAAAATCTTCCGGGGCGGCCTTGGCGGAGAGTGGAACGGGGTTGATCAGTAGGCCCGCGAGGTAATCGCGTTCATTGGCGGGCCGTTCGTTGGCAAAGTGACTGGCATCTTCCCACGCGTCATGGGCGTGGGCGTCGAGGAGTGCCTGTAGGATTTCGCTGCCGCCGAGACCCGCGAGCCACGTGGTGTCGAGGTGCCGTTGCACGATTGGCACGACTTGCGGATGGAGCAGCAGCAGCGTGAGCATCACTTCGATCACGTCGGCAACGGGGCCGAGTGGGCGCGCGGGTGCTTCCACGGGAGCCGCCGCGTTCGGACCGGTGAGGTCGACCGCGCCGCGCAGCTCGCTGGTGCGGGGCGTCACCTCGCGCACCTTGCCCATTTCCTCCTGAAAGACGGAGAGCGGAATTTGCAGGCGGGTGGCGATTTCCATCGAGACGGTGTGGCGTTGCGTGGGGTCGGGAATTTTTTTGACGACGGCGGCCATCTTTTCCGATACCAGACTGCGACCGCGCGGACTGGTGATGTCGTTTTCGCGGCAGGCCTTGTCGAAGAGATAGCGGGTGAAGGCGGGAGCGGTGGTGAGGATCTCGCGGAACTGCTCGTCGCGGCCACTGAGCAGGAGCGTGTCGGGATCTTCGCCTTCGGGGATCGCGGCGATGCGGACGTGGAGATCGCACTGCAATAGAATATCCACGCTGCGGTCGGCGGCGTTTTGACCGGCTTTGTCGGCGTCGAAGCAGAGGATGACCTCGTCGCAGTAACGTTTCAGGAGCCGCCCCTGATGTTCGGTGAAGGCGGTGCCTTGCGGTGCGACGATGTTCTTGAAGCCATGCTCGTAGCAGCGGATCAGATCGATCTGGCCTTCGCACACGATGGCGGTGCGGGCGTCGAGAATCGCGCGCTTGGTTTTTTCCAGCCCGAAGAGAATGCGGCTTTTCGAGAAGAGCGGCGTCTCGGGGGAGTTCACGTACTTCGCGGCCTTCGCATTCGCATCGAGGAGGCGGCCGCTGAAGGCGACGACCTGCCCGGATTCGTTGCTGATGGGAAACATGAGTCGTCCGCGCCAGCGATCGTAGCGGCGACCGGTTTCATTCACGGTGACGAGTCCGGCCAGTTCGAGCGTGGCGTTGTCGTAGCCCTGCGACTTCGCCCAGTTCATCGTGGCGTCCCACGAATCAGGCGCGTAGCCGAGGTTGAATTCCCCGGCGAGGTCGGAGTTGATCTTGCGGCTCTTCAGGTACTCCCGGGCCGGTTCCCCGGCGGGGTCGCGGCGCAGGATCGATTTCCACCACGTGGTGACGGCGGCATGGAGGTTGAGCAATCGCTCGCGTTGATTTTGCTCGGCGGTGTTCTCGGCGGAGTAGGCCTCGGGAATCGGCACGTGCGCGCGATTCGCCAGGGTGCGCACGGCGGCGGGGAAATCGAGGTTCTCGTAGAGCATGACGAAGTCGATCACGCTGCCGCCCTTGCCGCAGCCGAAGCACTTGAAGTACTGGCGGGCGGGATCGACGTTGAACGAGGGAGTCTTTTCCTTGTGGAAGGGGCAGCACGCCTTGTAGCGCGAGCCGGCTTTCTTGAGTGGGACGTAGCCGTCGATGATCTCCACGATGTCACTGGCCTGGCGGACCTGCTCGATGACTTCCTTGGGGATCATGCCGGACATACGTGGTGAGGGGTTATTGTGATCAAGTTGCCACGAAGGTCAATCGCGGCGTGACGCGGAGCAGTCCGAAAAAAACGCGTCGACGATCCGCTACAAGCGGCTTTTTCTCTGTAGGTGTCGATGGCCTGTTGCGTTTGCGGCGATTCATGGAACCGCCCTGTAGCGCGGGGGGCTCAATCAGGGTTGAAGGCGTCAGGAGCGATAGGCCGGGCATGGAGCCATTGAAGCAGAAAAGCGGCGGGAGCGTTTGCGTTAGGTTTGCTGCGTGAGCTGCGTGTGCGATATTTTTGAGGGTTGGGGCGGGAGCGGCGGTAAAAGTTCTGCTTGGAGTTTCGCCGCTTTTCTCGTTAAGGTTCGACGGTTTTCCAATGAATCGGCGGTCTCTAGCGGTGCTTTGTTTCCTCGTGGCGTGGTGTCACGGGTTGGACTGCTTTGTGGCGAAGGGCCAGGAGGGGGGCTCGACGCCCGCGGCAACGGCTCCCGTCCCTGCCGCAGCCCCGGCAACGGCAACAAAAGTCGGTGTGGTGGTGCAGGTGGAGCGACCATCGTGCGTGATGAATTTTGCCCCCAATCCGGCGGATGTGACGGATATGTTCAATGACGGGCTCCGGGCCTTGACCGGGCAGCCGGATAGTGCGTCGGCGTGGAAAAGCCTCGGTATCGTCCCCACAGACATTGTCGGTATCAAGATTGATACGGCGGGCGGGGTGGGGTTCAGCACTCATCGCGAACTCGTGGCCGCCATCGTGGAGGGATTGGTGTCGGCGGGGGTGCCGGGCAACAAAATCATCATCTGGGATAAATTCAGTGACCACATGCGGCTGGCGGGGTGGACTCCGATCGGACCGGGCGCACGAACGCCCGCGATTGTCTCGGTTGTACCGGGGGCGGGATTTGATCCGAAGGTTTTCTATGTGAATGAAATCTTGGGGCGCCTGATTTGGGGCGACTTGCAATTTCGTGGCACGCGTCCGACAGCGGCCGATTTGATGAATGCCACGCGCCGCGCCGTGCAGGCGGCGAATCCGGGGGTGGGGGATGACGAGGGCTCACCGGTGGCGCCACCGAGCCCGGACCAGACGAGCAATAAATCGTTTTACACAACGTTGCTGACGCAGACCTGCACGAAGATTATCAATGTGCCGGTGCTGTCGGACAGTCCTGCCACCGGGCTCTCCGGTTGCCTGAGCACGCTGGCGATGGGGGCGGTGGACAACACACGGCGCTTCAGTGCGGATCCGTCGTGGGGAGACCCCGCGGTGCCGGAAATTCTGGACAAGGATTTCATGCGGCAAAAGGTGGTGCTGCACGTGCTCGATGCTTTTGTCGCGCAGTACGCGGGCGGACCGCGGTTCAATCCGATGTTTACGACCAGTATTGGCGCGCTGTATGTCAGCCAGGATCCGGTCGCGGTGGATACGCTGGTGCTGAAGCGCATGGAGCGGTGGCGCCAGGAGAATCAGATCGATGCGCTCGGCAAGCAGGCGTCGCACGTGGCGACGGCGGCGGCCTATGGTCTCGGCGAGGGCGATGTGAAGAAGATCAAGCTCATCAAGCTGCCGTAGGGGAAGCCAACTCGCAAAACGACGGATTGGAGCGGCCTCCTGTCTCAATCGAATCTGCTATTGTGCCCAAAAAGAAAACCGGGAGGCCTCTTGCGAGGCAACCCGGTTTGTCTGGAAAACAGAATGCGATCAGGCGGCGGCGGAAACGTGCACGCGGCGGTTGGCTTTGTCGAACTTCACGATGCCGTCGATGAGGGCGAACAGGGTGTGGTCGCGGCCCATGCCGACGTTGAGTCCGGCGCGATAGCGGGTGCCACGCTGGCGAACAATGATGTTGCCGGCGACAACGGATTCGCTGCCGAATTTTTTGACGCCGAGGCGCTTGCTGACGCTGTCGCGGCCGTTACGTACGCTTCCTTGACCTTTTTTATGTGCCATGGTGTATCTCTTTCGTTATCGAAAATAGGGGTTGGGGATGAAGGGGATTAGGCCTTGATCTTGGTCACTTTGACCTTTTGCAGCTTCTGGCGATGACCCACCGTGCGGTGGTAACCTTCGCGGCGTTGGAACTTGTAGGCAATGACCTTCGGGGCCTTGATTTGCTCCAGCAATTCGAGCGTGACGGTCGCGCCAGCCACAACGGGCTTGCCCACGGTCACCTTTTCGCCATCAGCCACGAGGAGCACGTCGGAGACGGTCGCGGTCTTGGCATTCTCTTCGGTTGTGAGAAGCTCGACTTCCAGCGTTTCGCCTTCGCTCACCTTGTACTGTTTTCCACCGGTTCTGATCACTGCAAACATAATAAATTAACTCCTTAAAGTAGAGCGGGCTAGCATGCCATGGTCGGCAAGGGATGCAAGCGGAAATTAAAGATTTTCAACAAAAACGACAAAAAAGGGATTCTGAGAGCCCCCGTCCCATTATCGAGACGGAGCGTTACCGACAACCTATTGGGTCCAGCGTCACGCTGGCTACCAGGACCAACCGATCAGATTGATACCGTCCACAATGCGGTCATTGTGGTTAACCTGGGCGCTTGCCACCGAGGTGGGTGTGCCGGGCGGGATGATGGCTTTGGTGCCGTAACCCATGCTGGCGGGAGCGGTCGGAGAAATCACAACCAGACCTTTTTCCGACATCTCATAGATCAGACCCGTGGTTTGCCAACCCTTGGTATTTACGGTCGGGGTGGAGCTCTTCTGCGGTTGCGTCCGCACGGGTGCGGAGGGCTTTTCGGTGCTGATCGTCGAGTTTTGCGAGGCGCTGATCGTCGGTTTGTCCTGCGCCTGCAGACAGGGCAGGAAGGCCAAGGCTGTCACAATCAGGCATAATTTCTTCATAATGATTTAATATATCGGCAATTTTGTCCCTGAGTCAAGTAGCCGTACACACGATACAAGCTGCGCTTATGGAATACTATAGAACAGCCAACCCTTCGACAAAGCCGTACACTCGCTCTTCGCCGGGCCGGGGACGGGTGAAGAAGGTCTTTTCCAAGAGCTGACACGCTTGGGCGGGGCCATTTTCCGTGCGCACTTTCTCGCCAATCTCGCGGGCGCGCTGGGCGATTTTGCCTTCGCTGACCTGACGCAGCGCTTTCAGCAGGCCGCTTGCATTCCGTTTGCGGGGAGGGAGATAGACCGCGACGCCCATGGCCTCGAGACACATCGCGTTGTGCGGTTGCTCGAATGCGTAGGGACAGGCGACGATGGGAATGCCGGCGCGGAGGGATTGCGCGGTGGTGCCCATGCCGCATTGATGCGCCACCGCGCGGCACCGGGGCATGATCCAATGGTAGGGAGCGTAATCGAGCGCCAGCACGTTGGGCGGGAGGTTGGCCGGAATGTTCCGTTTGTCGCCGACGAGCAGGATGGCGCGTTCCTTTTGACCACGCAGACCTTCCACAGCCGCGTTGTAGAATTCGCCGGGATTGGCAATAGCGGAGGAGCCGAGCGTGAAGAGCCACGGTTTTTCGCCCGCCTCAAGAAAGGAGGTCAATTCGGGCGACGGCGTATAGGCCGGGTCCCACGGGCAAAATCCGGCGAGGTGGATGTGCTCGGCGTAATCGGGTTGGCGCGGCGAGAAGTGTTCGCTGAAGAGGGCGAGATTGAGCGTGGGCGAGACCGCCTCAAAGATCGCATCGGTGATGGGCTCCAGGCCCTCGCGTTGCCGTTGACCGTTCACGACAGGGTCAATATGCGGGCGCACCATCATGCGCGCCAGCTTCCACGCGCCGTGATTGGCCAATCGTCCGATCGGTCCGGTGAAGGGCTGCATCGGCTGACCGGCGGGCAGGGTGTAACGCGACGGCAGGATGCTCGGGGCGAGGGAAATGGTGGCCCACGGGATCTTCGCTTTTTCCGCGGCGGCGCTGGCGGGGAGGAAAAAATGATGCGCCACGAGGGCGTCATGCTCGGGAGCGAGTTCGCACAGCGTGCGCAGGCCGTCGTCCATCATCGGCACAATGGCGAGCTCCATCAGTGCCTTCAGCGACACGAGGCCGAAGTTTTTCGTGGAGATGATTTCCGGATGTTCGAAGAGTTCCTTCGGCGAAAGTTCCGGTCCCACCGACACGAAGTCCACGCCGATGCCGAGGAATTCCGGCTTCCAGTGGCTCATGCCCACCATGGTCACCTCGTGACCGCGCTGGCGCATTTCGCGGGCGAGGGTCAGGAAGGGGTGCAGGTCGCCGCTTGACCCCCAGGAGGCGAGAAGAAATTTCATTCGTGTCAGCTGTTGACTCCATCAGTTATCAGCTTTCCGCCAAAACACAATTCGTTTGCGCGGAGGGCTGGTGCGTGTGGAGGTCTCCCATTCGACTTCAAGCTACCAATCACTTCGCGGGTGGCACGCTTTGCCCCTTCAGCAGGGCTTGTTTCCATGCTTCCAGGCGCGGGCCATAGGCGGCGAACGTGTTGTTCTTCCCGTGATGATCGGCCAGCGGCATGATGACGACTTCCTTGGGGCCCTTGAGTTGATTTGCTGCCGCGAGAATTCCCTCGGGGCGCGCGGTGGTATCGATCATGCCCACGCTGATCAGCGCGGGACATTTCGCGCGGGCGGCGAAGTTGACCGCGTCATAGTAGCGCGATGTTTCGAGCACCTTCTTCGGGTCTTTGTCTTTGACATTGAACACCCAGTTGGGCCAGCCGGGAGTGCGGCCAACGAGTTGTCCCGTGTTGTCGCAACCGGCCGGCACGCAGGTCATCAATGCGGTGACTTTCGGATGCAATCCTGCCGTCACGAACGATTGCAAGCCGCCCTGACTGTTGCCGGTGACGACGAACACCTGGCCATTCCAGTCCGGGCGTTGCGTCAGGTATTCCGCCGCGCGGAAACACGAAAGGTACATGCGCAGGAAATAACTCGTCTCGCGGTCGTCATTGCCGATCGCGGTGTATCCCTTCAGCTCGCCTTCCTTGAGTTTGTCGTAAAATTCCTTCGGCTCGTCGATGGGGAGATCGTGAGCGATGATGTTCAGCACGAGCCAGCCTTGCGCAGCGGGACCGGCCACCCAGTTGCGTTCCAGCGGATAGACGCCTGCCCATTGGACGATCAGCATGGCGGGGAATTTCTCGCCCTGCGCGGGCCGGGCCAGTTGACCCCGGATATGCGAGCCGCGGATGTTATCCATCGTGATCTTCCAGTAGTCGACGCCGGGCTTGTTGATGTCGACTTTTTCGAGTACGGGATTCGCGGGCACGGCGGCGAGCTCATCGAGTTTCGCTTTCCAGAACGCATCGAAGTCGTCCGGCGCGGGCGCGGAAACTCCGATCTTGTCCGGATCAACCGCCGCACCGCCGTAAGCGGGCACCGGCTTTTCATTGTTAACGGGGGTGGGGGTCACCTGCACCAGCAGCGTGCCGGGGGTGTCGAGCGCGGACTCAATCGTAGCCACGCCATTGCTAAAAGTGAGAGTGCCTTTGCTCAGGGCCGTGGCGCCGCCTTTCAGGACGGAATAGGTGGCGGTTGTCACCGTTGCCTTGGCCTCCTCGGAGAGTTTCACATCCCACACGATCTTCTCGTTCACCGCGTAGACGCCGCTCGATTTTTGCGGGGCGACCGTGATCAGCGGGGCGGAGTTGGTCGCAGCCGGTTGCGCGGTGACAACGGCCGGAGCCGCCGGGGCGGCGGTGGCCACGTGCCAAACGGCGAGACTCAGGGTGAGAATGAGGGAAAGGAGGAGGTGTTGGGGTTTGAGACGGTAACGATTCATGGTGGTGGACGGTTGAAAAAATGACTCGTTTTCAGCGTGGCATCGCTCCCATCGCCCGGCAAGCCTAATGAGGCGAGGGCTCACTCTCCCAGTTTATCTCCGTAAGACTGGATCGGCACGCTCGCGCGAAGCGTCATTGGGTGCAGGGCTCAGCCCTGCGATCACGCGGGCTGCTGCTGCGTTACGCAATGGAACGACCCGAGACCCCAGATCAGATCCGTCGCATCGATCGGCAAAACGCGCCGCATCGGGAACAACTTCTGCAGGATCGCGCGAGCCTTCTCGTCATTGACCGGATGCCGGTACACCGGCAGTAGCACGACTTCGTTGCCGATGTAAAAATTCGCATAGCTCGCGGGGAGCCGTTGTCCTTCGCTCTCGATACGGCCGGGCATGGGCAGATCGATAATCGTGAGCGGCTCGCCCTTTGCCGTGGTCATCTTTTCCAGACGGCGACGATTCTCGCGCAGCAGCGCATAGTTCTCATCGGCGGGATCGTCCTCGATGATCGTCACAACGGTGCTCGGTCCGACGAAGCGAGTGAGGTCATCCACATGACCGTCCGTGTCGTCGCCCACAATGCCGTCGCCAAGCCAGAGCACTTTTTCGATGCCAAGATAGTCGCACAGATGCTGCTCGATCTGTTCCTTCGTCAGTGTCGGATTGCGGTTCGGATTCAACAGGCACGCCTCTGTGGTCAGCAAGGTGCCTTCGCCATTCACGTCAATCGAGCCGCCCTCCATCACGATGCCGGGCTGAAACAGGGGAAGATTGAGGAACTTCGCGGCATGTTGCGGCACTGCGTCATCCAGATCGCACGGCGGATATTTTCCACCCCACGCATTGTAGCCCCAATCGATAATGGCCTGCTCGCCGTTCGGCTTGTTGATGAAGATCGGCCCGTGATCCCGGCACCACGGTTCGTATGAGGGGAACCGGTGCAGGAAAACATTCTTGCCGAGGGCGGTGTGCACTTCGGCCAACGCGGCGCGCGCTTCGGCATCGACCGCATCATCAAAGATATTGATGTGCACCTTTTCCCCGTTGCAAAGCAGTCGCGCCATGTCGGCCCAGATGCCGGGAATCGCCTCGTAAGCGCCGGGGAAGCTGATCCCATCCTTGCGCGGCCAAGTCAACCACGTGGCGGCGTGCGGTGCCCATTCGGCGGGCATACGGTAACCTTGCGCGGCGGGGGAATTCGGAGTGGGAGTCAGGAGGGAAGGCATGGGAATAAAAGTCAAAGGTCAAAACGAAAAAGTCAAAAGTTCACGAAGGAAGGTTTCATCGGCCAAGTTTTTACTTTTCAGTTATAGCTTTGACTTTTGACCTTTGAGTTTTGACTTTTCGCAGAATTAATCAATCAGTCTCTTCGTCAGATCCCCATACGCATCGATCCGGCGATCGCGCAGGAACGGCCAATGCGTGCGTGTCGTGTCGACCGTTTCCAGATCCACTTCCGCGACGAGGATTTCCTCCTTGTCCACGCTGCCCTTGGCCAGGATCTGGCCCGACGTCCCCGCGATGAAGCTCTGCCCCCAGAACTCGATGCCGTCGCCGCCGATGGGTTGCTCGAGACCGATGCGATTTGCCACCGCGACGTAGCAGCCGTTGGCCACCGCATGCGAACGCTGGATCGTCTCCCACGCGAGGTGCTGGTTCGTGCCGTACTGCGCTTTTTCGGACGGATGCCAGCCGATGGCGGTCGGATAAAAAAGAATCTGCGCGCCGCTCATCGCGGTCAGTCGCGCCGCCTCGGGATACCATTGATCCCAGCAAATGAGCACGCCGATGCGGCCGAACTTGGTATTCCACGTGCGGAAACCGAGATCGCCCGGAGTGAAATAAAACTTCTCGTAGAAGAGGGGATCGTCGGGAATGTGCATCTTGCGGTACATGCCGAGATAGCTGCCGTCCGCATCGATGATCGACGCCGTGTTGTGGTAAAGCCCCGCCGTGCGTTTTTCGAACAGCGACGCCACGATCACCACGCCGAGTTTCTTCGCCGACGCTTGCAAGGCGACGGTGCTCGGGCCGTTCGGAATTTCCTCCGCGAGCTTGAAGTAGTCGTGATTCTCGCTCTGGCAAAAGTACTGCGAGCGGAACAGCTCCTGCGTGCAGATGATGTTCGCGCCGGCGGCAGCGGCCTTCTCCACGAGGGCGAGTTGACGCGACAGATTCTCCGCCGGATCAGCGGTGGCGTGAGTCTGGATGAGGCCGATTTTCACCTTGGAAGAACGGGGCGTCGTCATAGTCGGGCAATGTAAAGTCAAAGGTCAAAAGTCGAAAGGCAAAACTGTGGAATTCGATATAAAAGTTACCGCGTTGTGACAATGCTTGTGTGAGCAGGAGAGCCGACTCAAACTAGCATTACTTATAGAATGGAGTAATGAGGCCGTTACTTTCGGCGTATTGACATAACTTATCCGAAAGCTTGTCAGGATTTTTGTAGTAGTCGCTATCGAGCTTATCTAGTACGTGGTAATTTGGATCGTCATCAGAATAATGACGCATTGCCTCATACCGTGCCCGACGCTCTTTGGGTGGGACTGCATTCCCAAAATAGAGAGTTTTGGCTCTTTGCAGCAGCTCAAGGCTTTGGGTGGCCTTGAGTATGTATAATCCTTCTACAGCTTCTTGATACAAAGAACCCGAACTATTGGTGAAAAATTGACTGAATCCACCATTATATACCTCGCCTTCGAGAACGCCTACTACATAATAAACCCTCTCGGAGGGAGTTAAGCCATTCATCCCTTGCTCAGTTTTGTAAACTTTATTTACCAAGTCCGCCCATAGAGCTTTCCATGGAGAGTACTCACGGGCTTTTTGGGAGTTCAGTTTAGACTGTTCAATGCTTTTGCGAATGCCCTGTCGGCAGGCCATGCAAACACCACCGGTCGCTTCAGCGGTTGTTGGCAGTATTTCGGCGCCACACTCTTTGCAAGGAACCCGTAAAGTCACGGATCCATTATGAAATTTGAGTGGGAAGAGTCAAGTTGAAGCCGACCTTGGCACTAGGAACGAGAGATCAGCTTCCACAATCCCGGAAAGCGCTTCTCGATTTCCGCCTGCCGCAGTGAGGTCAGGCTTTTCGTGCCTTCCACCCGCGTCTGGATCAGGCCCGACGTGCGCAGCACATCGAAGTGATGCGAGCGGGTCGCCTTGGCGATTCGCAACGGAATCTCGTTGCAGGCAAAGGGCCGTTCCGGTTCGTTCAGGAGGTGGCGCACAATCTTGATCCGGCACGGGTCGGCCAGCGCCTGCATGACGTCGGCGAGGGTGACGTTCTTGATCTCCGGATGACGATACTTTTTCATGACAAGGTTACTCTACCGCATCTTTACTTGTTCGGCAATGATCGAACTAGTATTTGACAGGAAATAAAACAGTATTAAGTTCGATCAATAACGAACTAGTAACCCTGAACCAAGGAATCTTCCCCATGAGTACCCGGCTTTTTGACCCCATCCGCCTCGGTGATCTTGAACTTCCCAACCGCCTGATCATGGCACCGCTCACCCGCTGCCGCACGGGCGAGGATCGCGTGCCGACCGAATTGATGGCGCAGTACTACACCCAACGCGCCACGGCGGGGTTGATCCTGACGGAAGCGACCGCCGTGGTTCCCGGAGGCGTTGGCTACCCGAATACGCCCGGACTCTGGTCCGAGGAGCAGGTGCAAGGCTGGAAGCGCGTCACGGAATCCGTTCATGCGAAGGGCGGTCGCATCGTGGCACAGCTCTGGCACGTGGGTCGAATTTCGGACCCGGTGCATTTGAATGGGGAACTCCCGGTCGCCCCCAGCGCCATCGCGGCGACAGGCCATCCCAATCTGATTCGTCCCATCCGGCCGTTTGTCACGCCGCGCGCGTTGGAACTTTCCGAAATTCCCGCCCTCATCGAAGGCTATCGCAAGGGCGCTGAAAACGCCAAGCGCGCCGGGTTCGACGGGGTGGAAATTCATGGCGCGAACGGCTATCTGCCGGATCAATTTTTGCAGGACGGCACAAACCACCGCACGGACGAATACGGTGGACCGATTGAGAACCGTGCCCGTTTCCTGCTCGAAGCGACTGACGCGGCCATTACCGTCTGGGGTGCGAAGCGCGTGGGCGTGCACCTGGCTCCGGGCGGACATTCGTACGGCATCACCGATTCGAATCCGGTCGCGACGTTTGGATACGTCGCCCGCGAACTCGGCAAGCGCGGTATCGCGTTCCTCTTTGCCCGCGAAGGCCTCGCTCCGGAAGGGGGCCGTCTCGGCCCCGAACTGAAGAAAATCTTTCAGACGGCGGGCGGCGGCGGGTATATCGCCAATGATTCGCTCACCAAGGATACGGCCGCGCAATTACTGGCCAATGGTGAAGCCGATGCGGTGGCTTTTGGTGTGCTCTTTATCGCCAACCCGGACCTCGTGCAGCGCTTCAAGACGGATGCGCCGTTGAACGCGCCCCACAAGGAAACGTTCTACATCCCGGGCCCGAATCATCCCGAGGGGTATATCGATTATCCTGCACTCACCGCGTAAGCGGGGAAGGGGAGTTTTTTCTCGCAAAGCTCGCCAAGACGCGAAGGTTCCAATAAGAATCTTTGCGTCTTAGCGTCAGCTTTTGCTGGGTCCACCGTCACGCTGGGCTTCGAGCTGCTTGATGCGTTCGAGCAATTCGGGGAGGCGGGCGGTGAGGGCTTCGAGCTTGAGGCTTTCGCGCAGCGGACGGGCATGGTGACCGGCCACGACGGCTCCGGCAGGGACGTCCTTGTTCAGGCCCGCTTGGGCTGTCACGACGGCCTTGGTGCCGATATGGAGATGTCCGGCGAGACCGGCCTGTCCGGCGAGGGTAACGTAGTCGCCCAGCGTCGTGCTGCCGGAGATGCCGACTTGCGAAACGATGATGCAATGTTTTCCGACCACCACGTTGTGGGCGAGCATGACTAAATTATCGATCTTCGCGCCTTCCTGCACCCAGGTTTTGTCGAAGCGGCCGCGGTCGATCGTCGTGTTCGCGCCGATCTCCACATCGTCGTCGATCTGCACGTAGCCGATCTGCGGGATCTTCGTGTGGCGGCCGTTCTTCGTTGAGTAGCCGAAGCCGTCGGAGCCGAGCACGGCGCCGCTCTGGATGATCACGCGGTTGCCGATCTGCGTGCGTTCCCGGAGGGTGACGTTGGCGTAAAGGAGGCAGTCCGAACCGATGGTCGTCTCGTGACCGATGTAGGTGTTTGCCCCGATGACCGTGCGGTCGCCGATGGTGACGCCGGCCTCGATGACCACGCCCGGCTGGATCGACACTTCCTTGCCGAGGATGGCATCCGGCGAGATCACCGCGCTCGGGTGAATGCCGGGAGGGTAGACAATGGGGGCAGGGGCGAAGAGATCCACGATCTTCGTGAAGGCCACGGAGGGATCATCCACGCGGATCTGCGTGACGCTGAAATCGGAGGGACCTTTCCGGGCGACGAGGATGGCACCGGCCGCCGTTTGACGGGCCGCAGGTTCATACTTCGAGTTCGCGAGAAAGGAGAGGTGGTGAGGCTGCGCGGTTTTCAGATCCGCGACGCCGGTGATGGGTTTGGAGCCATCCCCCACCACCTCGCCGCCCACGAGGGCGGCGAGTGAGGAAGCCGTGTATTCGGCCACAGTTGGTTCTAACGTAAAGGGCTGAACGGTTATTTCTTCGGAGCCGCAGGTGCCGGGGCGGCGGGAGCGGGAGTTGAGGCAGCGCCACCCTTGGGGGCCGTCGCATTCATCGTCTTGATGATTTCGTCGGAGATATCGGTCACCCCTTCCACGTACAAGGCCGAGGGCGTGCCATTGAGGGACATGCCGGACTTGTCGAGAATGAGGTTGTACTTGTCGCGGGCACCGATGCTGTTGATGACCTTGGTGATTTCCTCTACGATGTTCTTGCGCATGCGGCCGCTCTGGTCGTCGAGCTGCTTGCGGCGGGTCACGTCGAATTCGCGGATCTTGCGTTCCGTGTTCTGGAGATCCTGCACCTTGGCCTGGAGGGCCTTGGTCTTTTCATCGCGCACCTTGGCGTCGAGGGTGGTGTTCTGCGTGTCGGCGCGCAGTTTCTGGGCTTCGTCGACCATCTTTTGATAGTCGGCCATCATATCCTGATATTCCTTCTGGTAGCTGGCGAGCACTTCCTTCAGGCGGGTGTCGGCTTCCTTGGTCTTGTAGTATTCCTTGAAGACCTGTTGCATGTCGACGACGGCCAGTTTGAGGTCGGCCGCCTTCGCCGGTGCGGCACAGAGGCAGAGGGTGAGCAACGTGGTTAACAGAGACAGCGATTTTTTCATAGGGTATGATTGGTCCTTGCGGAGAAGAATGGTGTTAGTTGAATTGATAGCCGACGTCAAAGGCAAATTTTCCGCCGCCTCCCGTCCACTTGTCGTGGATGAGGGGGACGCCGAAGTCGAGACGCAGGGGACCAATCGGAAGATTCAAGCGCAAGCCCACGCCCGCGCCGACGCTGAAGTTGGCGCTTTCCCAGTCGTAGGATTTCTGGCGCACAAAGCCGGTATCCACGAAGACCGCACCGCGGACGCGGTCAATGATCGGGTAGGTCAGCTCAAGATTGGCATAACCGAAGGTGTTACCACCGATCGGTTCGCCGTTTTCATCCTTGGGACCGACCTGGCGATTATCGAAACCGCGCACTGAACGGGAACCACCGACAAAGTAGCGGTCGAAGATCGGCACCCGGGTCGAATCATCATATTGGCTGGCCACGCCGGTGGCGCCGCCGACCATGATGATCATGTCGTAGGGAAGGGAAAAGTACTTCTGGCCTTCGATCTGGATCTTGTAGATGTCCGTCTGGCCGAGGAGCGGGCCGCCCGCCACTTCGGTGCTGAACTCAATGCGTTCACCGCGACGGGTCAGGAAGACGTTGTCGCGGGTATCATAGACCAAGCCCACCGTAATCGCGCTCTTCGAGCGGTTTCCGGCTTCCTGCTTGAGCGTATTCGAGGCGTCATCCGCGAAATCGTAGAGTTCGATCTGCTCGAGCTGATACTTGATCGAGGCGGTCCAGAACTGGCTCAACGCACGCGACATGCGAACCGCGCCACCGTAGTTGCGCTGATCGTACTCGCTGGAGAGGTACTGCGCTTCGCGGGCGAACAGGTCAAAGCCGAGCGACAGCCGCTGGTCGAGGAACCACGGTTCCGTGAACGACAGCGTAAAGTCGCGCCGTTGCAAACCGTACTGCACGCGCGTGCGGAACTTCTGGCCCGCACCGGTGAAGTAGGGGAAATTCTGGATGTCGAAGTTACCCTGCGACAACTCAACGAAACCGAGCACGCTGTCGACCGAGCTGAAGCCCACGCCGAAGGTGATCGATCCCGTGCGCTTTTCCTCCACCGACACCACCATGTTCTTGCGGTTCGGCACGCTCGTATCCTGAGGGCTCACATCGACCTTGCTGAAGTAACCGAGATTCTCAAGGCGCTGCTTGCTCGCGTCAGCCAGCGTCGTGTCATAGACTTCGCCCGGGGCGAGGGCCAATTCACGGCGAATGACCTTATCCTTGGTCTTGTTGTTGCCTTGGATGATGATCTTTTCCACGAACGACTGCGGGCCTTCCTGAATGGTGAAGAGCAGGTCCATCTTGCCGCTTTCCACGTTCGCCTGCCGTTCCGGATTGAACCGCGTATCGATGTAACCCTTCTGGCCGTAAAGATCCGTGCCGGCCTTCTTGTCCGCCTCGAGACCCTGCGGCGAGTAAACCGAACCGTCCTTCATCGTGAATCGCGAGTAAATCTGCTGCGTGGTGAAGATGGTGTTGCCTTCGAAAGAGATCTTGCCCACGTGATACTGGATGCCTTCGAACACCGTCAGGATCACCGTCATCTTGTCTTTCTCGGGATACTTGAACTGGATATCCTTGATCTCCATGTCGATGTAGCCCTTGCTCTGGTAATACTCGCGGACCTTCTTCAAGTCTTCCTTGAACTGGTCATCCTTGTAGAGACCCGACTTGTTGATCCACGAGAAGAAGTTCTTCTTGCGGGTCTTCATCTGCTTGCGCAGTTCCTTCGTCGTCAGTGCCTTGTTGCCGATGAAATCGACCTCCGTCACATACGCGCGAGAGCCTTCCTTGATGTTGAAGGTCACCACCGCGCGACCGAATTCCTCGTTCACGTCGATCTTGTAGCTGACCTGGACCCGGTCATATCCCTTGTTCTGGTAATACTCCTTGATCTTGTCCGCATCCGTCGCCACCTGCTGTTCGCTCAGGTAATCGCCGATCTTGGTCTTCGTTTCCTTGCGCACGCGCTTTTCCTTGATCTGCTGCGCGCCGTTCACCACGATTTCCTTCACCAACGCCTTTGGCACCACGATCACGATCACCTTCACGCCGTCGGCGAGAGGTTCATCCTGAATGCGCAGGTTGGTGAAAAATCCGGTCGCGTAGAGATTACGCACATCCTCTTCCACGCCTGCCGCGGAGTAGGGCTGACCCACCGTCGTACGCATGTTGGCGAGAATGACGGCCTTGCTGACAGACTTCGGGCCGCCATAAACGACTTCGATTTCCTTGACCACGGGGCCCTGCAATTGCGTGCTGGCAGCCGCAGGCGGAGCGATCAATTTCTTCTCGCGGGCCGGGGTCGCTTGCGCCGAGACCGTCTGCAGGTTTCCCCACATCAAAACGGGCACGCACAAAAGCAGTGTCAGTCTCCCCACAAAGCTTTGTCCAAGTTTTAATTTCAAAATTCGCCTTTCCTTCTGTCCTTGAGCGACTTAGTTGGTCCTGATTTTTGCCAATAATACGCCCTAATATAAAGCAGGCTGACTCTGTCCAAGACCCCGGTAAAGGTCAAGTATTTATTCCGACCCCAAAAACCGGGGCCATGGGAGAGGAAAAGGGGAGGGGAGAGTGGGACGATCCTGACAGGAACCAAGTCGTTATCGGAAACGGCATAAACCACCCCCTTGCCCGATCCCTCGGCTTCGCTCGGGATGACGGAGTTTAGATGCGAACGCCTTTGAAGCGATTTGCGGAGCAAATCAGCTATTGGGTCCAGCGTCACGCTGGTCATACCGAGCGAAGCCGAGGGATCGGGCAAGGGGGTGGTAATCTATGGTTTCGCGGAACCCTCCCCCCTTCCGTCCAAAAAAACAGGCCGCGTTGAGATCAACGCGGCCTGCTTCTTAAAAGAGCGCTGGCGAAAGACTTATTCGGCTTTCTCGGCCTTTTCCTTCTTGGCCTTGTAAGCGGACTTCTTGCCATGCTTCTTGTCGGCGCCTTCTTCAGCTTCTTCCGTCTTGGGCGTATTCACTTCCACCACGACATTGACCTTGGCGGTCACATTGTGGCCGAGGTCGATTTCGACTTCGTGATCGCCGCGATCCTTGATGGCTTTCGGCAGGTTGATCTTCTTCTTGTCGATCTCGAAACCGGCTTCCTTGAGCTTATCGGCGATATCCTGCGAGGTAACGGCACCGAACACCTTGGTCTGGCCTTCGCCAGCCGACAGGGTGAAGTTGAGCTTGGCCTTGCCGAGCTTGGTGGCAAATTCCTGCGCCTTGTTGAATTCCTCGGCCTCACGGGCGGCGCGCTTGCGCTTCAGGTCTTCGATCTGGCGCTTGGTGGCGCTGGTGGCGGGGGCCGCGAAGTTTTGGGGGATGAGATAGTTGCGGGCGTATCCGGGTTTCACGGACACGATATCGGCCTCGGCGCCAAGACCTTCGACTTTGGTTTTCAGAATGACTTCAACGGGCATAAATCAATATTAGTTACACCCAGCCGTCACCATGACAGTTGGGGAGCCGCAAACATTGGCAGACCCGCCCGAGAGTGTCAACCTGCTATTTTCAGAAAGAACGCGAGAGGGCTTGGGGAATGTCAATCTTCTCGGGGGTTCTCGTTATCGTGGACATCGCATTGTTTCTGATCAAATCGAAAAAGATCGAAGAAATTCCACTTTGGCCGCCTCCTGGGGCAAAAATATCGCACACGCAGCTCACGTAGCTCACCTAACGCAAACGTTCCCGCCCGATTTCTGTTAGAACAGGCTCTTAGCCAGTTCCAGTGTCCCATCTCGAATTCGCGTGGATTGGGGCGACATCACTCCGACGCCCAACAGAGGCGGTAGCGTCTTGTAGCGCGTTGTCGACGGCTTTTTTTTCGTGCGCCGGGGCGGCTCCAGTGACATGCTGACCCGGTTTTACCCGAAGAAGCGCCTATGAATCTCCCCTCGACCCTCACCGACCAGCTCAACCGGTTCTCCAAACCGACCCGGGAGCTCATGGTCACCGTGGCCATCGGCCTCGGGGGCGGTCTGGCCGCCGTGGCCTTCAACCGGAGCATCAACTTCATCTACGAAGCCATCTGGCCGCGACTCGCGGCGGGCGACCTGTGGGGCTTCCTCGGCTGGAGTTTGCTCGTGATGGTCGGCGTCGGCGCGATCTCCGGCTGGCTGCTCAGCGCCTTTTGCCCCGAAGCGGCGGGCAGCGGCATTCCGCAGGTCAAACTCGCCTTCTGGCGCGACTCCGGCTTCGTCTCGCTCCGGGCGGGCATCGTCAAGTTCGTCGCCGGGGCCGTTACCATCGGCGGCGGTGCCAGCCTCGGTCGCGAAGGGCCCAGCGTCCATCTCTCCGGCTCGCTCGCGTCCAATATCGCCGGGTGGCTCGGCGTGCCGAAGCACGGACGTCGTTCCGCTCTCGCGGCGGGTGCGGCGGCGGGACTCGCGGCGGCGTTCAATACGCCCATCTCGGCCATCACCTTTGTGCTCGAGGAAGTCATCGAGGACCTCAACAGCGCCCGCTACCTCGGCCACGCCTTGCTTGCGGCGGTGCTGGCCACGTTCGTCACGCATCTTTTTCTCGGCAGTCACCCGGCGTTTGTCATCCCGATCGTGCAAAGCATCAGTTGGAAACTCTACCTGCTTGCCCCCATCGTTGCGGCTCTTGCCGCCGTGATCGGCGCATGGTTCCAACTTTTCACCCTCGGCTGGCGCGAACGGATCAAGACCAGTCCCATCCCCACGTGGGCGCGGCCCATGGTGGGCATGTTAATCACCTGGGCGCTCGGCTGCGCGGTCTTTGTCCTCACGCTCAAGCTCTATGGTCACGGTCGGCTCGGCGTCTTCAGTCTCGGCTATCCCGACCTCACCGACATCCTGCATAATAATATGCTCTGGAAGGTCGCTCTGCTTCTCCTCGTGGCCAAGTTTGTCGCCACGGTCGCCTCCTACGCGTGGGGTGGTTGCGGTGGTATCTTTGCGCCGACGCTCTTTCTCGGCGCGGCGTTTGGACTTGGCATCAGCGAGGCGATCTCGTGGGTCTTCCCGTTGTGGGAGGGGGACCGCATCGCGCTCGCGGTCGTCGGCATGAGCGCCTGCCTCGGGGCGGTTGTACGCGCGCCGATCACATCGATTCTCATTGTCTTCGAGATGACCCATGAATTCACCTTCGTGCCGGTCCTGCTCCTCGGCACGTTCGCGAGCCAGTTGGTCAGCCGGTGGATGACGAAGGATAATTTCTACACCGACGTCCTCGCCCGAGACGGCCACGATCTCGCCCGCCTGATCCCGCCCCGCACGCTCGAGGAGTACCGCCAATCGCGGCTCGGCACCGTGGCCAATTTCAAGCCGGTCTGCGTCACCTCGCTCGATCATCAGGACTTGAAACATCTCCTCGAAGCGCATGCCTATCGTCGCTTCCCCGTTGTGCTCGATGGCAAGCTCCAAGGCACCGTCACCCGTGGCGAACTCGATCTCGCACTGCGGGAATTCCGCGAGCCGCGCATCGACTCCGCCACTACCGCGACGCCGGACGAAACCCTCGCCGTCGCGCAGATGAAATTGATCCACTCCAACCACGGCCTTCTCGTCGTCCTGCACGAAACGACCGGCGCGGTGCTCGGGCTCATGACGCTCCACGATCTCTTCCGCGTGGAAGAGAATTTCGCCAAGGCGTCGGAGGGGTAGAAAGAGGAATCCTTCGTATGGCCATTGAGTTAACCCATCAGGAAGTCAAAGAGGTTCGCGCCTCCATTCAGCGTTACTTCGAGGAAGAACTGGAAATGGAAATCAACGAGATGCGGGCGGGATTTCTGCTCGACTACATTCTCAAAGAGATCGCGCCCTTTGCCTATAATAAGGGCGTACGCGATGCGGAGACTTTTTTCCGGGACAAAATCGAGGATTTGCCCGCGACTCACTTTGAGGACGGACTCACCTACTGGCAGCAGAAAAAGAAGAAGCGTTGATTTTAGGCCGCCACGGATTTTTCTGTGCCGGCCCGCAGATTAGCCTGCAGCGTTTCCTTCGAAATCTCGTTCTCCCAGCGGCTGATCGCAATCGTGGCGACGCCATTGCCGATCTGGTTCGTCACCGCGCGGCAATCGCTCATGAACCGGTCGATGCCCACGAGCAGCGCCAGCGACGCAATCGGGATTTCCGGAACGATGGTCAGCGTCGCGGCGAGGGTGACGAAGCCCGCGCCCGTCACGCCACACGCGCCCTTGGAGGAAATCATGGCGATGAGCAACAGGCTGAGTTGATGCCAGAGGGTGAGGTGGGTGTTGGTGGCCTGGGCGAGAAAGATCGCGGCCATGGTCATGTAGATATTCGTGCCGTCGAGATTGAAGCTGTACCCGGTCGGAATGACGAGTCCGACCGTGGCCTTGGGGCAACCCACGCGTTCGAGTTTTTCCAGCATGCCGGGCAGGGCCGTTTCCGACGACGCCGTGCCGACGACGAGCAGCAATTCGTCCTTGATGTAGAGGAGAAAACGGAAGATGTTGAACCCGCAGTAATGCGCCACGCCGCCGAGCACCACGACGATGAAGAGTCCCGCGGTGAGGTAAAACTCCGCCATGAAAATCAGCAGCCGGTTCAACGAGTTCACGCCGTAATCGCCCACCGTGAAAGCCATCGCGCCGAACGCTCCCAGCGGTGCCGCCTTGACGATGATGCGGATGATGCCGAAGAAGATCTTGGATATCGACTCGATGGCCTGCAGCGCGGGCTTTCCCGCTTCACCCATGCCCGAGAGCGCCATGGCCGTCAGGATCGCGACGAACAACACCTGCAGCAATTCCCCCGTGGCGAACGCGCCGAAGAACGTGGAGGGAATAATATGGAGCACAAAGTCCGTTACATTCATCGAGTGCGCCTGCGCCGAGAAGGTTTGCCCCACGTGCGGGTCGAGCGTGCTCGCGTCGATATTGAATCCGGCTCCGGGTTTGAGCACGTTGACCACGACAAGACCGATCACCAGCGCGAAGGTCGAGACGATCTCGAAGTAAAGGATGGTCTTGAACCCGACCCGCCCGAGCCGTTTCAGATCGCCCATCGAGGCGACGCCATTGACGATGGTGCAGAAAATGATCGGGGCGATGATCATCTGGATCAGCTTGATGAAGCCAACTCCGAGCGGCGCGAGGCTTTTGCCAAAGTGGGGATAAACGAGACCGACCAGAATGCCGAGCACGACCGCGATGAGCACCTGCATATACAGCTCGCGGGCGATGTAGCGAAGAATGCGTGCGGGCAGGGAAGGGGGAAGCGGTGCGTTCATAGGTCGGTAAGGGGGATCGGCTCGAGTGCGTATTGATTAGAGAAAAACGAGATCTGGATTATATGAGGATAATTTTTCTAATAGCCAAGAAGTTATCTTGGTGGAGAGGCGTTTAGGCTCCGGCGCGTTAAACAAGCTTGCCAAGCGTGGAATTCTTTTTCAGTTTACCCCCTCCCTTTTATCCCATGAGCACCACCGATCCCGCCTCCCTGAAACGCACCGCCCTTGCTGAAACTCACGTTCGCTACGGCGGTCGCATGGTGGAATTTGGCGGCTGGTGGATGCCGGTCCAGTACACGGGCATTCTCGACGAACACACCACCGTGCGCACCGCCGCCGGGTTGTTCGACATCTGCCACATGGGTGAATTCGTCGTGAAGGGCCCGCAAGCCGGGGCGTGGTTGAATTCCCTCCTCACGAACGATATCGACAAGCTCGGCGACTCGCAGGGGCAGTACTCCATCATGCTCAACGAGCAGGGTGGCGTCATCGATGACCTCATTCTCTACCGCATCGCGGCCGACGAATACTACGTCATCGTCAATGCCTCCATGATCGAGGAGGACTTCAAGTGGGCCTCGTCGAAACTCCCCGCCAGCGGCGTCACGCTCACCAACCTCAGCGACGTCACGGCTGGTCTCGCGCTGCAGGGGCCGAAGTCCGAGGCGATCCTCAAAGCGTTCGTTCCCGGCATTACTCCGCCCGCGCGTAATACGATCACTGCGTTCACATGGAATGGCGTCTCGGGCCGCGTCGCCCGTACGGGTTACACCGGCGAAGACGGCTTCGAATTCTTCTTCCCCGCCGTCGATGCGGAAAAAGTCTGGGATGGTCTCCTCGCCCTCGGCAAAGCGTTCGGATTGAAACCGACCGGCCTCGGCGCGCGCGACACGCTTCGTCTCGAAGCTTGCCTGCCGCTCAACGGCAACGATCTTTCCCCCAAGCGCACGCCGCTCGAGGCGGGACTCGGCTTCTTCGTCTCGCTCACGAAGGCCGCGAATTTCCCCGGCAAGGACGTCCTGCAAAAACAGAAGGCCGACGGCGTGAAGGAAAAGCTCGCCGCGTTCAAACTCACCGGCAAAGGCGCGCCGCCCCGCTCGCATTACGTTCTCTATGGCGATGGCCAGAAGATCGGCGAGATCAGCAGCGGCAGCCAATCGCCCACGCTTGGCACCGGCATCGGCATGGGCTACGTCACCGCAGCTTGGGCCGAACCCGGCAAGGCCATCGAAATCGAAGTGCGCGGCACCCGCATTCCCGCCGTCACCGTGAAGAAACCCTTTTACAAACGCGCGGCCTAGGCTGCAGTCTGTTGAACCTCACTAACCCCAATTCATCTATGAGCCAGAATATCCCCGCCGGTCTGTACTACGCCGAATCCCACGAATGGATCAAAGTCGATGGCAACATCGGCACCGTCGGCATCACCGATCACGCCCAGCATGAACTCAGCGACGTCGTGTTTGTCGAACTCCCCAAGATCGGCGCCACCGTTGCCGCCAAGGCTCCCGTCGCCGTCGTCGAATCGGTCAAGGCCGCTTCCGACATTTACTCGCCTGTCAGCGGTGAAATCACCGAAGTGAACGACGTGCTTTCCACCGATCCCGCTCAGGTCAACACCGACCCTCACGGCAACGGCTGGATCTTCAAGATCAAGCTCAGCAACGTCGAGGAACTCAAGAGCCTCAAGGACGCCGCCGGTTACGCCGCCCTCCTCAAGGGCTAGGCAGAGCTGAGCCCTGCACTCCGTAGCTGGCGCGCGATGCGCGCCGCTTACGCTGACGACCAGACCGGGACTTTCGGCAATGATGACTCCCAGAAGCAGGAGTCCTGTTCAATCCGCTTGAGCAACGTTCATGGCAAATCGAGCCAAATCACGAGGGTAGTTTTTAACGAGAATGCTGTAAATTCGCGAAAAAACTTCCCCCTTTTCCGCAATGCCTCTTGCAATGCCGGGCGCGGATTTTAGTATGACCCGATGCTCGATACGCCTGTTGCCCCGGCTGCTTCTGCCAGTCGCTCCTCCCAAGTGAAAACCACTGCCACCACCCTCGCTCACGATCCGCTGGCTCCCACCGACACGTTCTTGCGCCGTCACATCGGTTCGAATGAAACCGAAGTCGCGCAGATGCTCGAATTCCTCGGCTTCAAGTCGCTCGACGCCATGATGGAGGCTGCCGTGCCGAAGCCGATTCGCATCAGCAAGTCGCTCTCTCTCCCCAAGCCGCTCGGTGAACACGCCGCGCTGGCGCAGCTCAAGCAAACGCTCGGCCGCAACAAGGTGTTCCGCTCCTACCTCGGCATGGGTTATCACCACACTGTCACGCCGCCGGTCATCCAGCGCAACATCCTCGAGAATCCCGGCTGGTACACCGCCTACACGCCGTATCAGGCGGAGATCTCGCAGGGCCGCATGGAAGCGCTGCTTAACTTCCAGACGATGATCACCGACCTGACGAAGATGGAGATCGCGAACGCGTCGCTCCTCGACGAAGCGACTGCCGCCGCTGAGGCGATGACGATGACCCACTCGTTACGCCAGAACGCTGCCGCGAATGTGTTCTTCGTTTCCTCCGCGTGTCATCCGCAGACCATCGACGTGGTCAAGACCCGCGCTGTGCCGCAAGGCATTGAAGTGCACGTGGGTGATCACCGCACCGTCACGCTCAATGACAAAATCTTCGGCGTGCTCCTACAGTACCCGGCGTCCGAAGGCCAGATTTTCGACTACGCCCCGTTCATTGAAAAAGTCCACGCGAACAAGGCGCTCGCCGTTGTTGCGGCGGACATCCTCGCGCTCACCGTGCTGCGCGCGCCGGGTGAATTCGGCGCCGACATGGTCGTCGGCAGCTCGCAACGTTTCGGCGTGCCGCTCGGTTTCGGTGGACCTCACGCCGGTTACTTCGCCACGCGCGATGCGTACAAGCGCAGCATGCCGGGCCGCCTCATCGGTGTCTCGCACGACGCGCAGGGCAAGCCCGGTTTTCGTCTCGCGCTGCAAACGCGTGAGCAGCACATCCGCCGCGACAAGGCGACCAGCAACATCTGCACGGCGCAGGTGCTCCTCGCGGTCATGGCCTCAATGTACGCGGTCTATCACGGACCTGAAGGCGTTCGCGCGATTGCGAAGCGCGTGCATACGCTGACCGCCACGCTTGCCGCGGGTTTGAAGAAGCTCGGCTATACGTTGCCGGCGGAATCGTTCTTCGACACGCTGCGCGTCGATCTCGGCTCCAAGAAGAGTGCCGATCTCGTCAAAATCGCCGAATCGAAGCAGATCAATCTGCGCGTGATCGATGCGCACACCATTGGCATTGCGCTCGATGAAGTGGCTACCGAAGCGGAGCTTGATATGCTGCTCGCGATCTTCAACGACGGCGACGCGCCCGACTTCGCCGCGCGCGATCTCGTGGCCTCGGTGCCTGAGCTCCCCACCAGCGTGAAGCGTCAGGGCGAGATTCTGCTGCACCCGATCTTCCGCTCCTATCACACCGAGACGGAAATGCTCCGCTACATCCGCCGCCTCGAGTCACGCGATTTGTCGCTCACCACGTCGATGATTCCCCTCGGCTCGTGCACGATGAAGCTCAACGCCTCGACCGAGATGTATCCGGTGTCGTGGCCCGAGCTGGGGCATCTGCATCCGTTCGTTCCCGCGAACCAGACCGAAGGCGCGCGCGAGATGTTCCGCCAGCTCGAAAGCTGGCTGTGCGAGATCACGGGTTTCGCCGCGATTTCACTGCAGCCGAATGCCGGTTCGCAAGGCGAATACGCGGGCTTGCTCGCCATTCGCGGTTATCATCATTCCCGCAATGAGGGCCACCGCAACATCTGCTTGATTCCCGCTTCCGCGCACGGCACCAATCCCGCCAGCGCGGCGATGGCTGGCTTCAAGGTCGTTGTCGTGGCCTGCGACAAGCAGGGCAATATCGACCTCGCCGATCTCAAGGTGAAAGCCGAGCAGCACAAGGCGAACCTCGCCTGTGTGATGATTACTTATCCTTCGACGCACGGCATCTACGAAGAAGGCATCATCGAGGCCGTCAAGATCGTCCATCAGAACGGCGGCCAGGTTTATATGGATGGCGCGAACATGACCGCGCAGGTCGGCGTCTGCCGTCCTTCCGAACTCGGCATGGACGTCTGCCATTTGAACCTCCACAAGACCTTCTGCATCCCGCACGGCGGTGGCGGTCCCGGCGTCGGCCCGATTGGCGTGGCGCAACATTTGATTCCCTTCCTGCCCGGCCATGCCGTGGTTGATGTCGGTCACGGTCGCTACGAAGGCGCGGTCAGCGCGGCTCCATGGGGCAGCGCGAGCATCCTCGTCATCTCATGGGCGTACATCGCCATGCTCGGCGGCGCGGGTCTCACGCACACGACGAAGATTGCCATTCTCAATGCGAACTACATCGCGCGTCATCTCGACGCTCACTTCCCGGTGCTCTACAAGGGACCGGGCGGACTCGTCGCGCACGAGTGCATCGTCGATCTGCGCCCACTCAAAGCCGGGTCCGGCATCGAAGTCGAGGACGCCGCCAAGCGCCTGATGGATTACGGATTTCACGCGCCGACCATGTCGTTCCCGGTTCCCGGCACGTTCATGATCGAGCCGACGGAAAGCGAATCGAAGGCCGAACTCGACCGTTTCTGCGAAGCGATGATTTCCATTCGTCGTGAGATCGAGGACGTCGCTACCGGCAAGCTCGACCGCACGAACAATCCGCTCAAGAACGCCCCGCACACGGCGGCGGTGGTCATCGCCGACAAGTGGGATCGTCCCTACTCGCGCGAACTCGCGGCCTACCCGACGGCGGCAACTCGTTTGCACAAGTTCTGGCCAAGCGTGGGCCGGATTGATAACGTGTACGGCGACCGCAATCTGGTCTGCACCTGCTTGCCGGTCGAAGAATACGCGGTGGCCTAAGGGCTGCCGCGGTGGTCCGAACACCCTAAAAGGAGGCCTATGCCCAAAGCGGAAGAAATTCAGGTCGTTGCTCCCAACCTCTGTGTCTGGTCGGCTTACTCACCCGAGGTAAAATGTGATCTGACTTCCGCCGCGTACGTGCATCAAGGGTCGCTCGTCCTGATCGATCCCGTTGCCTTGGCCGACGAAGCGTGGAATGACCTCCTCAAGCTCGGCGAGCCGCGCGCTATTTTGCTCACGAGTGGCAATCACCTGCGCGATGCGGCTCACTATAAAAATCTCTGCCGCATCCCGGTGGCCGGTTCCGTCGGCACCCGCGAGGAGCTCGGCAAGGACGTGGATGTCGTGCTCTTTGGCACGGAGGTCATTCACGGCTTGAAGCCAATCCTGATTCCCGGCGCGGGCCCGGGCGAAACCGCCTTTCTCAGCGAGGAAGGCATTCTCATGTTGGGCGATGCCATTCTCAATCTCGGCAACGAACTCGCCCTCCTGCCGGACAAATACGCGAAAGACAGCAAGCAGAGCCGGGAATCTCTGCGCAAGCTGCTCGCGCTCGATTTCAATACCGTCACCTTTGCGCATGGTCTGCCCCTGACGCAGCAGGCGAAGGAACGACTGCAAGCCGTGATCGGCTAGTGGTTGAAGTGATGAATTCCATTTATATGATACGACAACTTTTGATGGGAGCCGTGCTGGCTTTCGGTGTGATGACAAGCGCAATGGCGGTGGATCTGCCGCTCACTCCGGCGACGAAAACGCCGCCTAATCCTCGCGATTATTTCAAGTTGCAAACCCGCCGCACACCGACCGCGACCCAGCCGCCAGCCGAGGTCAAAGTTCCGCTCGATAAATTCTTCAACACCCTTAAAACGGGCGACACCACGAAGGCGTACGAGGAACTGCTCGTCAATACCCGGCTCGCGGAGCGCAAGGAGAACCTCAAGCTTTTCATCGAGAAAACCGATCAGGCGCTCGGGCTCTATGGCAAGGTACTCAACTTTGAGATTTACGACAATTACAACGTCGGCTCCAGCCTCATGGTGCTGACCTATCTGTCACTCCACCCCGTGCAGCCGTTGCGCTGGCGCGTGGTGTACTACAAGCCGGAAAAGACGTGGATGCTCATTGACGTCCGCGTTGACGACGTGCTCGAAGATCTGATCGATTAGCCACGATAGCTGTCAGCGATCAGCCATCAGCTTTCGGAAATGCCACCATCGGTTGGCTTCTGGCTGAAAGCTGACCGCTGATGGCTTAGAACTTCTCTCAAATCTTGATCGGCTTTCCCTGCTCGGGGATGACCACTTCCTTGCCGATGTGATTTTTCTGCAGTGCAACCTGCATCGCCTCGCAACGCTCCGGCTCGCCGTGGACGAGAAAGATCTTCGCGTGATTCTTGGCGGTGGGACGGGCATACGCGAGCAACTCCGGTTCGTCGGCGTGACCGCTGAACGCGTTGATCTGCACGATCTCGGCCTTTACCGTGACCGATTCGCCGAAGACGCGGACTTCCTTTTCGCCGGAGAGAATGCGATGGCCGAGCGTCGACTCCGCGCAGTGACCGACGAAGAGAATCGTATTTTTCTCGTCCGGCAGGCTGTTGCGCAGATGGTGCAGGATACGACCCGCTTCGCACATGCCGGAAGCGGAGATGATGATGCACGGTTCGGTGCGATCGTTGAGCTTCATTGAGTCGTACACTTCACGGATATACGTGATGTCCTCCCAACCGAACGGATTGCGCTTGGTCTGCAGGAACTCGTACACGGAATCGTTGAAGCATTCCGGGTGGAGCCGGAACACTTCGGTCGCATTCACCGCCATGGGGCTATCGACAAAGATCGGGATCTGTGGAAAACAATTCGCCTCGCGCAACATGTGCAGGATATAGACAATGTGCTGTACGCGGCCCACGGCGAAGGACGGAATGATCAGCTTGCCGCGCTTTTCGAGCGTGCGCTTCACGACGGCGCAGAGTTCTTCCTTGGCGGTGGTGATGTCCTCATGCTTCTTGCCGCCGTAAGTGCTTTCCATCATCAGGTAGTCCACATGCTCGGCAATCACCGGATCGCGCAGGATGTCGTTCTTGCCCCGGCCGATATCACCGGAGAAAACGAGGCGATATTTACGGTGCGCCTCCTGCACATCGAGCTGCACCTGCGCGGAGCCGAGAATATGTCCCGCATCCAGGAAGGTGGCGGTCACCCCGTCGCAAACGGGAAACTTGCGTCCGTAATCGAGCGTGACGAAATGGCGGATCGCCTTTTCCGCCGCGACGGCATCGTAGAGCGGTTTGAATGGCGCTTGTCCCTGCTTCGCCCGCTTCTTGTTTACGAACGCGACGTCGCTGGCCTGCACCTTTGCGCTGTCCTGCAGCAGGATCGCCGCGAGATCACGCGTGGCGGAGGTGGAATAAATATTGCCGTCGTAACCTTGCTGGCAAAGATTCGGCAGATTGCCGCTGTGATCGATATGCGCGTGGGAGAGGATGACGGCGTCGATGTCCTTCGGGTTAAAAGCGAAATGCCGGTTGCGGTTGTATGCCGCCTCGCGCTTGCCTTCGAATAAGCCGCAATCGAGGAGCAGGTGTTGGCCATTGACTTCGAGCAGATGTTGGGAACCGGTGGTAGTGCGCGCGGCACCGAAGGACGTCAGTTGCATAGATTTTAGAGGTGAATCAGGTTCTACTTAAACTTTCGACAGGTCTGACCGAAAACTGAAAACTTCGAACTGAAAACTTTTAGCGCGGGAATCGTTTTGCCATGTCGTCGAGCACGGTTTGCGGCAGCGTGACCTCATCCGGCCAGCCGCGCTCATGACCCTCGCCGGGCAGCTTGCGCGTCGCGTCAAAGCCCATGTGCGAACCGATATTCGGCAGCGTCGGCGCGTGATCCAGGCTGTCGCATGGCCCCTTGGTGAACGTACTGTCGCGTTGCGGATCAATGTTGGCGCAAAGATGGAAAAGGACATCGCTGGTATTGTGGACGTCCACATGCGCGTCGACCACTACAATGATCTTTGTGAACATCATCTGCCCCATGCCCCAGAGACCGTGCATGATTTTGTACGCCTGATACGGGTACTGCTTCTTGATGCTGACGAAGACGAGATTGTGGAAGACGCCTTCCGGCGGCAGGGCGATGTCCACGATCTCCGGAAAATTCATTTTGAAGATCGGCAGGAAAATGCGGACGCTTGCGTGACCGAGATAGAAATCCTCCATCGGCGGCTTGCCCACAATCGTGGCGGGATAAACCGCATCCTTGCGATGGGTGATGCAAGTCACGTGAAAAACCGGATAGTTGTCGATGGGCGTGTAGAAACCGGTGTGATCGCCGAACGGTCCTTCCGGTCGTAGCGCTTCCTGGGGATCGACGTAACCTTCGATGACGAAATCGGAATTTGCGGGGACCTCCAGATCGCAGGTCTCGCACTTCACCAGCGTCACGGATTTCTTGCGCAGGAATCCCGCGAGCATCACTTCATCGAGTCCATCGGGCAGGGGAGCTGTCGCGGCAAAGGTGAGGACCGGGTCGCCGCCGAGACAAACTGCCACTGGCATGCGTTGACCGGTT
>OFJB01000034.1_pt1 | contig 110241 bp, 107 predicted proteins | sample 1775081 | NCBI WGS metagenome assembly OFJB01 (sample SAMN08195771, study PRJEB24354) | sludge metagenome | isolation source: initial sludge from phenol fed wastewater aerobic bioreactor | place: India: Nagpur | collected 2016-06-05 | reverse complement strand
CGCCACCCCTCTTGATAGAGGGGATTCATGCTGGCGAGATTCACAGTTGCCGAAATCCCCTCTATCAAGAGGGGTGGCGCGTAGCGCCGGGGTGTGTGAAGCCTATACGAATGCTATTTTCTCAAGCTATTTATGCTACTGGTAGCACGCAAGAAGGCTTTGACATGGCCCGCCGCGGTCCATAGTAATGTCGTGTCACCCAGTACTTCTGCCCACCTGCTGTCTCCCTCCCGCAAACGGGACCGGAATCCTCTTTCCTCCCCGCGCCCTTCTCTCACGGCGCTGCCACTGCAACCGGTTCGCCCGGTCCGATCGCTGAATGGCCTGTGGAACTTCGCGTTCCTCGGCGACATCGAGCTCGAGTCCTTCGATCCGTCGCAACGCCACGAGTGGGAACGGCTTCCCGTGCCCAGCGCGTTTGACGTCCTCCCCGCCTATGCGGGAAAGCGCGGCGCGGCGGTGTACGAAACCACCTTCGACGTGCCTGCTCATCAACCCGCTCGAATCGAATTCGGTGCGGTCTCGATGTGGGGCCGTGTTTATATCGACGGCGTTCTCTGCCACGAACAGCGTTGCGGCTTCGCGCAGTTCTCCATCCTGTTGCCCACCTCTGCATCGACCCGCCGCACGCTTACTGTTCTGGTCGACAATCGGTTCGATGCCAAACGACTCCCGATGCACGAGGAGAAATTCGATTTCTATCAATACGGCGGCATCCTGCGCGACGTCACCTGCCACCTCCTGCCGGTCACCGGGCTTTTCCTCGACCGGGTGCAAGTCACACCCCTCGCCGGGTATGCTTCCGGTGAAATCTCACTCGCACTCACGCTCAGCACGACACCGAAGGAAGCCCAGATCGTGGCCATCCAGTTCGACGACGAACCCGCGCAACAGCACTCGCTCACGGCAGCTCTCACCACGCTCACGCCTCACGTTCCCTCGCCGCGCGTCTGGTCGCCGCAATCGCCGCATCTTCACCGGGTCCGCGTCGTCCTGCTCGATCGCAATGGTCACCCGCTCGACGATCTCACCACCCGCTTTGGCCTGCGCCGGATCGAAGTCCGCAACGGCCAGTTGCAACTCAACGGCGATCGACTCATTCTCCGCGGCTACAACCGCCATGAATGGCATCCCCACTACGGTCCGTGCACACCGCTCCTGCAAATGGTCAACGATCTCCAGATGTTGCGCGACCTCGACTGCAACTTTGTCCGCGGCTCGCACTATCCACAGGACGCCCGTTTCCTCGATCTGTGCGACGAACTGGGCTTCCTCGTCTTCGAGGAAAATCTTGGCTGGCAGCAGGACCGTAACGTCCTCAACAATCCCGACTACCGCCGCGATCACGCCAGTTCCCTCCTCGCCATGGTGTACGCCTCCTACAATCATCCCTGCATCATCCTGCGCGGATTTCTCAACGAAGCGGAGAGCGACCAACCCGCCTCGCGAGCCATCTATGAGGAATCGGCCGCGCTCTTGCGCCAGCACGATCCGTCCCGCCTCGTCACCTACGCCACGGATCGTCTCCCCAACGGAAAACCAGATCTCAATCTCGATCTTGTCGATCTCATCTCGATCAATCTCTACCCCGGCTGGTACGGTTGCGAAGGCGTGGAAGATCCCCTCACCCTCATCGCGCCATGCATGGACAAGATGGTGCGCCTGGTGGATGAAATGGGCTTTGGCGAAAAACCGGTTTTCTTTTCCGAAATTGGCGCGGAAGGGCTCTATGGATGGCACGATCCCCATCACGACTTTTTCAGTGAAGAATACCAGGCCGCCTATCTCGCCACCGCCTGCACCAAGGCGCTCTCGCTCGACCGCTGCTGTGGCATCGCACTCTGGCAATTTTGCGACATCCGCACCTACGGCAAGGGCAAATCACTCATGCGCCCCCGAACCTTCAACAACAAGGGAACCGTCGACGAATACCGCCGCCCTAAACTCGCTTACGCAGCGGTGAAAAAGATTTTTTCAGAAAAATAATCCATTGATGTATTCGATCGCATGATTCACTCATCCCGGTGCGGCTTCAGCCTCACGGAACTGCTCGTCACGTTGTCCATCATCGTGATCCTGACCGTGCTGCTGGTCCCGACCGTTCGCAACAGTCTTGAAGCTACCCGGCAGACCAAATGTGCCAGCCAGTTGCGACAGATCGGCATGGGCCTTTTCAGCTATGCCGCAGAGAATGGGGGCAAGCTCCCTCCCACCTCCTCCGTTTACCCACCCACAGACGAAAAAGACGCGTGGGGACGTGCCATCTGGACCTACGTGGGCTATCCCGAATCAGCCTTCAGCTATCTACGCAATGATCTATTGGCAAAAGCAGGAGCGAAGCAGGACAACGTCTTTCGGTGCCCCTCCACCTTGATCAAGTCCACCGCCAATCCCTCCGTCGGCACCGTCAACTCCAACCGCTTTTCCTATGGCTTGAATTTCAGCCCACTTGCAGCCATGGGCATCACCGGTGAAGCCAAATGGACCGCTGGAATTCCCCTCGCCAGCATCTCCCGCCCGGCGGCCACGGCCATGGTCACCGAGGACAGTTTTTGCCGGGGCGACTGGTGGGGATATACACTATACTTCGGACTCATTCCCCACCAGGGCGGCGCCAACGTGCTCTTTTTTGATGGCCATGTCCAGTGGTTCCGCCCCAGCGATCTTCCCGAAAAGGAATCCGATCCATTCTGGGGCGGAATTTAAACCGACTTACTGGCCGATATAGTTGAACGTCACGTCATCGATCAAGACCGTGCCAGCTCCCTCGTAAATACCCGTCATGATCGCCGCCGATTGCGTTAGCGCCGAGCTGAACGTGTAGGTGTAATTCACCTGCGTATACGCTCCTCCCGCCACCACGTTGGAGCAAGTTTTCATGTACGTCTGTCCGTCATCGCGATTATAAATCGCTATGTACGGGAGGGCCGTCTCCCCGGCATTCAAGCGCCGGACATACGCCGTAATTTGATACGGCCCCGGCTTAATAATGCGGGTATTCTGGAAGAGATACACCCGGGTTGCTCCACCCGTTCCACCTCCCGCCGAATACACGCTCATCGCGTAGTTCCCGGATTGCCGGGATGAATTCGTCAGCGTGATGACACCGTTCGGATCGTATGTGTTACTACGCAGCGTCCAGTACATCGGCGCACAAGAGGCAAGACCTCCCGTTTGGAGATCGCCGCTCAGATCCTCGAAGCTCGTATTGAGCAACAGCGGTGCTGCCTCCAGCAATCCCACGCCGGTGATGTTCAGTGATGACGTGCTCACCACGTACGCAATATCAGCAATATCAAGCGCCGTGGTTCCGCCACTCACCGTTGTCGTCAACGGCTTGCCAAAGCTGTCGATCGCCGACAGCACCGTACCGCTGACCGTCACCACGTTCCGCGCGAGTTCCTGGCCGAGCATGCTCAACGTCTTGCCATCCTTGCGGGTGAAGTAATGCCGGACACCAAAATTACTGAGGCCGGAGAAGCTATACTTGCCCATATACGCATCCGCCTTGCGCATCTGTGTGGCAAAGACACCCTGCACGTAACTATCCAGAGTCGGCGAGAGCGCATACGGATCGAAGCACAGATCAGGAAATCCGAACTGATAGAACCGGTCAATGCCCTGGTCGAGATAGCGCAGATAAAGATACGGCGTCAGGAAAAGACGATCCTTTTCATAACTGACAGTATCCCACATCTGCTCAGTCATCCAATGCGGTGCCCCCGCTCCCTTTTTCGCATAAAGCGCCGAATTTAGGGCATCGACCTTCGTATTATCGTATCCATGCGAGGCAAACGTGTCGAATGACGAAGCCGCCCCAGCGTTCAGCAAGTCATAGGGCATGTTCACATCGGCAGCGGAAACGAGACTGAACCCGCTGATCAACACATTGCAGGTCGGGTCCGCCAGCTTGGCTTGCGTATACGCCGTCTGCAGCAACGCCAGATATTCCGATGTCGTGCCGGAGAAGCTGTAGTACGGGAAGGACGGATGCCAGTCGACCTCGTTCCAGATCTCCCAGTTCTTCACATCATTCTTATACCGCGATACCACTTGGTACACGTAGTTGCCCCACTCGGCGTTATCCCGCGGCTTCCAGCGGCCAGACATCTTGCTGTAGCTCGAATAACTGTTCTTGTACGTCGCTCCGGGGTCGGTCGCCGCCCAAGGCGGAGGATTGCCGAGCAAGCCGATCAGATCGACTCCCGCCGCCTTGGCCTGGCGCACCAGCATGTCCGTGCGCGTCCAGTTGAACCCGGTAGTTCCAGTCCCCTCCGTCGGCTGGACCGCGAACCAATAAAACCCACTCAGATCGCCAAAGGTGCGGTTTGCCTTGATGCCCATCCGGCTCAGCACCACCGGGGAATAATCCTCAATCGGGAAATGATGCCCCAAATAACGTTCCCACGTGCCATCAGCCACGCTCGTGTCGTTTGCTGGATATACAGCAATAGCACTATCGTACACCGTTGCCACCGCATTCGGATCGGTAACGGTCGTGCGCAGTTTGTAATGGCCACGCGTCGCCAAAGCCGTCAGCGGAATCGTCGTCACCCGATGCACATAATCCGCCGCAATGCCAACGCTCGTCGTCGTATTCGATACCGTCACGCCCAACCGGTTCGTCGCCACGATATTCACCGAGTAAGTCTTTGTCGCAGCGGAATGATTAATCCCGACCAGCGAGTAAGCCGGAGTCACGCCTTCCACCAAGGATTGATCCTCCACCTTCCACACAGGCGTCAATGACGAGAAGCTCAGCGTACCCTGCCGCGTCGTGTGGAAATACTGCGTCCGCCTGAGGTTATTCGATGCCAGCAGAGTCGTGCGCGAATCCGCCGCCAACGCGGTTGCGGGATTGGCGCTCAGGCTGCTTGTCGACAATGCCACGTCGGAAATTTTCACCTCGGAGATATAGAACGGATCCAGTTTTTCCACCCGGAACGTTGCCGGCAGAGGAGAAATGGCCCCGCCCGGAGCCGTTGCGCTCGCGGAAAGCGTACCGTTGACGTAGACATTCACCTGGCTGCCCCACGACATCGCCACGCGCACCTTTTGTCCTGCCGCCGGAGCAAAGCTCGAAAATGGCGCATAAGCCGATCCCGTATTATTCCGCGCCAGCCCCCACAATCCCGTGCCGCCACCCGCCGATGGAACATACAGCCCCATCAATGTCTTGCCGCCCGAGACGAGTTTTTGCGCAGGCAACACCTTGAAGAGAAAATCATAGGCCGTCGAATTACCAAATTGAGCGATGGGCCGCGACAGCGACAACGTCATCTCGATCGTCCCCTGATCCGGCAGGATCACGCCGGGCGCGTACGCCTCATACCATTGCGAATCGTTCGTGATGAGGATATCGTCGAACTTCGCCGTGATAACGTCGTTCGTGCCGGTGACAAATAGCAGGTTCGCCGCCGGGTTCACCAAGGGATTCACCGCCGAAAGCCACGGGACCGTACCGCCATTGACCGCCTGCACCGCGTCCGTGCAATCCGTGGTCGTGCCATTTCCGGACAACGTCACCTTCGTATATTTCTTCAACAGCGGATCCACCGTGATACTCACCCGCACGTACCCCGTACTCGTCGGTGCATACGTGGAATAATTCCCCAACGTCACCGCCGTCGCTCCCGTTCCGGTGGAATTGGACACATACAACACCAGCGTGCCATCATGGTACATGAACGCCGCCCAATCTTTTCCCGTCGTCAGATCGGTCGTGGCCGCCCCGAAATAGACCTGCGCCTGATTCCCCGTGCCCGCGCTCACCCCGGTCAAATTCATCGCGAAGGAGAGCGTGAACGGCTGCATCAAATCGAGTCCATTCACTCCGGCCAGATTCAGGTAAGCGCCATAAGCCGTCGACGAGCTCGCATCGCTGATCTGGAACGCCATCGCTCCCGCCGCCGGATTACTCGTCGTCAACGTCATCGCATTCGTGGAGCCGAACAGCGTCGTCCACACATTCCCTGATGGCGCCTGCACATCGCGCACTCCGATGACCGTTCCACCCGCCGTATACGAAGGAGATCCGGTGGACTGACTGGTTTCAAAGCTGGTAGCGAATTGGGCCCGTACTTCTCCTGAGATCAAAAACCCCACCAGCCAGACGAACAGCCAGGTGAGGAGGCGCAGACAGAACGACGGATATTGAGGTGGTTCCAGTATCGATTTTGGTTTCATTTGGGTTGGGGTGGTTTTGTGTAGGTACAACAAAAGAAGTAACCCGCTCCCGGAATGACTGGTCCGAGGCAACCCAGAAGAAAGAGGAACTCCGATTGACAGCCGTGTTCCAAGTGAGGCTTTTATTATCCCAGCTGAAACAGTATTTCCGCTGAATAATTGCCTGATCCATTAGACAAAGTTACTTTTTTCAATATTTAGGCGCAACACGCAACGTATTGAACCTGTTAAATAACTTGATCATTGATCCAGATTTTAAACTTAACCTACTGCTAACAAGCAGATTGAATCTGGATCGGCTCGCCAGTTCGGAACGGCCAGAGAGAAATGCCTGAAAAATCAGGCGCTCGCCAATGCGCTTAATGACTTTTTAGAATCAATCGAATCTGAAGCTATTTCAGGCAAATAGGCGCCCCGCGTCCGCAGACGATGTCGCAGCTGGTTTGTGTCGATTTGATGCACATCCACTGACGACAGTTGCAACGATTGCGCTGCCGCCACACCCGCTGCTTCGCCCATGGCGAGACAGACCGGCATCACGCGAATACTGCCGTGGACAATCCGTTCGCAGGAAATCGAGCGCCCCGCCACCAGCACATTGGAAAGGCCGCGCGGCGTGAGGCACCGATACGGAATCCCGTGCGACTCGCCCTTACCATAGCGATCGAACCGCGTTTCCACGTCGATCTTGTGCGAGTGAATCGCCTCGTCCTTCGTGAAATGCAGATCGATGAAGTACGAATTGCGGCAAATCTCATCCGGAAAACTCTGCCGCCCCATGTAATCCTGCAAGGTCAGCACGTAATCACCGATAATCCGCCGCGTCTCCCGCACGCCTAGCACGGAGCCCGTGGTGACGAGGAATGCACGGCCAAACGCTTCCGGCAAATACTCCGCCAGCGCCCGGTGAAACGCCTCCGCCATCTTGCGCCCCATCATCAGCGCCTTGGTCGCGATCTTCGGATCGGTGTTGTCCACCTTCCATAAGTGGCCCGCATTGAACCCGATTGTACCCGGTCCGATGAGCGTATTGCATAGGTGAGAATCGGGAATCTCCGGATATTTTCCTGATGCGAGAATGTCAAAGATCGGACTCTTCTTGTTGTTCGGATGCAGGGACGGTCCGCGATGATAGGCCGCTTCATCCACATTGGAGAGAATGAAGCAATGCGTCGCCGGCTGCGTAGTTCCATCGTCGTCGCCTTTTTGGAACAGCGCCCCCGCCCACGCGGCAAGGTCCCCGTCGCCCGTGCAGTCGATGAACACCTTGGCTTTGAACGCGGTCAGTCCCGCCTTGTTCGCCACCACGATGGCATTCACCTCGCGGGCGGAAGCCATCTCCACCGAAGCCAGTGTTGTTTGAAAAAGAACCTCCACACCCGCCTCGGTCACGAGGTCGTCATAGATCCGCTTCAATTTCTCCGGATCGATCGGCACCCAATCCATGCGGTCGGGCTCGATATGCGCCAGCCCTTTCTTTGAAGCCTGAAAAATCTTCTCCGCCAGCCCGCGATAAATGATCTTCTCCTGATCCGAGAATGGGCACCATGTCGGCACCAAAGCGGTCGTCCCGGCACCTCCCAACGATCCCGTGCTCTCGATCAGCAACGTCTTGGCCCCCTCTTCCGCGGCTGCAATCGCCGCCGCACAACCAGCGGGACCACCGCCCACCACAATGACATCCCACGAATCATCGAAAGGAATGGGACGCGCCGGGAGGGAAAAGGATTTTAAATTCATACAGCTCTAGAGTGGTTGTGTCGTTACCCTAAATTAGATCGGCACCCCGAGTCCCGCCAGTAAATCGAATTGCCAGATTTCCCTAAATAGTTATATAAATGCGGCATATGGCTCCCGCTCCCGAACCGGTCGATCCTTTGGAGAACTGGTTTGATTTCCGCGTGCAACTCCTCTGGGCCTATGATGGTCCCCTCGAGAAATGGCGTTCCTGCGCCCTCGAAACGGAGGCCATCGCCGCGTGGCTCCTGCACAAAGGCTCCGTCACCCTCACGTACAAAGGCGGCACGGAAATTCATGGTCCCGGCCGCTGGATCTTTCCCCGCGCCGAAGACGGCTGGCAGGACTTCAGCGAGGACACAGAAATCCTCTCCATCCGGTTCGCCGCGGAATGGCCCACGGGTCAATCGCTCTTCGATCGCTCGCGAACCCTCTCGATTCCCGCCGAGCAACTTCCCCACATGACCCGCATCGCCCAGAGGCTCGCACGTCTCGTAGCCGTCAGTTATCCCGGCGTGAAAGAAGAATTGCGCCGCATGCCGGGTACGCCGGAAAAATTCTTCGAGTTACAACGACTGCTCTACGGCTGGATGCTCGAGTACACCGCCGCGATGAAAAAACAGAAGCTCGATCCGCACGTCATGGCGCAAATCGACAGCCGCGTACGCATCGCCATTCACCTGATGGAAATGCGGAGCCTGAGCCAGCCCCTGCGCGAGCAGGAACTCGCCAAGAATGCGGGCCTCAGCACCAGACAGCTCAATCGCCTCTTCGTCCGCCAAATGGGCAAGACCCCCGCCGATTATTGGGAGGAGAAGCGCATCAACTCTGCCCGCCTCGCCCTCCTGCGCTCCGATCAGAATATCAAAGCTATTGCCTTCGATCTTGGCTTCAGTTCGCTGCCCCACTTCTCCACTTGGATCAAAAAGAAGTTCGGCAAATCCCCGCGCGATCTGCGCCTCGACAGCGAGTTACGGCAACTCTCCCAATCCGAAGCCCGTCAGGTCCTCAAACGCAAGAAATCGACTTCGAAGTAATCCGTTCCTGTCCCGTCTTTAGCTGGCTAGTCGATGGCAAGCGACCGCTCATTCCTAGTGCGACGTCGCATGCTTCACACTGAAAACTGAAAACGACCTCTGTTACGCCTTCTTCACCCGGTGCAACGACGTGTAGATAAAATACATCGCGACCAGCATGCCTACCGTCGGCACCACCGTGTTCAATACGCGCATCATGAAGATCGTCGACTCCGGCTGCGCGATGCCGTGCGAGGCATGATAGCCGGTCATGTTCAGGATCACGCCCGTGAACAGCAAGCCCACCGACGCGCCAATCTTGATCGCCATGCCGTACATCGCATAGAACGATCCGTAGATCGAATGTCCCGTCTCCTTCTCATGCTCGCGACCTAGTTCGCCCGTCAGCGCGGGCATGATCACCCAAAACGCCGTCATGCCGAAGTTGCCGAGGATACCGGTGTAAATCGCCCAGTACGGATGCTCTGGCGTCGCCGCCCAGAAAGTCAGGATGTAGCCGATCATCGCAATGATCATAAACAGATACAGGGTCGGCTTCTCACCCAGCTTCTTCGCGCAATAATTCACCACCGGGCAGAAGAAAATCACCGCCGTGGAATTGATCGTCGCGCTGATACCGCCCAATACGGCCACCGCCTTGGTATCACCGCCAAACATGTAACAAAGGGAGATATAAAATCCGAGATTACTCACCAACAACGAACAGGTCAGCAGACAGAAGATGGCCAGCAAAATGCCCCGGAACGATTTCAACGCCCACAGTTCCTTCAACACCGCGAACTCTTTCAGCTTCTCCTCGCCCTTCTCCGCCACGGCGTGATACTTCCGGTTTTCCTTGCAAACAAACACCGGCAATACCGATCCCAATAGCAGCAGCAAACCAAAGCCAATGCCAACATACTTCATCCCCTCCGCCGTATTCTCAAAGCAATCACGCTGGCAGAGCCAGTAAATCCACCCCATCAAAAATGTCCCCACGCTGACAAACGCCGTGCGGAACGACATCGCCTTCATCCGCTCCGACGGCACGGTCGACACCTCGCCCAGCAACGCCGAATAGGGCACCATGAAAAACGAATACGCTGTAAAATGCGCCAGCGCGAAAGCGATCAACCACCAACCCGCCATCGTCGCGGACATTCCCTTCGGCACGAACCACACCATCGCGAAAGTGAGGAAACCAAAGATACCACCCCAGATCATGTAAGGGTGACGCCGCCCCATTTTACCATGCGTGCGGTCGCTCAACGCGCCAATCCACGGATCGATCAGAATTTCCCAAAAGCGCGGCAATGAAAACGCAATTCCAATGAGCACCGGATCCACTCCATAGATCACATTGAAAATCGGATTCGCCATGTTCTTCATGGCGTACTGCATGCCGATGTCGGGAATACCGCCCGAGCCCAACCCCAAGCATTGGAGAATGCTCAGCTTGGGATAGGTATGCGCTGGAACAGTTTCTTCAACATCCGATTTGGTTTCAATTATATCGGCCATACTTACCTTTTACCGAGTTGTAGAGTAAACAACTCTCATGACAATCACGATCTCATTGGCGCGATGCAACGGATTCCGAATTCGCCATCCGAAATCCGTTTAAGAACTTGATTTAATGAGACTTAACTACTCGCTATTATTTCGTCTGTTCGGACGGCTTGCTGCGCAGTTTGCTCACCGTTTCCCACTGCGCGCGTTGGCAGCGTTGCGGGGGCAATCCCTTCAGCACTTGTTCCATGTCGTCGACAACAAGTTGCCCCATCCACGGCCAGATTTCCGGAATGTTACCGGCACGATGTGCCTGCAAGACGGTGTTCGGCGTCTTGCGAGCGCGATGGTTGGCCGGGATCGGTTCGTCGGGCCAAACGTCGATGGCCGCGCGAATTTGACCCGATTGGGCTGCGTCGAGCATTTCGTCGAAGTTCACAATTCCGGCGCGGCTGGACAACACCACGATACTGCCCTTGGCCATGCTGTTGAAATATTTCGCGCCGATGCCGCCCGCGTTTTCAGTCGTCGTCGCCGCCAGCAGGAACACCACGGCCGATTTTTGGAAACATTCCGCCAGTGTGGCCGGGGTCAATCCCGCTTCACGCAGAATGGTCGGGTGAATCCACGGATCATGCGCGAGAATTTCGCCGCCGAAGGGACGCAGCAACGGCAGGAGCGCCTTGCCCACATTGCCGAAACCGACGATGCTCATCGTGCGGCCACTCAGCAAAATCGAGTCGTAATTATCGCCTTCGCCGTAAAGCGTTTCATTGCCCGCGCGAATGGCTGCATCGGCCTGATGAATCCGGCGTGCACACGACAGCGCGAGGCCGAGCGACATTTCCGCCACGGGTTTGGCAAAGACGGGGCCGGTCGCACACACATAAATTCCCCGTCGATGACATTCCAGGTAATCGACGTTCGGCATGAAATTACTCTCGACGTTGAACACAGCCTTCAGGTTCGGCGCGCGGTCCAGTCGTTCCTTCGGCAGAGCGGATTGACCAATCAGAATGGTCGCTTCGGGCAGATACTTGTCGATGTGCGCATCGGTGGCGGGCGCCCCGTCATGCCAGATGACATCTCCCAGCGATTCGAGACGCTTCTTGGTGGCGTCGTCGAAAATCTGGGCGATGGGGCGCGGGTATGGGTCGAGGAGAATCAGGGGACGTTTTGTACTCATGATAGATGTGGGTTGGTTAATGAAGGTTGAAAGGAATGAACAAAAAAGGAGAACCGCGATTCGCTAACCGGTCTGGCCGGTAACTAACTCACCGCGCAATTGCACTTCGCTTACCGGCAGATGCTCGCCACGCATGAGAGTGTTGAGGCATTCGAAGGCGCGCAATCCCATGGCCTCATAGGGCACGCGATAGGTGGTCAGGGGAATGGCGCTCGCCGCCGCCACCGCGCAGTCATCCATACCGGTGATTTTTACCGGGCCGGGAATCGCCACACCCCGATCGCGCAATGCCTGCAACATGCCGACCGCCATGTTGTCACTTGAGCAGACGATACCCTCAAGATCCATTTTGCGATTCAGAAAACTCTCCGCCATGCGGCGCGGCTCATCAATCGGATCGACGAAATTCGGATTCATCTCCGACTCCAGCATCACCCATTTTTCATTCTCCGCCACACCCGCCTCTTCCAGCGCCTGCCGATATCCCAGATAACGGTCGCGAATGAATGGCGTCCAGGCGTAATGAGAGAAAAAGCCCACCCGGCGCAGACCTTGGTCGAGGAGATGCTTTGTCATCGTGTAGCCCGCGTGCAAACCGTCCACCACCACGGCCGGCCGTCGCATGCCGGGCAGGTTCAGCTCGAGCAGAACGACGGGAAAGGGACAACTCAAAATCATCTGCGAGTAATACGCCATCTCCTCGGGATTAGTGATGACCGGGAACAGGACCGCTCCCTTTACATTGAACTCCGCCAGACGTCCCACGATTTCCGCTTCCTTGCGAAAGTCCGTACCGGCCGACAACGTTAGCGTCCGGCGTTTCGCCGCAAAAGCAGCCTGCTGAAACCCTCGCAACATGCGCCACCCGCCGACATGTTGATCGCCGGGATAAATGAACGCGCAGGCATCGAGATCGAGCGAGGCCGGATTGGCCGCGCTCGCCATGCGAATCACCCGCGTGCCGGAACGAGTCCGACGCTCCACCAGCTTTTCCTGCACCAGTCGCGCCACGGCCCGGCCCACCGTCCCGCGGCTGCATTGAAACTCCGCCGCCAACTCTTCCTCCGTCGGAATCTGATCACCAATTCCCCAGACACCTGTCGCAATCCGGTTATGTAATTGGGCGAAAACAAAATTCTGCTTGGTGAGGGACTCACTCTGTAGGGCCATAGCTTCTTATATGTTCTACAATTAAACAATAAGCAAGAACATAATAATCCCGCACTCGCTAAATCCATGACTTGGAAGTCATTGTGAGTATCCAGCTTACTTTCCGCTATCAACGCACCTAATGTGTGTACACAGTTTCGCCCTAGCCAAGGTCGATGGCCATGGCGGGTTCCCGCCGATGTTAGGAACTCCTTGCCCCCGCAACAAAGCTTTTCGCCCGTTCGAGCAATGCGTTTCCATCCGCCGCTTCGTATAGACTGCCGCCAATGAGCAACATCACATCCTCGCCGTAAAAGGCAATGGTTTCGCTCAGTCGCTCGATCTTGATCCCGCCCGCCGGGACAGGGAACACGGGAGGCAAGCCATCGTCCGATTGCCGCAGCAAGTCAGCCAATCGCGCGCAGGTTTCCTTCGAATAGGTAAAGCGGCCGCCGTAATTCGGATAGATCACCGCGTCGGCGCCGAACCAGCGGAACAGCCTTCCGAGTAGCGCCTCGGGCGAGATGCGCAAGGCACCGCCAAAGCTCGGATGCGCCAGCAGCGGCACGGTGAGTTCATTGCGCACAATTTCGTGCAGCAGCGGCAACCCGAGCAGCATCGGAGAAATCATGACGCCCCCTACCCCGGCCTTTTGGGCAAACCGTAATTGCTCCAGCACACGCGAAGGCGAGCCAATCAGATTCGGCACATAGAGACTCTGCCGCCCCGTCGTCTGCGCCGCGCGCTTCGTCGCGTCCACGCACGCGCGCACGCGGCCTTCGAACCGGCTGAAAGCGTGATCCGCCAACCCGTGATCGTCCTTGATGAGGTCGATGCCCGCGAGCGCAAAGGTATGACAAATCGCTGCAAGCTTGTCCGTGGAGAGACCCATCGGCTTCAACGCGGTCGACGTGAGCGGTCCCGTGGGCACCCCCACCGCCTGGCGAATTCCCGCAATGCCGAAACGCGGTCCACCGAGCGTCTGCAGGAGACTCGCCGGAATCCGTACATCCTCCAGCAACACATCCGGCTGCAGAGAGGTATTACCAAAAAGCACGTTCAACAATTGTGCCGGATCATTGCCTGCGGTGGCCTCGGGATGCTCGATCGTCACGCGAAACTCACCCGTCGTCAACGCCTCGATGGAGCGGACATGTCCCACGATATGATTGACGACAAAATCGTCGCGCAATACGGAACGCGGCAATTCCACCGCTTGCTCCAGCAAAATACCCTCTGTTCTGGCCTCAATATCGGCTGGAGCAGATTTGACGATGTAGACCACCTCGATTCCGGAATTCATGAACAAGCCTTTCGAAAAGTCGATGGATTTAATGGAGTTAAGGCGCGCCTAGCAAGGCTAAACTGATCACCTCAGATCATCAGGCCCGCTTCAGTTGGATCACCGGGTACGAGCCCAGCACCGCGCAACGATGCGTGCAGCGGGTAAGACGCTTCAACGCCTTCTGAAAAGCCGCCTGCGTGGGATTCCCCTCGAATTCGATCATGAATCGGTATTCGCTGAATTTCCCCGGAATCGGTCGCGACTGGATCTTCGTCAGATTCAGGTTCTGTTTCGCCAACACCTGCAGCACATGAAAGAGAGAGCCCGGCTTGTGCGCGGCTTCAAAAATGAGCATTGTGCGAGTTGGCTTCCCACTTTTCTTGAGCTCCTGACCGACCACAAAGAACGTCGTCTGATTCGCCACTTCCGAGCCCACATCATTGCGCACGACCTTCAGCTTGTACAAATCCGCCGCGTGCAATCCCGCGATCGCCGCCGTGCCGGGCTGCTCATAAGCAATGCGTGCCGCCTCGGAGGTGCTCACCACGGTTTCCAATGCCACCCCGGCGTAATGTTTCTTCAACCATGCCTTCGCATGCTTGAACGGCGCGAGGTGCGAGTAAATCGTTTTGATCTTCGCCTTCGGATTGCGCGCCAGCAGCGCCAATTGCACCGGCATCGCAATCGCCTCGCGAATGGCCAGGGCGTGATTCTGATTCTCCGCCATCAGGATGAGCTGATCGACCGTATTCAAGATCATGCCCGCCGAGGCGTTCTCGATCGGCACAATGATCTCGGAGAACTTTTCGGCCACCAGCGCCGCAAAACACTCCTCCTCCGTGTGGCAGGAAATCAGTTCGGCCTTCGGAAACCGGCGGCGTGCCGCCAAATGGGAAAAGCTGCCCACTTCCCCGAAATACGCAATGGGAAGCACGGGCGCGGAAACCTTCTTCGTCATGCCAACGATTAACCAGTCGCGCCTCTGAGTTCAATGCAAATTGCAGCGTCACCACCCCTAGCCTTGCCTCGCCCAGTCAGCTGCTTGACTTTCTCTCCCCTCACGTTATCGTATTTTCAGAAAATATTGAAAGTTATGAATACTGAAAACGCCGCGAAAAATCAGTTTCTTCAGTGCTGGGGCGAGATGGGCAGTTCCTGGGGTATCAACAAGACCATGGCGCAGATTCATGCCCTCCTCATGGTGAGCGACCAGCCCTTAAGCACCGACGACGTCATGAGCGAGCTGCAAATCAGCCGCGGCAACGCCAACATGAATCTCCGCAGTCTCGTCGATTGGGGACTGGTGCGGCGCTCCCATCAAAAGGGAGACCGCAAGGAATACTTCCAAAGCGAAAAAGGCGTCTGGAAAATGTTCTGCGCCATCGCCCGTGAACGCAAACGGCGGGAGATCGAGCCGGTGATCGCCGGACTGGAAGAATGCCTGCAACTGGCGGGGCGCGACAAAGGTTCGGAAAATTTCCGCAAGCAGATCACGGAACTCCTCGAGTTCTCCAAGACCATCGACTTCCTGATGGGACAGGTCGCCCGGCAGGAGGAAAACAAGATTCTCCCTATCCTCGTCCGCATGCTGGGCGGGAAAAAGAGCACGAAATCGAAAGGGACATCATGATCACTCCCCACCACGCCGTCACCGGAGCGTTTGGTTACTCGGGAAAATACATCACGCAACGTCTCCTCGACCGGGGCGAGACCGTGATGACCTTGACCAATTCCGTTCACCGCGCGAATCCCTTCGGCGACCGGATCGCGGTCTCCCCTTTTCATTTCGACGAACCGGATAAACTGGCGCAGTCGCTGGAAGGCGTGAAGGTGCTCTACAACACCTACTGGGTGCGGTTCAACAGTCGCTGGTTCCAACATAACGAGGCCGTGCGCCAGACGCTCACCCTCTTCGCTGCAGCCAAGCGTGCCGGAGTGGAGCGCATCGTGCATGTCAGCATTACGAATCCGTCCATCGATTCGCCGCTCGATTATTTCCGGGGCAAAGCGGAGTTGGAGCAAGCGCTGATCGATTCCGGTCTTTCCTACGCCATTCTTCGGCCCACTGTGCTTTTCGGCAAAGAGGACATCCTGATCAATAATATCGCGTGGACCCTGCGACATCTGCCGGTCTTCGGCGTGTTTGGCGATGGACAGTATCGGTTGCAACCGATCTATGTGGAAGACCTAGCTGCGCTCGCAGTGGAAAGCGGGCAGCGTCGCCAAAACGAGATCATTCAGGCCATCGGACCGGAAACTTTCACCTATCGCGAACTCGCGCAAGCCATCGGTCGCCGGATTGGCGTCGAACGGCCCATAATTTCCCTGCCTCCCGAACTCGGCTATTGGGCGGGCTGGCTGCTCGGCCAACTTGTGAACGACGTGATGATCACACGTGAGGAAATCAAAGGACTGATGGCCGATCTTCTGTACGTAGACGCACCGCCCGCCGGAAGGACCCGCCTCACGGACTGGGTTCAGGCCCATGCGGATACCCTGGGCCGACGCTATACGAGCGAACTGGCCCGGCGACGCGACCGGCTCTCCGCCTATGCGAGCAATTGACCGGCGTACCGCTCTTTTTCTCCCCGCTGACTCGACAACCACCCTCGCGACAGATTAGTCTCGTTTTCCTATGGCCACCGATTACCACATGCACACCCCTCTTTGCGGCCATGCCACCGGGGAGCCGCGCGAATACGTTCTCGCCGCCCAGGCCGCAGGTCTCACTGAAATTGGTTTTTCCGATCACAACCCGATGCCGACCCAGTTCGACGACTGGCGCATGGCGCCGGATCAGTTCACAGAATATTTGAAATTGATCGCAGACGTTCAGGCTGAGTTCCCGAATTACCCGATCCGGCTCGGTCTGGAATGCGATTACCTCGTCGGTTACGAGGAGCATATCCGTCATCTCGCCGCGCAAGCGCCGTGGGATTACCTCATCGGTTCCGTGCACTACATCACGCCGAGCTGGGACGTGGATAATCCCAAGCATCTCAAGAAGTGGACTGAGCAGCCGGTGGACGAAATCTGGACGCTCTATTTCAAGGAATACACCCGCATGGCGGAGTCGGGCCTCTTCGATTTCGTCGCGCACCCCGACCTCGTGAAGAAGTTCGGGCATCGTCCCGAGGGAGATCTGTCGCGGTTCTACACGGAAACGTTGAACGCCATTGCGGAAAACGGTCTTACGATGGAAGTGAGCACCGCCGGTTTGCGCAAGGACGCGAAGGAAATCTACCCGAGCCGTCAGTTCATCGAAATGGCCTATGCGCGACGCATTCCCATCGTGATTAACTCCGACGCCCACTCGCCCGCCGAGGTCGCCTACGAATTCAAGCAGGCCACCGCGCTGGTGAAGGAAATCGGCTACACCAAGGTGATGCAGTTCAAGGACCGCAAGGCGATCCCGGTGGATCTGTAAGAGCCGTCTGCGATCCTTTCGTGGTGACTCTTTTAGAGCCTACATTCTGCGGCATCTGCAGACAGCCCCGTTCAAAACGCATTCTGCAGATACCAGCCCTGGGGACGCACAATCCATTTGTTCGTCCCGGTGGCGTAGGCCTGATCCGTCGTGCCACTAAGCTCCACCACCAGCTTGCCGCGGAAATTGTAAATCGTCACCCGTGAGGTGGGGAGGAGCACGATCTGTGTGCCGAAAACCACCTTGATCCGTTTCGCGAGCGGGACATCAGTCCCCTTCTTCGTCTTGGCGATGAAAAGCTGGCTGGCTTCGTCGAAGCGCACGCCGGGAAACGGACAGTCGTAGGTCTCGCGATTGGTCACGGCACTTTGCTCCTCCGCATAAGCGCCGGGAGAAAAGACGAGTTGCGCGCGGAACTCTTTTTTCGCCGCATCCCAGACGAGCTTGTGGTCGTCCATGTCCCCGTAGGCCCAGCTTTGGGGCGTTTCGGGACTGATGATCTGGACCTTGACCACTTTCGCGGACGCGGCGGACTTCGGAGTTTGCGCGGACAAAATGCCCGGCAGTAAAAGAACTCCAACCCAGAACCAACGGAAAAGCGGTCGCATCATGGGCGCAGTTTTTACCAAAAGTACCAGCGTTGCGACACCAAAACGTAAGCGCCGAGTAACAAATTCGTGACGCCGTGGGCGATCATGACCGCGCCGAGGCTCTTGGTGCGGATGAACCACCAACCGTAGAGCACACCGACCGCGAGGCCGAGCGGCCATTGCACCCCATGAACACAAGCAAAGGCGACCGTGGTGACGGCAAAGGAAAAGAATCCGTAGGTGCCCATGGGCACTTTCTCGAAGTTGTCATTGATGACGTCCTTCTGCGTCTCGGGAATCAGAAAGCGCATGAGGAAGCCGCGCCAGAAGAGTTCCTCCATGATCGGCACGACAATCGTCGCGCCGAGAATGCGGAACGCGGCGAGTCCAGCGACCATTTCCCAACCCCAACCCGAGTCCTTGAAGAGGAACGGATTGAAGCCCTTGGTCAACTCCTCCGCGGTGCGCTTGATCAGGACGAAATCGAGTCCGACCCAGATCACGCAAGCGATGGCCCCGATGGCGGCCGACTGCCAGATGATCGGTTTGGTGAGCGGACCGAACTCGGGGAAGCGCCTCCAGAGGAGCACGAGGACCATGCCAACGCAAAAGGTCTTGATCGGATAGACGATGTAGACCGCGCGCGGGTCGAGCGATTCCAGCCAGAGGAAAAAACCGAATAAAAAGAACGGCGCGAAATAGGGGAAAATCGGGTCACTCGAAAGCTGCTTCCAAAACTTCATGACAGGGGTCCTTGATTGAGGGAGGAATTTTTGACGAAATTAACGGAATTTACGAAATGAGGGAAAGACTTTAAAACAGGATTTTATCGCACGGCCAGAGTGCCCTTGGTCACGCCCAATTGATTGCGCACCTTGATCCGCGCCACGAGTGTATCGACATCAATCGTCCCGGCGAGCAATTCCTGATAGCTGTGAATGATCTGCCGCGCTTCGTCGCCGGATTCATTGAGGAATTCCAGACGGAAAAGACGCGCGCCCGCGCGGAGGAATTCCTGCACGTAGCCCGCCCCGCTCTGGGCCTGACCATTGAAAACGGTGTTGCGACAGCCGACGTCGGCCTTGACCGGGTGCCGCATGCCGACGCGGTCAACGAGTTCGACGCGGTGGACGTCGCAGGGTCGGCCGCAATTGGTGTGGTCGGTGCCTTTCGAGAGAAATGCGGCGAAGACGCAGTGCTCCATGTGAAACATGGGCATGTGCTGGTGCAGCGTGATTTCGAACCAGTCGGGCGGCGCGTTGCGCAGGAGGGAGAGCACCTGGTCGGCATTCAAATCGTAGGAGACAGTCAGGCGCTGGAGTCCTTCGCGCATGAAGACGGCGGCCGCGAGCGGATTGGCCACGTTGAGCGAAAAATCGCCCACGCGCGACAGCGGACTCGATTTGAAATAATCGATCGCGCCGAGATTGCGTACGAGCACGCCGTCGGGTTCGTAGGAGGAGATGAGCTGGAAGAAACCCGGTTCGCCCGCTTTCTGAATGCGCGGCGTGGCGAGAAAGAGTCGCGCCTTAGCGGCAAAACCACGCACCAACGCGACGGCTTCCTTGTAGCGGCGAATGTCTTCGAAGTCGGCGTAAAGCGTGCGCAATCCAGCATCGAGTGCGGCTTCGAGATGTTGCGTCGAGCGGCACAGCGCGATCAGTTCCGGCGCGGTGTCGAGAGCGGGCTGACGTTTTGTCTGCACGTCCTTGAGCATGCGGTCGAGCGCGGGGCGAACGATCGGACTTTTCTCCACGGGCTTTTGATCCGCCAGTTGCGCCTGCAAGTTGCTGGTGAGCACGCGGCGCAGTCGGTTCAATTCGCTGACGGGAATGATGACTTCGCCCTGCAGCGCGTTTTGCACCGTACCAAGTTCGAAATAGGTATCGCCAAGGCGGCCGAATTGATCGCGGAGTTTTTCCGTCGTGAGCGGTTGCTTGCGCGCCACGTCTAGCGGCATGTCCGACTGCACTTCGGCCCGCAAGGCACCGAGTTCCGCACGCACAGAGAATTTCTGCCCCGCTGAACCCGAGATGTAGAAATCGATCTTGCGGCGCGGGAGTGGAATTTCGCCCTCGAACGACTTGCGCAATTCGCGATCGAGCGCTGGATCGTCGGTCTTCCAGATGCGATCACCCACGCGCAGCTTGGCGAAATCGATCTTCCCATGTTGAAAATAAAACTTCGTGCCGCGAATTTCATACACGCGGCCGCCCTGCTCGTTGTTCGTATCCTCACCCGTGTCGAAGACGAGTCCATCGCCCGGCTTCACCGGCGTCTGGGTCTTGCACTCGATGTAGTCGCGGCCAAGCGCGTCGATAAAGCCGACGAACGCGCCACGCTTCTTGCCGAACCGCGCATGCACGAGTTCCTGGTGATTCACCCCGCGCATCCAGCCCTTATAGAGACCGCGCGAGAAAACCATCTCCAGCTTGTAGCGATCCTCCGCCGTGGCGGGCATTTCGGCCACCGGCTGCTGCGCCTGATGCGCGAGCCACGCGGCATCGATGGCCTTGCGGTACACGCTGGTGACGGCGGCGACATACTCCGGCGACTTGAGGCGGCCTTCGATCTTGAAACTGGCGATGCCCTGCTGGATCAATTCCGGAATCTCCGCCACGGCGGCGAGATCCTGCGGCGAGAGCAAATATTTTTTATCCCCGAGCGGCTGCAACACGCCATCCACGAGCATCTCGTACGGCATGCGGCAGGCCTGCGCGCATTCGCCGCGATTGGCGCTACGCTGGCCGAGCGATTCGCTGGTCAGACACTGCCCCGAGTATGCCACGCACAGCGCGCCGTGCACAAACATCTCCATCGGCAACGCGTCGGTCGTGTGGAATTTCGGCAGCTCGCGCAATGAATTTTCCCGCGCCAAGACCACGCGCTCAATACCCATGCGCTTGGCGAAGGCCACGCCCTCGGGGGAGGTCAACGTCATCTGCGTGGACGCGTGCAGCACGAAATCGGGCACCGTCTCCCGCGCCAACGCGGCGAGTCCCACATCCTGCACGAGAGCCGCATCGACCCCGGCTTTCGCGAGAGTGATAAGGTATTGCTGCGCCTCGGCGAGTTCGTCGGTGAAGACGAGGACGTTGAAGGTGACGTAACCCTTGACCCCGTGCTGATGCAGGAAGTCCATCAGCTTCGGCAACTCTGCTTCGGTGAAATTGTCGGCGCGGAGACGCGCGTTGAAGCGGGAGAGGCCGAAATAAATGGCGTCGGCTCCGTTGGCGACCGCAGCGCGAACGCACTCCCAATCCCCCGCCGGAGCGAGAAGTTCGGGTTTCACAAATGTAATCGGAGCAGGCATGGAATGGAGGGAGCGGTTATCAATACCACCGATCCCGGCTCGCGGCAATAACCGAACTCCCGCTTACCAGTTGAAAAATTCCAAATCGCGGCGATGATAGGAGCCATCCTTTTCATCATGAAGAAATCTCCCGCGACGAAACCCGCCTTTGTGGATCTCGGCTTTGCCAAGGTCGATCTCCAGCGCCGCCACCGGCAGGGCCATGGCGAGGTCATTTTCGCCCCCGGCAAGACCGCCGCGCAGATCACCGCCATCGCCCGGGAATTGGTCAAGCGCGAGGGGTTCGCCCTCGTCTCCCGCATCGATCCGGCCCAAGCCCGCGCCGTGCGCAAAAGCTTCCGCAAATCGGTCTGGCACGAAACCGCGCGGATTCTCACCATCGGCCAGCAAAAGATTGCCCCCCTGCCCGGCTTTGTGGCCGTGCTGTGCGCCGGGACGAGTGATCTGCCGGTCGCGGAGGAAGCGGCCGTGACAGCCGAGTCGTTCGGCCAGCCGGTGAAACGGATCTACGACGTCGGCGTGGCGGGACTGCATCGTCTCCTCGCGCATGAGGACGGCCTGCGCGATGCCCGCGTGCTCATTGTCGTCGCCGGAATGGAAGGCGCGTTGCCGAGCGTGGTCGCGGGACTCGTCGATCGCCCTGTCATCGCGGTGCCGACCAGCGTCGGATACGGTGCCAGCTTTGGCGGTGTGGCGGCGTTGCTCGGGATGCTCAACTCCTGCGGGTCGGGGGTCACCGTCGTGAATATTGATAATGGATTTGGCGCGGCCTTCGCGGCGGTGCAGATCAACCGGCTTTCTCTTCAAACACCTCAACACTCATGAAAACGCTCTATTTCAATTGTTTTTCCGGTGCCAGCGGCGACATGCTCGTCGGCTCGCTGATCGATCTCGGCGTGAAACTTTCCGCCATTGAATGGGAACTCGGAAAGCTCGAGTTGCCGGACAAATTTCATCTCCACGCCAATCGCGACCAGCGCCAGAACGTGACCGGAATCAAGTTCACCGTGCACGACGAATCGACACACCAATGCTGCGGTCACGATCATGGGCACGACCACGGCCACAGTCACGAGCACGAACACCAGCATGCGGAACACTCCCATTCCCACCCGCATGAACACGCGCACGGGGCTGAGCATTCCCATGATCACGAGCACGCGCACGAAGACGCCGACGACGGCAGCGAGTTCATCCACGAGCAAGGCCACGCACACAGTCATGAACACGGGCATGCACACACCCATGGGCGTAATCACGATGAGATCCGCAAGCTGATCACCGACAGCGCGCTCTCCGATTTCGTGAAGCAACGCGCCCTCGCGGTTTTCCAACGCATCGCGGTGGTCGAAGGCAAGATCCACGGCGTCGCGCCGGAGAAGGTCACCTTCCACGAAGTCGGTGCGCTCGATTCGATCATCGACATCATCAGCTTCTGCGTCGGCATCGAGAAACTCGGCCGGCCCCGCGTGCTGGCGAGTCCGCTGGTTGAAGGCACCGGCTGGGTCGATTGCGCGCACGGCCGCTTTCCGGTTCCTTCCACCGCCACGCTGGAACTGCTCGCGGGCATTCCGCTGACGCAGGTCGACGAACCGCATGAGCTCCTCACCCCGACCGGTGCGGCGTTGCTGGCCGAGTTCGCCGAAGAGTTCGCGCCGATGCAGGGATTGAAGACCGAAAAAGTCGGCTACGGTCTCGGCACGCGCCATTTGAAATCCCGCCCCAACGTGGTCCGCGCGATTCTCGGTGAAGTGGTGGAAGCGTCCACCTCCGCTGCGGAAGAACAGGACACGATTGTTGTGCTCGAGACGAATCTCGACGATCTGCCGGGCGAGTTGATCGGCGACGCGCAGGAAAAGCTGTTCGCCGCCGGAGCGCTCGATGTGTTTTATCAACCGATCCAGATGAAGAAAAACCGGCCCGGCGTGTTGCTCTCCGTGCTCGCCTCGCCCGCCGATGCGGACAAACTGGCCGATTTGATTCTCACGCACACCTCCGCCTTCGGTGTGCGTCGCACGACCGCCGAGCGCGCGAAATTGCGCCGCGAGATCAAGACGGTGACAACGCCGTTCGGCGCGGTGGAAGTGAAGCTCGGTTATCGGGGAGACAAGCTCGTGCAAGTTGCGCCCGAATTTGAATCAGCCCGCAAGATTGCCGACGCAAAAAATGTGCCGTTGCAAAAAGTGTACGATGCCGCGCGGCAGGCAATCAGCTAACTGATTTCACTACCACTATGAAACCCACCATCGCGTTTGTCGGAGTCGGTCGCATGGGCGCCAACATGGCGCGCCGTTTGAAAGATCAGGGCTACACGGTCACCGCCGTGTATGATGTGCAGGCACCGTCGGCCGTGGAACTCGCCGGGGAGCTTTCGTGTACGGCGGCCACCACACTCGCGGAAGTCACAGCTGCGGCCGACGCCATCATCACAGTCGTGACCGACGATGCGGCGATGCGGAACATCTTCACCAACGCGACGGACAACCTGCTCGTGAACGCGAAGGGCAAGACCTTCCTCAATTGCGCGACGGTGACGCCGTCGTTGCATGTGGAGATCGAAGCGCTCGCCGCGAAAGCCGGGGCCGCGTCGCTCGAGGCGTGCATGGCATCAAGCATCACCCAGGCACGCGAAGGCACGCTCTATTTGATGTGCGCGGGCAAAGAGAGCGTCTTTGAAAATGTGAAACCCGTGCTCACGTCACTGAGCGCGTCGCTACGGTACATCGGTGCCGCCGGAACCGCCGCGCAGGTGAAAGCGCTGGTGAACATGGTGATGAATATCAACACGGCGGGACTGGCGGAAGGTCTTGGGCTGGGCCACGCGCTTGGGCTCGATCTGACCATGCTGCGCGAAGTGTTTTCCCAAACTGGCGCGGCGTCGCGCGTGCTCGTCACCGATGGCGAAGATATGCAGAACCGCGATCATACGTGCTTTTTTTCCGCCGCGCATGCCGCAAAGGATTCCGGTATCGCGCTCTCGCTGGCGCAGGAAGCGAAGCTCACGCTCCCCCTTGCCACCGCAACGAAAGCGCAGTATGACGAGATGGTAAAGCGCGGACTCGGCCAGCTCGACAAGTCGGGTGTGGCGGAGTTGACGTTCCGAGGGCGCAGTTAATCCTCGCCAACGGAATAGGGGGAAAAGCTTTCTCGTTTTGAGATTGAACTCGCCACAATTCGCACTAAGAATTCCAGCCAACGAAGTGCCGCAATAGGCATCGATGGCATATCCACCATGGATCACTTTAAGATCACCCAAGATTTTTTTAACAGCCGGGTCAAACCCATTCTCTCCTACTCCAGCCGCCGGAGAATCGACATTCTACTGGACAACGTTGCAGACAAAACGGTATTGGACCTTGGTTGTGTCGAACATCAAGCCGCGATTTCCAACAAGACGCAATGGTGGCTGCATTCCTTGATCAAGAAAAAAGCGAAAACCCTGGTGGGTGTCGATTACGATCAAGCTGCCTGTGCGGAACTCAATAAAAAGGGCTATGATATCCGCGTTGCGAATGTGGAATCGTTCGACCTGGGCGAAAAATTCGATATCGTCATGTCCGGAGAGTTATTCGAACACTTGACCAATCATCGCTCTTTTCTTGAATCGGTTAGGCGTCATCTAAATGAAGAGGGCGTCTGGATTGCCAGCATGCCAAATGGGAATTCGTTTAATTACTTCATGCAGACTTTAGTATTTGAGCACGAGGTGGACGCTTGGGATCATGCTTCGTTTTTCACCCCGACGACCCTGAGCGTCATGTTGAAAAAATGCGGCTTTACCCCGGTCAAGATCATCCTCTATCAACCGGATGAGATCTATCATCACGACCGTATTCACCATCGAATTGCAGCCTATCTCTTCAATCGATTCATGCAACTGGTGTGCATGGTTCGCCCTTGCCTGGCGCGAGGTCTGATTGTCGTCGCAAAAGCCGATCCCAAGACTTGAAGCAGTGCCCCTGCCCACCTTCAACGCCAACGGACTGCTGCCCTCGGGCATCCATGATTGCTCGCTCGCCGAGGCGGAAAAGCGGTTCGTCCTGAATCCGCATCGCGCGGAGATGTGGCAGCGGCTGCTGAAATTCGTCGACTGGACGCGGTCGCTCGATACGTTCGACATCCTGTACCTCGACGGCGGTTACATCAGCGACAAGCCGCGCCCAGAGGACATCGATGTGATCCTGCAGACGCGGGCGAAGTATGGCACCGAAGCGCTGGAGAGCATGACGCCGTTTTTCCTGAAGGGACTCGATACGATTTTCTCCGAGTACGGGGTGCATCTCCATTTCTGGAGCGAGGGATTTCCCGGCGGCATCCACGATTTCCGGCTCTTCTTTCAATACGTGCGCCCGCAGGACGCCGCGCCTCGTGGTCTCGCTCCCGGCGCGACCAAGGGCATTCTGCGCGTGCAGTTCAACGGACGCACGGCCCCCTTGCCGCAACGCGAACTGGCGGAGGCGTCCTCATGACCTGGCGCAAGAATCTCGATCAGCAAGCGCGCCGATTGCACCAGCAGATCGCCGCGACGCAACGGCTCGTGCTCGATGCGGGCGGCAGCGAGGAACAGCTCACCCAGGCGTGCGCGCCCTATTATCAACTCCTCGACCGGCTCTATACGGAGGATCTTCCCCTCGCCAACGCGATGGACGACTCCGATCTGCTCCTGCACCTCGACGGGTCGGGACTGCAGACGGTCAATCCCCGGCTCTCCCTCGTCGCGGGTGTTTTTGGCGACGTGCGCAAACAGGTCAGCACGATGATTAAAACGCTGGCCGGGGCGATGCACGAAACCCTGACGCTACCGAAAGAGATCGACCTCGGCCTCTGTTCGTTCGCGCGGGGCAGTCTCTACCTCGGCTTCAGCCTGCCCGAGCCGGGCGAGAATTATAAATTCCTGAGCGGCGATCCTCTCGTCGCCGCGAGCCGCGAGGCGTTGCACACCATCGGCGCACTCACGGGCGATCTCGACCGCACTGACGCCTACGAAAAAGTCGCCCACGATTTCCCCGATCCGTTGCTGCGCGATGCGGGGCTCACCGCCGTCGCCCACCTCGCTCCCTCGGGTCGACGCGGTATCGAGACTGTCGATCTCACCGGCAATTGTCTCCCCGACAAGCGCTGGCGACATCTCACGCTCGACACCCGGCAGCGAGTCAAGACGTGGCTCGACAAGCCGGTGCTCGGCACGGAATCGGTCACGCTTGTGGGGACGGTGCGCGAAATCGACCTCGACGCCCGCCGCATTGAATTGCGCCAGATCGAGAGCAAAGAGCTGACCTCCCTGCGAGGTATTTATCCGGCCGGGTACGACCGCACGGCCAAGTCGTGGATCGATCGCCGCGTGCGGCTTACTGGCAGAGTGGAGTCGTTTCAAGGGAAACCCCGCCTCATGCAAGTCGGCCAACTCGACGTTATCGGTTAATTCACACCCCAAAAACGGCCATGGACATGCCGCGATGCACCCTCTAGGATCACGATTATGTCCGATCCGGATTCCACAGAACCCGTGCCGTCGCCTTTTGAATTGCCGCCGCTTGCCCAGTTGGGCGCGGTGACTGGACGCTTTGTCCATGATCTGGCCAATGACATTTCCAGCGCCGCAACGCTGATGACACTCATCGCCGAACCCGACAGCGGCAGCGCTCCCGCCAAGGAGGATCTCGACGAACTCAACGCCGCGCTCGAACGCGCTGTGACCCAGATCCATCATTTCGGTGCCACCGTCCGTTCGCTACGCCCCGCTCCCGAACCGGTGCCCTACGCCCATATCGAGCCGCCGATCCGGGCGCTCTGCACCCACTACGGACTGACCTTGACCGTCGGTCCAGAGCTGCTTCCCGACACCCCCGTGCTGTGCCATCCCACGTGGTTGCTCCACTGCCTCGACTACGCCGCGCGGCTGCATCCCTCCCCCGAAACGCGAGTGACGATCACCCTCGTTCCCGCCAAATCCGTCACGCCCCCGGTGGATTTCTATTCCATCGACAAGCCAAGCCACCTGTTCAGCGTCGTCTTTACCTTTCCCGCCGGGACCTCCATCCCCGCGCTGAATGAAAAGAAAACGGAGAACCAACCCTACTTCATCACGCACGAACTGCTGCGCCACATGCGGGGATTTCTCCTGCAAACAAACGCTGCGGGCACCCTTGAATTGGGACTGTATTTGAGCTCGGCGGCAGTTTCCCCCGCCTGATGGCGCCGTCACGCATGCATTTCCCGAAGCTCCGGTCCGGTTGGAAACGGCCCGCATTGCGGGTGTTGTCCTCCCCCGGCCTCTGGATCGTACCGGCACTCGCGCTCGCGCTGCTAGCGGCCTTGCTGCTCTCCCAACCTTATTACTTTACCTTCGACGACAACGCCACGGGCTATCTGCCTTCCCACATCTATAACTACCGCTGTGTTGTCGAGTACGCCACCCTTCCGCTGATCAACTTCCACCAGTTTCTGGGTGAAGTCTACTACGTCATGGGAACACCCGGCGTGTTGTATCTCCCGAGTTATCTTTGCACCTTTTTTGCCGACAAGATTCTCGGCGATATCATGACTTGCATGCAGGTCAGCTTATCCCTTCATCTTTTTCTCGCCGCGCTCGCCGCTTACGCCTATTTGCGTGTCGTCAAAGTTTCAGGTCCTGTCAGTTGCTACGGAGCGCTCCTTTATCTCACCCTTCCATTCCTGCTATGTGCTTCCAAATCCTGGCTTGTGATCGCCGTCTGCGCGTTTTACATCCCCGCCCTGCTAGCCTGTCTGGAAGCGTTTCTACGCACTCGATCCTCTCTTTACCTCGTCGCCCAATGCGTCCTCAAGATCGCCTTCATCTATCATGGCAACATCCAGTTCGTCATGATCTATGGCTTGGGCGAACTCCTCTATCTGGGCAATCGCTGGTTTTACCTCACACCCCGGCTCAACCGCAGCCAGATCCTCTCGTACTTGCTCTCGAATCTCGTGGTGATTGCCGCCTCGTTACCGTTAATCATTCCAATGCAAGCCGCCCTCAGCACGAGTGCCGGTCGAGCCACGGCGATGCATTGGACCGTACAACTCGCCGTATCAGTGCAGCCCAAACTCTGGCTCTACGCTCAAGCCTACCTTTTCAGCCCTGAATCGATTTGCGACTCAAGCAGTTCCCTATTGCATTTGGGAGGGAGTCTGATTTTTCTGATCCTGTTCTACGCCCTTCGATCCAAAATCGATCGGCGATGGCAAACGATCTGGTATCTGCTGCTTACCGCCCTGCTCTTATCCACCGCCGCCAATTATATACTGCGCGTACTCCCCTATTTTGACCGTATCCGCTGGCCCTTTAAGTGGTATCTCTTCGTCGTCTTCGCCTATGCGGTTATGACCGCGCTGGTTTTGGATGAGCTGACCCGTCGACGAATACTCTCCCATCTCTGGCTTCACGTCTTCTTTATCGTGGCCATAACCTCCAACCTGATTGTCACTTTTTCTCCGTTATCCCAGATACCGTTCGGTCCCTACCATTTAATACCTGGTGGAATGTCTCAAAAAATGACGAAACTGGACTCTGGCCGCATCTTCGTTTTCGGCCCCCGGAATATTTACACCTATACAAGTCTCCCTGAAATTCGTGGATTCAACTTTGCCACACTTTACCAGGAGCAAGCCTTTGGTGGATATAATCCCCTCCTATCCAGCAAAGTCAGAGATGCCACGTTCGACGTTAACTATACCGGAGTTTTCTATGACTTGATCATGCCACCCGCGATGCGGGACGCGCTGAATCAATGGAGCGTACGACATATCATCACGGCAGCAGAATCAGACAACCCATTCGTTCAACTCCTCGACGCCCAACCCGGCCTTATTTTTCGTGGAACAACACCAAGCGGTTTTCGTCTTTATGAAAACCTCCAGAGCCGTCCTTATGCTTGGGCTCGCAACGCTCCCAGTCGATCCCTGCCCATGCATTTCGCCGTAAACTCCGCCACAATCGACCTGAATGGAAGTTCCGGCGACATCATCATTTCCATCATCCGGTTGCCAGGCTGGAGTTACCGGATCGATGCCGGCCCCTGGAAACCTGTCGCCCACGAAACCTCCTACGGTCAAATCACCGTCACGATTCCCTCGGGCGCACAACAACTCACCCTCCGCTACCTGCCGCCCCGTCTGGTGGGCAGTCTCTATGCCTCCGCGCTGGGACTTCTCTTGCTCTTACCTGCGTGGTATGGCATTTCGCTGACCAACACAGCACCTTCCTTCCCAACGAAAGAAAAGCATTCCTCCCAAAAAATTCACCGTCCTTCATTCGCACTTCCTTGGTGGCCTAACGTTCTCGCGGTCGCCCTGATTCTCTTCTGGATAATTTGGATGGCATGTTATGTCGCTCACATGGATATGTCAGCCGCGGCGATCGGAACGCAACCTCTCGCCCCTATGGACATGTTTTGGAGAATCAAATAAATCAGACTTCCAATGCTGCTGTGGAAGAATTGACTTCCTGGTAAAATACCGATTATTCTCGCCGCACTCCGACGAAGTGCCTCCCCGAGTCAATATCCATTTAACAGAAGCCTATCTTGTCCCTTCCCACCGTAACTCTAGGCATCCCGGCCTACAACGCCGCCCCGTTTCTGGAGCATTGTCTTCTCTCCGCTTGCCACCAAACCTATCCAAATTTTGAGATTGTTGTGATCGACGACGGCTCGACGGACAACACGATCGAGATCGCGCAGTCCGTTCAGAACCGATTTCCACATTTGCCTTTTCGCCTCCTTCGCAATGAACGGAATCTTGGCATGGCGGGAAACTGGAATCGCATTCTCGATACAGCGCAGGGGGACTATGTGAAAATCCTCTGCGCCGACGACAGTATCCATCCAGATTGCATTGAACTGCAGGCTCAGGCGTTACAACAGGACGCCAGCCTCAGCCTTGTCACCTCACCATGGGAGCTAATTGGCCCTCGAAACCGCCGTCTGTTCATACGCACCCCCCTGCCCACAGGCCGGAAGATTCTCGGAGATCAGGCCATTCGCCAATGTCTCTCCAACCTGGATAATCGCATCGGACAACCCAGTGGCACCCTTTTCAGACTCTGTGACGCCCGAGCATGTGGCTATTTTTCTCTCGACTATACCTACTACACAGATTTTGAATACTGGCTGCGACTCTTGCAGCGCGGTCATCTTTATTGCTGTCCCAAGGCTGTATTCTCTTTCCGCCTGCACGGCATCTCTGGGACCGCGACTAAAACCAGACTCATTCTATCGCGGGAACGTCAATATCTCGCCGACTTAAATATCAAATACGGTCTGCCTCCCGTCGATCTTTCAACACCGCGATGGCGCGGCCGTTTCAAGTTGTACGATTACGCCCGCAACCTGCTGTTTTCCATTGCCCGTTTTTTCTGAACAGCCCGTCACAACCTAATCCGCAGCAGCGAAAATAAAAAGCTTCCAAAAATTGTCTGCAATCCCAATACGCAGAGCGATAGGCCGGGAATTAACATTCGCATCGTTGCCGAATAGTCCTGAGGACCAAAACCAGATTGCGACCAATGTCTGATAGCGCATAACAGCGGCACAAATCCAGCCACTGCCGCCACCACTCCGATCACAATGCCCAATTCCAAGCTAATCTTTTGAAAGGGCGAAAGCCACTCGCTCTTCCGTGGAATTAATCCGCTGACCTGCGCAAACTGACGTGCATACAGTCCCATCAGCAATAACTGATAGCCACAAATCACACTCATTGACCCCGTGAGCAGGGTGTGTACGTCGAGCCCGATATTCGGACCAATTCGATATGGGCCAGGCAAAACGAGCAACGCCATGCCCGCGCCAATCAATATCAAGGTCAGGCCGGGAATCACAAACAGCCAGAGCGGAGAATAAAGGAGGAGAAAGCGCAAATTGCGCCAACCATCGCGCCACGTCTTAAGATGAGGCTGTTTGGATCGTTTGTCTCGGCGCAACGTAATCGGCACTTCTTCAATTTTCAGTCCCAGTAAGGCCGCTTTGACGAGCATCTCCGTAATGAATTCCATGCCCTTCGTGCGTAAATCCAATGCGGGGAGTAGTTCGCGACGCAACGCCCTCATCCCACTTTGGCAATCCGTAACCTTTGAGTGAAAAAAAAGCCGATGGATCATTGTCAGCACCGGCGTTCCCAGATAACGGTGCAAGAAAGGCATAGCTCCGGGCTCAATCGTCCCTCGAAAACGCGAACTGGCAACGAAGTCAGCGCCAGCTCGAAGTTTGGCCAGAAATTTAGGTAGCTCGCCAAAATCATAACTGCCATCCCCATCGGCGAATAAAATCCATTTTCCCCGTGATGCTGAGAACCCTCCGCTCAATGCGCTACCATACCCGCGCTCCAGCACCGGCACGCAACGCGCCCCCTCATGCGTGGCGATTTCCGCAGAGCGATCCGTACTACCATTGTCAGCGACGACAATTTCAGCAGATATGGACATCGCCTCTATCGCCTCGCGCGCTTCACGCACACATTCACCGATGGTTTCTTCCTCATTCAGACAGGGAATCACCACGCTTAATTCAATTTGTGCCGTGTCCATAGCCTCCCTAGCGGTCCGCATCATTCCGTTTTTTACAGGCAGGAATTCCCAAACGCAATAACTCCTCCCGGTTTAAGATTTTAACATCATAACGGGACGCCAAAAGTCCTTCCATCCTCTCCGATAAAAACATCCCATTCATGACGAGAGGACGTTCCCGCGCGGGAGACTGATTGCGAATCAAATCCCAAGAATACCAGACACCGTCCGTCTTCAAAATCACGATATCTGAGGATTGCGATTGAATATACTCCATGGTTTTCGCGTAAGGCCGGATATAGCTTTCCGCCTGCAAACATCGTATCGGCAAGAGGATAATCCAAGAATACGCCACCGCGAGAGCAGCCCAAATTTTCAGACTATTAACAAAACCACGTTCGACCAGCACTCCCCAGCCCTGCACGCATAGCAAGGTAATACTCCCGAGCACCGGATAGATATACCGATACCCCCATCCGTGACCTTGGTTAAATGGAATGAGAAAATAAAAGAATACCGTCAGAAGTATCCCCAGCCAAAGATCATCAAAGAAACTCTCATTAAATGATTTCTTCTTCGCCACAAAAAGACCGCCGAGTAGATGCCTCCATCCCGGAAACTTCGACCGCAAGGCCTCGCCCCCCAAGATCAACATCAAGGGTCCCGCCCAACCAAGAAACAATATGAAATAAGCCGCCTGAGTAAAGAAAGTCACCCAGCTCACGCATTGAAAAAGTCCCACGCCTTCAGAAACCGCCCCAGGAAAAGAAATAGCCCCCCACCAATACAAGGTTCCTATTAACGCGACCAAATAGACCAAGCCAAGGTAGAGGCAATAATACAAGCGACCAGACAGTAGAACACGCCATAGAAAAGGCGCCACAAAAAGTAAATGTCCGAATGGTTGATGTTGAAGCACTGCCACCATGCCCACCCAAGGCAAACAGGAATCACCCCAGATATCTTGGCGAGAGTAAAGATACAACCAAAGAAGGTTCAAACAGAGATGGGATGGCCAGCTGTAAAGAGACATCGACATCAGCAAAAAGGAGGTATTGGTGCCTAATATAACCGCAGCCAGCAGCGGATAGTTTTTCTTATTGGGAAAGAGTTTCTGCGCCACGCTTGCGACAAGAAGAATACTTAGGCATCCCAAGAGTGGATTAAGCAGCGACGCGGATCCGAGTCGAACAAACAAGGACCGAATCAACGCATAGCCTGGCAGGTAATTGGCCACCCAAACTTCCTTCGCAGCATCGTAAGTCACAAGGGCCGGGGTGAGATACCAATTGTAAAGTACCCAAGGCGCTTCGAGTGTTTTGGTCACTTTTCCAATGGCAAAGAGCTCGGATTGAAAAACGGCGCAATATTCGTCCAGGCTTAATGGGAAATTGTGGTAGACAATAAAAGTTCCCGCCCAGCACACAATCAACACGCCTAGGCCAAGCATCCATGGATGCAGCCACTTCGTCGTTCGTTGGATCATCGATTCCAAGAACCCCAATTGCCCACGAATGACCCACGGACCGGCCAATAAAAGAAAGGCCAAAAGCAACCCCAAACCCGCTAACTCATGTTTGGCAAAGAGATGGAAAAATACCGAAAATTTGAGATTCTGAGCGTCCCCATAGCCCATCATTCTCATCAACAGGACAAAGAGCAGCGATAGAAGAACAAGGCCACTGAGCGTCCTGCAGGTCCGTCGCCAGAAGGGATTATCTTGCCTGGATATTAGCGGAGGTTCCAAAGGTTTGTCTGGATCGAAGCTCAATGCCTTTTCCATTTCCCAATACGCTTCTACTCACCAACTGCTCGGAAGCTCACTGGTGAGCTGAATGAGAAAACGCGTCAGGTTCGCGCGGACGGGGGGCAATCCCTTGATGAAATTCTTGAAAGGCTTGATATCCCAGGGATGAGTAACGCAGTGGAGCACCAGCTTCGCGGGAGTGGCGCAATTGCGCTCCGCATCGAATCCCGCGGCCAGGGCGGCGGCGGGCAAGCGGTCGCCCAGCTCATCGCTGATGGCGCGCACCGCGATAAAAGGCTTTTCGCGGCCCACCACGATCTCCGCCACAGCGGCGGTTTCCATGTCGACAACCTGGCATTGCGTAGCTTCAGCGTACTCGGCCTTGCGCTCGGGCGTGGCCACCACTTCGTCCGTGCTGCAAAAGTTGGCGAAATTGAAGTCGGGCAGCAGACGAACAAATTGCTTCACTTCTTCGTGCGTGAAGTTGTCGGAGATCAGCACGCTCCCGCGCTTGAGCTGAGGCACCAAGGCTCCGCCAAACCCCGCAAGGATGAAAGCCTTCAAACGGAAATGATCGAAGATCACCTGGGTGTTGACCGCCGCATTGGTGAGCCCCATTCCGATGAAAGCCACCAGCACAGTGCGATGGCCGAGCTTACCTGTCACACAGGAAAGCGTGCCGAGGCTGAAGGTCTCCTTCTCGGTCAGTTTGTTGACCAGCTCCTGCCCCTCAAAGGGAACCGCAAAAGCGTAACAGATCATCGGGTTCCTTTTTTGGCTGCCACCATGCGACGGTAATCCGACAGCGCGATCAAGGGCCAATTATTGCGATACATATCGTACTTGAGATAAAAGACGCGGGGGAACCCCGTGCCGGTAATGAAGTCTTCCTTCCACGAACCGTCCGCTTGTTGCGTACGGCACAAGTAATCCACCCCACGCACCACGCTGGAGCGGGTGACGTCTCCGCAGGCGATGATGCCCATGAGCGCCCAGGCCGTTTGCGAAGCGGTGCTCGCGCCGCGGCCCTTGAGTTTCGGATCTTCGTAGGAAGCGCAGGTCTCACCCCAGCCACCATCCTCGTTCTGACTGAACTCGAGCCAGTCGCGACCACGCAGGACCCAATCCTGATTCATATCCTCGTGGATATAATAGAGGCCACGCAAGACCAGCCACGTACCGTAAATGTAATTCACACCCCAGCGCCCCTGCCAGGAACCATCCTCCTCCTGCGTCTCGCGAATGAACTTGAGCGCGCGGCGAATGTACGGCTCCTTGCGGCTGATGCCGAGCCGCCCGAAAAGCTCCAGCGCGCGTGAGGTGATATCACTGCACGGTGGATCAAGAATGGCGTTGTGATCAGCAAAGGGAACGTCCTCAAGCCATGCCTTGGTGATGTCCTTGTCGAAGGCCGCCCAACCACCGTTTTGACACTGAAAGCTGATCGCCCAGTGCAAGGCGCGGTCCATCACTTCCTTCTTCGCTTCCTCGTTCGGCATCCGGATGCCATTCAACGCGAGCAGCACCTTCCACGTATCGTCCACATCGGGATAATACTTGTTATTGTACTCAAAGGCCCAGCCGCTGTTCACCGGGTGCGGGTTCTTGACGTACCAATCCCCCCGCGTCCGCACTTCCTTCGAAAGCAGCCATTCCCCCGCCTTTTGCAAGCGGGGATCATCCTGTGGCACGCCCGATTCGGACAGCGCCATAGCCGTAATGCCAGTATCCCAGATGGGCGAGAAGCAGGGCTGGAAGCGGTAATCGTTATTCGCAACATCGTCCACTTCCAGCTCAAAGAAATCCTTGATCGCCTTGCGCAATACCGGATGATCGTCGTGATAACCGAGGGCCTTCAGCGCGATGATCGCGTACATCATCGAGGGGAAAATCGCCCCGAGACCGTCCGACCCGTCGCCAATACGCTCAATCAACCACGCCTCCGCCCGCTTCAAGGCCCGGTGCCGCCACGGTTTCCACGGCAGTCCATCGATCAACTTCAAACCCGCATCGCAAGTCAGGAAAAAATTGCGCATCGAAAAGAAGCGCTTGTCCCAGACCTGGGAGAAATCATGGTGCTCCGTACCGTAGGGGAAGAGTTCATGCAACTGCTTTTCCGGCGGCAAATGCCGCATCGGCTTGAAGTGATTGATGATCGAGAGCGGCACCACCATGGCCCGGCTCCACGAGGACATCTCATACAGGTTGAAATAAAACCAATTTGGCAACAGCACGATCTCACTGGGGATAATTGGCAGGTATTTCCACGGATACTGGCCAAAAAGCCCGAGCATGAGCTTGGTATAGGTATTGCACTTCGGAATACCGCCCAAACGCAGGATCGTGGCGTGCGCCTTGCGCATCAACGGCTCGTCCGGGTGAAAACCGGCCAGTTTCAGCGCAAAGTAGGCTTTTAGTGTGGCGTTAAGCTCGCTCGGACCGCCCACATAAATATTCCAACCACCGTCGGGCAGCTGGTGATCCAGCAGATGCTTCACGCACTTCGCTTGACGATCGAAATCGACCTCACCCATCCAATGCATGAAAATACAAACATCCGAGACCAAGGTGCAGTCGACAATCAACTCACCCACCCAGGTACCATCCGGCTTTTGCAGGCTAAACAGATAGTCCTGAGAACGCGCGATAGCCTCCTCGACATGGCGATCCAACGACGGCAAAGCCGCGCGAAATTGTTCCTGAGAAACCGGAATCGTCTTGGGCGACTCCGCGAAATCTGTGGGCTTTACGAATCCGTAAGACATAGGCAGCAGCATAGCCAAAAGTCCCACTAGGTCAATCTAGGCGGTAAAAGCCAAGCATCCCCCTAAATCGCAAAAATTGATTCAACGCTTCGCCGATTCGCAGACACCGGCCGAGGAGAACTCGTTAATTGCGCCGCGAGGAATTTGACTCACAAATCGTCTCGTCATTAATGATTGCGGGTCTCACGAAGGCCTTGGATCGGCTCCGCGACGGGTTACACCCAAATTGTCTTAACAACCGCTGACATTGCCGCAATCCAAGAATGATGCCACAATTCTGTCGCAAGTAAGCCGAAAGCGATTTCGCATCCCAAAAATCAGACTTCAACCCAAAATCGGCCGGGATGCGCTGCAGGACGAGTTTCAGCTCTTCCAGATGCTCTGGCCCCAGTCGGCGGGGGCGACCCGGCCGCTCCTTCTCATACAGTCCTTCCAATCCATCCGCTTCGAAGCGCTTGACCCAATATTGGAGCGCCCTCGCTGAATCCCCGATCAGCCGCCCCGCCTGTTGGCAGCTCATTCCACGCAGCACCAGCAAAACGCCGTGTAGGCGGTGATAATAGCGAGCCTGATGATCGCGTCGGATCTCCCGATGCAACGTCAAAATGTGATTAACCCCAGTCATAGTTCAACGAATTCCCAGCTGTTTCTATCGCACTTTCACTTCTGACCGTGACACCATTTTCTGGTGATACGAATCCACTTAAGACGTCACCCCTATACCTGCATATCTACATATATAAATAGATTAGAAACGTGAAAGTAGATCATTGTGATACATTATGTATTTCGAAGTCCTATATTGAAATTCCAGCAACGATACATTCCGTTCAGCCCGGACATATATAGATTCGCGCACACTCATTTACGATCTGTATGGGATCACACATTTATAGATACAGCGATTTAAGTCCCCTTTCTTAGGGACGATATGGTGTTGAGCAATAAAGCAACATTCAAAAAAGGGAAACGACATGACTACATTACAAAAGCCTCTCACCACCACGACGGCGGAAAAAATCAGCCGCTCATCTATAGAAAAGTTCCTGACCTTCCGCCTGGATACGGAATCCTATGGCATCGCCGTGCTGAAGGTCCGGGAGATCATCCGGCTTCAAACCATAACACTCGTCCCACAAATGCCCGAGTACGTCAAGGGTGTGATCAACCTGCGCGGCAAGGTCATTCCCGTCATCGACCTGCGGGTACGCTTCGAACTCCCTCCCCAGGAAGCCACCGAATCGACCTGCATTATCGTCGTGCAGGTGCGCCTGCGCAGTGGGGAGGAGCGACTCATCGGCCTCGTCGTGGATGCCGTCGAGGAAGTGCTCAATATCGCCGCCACCGACATTGAAGAGACCCCCAACTTCGGCAGCCACCTCTCCGCCGACTACATCTTCGGCATGGCCAAGATCAAAGGCGGCGTCAAAACTCTGCTCGATATCGATATCGTCATCAACGACACCGACATTGATCAGATCGTCTTATAGAGATGGAACTCTATATTTAGAAAACATAATACAACCAACTATATAAAGGATTATATGAAAAATTGGACCATTGGAAAACGAATCATCGCCTGCTCAGCCTTTCTCTGCATTGTCATTGCCGCCATTGTCATCACCTCAATCATTTCCGTCATCAAGATCAAGGGCATCAGCCAAACCATCACGGAGAATTCCATTCCCTGCCTGATCGGGGCGGGCAACCTGAATGCGCTGCAGGCGGAAACCATGATCCGTTGCTATCGTTACCTGAACGCCACCACCCCCGACGAGCGTCGCGTGGTCAAGGAACAAATCGACGGGTTTGTCAAGGAAGCGAACGAGGTGATGAAAAAGTACGAGGATGGCATCTCCACGGAGGAGAACCGCCGCAACTTTGAAGCCTTTAAGGAAAAACGGGGCGTCAACGGCCAGCTACGCAACCAGTTCCTCGCGCTCGCCGACACCAACAAGGAGGAGGCCCGCAAGTTGATCGACGGCGCTTTTTCAGATGCGTACAAGAACTACTCCGACGCCGGTTCCGCCATGCTTGACTACAACGAAAGAGTCGGCACCCATCGTGGTGATACCCTCGCGTCTCTCGTTGAGCAAATGATCACGCTGCTGGCCATTACCGGCACGCTCTGCGTCATCATCGGCGCCACAGCCTCGTGGTTTGCCATCCGCAGCGTCAACAGCGCCCTCTCGCGCATTTCGGATATCCTCAACAGCAACGCCGAACAGGTTTCCTCGGCCGCCAGCCAGGTTTCCTCCTCCAGCCAGATGCTGGCCGAAGGCGCCAGCGAGCAAGCCGCTTCCATCGAGGAAACGTCCTCATCCATGGAAGAAATGTCGAGCATCGTCGAACTCAACGCCAACAACGCGCAATCCTCCAAGGAACTGGCCACCCAGACCCGCCACACCACCACTACGAATGTGGAGCGCGTGCAGGAATTGAAGACCTCCGTCACGGAAGCCCAGGCCTCCTCCAAGCAACTCACCGAAGCGATGGAAGCGATCAAAGTATCCAGCGACTCGATTTCGAAGATCATCAAGACCATCGACGAGATCGCCTTCCAGACGAACATCCTTGCGCTCAATGCCGCCGTCGAGGCCGCCCGCGCCGGGGAAGCCGGCATGGGCTTTGCCGTCGTCGCCGACGAAGTGCGCAGCCTCGCCAAGCGCAGCGCCGATGCCGCCAAGGAGACCGCCACGATCATCGAAGACTCCATCCGCAAAAGTGAAGCCGGTGTCCATGTGAATGAAGAAGTCGTAAAGAAACTCCTCGATATTGATGCGAAGTCGCACCAGGTCGACATCGGACTGAAGGAGATCTTCGCCAGCGTGTCCAAGGTGGACGACGCCATGGGCCAGATCGCCACGGCCTCGAAAGAGCAAACCCAGGGCATAGGCCAGGTCAATACCGCCCTCACGCAAATGGACAAGGTCACCCAATCCAACGCCTCCAGCGCCGAGGAAACCGCCAGCGCCGCAGAAGAACTCAACGCGCAAGCGGAGGAAACTCAACGCGCAAGCGGAGGAACTCAAAAGCACCGTCAGCGAGTTACTCGCCCTGGTCGATGGCAGCAAGGCAACAACGCAGGCCATCAATCGCCTCACGCACCGCCCGACGGAAAAAACCAAAAACCATGTGCCGCTAATCTCCAAGGCACGCTCCACCACCAAACACGCCGCTCCCATCACCGCGACGACTCCGCACCGCGAAACGGAAGCCAAGCCGGTCGATGCGCTGCCGCTGGAGCGCAGCTTCGAAGACATCCCCGCCAAGAATTGATTCTCCCCCACGCGCACCCCGACACCGGTCCTTCCCCCGAGGGACCGGTGTTCTGGGCACTCACTCCCCCCCCACAACCCTCTCCATCCCCATGACCACCCAAACCACTTCTACAACAGCCCCCCTCACCCAAGCCACCCGGGAAAACAGCCAGCGCCCCGGCCAGCCGGCCCCCTCAACACCCCGTCCCTACGCCAACGTTCGCCCCGCTCCGAATCAGATAGCCTACCGCTGGAATGCCGAAGAACTCAGCGACAGCCCCCTGCGCAAATGCGTGGCCGTGCTGCCACTGCTCTTCTGATGACGGCGGATTCCAGCTCCGTCGCCTCTCCCCTTCCAAAAATCAGCGAAGAGACACTACACAGCCGCCCTTTTCTTTGATACTGTCCGCAGACCATGCGACAGAGCCGGTTGTCACTCTACATCTTCCTCTCGTTGCTGCTGCATGCCCTGATCCTGCTGACGATCGCCAGCGGTCTCATCAAATTTCCCACGGTGCAGGTCGAGCCCGACTCCGGCGAAACCACGTTGACCCTCCTGCAGGACGTCCCTCCCCCGCCCCCGCCGATCACGCCCGCCCAGAGCAAACCACAAAGCCGGTTTGTCCCCACAATGGCGCACCAGGAAACGGATAAGCCCAATCCAAACGCCCTTCTCGAATCCGAACGCAACACCGCCCTGCGAACGGACGTGGCCAATCCGCGCGATCCGAACTCCCCCATGCCAGACATGCAGGGCGATAAACGCTCCAGCAGCTACGTCAACACCCCCGGAAGCGCCGGCCAGGGACAACAACCGCCCCAGCAAGCCTCCCAAGCACAGAAGCAGCAGCAGGCTCAGCCCCAGATGACACAGGCTCAACCGCCGCCCAAGCCCCCCCCTCCGCAACAACAACAACCCCCACCTCAGGAACAACCCGCCCAAGCACAAACGCCGCCCCAACCGGCCAAGCCCAAACCCATCACGCCCCGCGTCGAGGAGGCGCAACCCCTCCTACCTCCCGAACAACAAAAGCCTTCGCCGCAAACCGCCCAACAGTCGCAGTCACCGCAACAACAACCCTCCCAAGCCTCGCCCCAGCAGGCCCCACGCCCGCCACCCGCCTCGTTTGCCATGACCCGGGGCGACTCCTCCGGCGGCGCAGGCATCAAAGGATTGCCCTCCCCCGAGGCACGCGACACCGAACTGGGTCGCTACAAACAGAAAATGTACCGGGCCGTCGGTTCACGCTGGTATCTGAAAGTGCAGAGCAGCATGAGTTTCCTGGCCATCGGAACGGTGCGGGTGAAGTTTTACGTGCGCGCCAATGGCGTACTGGAAAACGTCCGCATCTCGGAAGACTCCGGAGCGGGTAATAGCAGCACAGAAATGCTGCGAACCATCTCCCTGCAATCCGTGGTGGAATCTGCCCCGTTTGAACCGTTCTCCGAAACGATGAAACAACAGCTCGGAGCCGGGTACGACGAAGAGTTCACTTTCAGCATCTATTAGCCGCACCCCGTTCGAGCTGGTAGATTGAGTTTGCGCAACGGGGAAGAATGCCCCTAACCTCCAACGTTTATGTTCGAAACCCTTAGCAAGTTCTTTATCACGGGCGGATTCTTCATGATCCCCCTGGGCGCCTGCTCCGTCGTCACGCTCGCCATCATCCTCGAGCGCGGACTGGCCCTGCGCCGCTCCCGCATCGTCAAGGACAGCCTCGCCCGCGCCATCGCGGACCTCGGCTACGGCGACAAGACCCTCCTCATTGAACAACTCTCCGCCGACCAGCAAACCGTTCTCGCCCGCCTCGTTCGCTCCTGCCTCCTCTACCTCCCCTGGACCAAGGCGGAGAACACCGAAGCGCTCCAGACCAAGGCCCGCGCCGAAGTCTCCCAAATGGAACGCGGCCTCGTCTTTCTGGAAATCGTGGTCGGCATCGGCCCCCTCCTCGGCCTGCTGGGAACCATCTCCGGCTTGATCACCATCTTCGCCCACGTCGCCGACAGCGGCGGCCTCGCCACCCAGGGCATGCTCATCGCCAAGGGTATCTCCGAAGCACTGCACACCACCGTGGCCGGCCTCGTGGTCGCCATCCCCGCCGCCGTGGCCCACAGCCTCTACGTCCGCCGCGTGGACGATTATTCCGTGGAATTGGAAACTCTCTGCATCGAACTGCTGGGCAAGCTCTATTCCGAGTCGGAAGAAACCGCCGCCAATTAGCCTCTCCCCGCCCGCATGCGCTTCCAGACCCATCGCAAACGCAAGGCTCCGACGATCAATATCATCTCGCTGGTGGATATTCTCTGCATCCTGCTCATCTTCTTTATCGTCACCACCGTTTTCAAAAAGGACGAACCCATCGTCCAGATCAAACTCCCCGAAACCACCCAGGCCGAACCCGCCAAGGAAACACCCCCCACCATCATCTACGTCACGGCCGATGAGAAAATCTTCCTCGACAGCCAACCCGTTTCCCCCGACCAACTCGGCTCCATCCTCAAAACCAAGATCGAAGCCGGCGCCTTCAACAAGCTCGCCATGAAGGCCGACAAAAAAGCCCCCTTCGGCCTCATTGTCAAAGTGATGGACGCCGCCAAATTTGCCGGTATAAAAAACCTCCCCACTTTCACGGAAGACGCCAAACCCTCAGGAACGCCATGATACTCGAAATCGTAATGTACGATCATCCCGTCTTGCGCCAGAAAGGCACCAAGATCCGGGAAATCACCAAGGAACTCCGCAAACTTTCTGCCGACATGCTCGAAACCATGCGCGCCCACAATGGCGTCGGCCTCGCCGCGCAACAGATTGGCCAAGTCCTCCAATTTGCCGTCATCGACGTCACCGGCATCAAGGAACGCGAAAGCCGGATGTGGGTCGATGGCAAATCCGTCAACCCCGAAGACTACATGCCGATCCTCCTGATCAACCCCGTCATCTCGGGCACAAAAAGTAAAGTAACGGAGGGCGAAGGCTGCCTCAGCTTTCCCGGCGTCTACGCCGAGATCCCCCGCTCCCAACGCGTCAAGGTATCCACCCTGACCCTCGACGGGAAAACATTTGAATTCGAAGCAGGCGGCCTCTTAGGGCGTGCCGTTCAGCACGAATACGATCACCTACAGGGTAAACTCTTCATCGACCTGATGAACAGCGAAGCTCGCAAAGCCAATCGCGAAGCACTCGACCTACTGCGCCAAGGAATTACTCCACCAAGCGTCGACGAGAAGAAATCTCCTCCTCAGACCTGACCCAGATACCGGGGATGTCCCGACGCGTCTGGATAAAACGGTAATCCTCCTCGGTGATGGTGCCGCGCTGCCACAACTCCAGCGCCTGATCACACGCCTTTTTGATTTCCCCCTCGAACAACAAGTTCGTGAGATAATTTCGCGCCTGATAACGGTCGGTCGTCTTCTTTTTCGGGATGCAAATTCTGGTCGCCATCTCACTCCTCCAGTTTAAGGGCTTTCGCGCGACAAGCCCCCAGATTTAGCTCCACAGTCCGTCTGCACATACTCTACACGTAGAAAGTTTCAATGACAATTTATTTCAATTGTTGGCCCATTTCTTCGTCTCAAGACTAACTGCATCGCACAATTCTACCCCAGTAACTCGATAAGGCAAGCGGTAATACCACCGTGATACGTTGTACTTCTCTCAATATTTTTTAAATAGAAATCTTGCATACTGTTTACTTTTTGACTTACTAGATATCTGAACGACCGTACTATCAGTGTGAATACCATCAAGACAACACGTACAGACCAGCTCCGCGTCCGTCTCAGGAGAGAAGAACGCGAAGCATTGGAGAACGCCATTCAAAAACGCGGCAAGAACGAGACGATCTCGGATGTGATCCGGGAGGCCTTGGCTTGGTGCCTGCACCCTGACCTCAAGAAACAGCCTTGCTACTTATCCCAAGAGACTTATGCGAAAGTAAAAGCCTTGGCGATTGATCTGAACCGCGATGCGGATCAGGTTGTGGAAGACTGTATTCAGGGAATTTTCGATCTGGTGGACAAACCCGATCGCAAGCTCCCCTTGATCGTCATGGAAGTCCAGCTCCGACGGAAGTATGAGTCGGAAAAAATCAAAAAGCTGAAGAATCCGTAGTATTGCAGATTAAATGCCGACCGGATCATCCCCCGGCGGTTCGAAGCCGAAGACACGAAGTCTTCTCTCGATGAAAACGCAAGGATGCGGCGCTCTTGGAATTTGTGTTGGACCGGAGCGCAGCGGTAGTCTGCCCACCCATCATGTCCGGATAAAATCGGCCACCTTGGGATTGCGGCGAAGATCCCTCAAGTCTTCGTCCGTGGGGCGGATCGGACGATCTCTGTCACAATTCACCAAACAGAGAAATCCCAAGTAATCGTTGCAATTCGCACGAAATTGATGCCACGTCATTGACGGAACATAAACGAGGTCCATCGTGCCGATTGCACGAACCTCATCACCCACCAGCGCCTCACCCCGTCCGCGCAGGATCATCACACTGTGGATATGATCGTGCTTCTCCAGGGTGGAGTGGCCTCCCTCCGAAATCTCAAAGTAACGCCATTGGCACCCGAGCTTGTCTCCTCCCTCGAATAACACCTGCCGCGTGATCTTGTGAAAGTGAGTCCCCTCCTCCTTATAGGCCAGCAAGGGAATCTCCTCCCAACGAAATGGCTCGGTCTGATGCGTGAAAACTTTTGTCGTGGCTTCGGTGCTCATAAATCTCTCTCCAGCTCAGAATCTTCTCTTAGCCTATCTCACTCAAGATACATGCCACCGCCTCGCCAGAACTACATCGCCGCCCACACGCGATGCACATCATCGTGATCGTCCAGCGCCTGCAGAAATTCACCGACCTCCATCTTTTGCTCGTCCGTCAGAGTCGGGATGCTCTTTGGAATGAAGCCCATCTCAGCCGTCACCACCGTCCAACCATTCTGGGACAGCCATTGTGACACCGCGTGAATCGCCGTGCGATCGGCAATAAACCGCGCACCGCACGCGCCCTCGGGAATGTCATCATTCTTCGCGTGGTCGAGCACCTCCACTTCATTCGCCCCCGCTTCAATCGCCGCCGCCTCGCGGTCCGCATTCACATCGGCGCAATACGCCTCAATCAAACCCACGTGGTCGAATAAAAACTTGTTACTGTTTGCCGCACCAAGCTGCCCCTTCTTGAACAACACGCGGATTTCCGGCGCGGTACGGTTATTGTTGTCAGTCAGGACTTCCACAATCACCGGCACCTTGTGCGGCGCATAACCTTCGAAATTGATGTGCTCCAGCACCATCTTTTCGTCGCCGATGCCCGCGCCTTTTTTGATCGCCCGCTCAATGGCGTCGCGCGGCACACTCTCTTTTTTCGCCTTTTCAATCGCAGCATGAAGCCGCGCATTACCGGCGGGATCGGCGCCGCCATGCTTGGCAGCAACCATGATTTCCCTGACAAATTTACCTGTGGCCTTGGACTTCCGCATCGAAGTCACGGCCCGTTTCGAAAATAACCATTGGCGACCCATGCCTTACGCTAAAGCAAAAAGGCCCGCACAGGGAAGTCAAAAGGCGAATCCACCCTACCCACCGCAAAATCTCGCACACATAGCTCACCTAGCAAACCTAACGCAAACGCTCCCACGCAATCTCTGCTATAAATGACCCCATGCCCCACCTCCGCCCCTCTCAAATTTCAAATCTCCAAGTGGAAATGAATCGACACCCACCGCGACACTCAACAGAGACGGTCGATTCTTGTAGCGCATTGTCGACGCTGATTTTTTTCACGAATACTTGAATTCCTCCCGCTTAACCCTTACCACTCGTTGCACCATGTCCGATTCCCTCATTCTCGGTTTTGATATTGGCGGCACCAAATGCGCCGCGCTCGTGGGCAACATCCACGGCGCCGTGCTCGCACGGCGCGAATGGCCCTCCCTCGCCACGCGCGGTCCCCAGGCCATGCTGGCCGATTTCCTCGCCGCCGCCGAAGCCCTCCGCGCCGTACATCCCGGCGTGAAAGCCTGCGGCGTCTCCATCGGCGGTCCGCTCGATGCCAACGAAGGCGTCATCTACTCCCCGCCAAATCTCCCCGGCTGGGACGCCATTCCGCTCAAGCAACAACTTCAATCCACCCTCGGTCTTCCCGTCTTCGTCGAGCACGACGCCGCCGCCTGCGCGTGGGCCGAGTACCTCTGGGGTCAACCCCGTTCCACCGGCAACCTGATCTACATCACCTCCGGCACCGGCTTCGGCGCGGGCTACATCCTTCAGGGCCAGATCTATCGCGGCGCGAAAGGCCGCTCCCCCGAAGTCGGCCACGCGCGATTCGCGGAGGACGGTCCCTTCGCCTATGAGAAAAAAGGAAGCGTGGAAGCGTTCTGCTCGGGGGCCTCACTCTCCCGGCTCGCCGCGTGGAAATTTCCGCAGCGCTGGAGCGCCCAGCCGCCTGCCGGTCCGGAACTCGGCAAGCTCGCCGCCGCCGGAGACGCCGATGCCGCGGCCGTGATCACTCTCAGCGCCCGCGCGACTGGCCAAGTCTGCGCCAATCTCATCGACACCTTCGCACCGGATGTAATCGTATTGGGAAGTCTCGCCCGCCATCTCGGCGAAGTCTGGATTGCCCAAGTAAAGGAGACCTGCCAGCGAGAGGCTCTCCCCGGCCTGCATGAACTCTGCCTCGTGCGCGCCACCAGCCTCGACTCGCGTCTGCAGGACTGCTCCACCCTCGCCATTGCCCTCGACGCCTCGGGACAGTTCCGAGCCCCCTAGACCTGTCTTCAATTGTGAACTCAGGTCAATTTTTGCGAACTTTTTTCAGAAGATTTGGGTAACCACTCGCCCCCCCGCGAACTATTGTCGGAAAGAATTTATGAAAGCCAAAAACGCTTCCTCCACCCGTTCCACTCCCTCTCCCTTCGTCGCCTCGAAATGGATCTGGCCCATCAATCCCCATTGGGACCTCCATAACACCTACGCCCTGTTTCGCAAGACATTCGACCTCGCCACCCTCCCGGCCAAGGCCCCGCTCTTCATCACCGCCGATCAGGCCTATCTCCTCTTCATCAACGGCCAGTTCGTATCCCGCGGCCCGGCTCGTGGCTTTCAAGACCACTGGCCCTACGATGAAGTCGACGTCCGCCCCTTCCTGAAAAAGGGCCGCAACCTCATCGCCGTCCGCGCCTACAATCCCGGCTACAGCAATTTCCAATACCTCACCCAGGGCTTCGCCGGGCTGCTCGTCGCCGCGCGCTGGGGCAAAACCGTTCTCACGACCGACAACACGTGGAAATCGCTGCGTCAACGCAATGTCTCGTCCGACACGATTGTCACCAGCCTCCAGCTTTTCTCACAGGAACATATCGACCTGCGGCAGGAACCCGTCGGCTGGATGACCCCCGATTTCGACGACAGCCAGTGGCTCGTTCCACCCACCGCCGCGTGGAATTCCGGTCCGTGGTTCAACCTCGAACCGCGCAATATCCCGATGCTCTCGGAGAAGGATCTGAAACCACTTCGTCTTCTCGGCGAAAACTCCGGCACTTGCGCCGCCGGTTACGAACGCGTCCGCAGCGTCGTCGAGTTGCGTCATCGCGAGGACTGCTCGCATCGTCCCACGCAGGCCGGTTTCGCCCCGCTTAAAGTTTCCGCCACCGGCGCGGGAAAATTCCGCAGCTACCTCTTCGACTTCGGCAAGACGGTCGTGGGCAACCTGAGTTTTGAAATCTCCGGCGCGCGCGGCGGAGAGATCATCGACACGGCCCATTACGAGACAATCAACAAGACCACTCTGACGCCCGATTACGACCTCAACGCCCACTGCCGCATGGCCTTTGGCGACCGTCTCATCTGCCACGAGGGAAAGAACGCACACCGCTTCTTCCACTTCTACGGATTCCGTTATCTGCTCGTCACCGTGCGCGATGCCGAGGCCGATCTGTCGCTCGATTTGACCTTGAACTGGGTCGGTTATCCACTCGAACGCAAAGGCAGCTTCGCCTCCTCCGACAACGACCTGAATCGCATCTGGGAAACCTGCGCGTGGACCGAGCAATGCTGCGCGCTCGACGCCTACGTCGACACCCCCTGGCGCGAACAAGCCCAATGGTGGGGCGATGCGCGCGTGCAAGCGTGGAATACCTTCCACCTCAACGGCGACGCCCGCCTCTTCCGCCGCGGCATCCACCAGATCGCCAGCCAGGCCACTCCCGACGGCGTCACCTACGGTCACGCTCCGACCATGGCGCACAGCTGCATCCTGCCTGACTTCACTCTCATCTGGTTCCTCACCATCTGGGATTACTACTGGCAGACCGGCTCGACCGAACCGCTCACCGCTCATCATGCCGTCGTGCAAAAGGCGCTCGATTATTTCCGTGATCACACCGACCCGAAAACGGGCTTGATCACCTACGATCACCGCTTCTGGCTCTTCCTCGACTGGACCAGCCTCTTCAAGGATGGCACGCCGACGGTCTATAACCTCTGGTTGCTGATCGCCCTCGAAAAACTCGTCCTGCTCTACCGCGCCGCCAAGCAGCCCCGCGAAGCCGCGCCGCTCGAAGCGTGGGCGAAGAAACTCCGCGTCGCGCTCGGCAAACTCATCGACAAGGACGGACTCCTGCGCGATGGCATCGACCGCAAGGGCAAGATCGTACCGCACAAAAGCATTCACTCCCAAACTCTCGCCCTCCTCGCCGGACTCAAGGGGATCAACGAAACGGCCGCACTGGAAAAGATCCTGCTCCCCTACATCCGCGGGGAAGTCCAACCGAAGGTCACCCCCTCTGCCTATTGGGTGACTTACGTATTCACCGTTCTCATCGAGCGTGGATATGGACAGGAAGTGACCGACTTCATCAAGAAATTCTGGACGCCGATGGTCGAGCACGGAACCACGTGGGAAAACTTCGCGCCGCAAATCGGGGCGGAAAGCTTCTCGCACGCATGGTCCGCACATCCACTCTATCACCTCATGCAAACGGTCGGCGGCCTCTCGCAGGCCGGCCCGGCCTGGAGCACGGTCACGTTCCGTCCCGTTTTCCATGGCGAGGACTCCACCGTCACTCTCCCCACACCGAAAGGACCGATCCGTTCCGCGTGGAAAAAAGTCAACGGCAAGATCGACATCAAATTGCAACTCCCCGCCGGAATCAAAGCCCGCGTGGAATTGCCCGGACAAAAACCGCAGACCGCAACCAAAAGCGGTTCGTGGAAAATCTCCGTTACGAAGTAACCGCTACGGTCCTCCCGGCCACCCACGAGTTCTCCACCAGAGTCGCTCGCGGGAAGGCCGGGACGCCGCACTCGTTATTGTGAACCATGCTCACGATCATCTCCGTGGCGGCTTCACCCACGATGTCATTGTGCTGATTCATCCCCGCCCACTCGGGACGATCCTGCCGCCACTCGAGCTGAATTAATCCGATGTCGCGCGGCACTTTCAATCCGCAAGCTTCCACCCATTTACGCACCTCGTTATAGAGAGTCAGAATCACATCCGGCTTCTCCCGTTCCAGCCAGCGCCGGAACAGGGCGAGGTTCTGCCTCGCCTCCTGGATTTGATAAAACGGCTTGAGCCGACCCGATGCCGGCAATCGTTGCTGCGCGATGAGCACGCCCGCCGAAAAGCGCCCCTCGACGAGTTCATCGATCACCGCATCCAGCACCAACGCCGGTCGGCGGTAACCGAGTTCCAGAGCTTTTTCGAACGCGTGCAACCCGAGCGTGTACTGGTCGGCGCTCGCAAAAGACAAAGCCGGATCGACCGGTCGCACCCCAGTGACCACGCAGGGAAATTGCTCCCACGTGGACCGAAATCGCTCCGGCAATCGGTTGCCTTTCATTAATCCCACAACAATGATACCGCGAATCCCCCGGTTGCGCAGAATCTTGTTCAGCTTCTCGCCATCCAGCGATTCGTCGTGCAACCAGAATTCATCCAGGCTGTACCCGAGTTGCGCCGCGCGACGCTGGCATCCCGCCACGTAAGTGGGCACCGTCGGATGTTGCGTGAATGCCTTGGGGTCGAGGTTCGCGTTGAGCAGTGCCAGACATGCCTTGAATCCCGGTCGTTGATTCGCCCGCAGTTGCGCCATCAGATGCGCCACGGTCGGATTCTTCTGATACCCCATCGACTTCGCCAGCTGCTGCAGGCGTCGGCGCGTCGGCTCCGGCAACTGCGGGTCATTGCGCAACGCCAGCGAAACGGTATTCTTCGACACGCCCGCCCGTCGGGCAATATCGGACATGGTGATTCCGGTTTTCATCTCTAGTCCTTCGCTCACGTTACTGTCATATAAAGGGCGGCTTGACCAGCCAGAACCTTCGGCGAAGATGCCGTCATGGCTTACACCTTGGGGATTGATTACGGCACCAACTCCGTTCGTGCGTTGGTGGTGGATGTGGCAACAGGAGCGGAGCTCGGCGTCTGCGTCGCGGACTATCCGAGCGGACATCAAGGTGTCCTGCTCAACAAGAACGATCACCATCTCGCCCGCCAGAATCCGGCGGATCATCTCTCGGGTCTCGAAACCTCCGTGCGCGGTGCCTTGGAACAGGCCAAAAAGAACGCCGGGTTCAACGCCAGCGCGATCATCGGCATCGGCGTCGACACTACCGGCTCGAGTCCGATCCCGGTTGATGCCCACAACGTTCCCCTCGCTCTCAATCCGAAGTGGAAAGACAATCTCCACGCTCAATGCTGGCTCTGGAAAGATCACACCAGCCATCAGGAAGCGGCGGCCATCACGAAGCTCGCCACGAAGCATCGCCCGCAGTACATCGCGAAATGTGGCAACACCTATTCCTCCGAATGGTTCTGGTCGAAGATCTGGCATTGTCTCAAGGTCGCTCCCGACGTCTTTGATGCCGCCCACAGCTGGGTGGAATTAGCCGACTTCATTCCCGCCGTGCTCGCAGGCGTCACGGACCCGCTTCAGGTCAAACGCGGCATTTGCTGTGCCGGTCACAAGGCCCTCTACAGCGACGAGTGGAATGGACTGCCCGACAAGGAATTCCTCTCGCTGCTCGATCCGAAGCTCGCCGCATTGCGCGACCGCCTCTATGCCAAGGCGCACGACGCCACCGTCGCCGCCGGGACGCTCTGCCCCGAATGGGCGCAGAAGCTCGGGTTGCCCGCGGGCATTCCCATCGCGATTGGTGAGATGGATGTTCACTACGGCGCGATCGGCAGCGGCATCAAGGAAGGCGTCATCGTCAAGGCGATCGGCACTTCCACGTGCGATTGCGCGGTCGTCGCGGCCAATAAAAAGGTCGCCGACATCCCCGGCATCTGCGGCATTGTTCCTGGCGCGATCCTGCCGGGCTTTTATGGCGTCGAAGCGGGTCAATCCGCCGTGGGTGACATCTTCAAGTGGTTCGTCGAAGTTGTCTGTCAGGGCAACGGCGCGCTGCATGGTCAACTCTCGCAGGAAGCCGAAGCGCAACGTCCCGGCCAGAGCGGCTTGCTCGCCCTTGACTGGAATAACGGCAATCGCACGATTCTCGTCGATCCGATGCTGACCGGCCTGCTCGTCGGCCAGACCCTTTATACCACCCGCGCGGAAATCTATCGTGCCCTGATCGAAGGCACCGCTTACGGCGCACGCGCCATTATCGAACGCCTCAAGGAATACGGCGTACCGGTCGACGTCGTGGTCTGCTGCGGCGGCATCGCAGAGAAGAGTCCCTTCACCATGCGACTCTACGCCGACATCACCGGCTGCACGATCCGCGTGGCCGGATCGAGTCAGGCGTGCGCGCTCGGAGCGGCCGTCTCTGCCGCCGTACTCGCCGGCAAGGCCAAGGGCGGCTATGCGACCTTCCCGGAGGCCCAGCAGGCCATGACCTCGCTCAAGGACGTTGTGTATTCGCCCCAAGCGGAGAACCAGAAAATCTACAACGATCTGTACCGGCTCTATCGCCAACTCCACGACGCCTTCGGCGGCGTGAATAAATCGAGCGATCTGTCCGATGTCATGAAGGAACTCATCCGCATCAAAGACGCCCAGAATAAAACCATCTGATTCAGCCCACACCACCATCCATTATGCACCTCCCCCTCGGCAAACATTCCCCCGATATCACCCTCGGCCTCGTCTCCGCCTCGCGCAATTGCTTCCCCCGAGCCCTCTCGCAGGAACGCACCGAACGACTCGTCAAAGCCGCCGCCTCGGCGGGCATCACGCTCGTCACGCCACTGGGCGAATGCGCCATCATCGAAACGAAAGCCCACGCCACTGAAGCGGCCCGGCAGTTGAAGTCCAAGGCAGTCGATGCGGTCGTTTTTTTCCTCGGCAATTTCTCTCCCGAAATCGAAGACGCCGTGTTCCTGAAAGAATTCGGCGGGTACGCCATGATTCTCGCTGCGGCGGAAGAAAGCGGTAGCTCCCTTCTGCAAAAACGTGGCGATGCCCTCTGCGGTCTGCTCTCCGCTGCCCTTGCGGTCGAAAAGCGCGGCCTCTCGCAAAAGATTCATCTACCGGAAGCTCCTGTTGTCAGCGCCGAGGAAGGCGTGAAGGAGATCCAGCATTTCATCCAGATCATGAAAGTGGTCAAGGGTGCCCGTAACGCCACGCTCGGTTTGTTCGGTCCCCGTCCGCGCGATTTCGAGACCTGCAATTACAATCTCGCATCCGTCAATTCCATCGGCATCGAAATCGAGGAACTCGGCCTGTTCGATCTGGAAAATGAAGTCCGCCAAATCAAGGAACAAGGCGGTTCGCCGACCATCGCAGCCGAGATGAAAACCGCCGTTCCCGGAGTGCCGAATGATGCGGAGTTCGTCAGCCGCCTCTCCATTTACGAGAAGGCGATACTCAATTTCCGTGAACGCCTGAAACTCTCCGGTGCCGCCTCGCAATGTTGGTCCGAGCAGGAGCTCGCGCTCAAGCATGTGCCTTGCTTCATCAATGGACGACTCGCCGACAAGGGCTTTCCCATCGCGTGCGAGAACGATTGCTATTCCTTGATCGCCGAATTACTCGGCCAGTACGCGTCCGATAAAACCGTCACCGTCCTCGACATCAACCACAGCATTCCGAAGGATCTCCACGCCAGCCTCAAGGACTACCCTCTCGAAGACATGGTGGGCATGTTCCATTGCGGCAACACGGCGAAAAGTCTCCTCAAAAATCCGGAGATGAAACATCAGGTCATCATGAAACGCCTGATGGAACCCGACACGCCCCCGGACATCACTCGTGGCACGCTCGAAGGCCAGATCGCCGGTTCACCCATCACCGTGTTGCAGGTCCATGGCGTCGGCGACAAACTCCGCGCCTATATCGCGGAAGGTCACTTCCTCGATCTCGACCCGAAGACCTTCGGCTGCACCGGCACGGCCTACATCCCCGGCTTCCGCCGCTTCTACCGTCACGTGTTGATCGGTCGCTTCCATCACCACGCGGGTGTGGCTTTCACCCATTGCGGTGCGGCGATCTTCGATGCGCTCAAGCTGCTCGGCGTGGCAGAAATCTACACTCCGCTGCCGTCGTGCGTGCCGTATCCCGGCGAGAATGTTTTCCGCAACGGTCTGACGCCAAGGAAATAGAAATGCCCTACCGCGAACTCAAGCGAGAATGCTACGAGGCCAATGTCCGTCTGCCCGGTCATGGTCTCGTTGACCTCACCTTCGGCAACGTGAGCGTAATCGATCGCGCGCGTGGTATCTTCGGCATCAAACCGAGCGGTGTGGATTACAAGGAACTCTCGCCCGACGATATCGTCCTCGTCGATCTGGAGGGAAAACAGGTCGAGGGAAAACTGCGTCCCTCGTCCGACACTGCCACGCATCGACGACTCTTTCAGGCCTTCACCGAGATTCGCTCGGTCGTGCACACCCACTCGCGCAACGCCGTTGCCTTTGCGCAGGCGGGCCGTGCGATTCCCTGCTTCGGCACCACGCACGCCGATTATTTCCATGGCGAAGTGCCCGTCACCCGCATGATGACACCGAAAGAAATCGCGTCCGCCTACGAGTGGGAGACAGGAAATGTCATCGTAGAACGCTTTCAGTCGCTCGACCCCAACGAAGTTTCGGCCGTTTTAGTCCATGGTCATGGCCCCTTCGTCTGGGGCTCGAGCGGCGCCAAAGCTGTCGAAAACGCTTTCGCACTCGAGATCGTCGCGGAGATGGCTCTCAAGACGTTGCAGATTGATCCCAAGGCGTGGCCCTTAAATCAAACTCAACTCGACAAGCATTTCTACCGCAAGCATGGCGCGAAGGCGACCTACGGACAGCTTTCGTAAGAGCCACCGTCACACCCGGCGGATACGATAACGCTCGCGATATTCGGTCGGTGAAAGCGCCGTCTCCAGCTTGAACCGACGGGAAAAATAGAGCCGATCTTCGAATCCCGTCCGGCTCGCAATCTCGCCTACGTCCAACGTCGTTTCTGCCAGCATCCGACGCGCTTTCTGAATGCGCAGATCGAGCAAGTACCGCCCCGGCGTCGTCTTCAACGCCTGGAACCAACGCCGCCGGAACGTCGAAGGCGACATGCCGCATCGCTGCGCCAACTCCTCGAAGTCATGTTCGCGGTCCAACTGCTGCCGCAACTGCGACTGGATTTTCTGGATCACCTCATCCCCCGTTTCCAGCTTCGGCAGCAACGTCTCCAGCACCAACCTCTCGCACACTCGATCGACCCGATCCGCCATCATTTCCGGATGCCCCCCATTGATCAGTCCGTACAACTCCTCGATTTGGGACTGGACCCGGTCGAAATTGTGAATCGGCCAGATCGGCCGCCGCTCCTTCACCAGCCCCGATTTCCTCAGGGCCGGCATATGCACCGCATCGTACATCAAATAAAGTTCATCCCATGTTCCGTCCGGCAAGGAAGGCCCATACTCCAGCCAATCACCCGGCCATTGCGTGATCACGCACGGCCCGAGCACCGGCCAGCTTCGCCCCTTGCGATGGAATTCTCCCTCTCCACGCAGAATCAGCGAAAAGTTACATGTCGTAAATGTACCGCGCACCCAGCTATCCTTGTCGCGGATAAAACCAAGTCCCTGCAAGGGGCAGGACGACGGAAAGCGTCGACTGTACACCGCCCAGTGTCTGACTAAAAAATCCATATCTTTGACGAATCAATCCATTCTCTTTACAGGGATTATGTTATAGCCTGAAAAAATAATACAAATTCAAATCATCCATACCATTTTATTATGAGCAAAAAATCGGCCTCCCTTCCCCTCCGTGTCGGTGTGATTGGTTGCGGTAATATCAGCAACGCATATTTCAAGGGCACCGAGCCTTTCGGGTCGTTTGTGAAAATCACGGCCTGCGCCGACCTCGATCTCGCCCGCGCCAAAGCCAAGGCCGAGGAACACCAAGTCGCCAAATCCTGCTCGGTCAAAGAAGTGCTCAGCGATCCCGATATCGACATGATCCTGAATCTCACAGTGCCCGCCGCGCATGCCGCCGTGAATCTCTCCGCACTCAAAGCGGGCAAGCATGTCTATTGCGAGAAGCCATTCTCGCTCACCACCAAGGAAGGCAAGCGCGTCATGGCCGAAGCGAAAAAGCGCAAACTCTACGTTGGCTGCGCGCCCGATACCGTCCTCGGCGGCGGCATCCAGACCTGCCGCAAACTCATCGACGATGGCGCGATCGGCAGGCCCCTCGCCGCCACCGCCAACATGGTCGGTCACGGCATGGAAACGTGGCATCCGAATCCCGGTTTCTACTACAAGTTCGGCGGCGGCCCGCTCTTTGACATGGGCCCCTATTATCTCACCTCGCTCATCACTATGCTGGGCCCAGTCAAAAGCGTCGTCGCCTTTGCCAAGACCGGTTTCAAGGAACGGCTCATCACCAGCCAGCCGTTGAATGGCACCAAAATCAAAGTCACCACCCCCACGCATCTCACTGGTCAGGTGGAGTTCCGTCAGGGAACCGTCGCCAGTGTCACCATGAGTTTCGATGTGTGGGGCCATCATCTGCCGATGCTCGAAATCTACGGTACGGAAGGCTCCCTCTCCTGTCCCGATCCGAACACGTTCGGCGGTGAAGTGCTCCTCCTCAAAGCGGGCGAGAAAGAATGGAAACCGGTGCCGCTCACGCATAGCGACAAGACCGGACGCGGCCTCGGCCTCGCCGACATGGCCGACGCCATCGTCAAACGCCGCCTGAATCGCCAGAACGGTGAGATGGCCTTGCACCTAGTGGAAGTGATGGAATCGTTCACGGTCTCCGCCAAGACCGGTCGCCGTATCGACATCAAATCCGCGTGCAAACAACCCGCCGCGTTGGCCGCTGGTCTGCCACTCGGTTCCATCAAATAAGCGAGCACCCCGAGATGAAAAAAGCCTTGATCGTGTACGGCGGTTGGGACGGACATGAACCCCAGAAGACAACCGCCTTGCTTACCGCGGAACTCGTGCGCTCGGGTTTCGCCGTCGACACCTCGGACACGCTCGATACTTTTCTCGACACTGAAAAATTAAAAACTTACGGCCTCATCGTCCCGAACTGGACGATGGGGCAATTGACCGCGCCGCAGGAAGAAAATCTCGTTGCGGCGATTGCCTCGGGCGTCGGGCTGGGCGGATTCCATGGCGGCATGGGCGACGCCTTCCGCGCCAGCACGAATTACCAGTTCATGGTCGGCGGACAATTCGTTGCCCACCCGGACAATCACAAGGATTACATCGTCCAGATCATTAAAACGGCCGACCCCATCGTCGCCGGTATCGAGGACTTCACCCTCCATTCCGAGCAATATTACATGCACGTCGACCCGTCAAACGAAGTGCTCGCCACGACGACTTTCACCACGAAAAGCGCCCCGTGGGTCAATGGCACCGTCATGCCCGTGGTGTGGAAACGTCATTACGGTCAGGGCCGCATCTTCTATTCCTCCATCGGTCACACCACGAAGGAATTCGATCTCGCCCCCGTACGCGAGATCACACGACGCGGCCTCGTCTGGGCCAGCCGCTAGGATCTTTTCATTCTGATTGTCGCAATGTTAGGGCGCTTGGAACAAGTCATCTAATCCTTCGAGAAAGTCAGGATGACGGATTGACGAGTCCCCCCGTGTCATTGCTTTCGCCCCACGTCGCACTTTGCCGCCTCGAGCGAAAAAAAAATATCGCACACGTAGCCAACGTAGCCAACGCAACGCAAACGCTTGAGCGTTATCTCATGCTCCAATCAGGGCATGAAAACCAAACCTCAATACCCCTCTCAACCGGGGGTACTCACCGTCTCCCTTCCCAAGGCTACCGCGCCCGATATCCTCGATGAATTGACCGCCACCTTGCATGATTCGCTCCTTGCCGAAGGCGTTGGGCGGTTCCTCTGGCACCAATCCGCACGCCGTTACGTCGAAATGGTTTTCCACATTCTCGGCGAACGCGCCACGTGGATCGTCCGTTCCGAGCTTGACCGGCTCGGTTACGACAGAACCGCATTTATCGTCACGGATTTTTCGGTGCAACCGGACGAGTCTTCGCCTTCCACTTTGACCAGCTGACGGCATAGTCCGGTCCGTTCGCCAGACAATACTGATAAAACCTCCCGAGAAACGCGGTGCGCGCCTTCGCCCACTCCTGCTTGATCGCCGGTTTGTCCAGCGGCACCGCCGCGAGATCAATCCCACCCAGCAAATACTGGCGGCGAATGATATCCGCCGCGCTCACCTGTTTGGAATTCCGCATCATGTCATACAACGTCAGGAAGGTCGTGGTGCGTCCATCCCCGGCGCAGCAATGAAAATGCAGCCACGTTCCCGCATCCAGGCTGCGTACGAATTGGACGAAGCGATCCACATCCGCATCCTCCGGCGGCATGTAATCGGGCGCCGTGATGCGGAAGTACCCACAGTCCGATCCCGTCACCAACTCATACTCCGTCTGTACCGTCTCCACCCGAACGCGCAGATTGAGCGTGCGCCAGGCGTCCACGTCGTTGAACGCCTTGTCGGTGAACTTGCTGACCGTGATCACCCCGGTGTCCTTCAACAATTCCAACCGGTCGCTCTCCGCGCTCATCACCTCATCCGGCGACAAGCCCCGGTTGATGCTGTCCTGAAACGTGTACCAGGCCACCGCCATGTTGTTCACGATGCCGTGTGCTTCCTGCCGCAGATCCACCACCGTCACATTCGCCCCGCCGCGCGACCGCAGATACTCGAACAGCGTGTACCATTCGCCCACCGAAAATTCCGCGCTGCCGGAACACTGCAGTTCCGCCATGCCGACAATCGACGGTTGGGGTCCGGTGAAAGCCTTGTGCCAGCTATTATCCACGCTCGCGCGGAAATGACGCGGCATGACCTTGTCGTCCGGCATCTTCACCAGCGGCTTATCCCGATTCGCCAATTCTGCGAAACGCTTCTTCTTGAGATGTGGCGCATCCAGCACCAACACCACGGGTCCCTTGTCTCCCGGCAAGGTTCCTGCCGCTTGTCCCGTCACCGGTTCGTCCTTGGACTTCGCCGAAACAGAAAGAGGAATCGCCAGCAGACATCCCATCAGCACCACACACACCATTCGTTGCATGCCGCGAGATTAAGGGAGTACTACCGCGCAGGCAATACGACTCTACTTCAAACCAATCAGCTCCCGCGCGATGTCGGCATACAGACCTTGCACCCACGCAGGCTGGCCGAGTTGCGCGGCGGTGATGGTCTCCTTGCGGAAATCGACAGGGGTCAGAATCACGCGAATGTTTTTGATGCCCGTGCGTGCGGCGAGAATGAAGAGATCTTCCGCTGCGTCGTCGCCCATGGCAAGGCAACCAATGGAGACGTTCTTGCCGTGGATCATGATGTCGCCGCCAAGCTCCGCGCGACCGTCCTTCGCCCCTTGCGCGCGGTCGAAGTCATTCGGGTAATTCACCCGCAGGGAAAGATGGTAGAGGCTGTTCGGGTTGAGCAATTGGATCTCATAAAGCCCCTCTGGCACTTGTCGGTCGCCCTCCCTCAACTTCGGCCCAAGTTTGCCGCTGGCGCAGAGAATCGGATAAGTGCAGATCAAGCGCAATTCCTGTCCCTTGCCCGCCGCATGGAGCTCCAGTTGCTTGTCCTTTTTGATGCCGACGAGAACAATTCGCTCGGGTGGATAGCTGACACTTTGTGCAGCAAAGAGTGGTTTCAGCCGCTGATCCGCCACGTGGCCAAATTGCTCGACACGCTGCGCCACGGTTTTCTGTCCGGTTTTCTTTTCCTCCGTCATCCAGATTACTGCACCATAGAGAGTCCAACGGAAGCAATACAGGAGTGCCAGAAAACAAAAAACGCCTCCGTAAAAAAGGAGGCGCAACCACACCGCACGCGAGAGCGGTTTCACACGTCTTTATCTGGACGACTAACCAATCTTGACCCAGACGCCCTTGCGTTTGCGTTCGGTGGGAACGTAGTCCAAGACCCGTTTCTCCGGGCTCTGATAAACCGGAAAGCCCATCACTTTTACGATGTTCCGGTAATTGCACGGAGTCATGCTGCCCCCTACCGCTTTCCACGCGATATACTTTTTCTCCACTTCAAAAAGTTTCATCTCCCGCTCCTCTCCGTTTGTTTTGAGCGTTTAATTCCTCAAAACTGTAACCCGAGTGTGGAGCGATTTATGGCAAAAATCAAGAATAAGCGGCGCTTCTTAAATTTTTAGAAAGGCGATAACTCCACGCCACAATCCCGAGGGAAACCACCGAGCTCGCCGGCATCAACACCGCCGCCACCACGGGAACAATCCATCCGCTCAGGGCCAATACAACGGCGGTCACATTATAGGCGAGAGTAAAGGCCATGACTCGGCGCACCGCGCGCCCATGCCTCTGTGCCAGTTCCAGCAACCCGGAGAGGCCATGCAGCCCCGCCCCGGTGAAGTAAAAATCCGCACGATTCTCCAGCAACCCCCGGTCAATCGCCGGAGTGCCGCAACACAGCGCCTGGTTGAACGCGAGGGCGTCGTTCGCTCCGTCACCAATCATCAAGGTCTGCGCCGCCAGTCGCCGCAACGTCTCCGCTTTTTGCTGCGGAGTGGCTTCGGCCAGCAGATGACTCTCCGGCAATCCGAGCTGCCGGGCCAACGCCTCCACCTTACCGCGCCGGTCGCCGCTCAACAGCCAGAGTTCATACCCTTGCTCACGCAAACTTTCCACCTGCTCCCGCGCCTCGGGCCGCAACGTCTCGACAAAGGCGAAGGTCGCCACCGTTTCCCCGTCACGGCTAAATATACACTCTGCGGAAGTCTCTTCGCTGCCAGTCCACTCGGGACGCCCCAATCGCCAGATCGTACCGCCCGACTTCAGGCACACCCCCGTGCCGGTCACTTCCTCCAGTTCGCTTTCCGGGGACGGAGACGCCAGCGGCAACGCCGCCAGCAGCAACGCCTCGCGCAACGATTTCCCCACCGGATGCAAGCTCGCCGCCACCATCCAGTCGAGCGCGCCGCGATCCTCGGGCGAAAGCCGCTCCAGCATCGACCGATCGCGCAACTCGGGAACATCGAGCGTCAGCGTTCCGGTCTTGTCGAACGCCACCGCCCGCACCCTGCGCAGCCGCGGCCAGAGGGTGCTCTCGCGCACAAAGCAACCGAGCCGCCGTGCGTAGGCCGTGGCGATTTCATCCGCCAGTGGCAGCGACACGCCAATGGCGCAGGGACAGGACACCACCAGCGTGGAGACCAGCACCTGCAACGCCAACGCGTACTCGCCCGCCAGCCACCAGCCCACGCCACCCGCCACGGCGATCAGGACCACTACGCCGAGATAAAGCCGGATGATGCGGTTCATCACCTCGCTGCCCTTGGCGGATGTGTCCGTTTCGGCGGTCAGACCGCACAAAAGCGATTCCTTCCAGCTCTCCAGCGTCTCCACCTCGATTGCCAGTCGCGCCAGGTTAAATCCGCCCGATGGCACCACCGCCCCGGCAGAAAACTCCCGCGCCTCGCTCTCGCCGGAAATCCATTCGAGACCAAACACTCCCGACGCGTCCAACAGCCGCGACCGCACGGGCACGACGCCGCCGGAGGCGATGCGCAGGCGCAGATGCGCCTTCAGATCGGTCAAGGCCAGCCGCGTGGTGGTCTCGCCCGTGACCAGCTCCACGGTCGATGGCACGCTCGAAACACCCAGCAATCGGTTCCGATTCGAGGTGGCGACGCGTTCCTGCAGCCAGCGGCCCGTGAGCATGAGCAGTGTAAAAATGGATACGAAATCGAAGTACGCCAGTTCGCGCCGTCCCGTCGCCCACGCAAAAACCGTCGCGCTGTAGCCGACGATCAATCCGAGCGCAATCGGCAGATCGATGTGGAGCAGTCCCGCGCGCAAGCTCACCCACGCGCGCCGGATAAAATACGACGCTCCCACCAGCATGCTCAACGTCGCGCACGCCAGCGCCACTGCGTCGAGAATTCCGTTCAGCCAGTCATCCGTCCGCAATCCGAGATAATGCGGCAGACTGAATAACATCGCGTTCATGGCAAAGGCTCCGCACAAGCCAATCTTGCGCGTTAGGGCCGAACCTTCCTCGCGACGCACACCGTCGTCCGGACCGAGCGTGTAGCCGAACCGGTTCAGATCCTCGGCAAATTGAATCGCGGAGAACTTCCCCGCCTCCCACCGCAGCCGGACCAGTCCAGTGGTCACATTGACCACGGCCTTGAGCGCGCCCGGTTGCCGGGCAAAGATCTGTTCCACCAGCCAGACGCAGGCGGCGCAGCTCAACCCTTGAATACGCACTGTCAGCGTCGCCCCGGCGGTGGATTCCGCCTGCCGCGCGGCTTCTTCCAGCCACGCATAACGGCCCGGATGAAAAACGCGGTTACCCACCGGCGGCACGGTCTCATCGCGCAGATCGTAGTAACGCTCCAGTTTTTGACCGCGGATCAATTCGTAAACGTAGGAGCAACCCGTACAGCAAAACTCCTCATCAGTCCGCCGCGCGCGAAAGGGCGTGCCGCAGTGTTTACAGACTACCTCGCGAATCGGGCTCGGTTCGTTTAATGACATAGCGGGCAATGGCTGGGACTCAACAGCGTCGCCCCACCCACGCTGCGCCAAAGAATAAGCACCGCTGCCAAAAGAGCCAGACCGCGTTGAATCCGTCGCAGCCAGACCGGCGTCAGCCGCATCGAGAGCCACGACCAGTTCAGTTGCATCACTGCAAGCGCGGGGATTGTCCCGAGGGCGAACGCTCCCATCAAAACCGCTCCCTTGAAAAACGATCCTGAGAAAAGCGTCACCCCCAGCGCGAGGTAAAGCGGCGCGCATGGCAGAAAAGGCGTTCCCAGTCCAAGCAGCAAGGACGCCGCCGGTTTGGGCAGCTTCGCAGATCGCTGCATAAGGGGTCCGCTCCAACGCGTCAGCCACGCCGGGATGCGCACCCGTTTATCCCAGCCGAGAGCCACGATGATAAAGAAGAGGGCGAACGCCGCCGGCAGCAATCGGATTGGCGTTCCGTTGAAAAACGGTGCAATCGACGCGCCCAACATACCCCCAAGTCCACCCAGCAACATGTACGCGGTCAACCGACCCGCATGATAAAGCGCCGTCGTTTGCCCCGCCTGTTCGCGTCCCGTCGTCGCACAGGCGAGCGGTCCGCACATCCCGACGCAATGAACGCTCGTGACCAGGCCCGCGACGAGCGCGGTGATCGGTGAATCGAAAAGTGGCGTCATGGCCGAACCTCCTTCGTTTTTTCCGTCATTACGGACGGGCGTGGCTTATCCACACGATGCATCGGCTGATGCGCCGCGAGGTAGATGAAAATGCCCCAGGGAATCAGCGGCAGCAGAAACAAAAGCAGCAACCAGATCCAGGGACGACGTTTCAGGAAGTTCATGGCGTGGCTCAAGGCAACGGATCGGGGCCAAGAAAATCCGCCTGTTTCGAAGCGGTGGCCTTGCCATCATCCGTAATGGCTTCGACCGTGAACCGAAAGCCTCCGGGAAAATTCTTTTCCGGCATCATCAGCACGAGCAATTGCTGCACCTCGCCCTCGGCGGGAATCTCAATGGAAACCGGCAAACCGACGGGGGCGAGGCCGGGATGCGGACTCTCGATGTGGATCTTGAACGTGCGCGCATGGGCCGCCTTGTTGATCAACCGCACCATGTATTGATTCCGCACCTGCCCTTCATTCAAATAATAGGGTGCTCCGGGCAAACGCACGATGCCCACGCCCAGTGTGCGGAACGTGGAGAAGGCCCACAACATCACCCCCGCTCCAACAAGCATCAGGACCGTGTACAAAATTGTGCGCGGCCGGACCAAGCGCGTCGCCCGTCCCGCCAATCCATTCAACGAGTCGTAGCGCACCAATCCCTTCGGTCGCTTCAGCCGCGTCATCACCTCGTCGCACGCATCCACGCAGTTTGAGCAACCGATGCATTCCATCTGCAAGCCCTGCCGGATATCGATACCCGTCGGGCACACCTGCACGCAGCGATGACAATCCACACAGTCACCCGCCCCCTGCCCCTTGCCACGCGGCTCGCCCCGCTTTTCGTCGTAGCCGATGACGATGGAATGATCGTCGATCAACGCCGACTGGATGCGTCCATACGGGCAGAGGATAATGCAGAATTGTTCGCGGAACCACGCAAAGTCAAAATAGAGCGCCGCCCCGATTCCGAAGACGAGCAGGAACAAGGTGGCATTCTCCCATGGCGCTTGATGCATGGCGCTGTACAACCGGGGCAGCGAGACAAAGTAGGAGAGAAAAATGTGGGCCACGGCGAGCGACAGCACCAGATACACCGCGTGTTTGACCACGCGCTTGAAGACCTTTCCAGGCGTCCATTCCGCCTGGTCCAATTGCCGCCGCGCATGCGCGTCGCCTTCGATCAAGCGCTCGACGCGTCGAAAAACGTGATCGAGGAAAACCGTTTGCGGACAGGCCCACCCGCACCAGACCCGGCCAAAGAGACTGGTGAGGTAGAAGAGAAAAAAGCCCAGGCCCGTGATGAGAAAAAAAGCGAGCCACATATCCTGCGCCACGAGCGAAAGGCCGAAGATATGAAACTGCCGGTTCGCCACATCAAGGAACAAAGCCGGATGGCCACCGATCGGAATCCACGGCAACGCCACGTAAAAAAGAATCAATCCCCACCCGCTCAGCCGCCGCAATGTGGTGAACAACCCGCGCACATCGGCCGTGTGGATGAAATAGCGCGACCCATCCTCGTTGATGGTCGTCACCGTGTCGCGCGTCGGTTCCTTGGAAGTCGGTTTCATACGTACTACATTCCATCGGTCTGTCGGCCCGCTCACGCAAGCCCTACCCCTCACCCCAACCGTCAAATCTTACGGTTTGCCCGTCGCCGTCGCGGTGGGATCGATCACCATCGGCTCCCCCTTCTTATGATAGCTCAAGACAAACGCCACAACCTCGTTGACCCGTTTCGCGCCGAGGAGCGGTCCCCACGCGGGCATGCCCTTGGCCGCCACGCCGGTAGTCACCGTTTGCACGATTTGCGCGGGATTTCCACCATGAATCCAGCGTTGGTCGGTCAGGTTCGGCCCGATCTTGCCCTCGAGATTATCGCCGTGGCATGACGCGCACGTCGACACGAAGGTCAACCGCCCCGCCGCGACCGTTGCCGGATCGAGACTCAAAGACCAAAGTTGATCGTCTGTCAGCGGCCCCTTCGACAAGCTCGCGGCACGCGCGGTCACTTCCGCCTTGGCGCGGGCCAGGATCACCTCATTGGGCTGGTCCATGCCTGCCTGGTGATAATAAAACCAATAGGCCACCGTAAAAATGATCGCCCCGTAGAACGTCCACAGCCACCAGTTCGGCAGGCGATTGTCGTATTCCTGGATGCCATCATAGACATGCTCGCGCAGCGGATCAACGGGTTCAACTTTACTCTTTTGCATGGGTCACACTCGTGGTTGAAGAATCGGTTACAACAGTTCCTTCCGGAGATTCGTTCAGCGGCAGATTGGCCATCCGTTCCAGGCTTTCGGCCGGCAGATGAAACGCCCACCAGAGCCATGCCAAGAACACCGCAAAGGAAATCGCAAACGCCGCGAACGGACACCAGTCCGTCCAATTCGCGTAATGAATCTGTTCGAAAAAAATGCGCATAGAGAGTGCTATTTCTTGGTCGGGGCCACCTTTTCGAATTGCCCCAGTTGTTTCAGATACGCGATCAACGCGATGATTTCGCGATCCGGAATCGCCTGCACACCCTTGCCCTGCAGGCTGGTGCTGATCTCCTCCGCCTGCTTGCGCGCGGCGGCCACGATCTCCTCCGGCGTCTGCTTCGGGAACGGCACGCCGAGCATCTGCTGGACATGAATGCGGTTCGGCAGCACGCTGTAATCGCTGTTCTGCGTGAAGAGCCACGGGTAATTCGGCATGATGCTGCCCGGCGATGTGGAACGCGGATTCAGCATGTGGCGGTAATGCCACAGGTCGTCATACTTCACCCCCACGCGCGCAAGGTCCGGGCCGGTGCGCTTGGAACCCCACTGGAAAGGGTAATCGTACATCGATTCGCCCAGCTTCGAGGGATCGCCGTAACGCATGCTCTCGCTGACGAACGGACGGATCATCTGCGAGTGACAAAGATAGCAGCCCTCGCGGATATAGAGATCGCGACCGTACAATTCCAGCGGCGTGTAGAGTTTTTGATGAATTCCGTCAATCGCCGTCGTGCGCTCCAGCGTCAGCGTCGGGATAATCTGGATCGCCCCGCCCAGCGCCACCGCAATGAACGTGAGCACCGCGAACGGCACCCAGCTCGCCAGCAACCGCTCGTACCACTGGCCCCACGTCGAGCCGCTCGTCTCGAAATGCACCAGCGCCGTGATCACCGTCAGGATCAAGCCCGGCAAGGCAATCAGGAAGCCCACCGAACCGCCAAACATCCAGATGCAGGAGAAGACCACCAACGCCGCGCTGTAGAGCACCGGCGCATTGAAGAAGGTGGCGGCGAAACTCAAGCTCGGCGTCTCATGTTCCGGTGCCGCCACCTCGATGACGCCGTTCACCGCCTGCGTGCCCCAGATCGTGCGCGTCAGGTTATAGATCATCAACACCCAGCCCGCGAGGTAGAGCGCGCCACCGATCATGCGCGTCACCATCATCGCGTGGGCCGAAGTGACCACTTCGACAAAGTTCGGATAAACCAGCACGCCGTCGGGGCTGACCGCATTCAGCATCAAGCCCTGCGAGATGCCCGAGACCCACATCGAGGCGATGTAGAGCAGAATGCCCACCATGCCGGTCCAGAAATGAATGTCCGCCATCCGCACCGAATAGAGCTGCGTCTTCCACAGGCGCGGCGCAAGCCAGTAGAACATGCCCGCGGCCATAAAGCCATTCCAGCCGAGCGTCCCGGCGTGGACATGACCGATGGTCCAGTCGGTGTAATGCGAGAGCGCGTTGACCGATTTGATCGCCATCAGCGGCCCTTCGAACGTCGACATCCCATAGAACGTCACGCCCGCCGCAAAGAATTTCAGCACCGGATCGGTGCGTAATTTATCCCATGCCCCGCGCAACGTGAGCAGGCCGTTGAGCATGCCGCCCCACGACGGTGCCCACAGCATCAGGCTGAACACCATGCCGAGCGACTGCAACCACGACGGCAACGCCGTATTGAGCAAGTGGTGCGGTCCCGCCCAGATATAAATAAACACCAGCGACCAGAAGTGCACGATCGACAGCCGGTAGCTGTACACCGGCCGCTCCGCCGCCTTCGGCATGTAGTAATACATGATGCCCAAAATCGGCGTGGTTAAAAAGAACGCCACCGCGTTGTGGCCGTACCACCACTGCACCAGCGCATCCTGCGCGCCGCCGAAGATCGGATACGAATGCGTCCAGCTCGTCGGGATCTGCAGGTGATTCACGATGTAGAGCATCGCCACCGTGATGATCGTCGCGATGTAGAACCAGAGCGCCACGTAAAGGGTCGGCTCATTGCGGCGGGCAATCGTCCAGAAAAAGTTCACCGCAAAGATCACCCAGATCACCACCACCAGAGCATTGATCGGCCAGATCAACTCCGCGTACTCTTTGCTGCGGGTCAGGCCCATCGGCAGCGTGATCGCCGCCGCCACGATGATGAGCTGCCAGCCCCAGAAGTGAACCCAGGCCAGAAAATCGGACGGCAACCGCTGCTTCAGCAAGCGCTGCGAGGAATGATAAATCCCCGCGAACATCATGTTGCCGACAAAGGCGAAAATCGCCGCATTGGTATGTAATGGCCGCAACCGGCCAAAGGTGAACCACGACGTATCGAAGTTCATGGCATGAAACGCCAGCTGCGACGCCACCAGAACACCCGCGAGCATGCCCACGGCGCCCCAGACGATCGCCGCCAGCATGAAAGCCCGCACGACGGCGTCATTGAATTCGATTCGGACTTTGGCCGGAGTCAAAGTGGTAGTCATAGATCTTTATTTAGTCGGCAGTTTTTTCGCAGAAGATGAGCTCGGGGTGGATTGCTCCGGTTCCAGCGGGAACAAAGAGTCACGCTCCGGGTTACTCCATTTGTCGCGAGACTGATAGAGAAACCCAAGAATAAAGATGATCGTGAGCAACAGACTCACAAAAATGGTTAGAACCAGAACAGTCACCTATGCGATTTAAGATGAATTTGTTTGCGAGACAAGAAATTTAACTAATACCAATAGATTAGTATACTACCTAATCCCGGCATTATATTCGCTAACAATGCGTCCCACCGATCCCGCAATCGCGCCCTCGCGCCTTCGGTACAGACCTACATCTGCGGCACGGGTACCGCTTCGTCTTCGACCACCTTGGCCTTCGGCTTCGGCTCGATCTGCAACCGCTGCCCGGCCTGTTCCAACCGCTGGCGCAGCGCGGCATACGGCACGTCCTGCACGGCGGAATCGCCCAGACCGATGGCCAGATGCGCCGCGATGGCAGCGGACTGACCGAGTATCATGAAGACCGGTTCCATGCGGATCGAGCCGTACGAAATATGCGACGCGGCGAGACACACCGGCACAGTGAGATTCTCGCATTCACTGCGGCGCGGCGTGATGGAGCGGTACGAGATCGGGTACGGCGCGAAATCCTTCACCTGCACATCGCCCTCGTTGAACACGCGGCCATTGATCACCAACCGCTGGCAATTGTGCGAATCCAGTGCGTACGCGCCCAGACCAACCGGATCCTCCGCGCGGCGGAAGCCCCGGCAATCGAGTTCCGTGGTCACGTAATCCGAGACCAAGCGGCGGCACTCGCGAATGTACAGCTGGTGCGGCCATCCGCCCGTGTCCTGAAATTCATCCGCCGCGAGTCCCCACGTGCGCATCTCCTGCTGGATCTTCGCCGGCACGCGCAGATCATTGTGCCAGAACCACATCAAGCCCTGCTGATAGGCCACGTGACGCTGGAAAATTTCTTCCCGCTCCGCATAGGACGCCTCGGGGAAGCGGTCGCTGCCGCCGATAAAGTCCGTTGAAACCGCCCCATGATTATTCGTGTCGGTCTTGCCGTTGCGAATACGGTCATACTTCCGGAACATTTCATTCCACCCACGGGCAATGTAGCGGGCGAGCAATTCGTAATTCAGCACATTGTACGATTCCGGTTTCGGGAACGGCAGCCGGTCCTTCGCCTTCGTCAGGCACATGCGGAAATTATACGCCTGCACCCGGCGGTCGCCGCTGCCCTGCGGCGCGAGCGGTCCTTCGCTGATGCCCGGTAGCAATCCACTCTTCGGATCGCCTTCACGCACGTAGGGGCTGATCGGCACTTCGAACTGGTGCTTGTCCCGCAGCTGCACGCCATTCACAAGCTCGCCGTAAACTTCGTTCCCCTCGCGGCCAAAGGTCGAGGAAACGCCCGCCATCGCCATCAGATCGCCCTCGTAGGACGCATCGATGAACTGGCGCGCCGTCACCTTGAGCCCGCTCTCCATCTGGATCGACACCAGACGACCGTGCTCCTTCTTCAAGCTCTTTAGGAACTGCTTCAAATGCGGCGTCACGCCCGCTTCGGCCAGCATGGCGCGAAACACCTTTTCCGCCACGTGCGGCTCGAAGCACCATTCTTCTTCCACGCCGTAGTGATTCCCCACCCGACCGTAAAACTCGCGGGCCATGCCGCCAATGGCCGCCTCGTTGCCGATGTCAGTAAAGCCGAGACCGCCCGCGGTCAATCCCCCGAGCCATGCCGTATTCATCACCAACGCGCACGTGCGACCCGAGCGCGCCGCCTGCACGGCAGCTGTGATCGCGCCCGCGCTACCGCCGTAGACACAAATATCGACGTTCAATTCGACGGGATGAGAAGCCGAATTCGGAGAAAAGTAATAGTGCAACGATGACATGGGATTCCTAATAATGGTGTATGGCGGGGAGTCATTCCCCACACTCTTACTATAAACCCGCCCCCGCCGCCGCCGAGCCATGGCGGTTAACCAATTTGCTTAAAAACTTATATAATTGTGGTCTATCGCCGTCCAGCCAGGGCCCGATTCACTTAGAGCCTGTCTACGATCTTTTCTGGGTGGGGTTGCCAGAGATTTTGACACTGGGCAAGGCGGAGCCGAGGGCCAATATCCGCAGCGATCTTGGCCCTTGGCGACAACGCCGCCGGTGGGCAAAAGATCGGCAATCCATCGGACTGAGCCGTGAGGCGGTCGCTGGCTTCGTCACTGGCACCTCGCCTTCTCCCGCCTCCCAATCTCAGCCCCACCCAGAAAAGATCGTAGACAGGCTCTTAGCCTTTGACACTCGAATTCTCGCATTTGATAATGCCCCATCATGTCCAGCGCCAACACGGTCCCCGTCCTCAACAAAACCATCGCCCTCATCGAGCACGTCGCCGCCTCCGAGCACGGACGCACCATCAAGAACCTCTCCCTCAGCCTCAACATCCCCGCCGCCACCTGCTACCGCATCGTCCGCACCCTCGCCCAACATCGCTGGCTGCAGGAAGACGGCGAAGGCACCTACCGCATCGCCTTTGGTCTCGCCCATGCCGCCCGTTCCTATGCCGAGACGGAACATCAGCTCGCCCAGCTCGAACAACCGCTCAAGCAACTCTGCCACGCCACCGGACTTTCCACCAAGCTTACCCTGCGCGAAGGTCACCACGCCGTCACCGTCATGCGCGCCGAACCACCCCAGCTCAACGCCATCACCTCTCCCGTCGGCTCCAGCTTTCACCTCGCCATTGGTTCCGCCGCCTCGGTCCTGCTCAGCCCGCTCAACGATGATGAGATCAAGCAGATCCTGCGTACCGCGCCGAAGGACTGCTGGCAGCGGCAAAGCGAAAAGGATGTCTTCCAGCGCATCAAGGACGTTCGCACCGAGGGGCTCTGCCGCGAGCTCGGCCAATACCATCCTTCCATCTACGCCGTGTCGGTGCCGGTGCCGATCACGAAAACCAGGCTCGTCGCGCTCACGGTGGTCGGCTGGCCGGATGACTTCAAAGGCGCGCGCCAGAAGGAAATCGAAAAGCAACTCCGCCAGAGCGTCACGGTCTTCAAGAAACGTCTCGCTCAGACCGCGTAAACACGGCGCCGCAACCGGCCGCCCAGCCACACGACACCGCCGAAAAGCAAGGCTGCCGCCGCTGTCGGTTCCGGCACCGCCGAGACACCGATTTCAAACCAGTTATTCACCCCGGAAGTCATTGTCCAAGCCGAAGGTGAAGCCCCACCGAGACCGATCAGACGGTTGACGACGGTCACTCCGCTCAATCCGGTGGCCGTGCGATTGGAGGCGGTCGAAGAATAGGACCAATCGGTCTCCGTGCCGGTCTCGCGCAGAACCACGTAATAAGTCGTTCCTGCCGTCAAGGTCAGCGTCGAAGGAGCCGTGAAAATAACCGAGCTAAACGCCGTGGTCGACACCCCGGTGGGTGTCGTCAACGTGAGCAGTGCAGAGGTGCCGGTGATGGCTGTGGTGGTGCCGGCCCAGATTTCGACCACGGGCGCAGCTCCGGTCGTCTCCCGGAGACGCAGCGTCACGGAATCGAGGTTGTAATCGGTCGACCCCATGGTGAAACCAATCGCCTTGCCCGATGAGGTGGAGGTATTGGTCGTCGCATAATATTGCGACAGCAAGGTGTCGTCCCCGCTGGTATAGTTCGTCAGGTTGCCAATCAACACCGTGCTGGCCGACAGGGGCACCGCACTACATAACAACCCGAGGAGCGGCAGGACAATTCGCGCGTTCATGAAGTTCATGCGACAAGAATATTCGCGGACCTCTCCCTGACGCGACACGCATCGCTTGCCGATTTCCGAAATTGCTATCGCCGGAACGAAACGGACTACTGATTCCCGCGAAAGAACCGCGGCGAGTAACCGGTGTGACTGTGGAACCAATTCGAAAAATGCGAGAGATTCGAGAACCCCAACTCCGACGCCACTTCCTTGATCGAGCTCCGTCCCTGCTTCAACCGGAATCGCGCCTGCGCCAGTCGACGCTGCTCGAAATATTGCCGTGGCGTCAGGTGTAATTCCGAACGAAACAACTGCTCCACCCGCCGCCAGCTGACGGAAAGTTTTTCGCCCTGCGTCACGGAAAAGGGACAGTTCAACGGCGCACGATCCAGCAGCGCCTTGGCCTCACGCACAGGAGAGAGACTCGCCATCGGCAGATCCGCCTGGATGCCCAGCTCATCGAAAACTTCGATCAACACCGTCAGCCATTCCGCAAAGGCCGCCTGCTGTGTCACATAAGCCGAGAGCGTCGAACAATCCTTCTGCACCGCCTGCGCGAAAGTCAGCTCCTTCGCGCCGGGATGCACCCGGTGAAACAGCGTCAGCGACGCTGCATAGAGCCGCCGCCCCCACTTGGTTTTCATACCACCCGCGACCAATCGATTCAGCCCCTCCCGATACAGCGGCTCTCCATTCGGCCAACCGAGTTCGTACCCGACCGAGAGCACTTTGGTTTTCGGCAGCGACCGGTGCCGCCGCAAACCCGGCTGGCTGAAAAAAATATCTCCCGCGCGACACGTTACCGATTCGCCCTCCCACTCGTATTGCATCCCTCCCCGGTCCACGAATAAAATCGTGCCGGGCACTTCCTGCACGCCGTTCCATTTCGATACCGGGAAACCATGCCCCCAATAGACCCACAGCAGATCCGTGAACAAAATCGGTCGGCGGCGCAGAGCGGTCAAATGCTGGCGCACACTCAAAGGCGGCGGCGAAGTGGGAAGATCGCTCATAACGGGATGGCCACCATTAGTAGACCCGCAACCGGCCGGGATCAACCCCGGCGATCCGGTCGTTCGTACCAGCGCTTCATCACCGCCGCGGCTGGTTTACCCCAGACGGTGAGCCCCTGATCACCACGCGGATCGCTTTTGTAATGGGGACGGTCGAGATGCTCGTCCCACTTCCACCAATACATCCCCATCCACCACGGTTCATTCCAGAAACAATGCAAGATGGAGTCGAGGAAATGCGCCTGCAATTCACCATCGTACCGGACCCCGTTCTCCGTCACGTTACCCATGCCCGTCAGCGCGCCTGCCGAGGAACGCACTCCGCATTCGGCAAAGTAAAACGGCTTGCCCAGCAGGCGCGCGACTTCCGCATAGTACCGGCGCGGCGCCTCGAACCATTGCTTCACCTCCGCCGAATCCGGGGCGGCATCGGCCGCGAGCGGTGTGGTGGAGTCGATGTGATTTCGCCGCATGGACTTGAGATCGCACGCCCCCATCGGCGGATAAAAACTCACTCCCAGCGAATCCAGATCCTTGAACCAATGATTCGGGCGCTCCTGCAATTCCTCCAGAAAATCGACCCACACCGTATGTCCCGTCGTGAGATGACCGTGATAGACGCTGCGCGCCGCGGCGATGACCCGCTTCCAATGCGCGTCATGTGGAGTCGTCCGGTCGAGCTCGCTGTCGAGACCATACGCCTCGCAACCGGTCAATTCAGCAATCCGCGCGTAGTGCAGCGTTCGCTCCACGAGACTGTCAAACCAGCGCGTCCAATAATCGAGTTTCATCCCTGGAAAAATGGGCGGATCATCCTCCCACGGAAACGCCACACAGCCCCGGAACGAGCCGTCCCACCCCTGCAACATGGGACGCAACTGCACCTTCATCCCCTTCTGGTGAATGTAGTGGATGATGTCGATCAACTCATGATCCGAGGGCGTCATCTTGAAATCGCGGAACTGTCGCGTGCTGGCAAATGTCTCCTGCCACACCGTCGTCACCACACACACCCACGTCACCCCCAACTCCGTCATCCGGTCCACTTCCAACCGCGCCTGCGGGGAACCGTAGTAACCATTGCCCGCGTAAAAACCGAACGTCACACCCCGATGAATCTCCGGAGCCCTCACCACCGACACACATGCTTCACTCATTGATTTTGCTTTTAACAAGCTCCCGCGTACTGCCGAAGCCATTTCTGCCTCCACTCTGGCGGCCACCCTCCAGCAACGCCATGCGGATGACTTGCCGGATTACGAAATCAATTGCGAACCAACGAAACGCCGCCGGGCCATTGCGACCCGGCGCGCTAAGAACCTGTTCTCGATCTTTTCGAGGAGGCTCTCAAGACTACGCCAAACGGCGGCGATAAAGCGAAAGCAGCAAGCCCCCCATGCCGAACAGGCCCAGAGCCGACGGTTCCGGCACGGCCGAAACGCCGATCTCAAACCAGTTATTCACGCTCGAGGACGCCGTCCACGTATTCGGAGACCCGGCGTCAACACCAATCAGCCGCTTGACCGTACTGACTCCCGGTTCGCCGCTGGTCGGAACCGCGCTATCATAGGACCAGACAACGTTCCCGGCACCGCTCGTCTCTCTCAACACCACATAGTATGTGCTCCCGGCCGTGAGGGTGAAGGTGGTCGGTGCGGTGAAGACATCGTTGGTGTAAACGGCAGGCAACGTTCCGGGATTAGTCAGCGTGAGTAAGGCACTCGTCCCCGTAATACTCGTGGCATTACCCGCCCAGAGCTCCACCAGCGGCACACCTCCCGTACCAATTAACAAACGCAACGTCACCGAATCGAGGTTATAATCGGTCGCGCCCATGGTGAAGCCAATCGCCTTACCCACCGAAGTCGTGCCCGCCTTGTACGCCACCAGATTGGTGTCGTTCGTGTAGCCGGACAGATTGCCGATCAATATCGTGCTGGCGTGAATCGATGCCGTTTGGCAGACCAACCAGGCAAGCGACAGGAGGAGTTGCTTTTTCATAGGTTTTCTTTTTCTCGTTTTTGTAGTCGGGGTGAGGATCGTGAACTGGGTAAATAGTGCTGCCTTGGGATTTCAATCGCAACGAACGCGACATTTAAGCACTTAAACCCAAACAGGATGTCTTGCCGCTCTCCTTCATCGACCACCCGTTTGAGATGCCATTGACACCCCCTTTTGTTTCGGGTAGTTTGATATTTATGAGCGTTTCCGATACTCCCGCCCTCCAACTCACCGAGAAGGCCGCCCAGCAAATCGCCACGTTGCTCGGTCCCGACAAGGCTCAGAAAGGTCTTCGCGTTTTCGTCGAAGCCGGTGGCTGCTCCGGTCTTTCCTACGGCATGGAACTCAACACTCGCCAGCCTCAAGACACTGAACTTGAGCAATTTGGAGTGAAGATTTTTCTTGATGAAGAAGCCGCATCTTACCTGAAAGGGTCTGTCATTGACTATGCCGACGGGTTGACCGGCGCGGGATTTCGCATTCAGAATCCCAACGCCCGCCATACCTGCGGCTGCGGTAAGTCCTTCGAGGCTTGATCGCTTCTTCTCCAAGAATTGATCGATGTGATGCCCGGTAGGACCGGGCCCAAAACCATGACCATGTATCCTTTCTTGACCGGCTTCTGGATCTCAGCCGGTGCCAGCACGGGCATCATGTTCGCCCTTCTCTATTTGCACGAGACCCGGGGTAGCTTTTCGCATCTTCCCCATTGGTTTTTCACCGGCATCATCGCCCTGATTTACATCGCTCCGTTCGTGGGTCTCGCCTACGTGTGGCACCACTTCGCCCGCCGCCGTCATCGCGAAACCACCCGCGCCACCCAACAGCGCTACCTCACGGGCGCCATCATCGGCGCAATCGTCATCATCACGGTTGCCTATCTCCTGATACCGCTGGTCCAGCATTGACCTGTTCACCGCGCGCGGCTTTGCTATCCCGGTTGTGAACTCTCCCTCTCCCTTGGTCCTGGCCGCGAAACGTGGCATTGCCGCTGTCCGCGAAAATCTCGCCCCGGCCCTCGTCCTGCAACTGCTTCTCGGCCTGCTCGTGGGCAGCTATTTCCTCTGGCCCTCCAGTGCCGTCCTACTCTACAAGCTCAGCGCGTGGAAACAGGCGGGCGGCATGTGGTTCAGCATGGCCGCCACCGGATTCGCTGGCGGCTTTCTCGCGGAACTCAGCAAGGTCTGCTTCGGTCAACGCGGACGCTGCACCCGCGCCAACGTCGAGGACGCGCTCTTCAACTTCATCATGCTCGGTTTGGCGGGCGGTGTCGTTCATCTCTTCTACGAACAACAAGCCCGCTGGTTCGGCGATCACCTCGCCTGGTCGGTCATCCTCAGCAAGACCGCCGTCGACATGCTTTTCTTCACGCCGCTTTGGGCCACGCCCTTTCAAACGATTTTCTGGCTCTGGAAAAACAACCGCTACTCGTGGGCCGTCGTTCACTGCGAACTCTACGACGCCTACTTCACGCGCCACTACCTCCCGCTGCTTTTCATGCAATGGGCGTTCTGGATTCCCGTCGTGATGATGACCTACTCCCTGCCGCTCGTGCTGCAATTTCCGTTCTTCCTCGTCGCCATGGCCACGTGGGGACTCCTCCTCGGAGCCTTGACGAAATCGAGCGTCAAAAAAGAAACGGGAAGTCCGCAGGCTTCTCCGATTCCCGCTGAGTAAATCAGTCGCCTTACAACTCCCGGCGACCCGAGAGCGCATAACCGAGCGTCACGCTGTCCGCGAATTCCAAACCGCCGCCCGCGGGCAAACCGGTCGCCAGTCGCGTCACGCGCGCGCCGCTGGATTTCAAAATCGGCGCGAGATACAGAGCCGTGGTTTCGCCTTCCACATCGGCACCGAGCGCGAGAATAATTTCCGCCGGCTTCTCCGCTTCCAATCGCGCTTGCAGCGAACCAATCCGCAATTGCTCGGGGCCGACGCCGTCGAGCGGCGAGAGTCTTCCGCCGAGCACATGATAGAGTCCGCGGAACGAACCCGATTTCTCCAACTTCAACACATCGCTCGGCTGCTCCACCACGCACCAGACCTGACGGTCCCGTTTGTCGTCGGAGCAAATCGTGCAGAGCGGACCCTCCGCGTAAAAGCCGCATCGCTCGCACGGCACAATGCGTTGACGACAATCCGCGATCGCCGTGGCGAGTCGTTGACTCACCACCGGCGGACTCTCCAGCAAATAGAGCGCCAACCGCTCAGCGCTGCGCGGTCCCACCGAGGGCAATTGCCGCAACGCCGCGATCAACTCCTGAAAGGCCGGCGGATAATCAGCCATCCTTAGAAGCCGGGAAGACCCAAGCCCGCCGTCAGCTTGCCCATTTCCTTCTGCGCTTCGCCCTTGCCCTTGTCGACCGCTTCACGCACCGCCGTCACGATCAAATCCTCCAGCATCTCGGCTTCGCCTTCCTTCACGATGGAAGGGTCCAACTTCAAGCTCACCAGCGTGCCATCGCCCGTCGCCACGGCCTTCACCATGCCGCCGGCGGCTTCCGCGGTGTATTCACGCGCGGCCAATTCCGCCTGCAATTTCTGCGCCTTGGCCTGGAGCTCCTGCGCCTGCTTCATCATCTTCATTACGTTCATAATTAGTTCCTTCCTGGTTCTGCTTCAGAGGATTCACTCCTCAGATTACTGGGTCCCAGCGCCACGCTGGCGCTGGCTAGGCCGCCACCTTCGCTTGGAAAAGCTGCATCGCCTCGCGAATCAGCGGATCGTTCTCAAATTCCTCTTGCGACATCCGCACCGGTTCCGGACCAGAAGGTGCCTGGCCTAACTCCGGTTCCTTCGTCTCAATCGCGAGGAACACCAGTTTCACCGGTTGCCCGGCGGCCTGCTGCAAAAGCGAATCCAGCAACGGCTGATTCTTTGGATTCGTCAGATAAAGTAACTTGTTCTTCAACGCCGGAGGCAGCGACACCTCCATCGTGTTGCCCCGGCATGACAGGAAGCGCGTCGCCTCAATCGTCGCCTTTTCCATGGGCCGTTCCTTCGCGAAACCCTCGACCACCTTCGCCCAGATCTCCGCCGGATTCTCAATTGACTTGATCACCGTCACCCCCGGAGCCGGAGTCGGCGCGGGAGCCGCGGCCACCGGAGCGGGCGTCACTTTCGGCGCAGGGGCCGGAGTAGGTGTGGCGTACCGCACCGAATTCGGTTCCAGCACCACTTCCGCCGCGCGCGTAGAAACTGGCGCGGGGGCCGGAGTCGCCGCAGGTGCGGGCGCAGCCGGAGTGGAACGCGGGGCCGGGGCCGAACCGGGAGCGAAAGCCGACGGCGCGGAAATCGTCATCTCGGCATTACCGCCACCGCTGGCAAGCCGCTGCAAAATCCCTTCGAGCGAGACGCGTTCCTTGAGCTGGCTCAACTGAATCAGCGCCACTTCGAACAGCACATCCTTCGCCAACGCATAGCGTAAGCGCGCCTCGAGCTGGCTCAAATCCTCCAAAATCGTCAATGCCCCCACGCGCGAAATCAACGGCGCGGTATCCTTCAACGCCGCTTCCTCCTCGGGCGAAAGTTCGCTCGCGAGCGTCTGCGGCGCAATCTGGTAAATCACCAGGTTGCGGAAAAACCGCAGCAGATCCTGGCTCAACTTGCCGAGATCCTTGCCCGCGTTCACCAACTCCCGGCTCTGGGTCAACACCGCCGCCGTGTCCGCATGCGCGATGGCCCGCGCCAACGCCGCCACCGGCGTCACACCGGTCAGACCGAACATGCCGAGCACTTCCGCTTCGGTCACACGCGTGCCGTAAAAACTGATCACCTGGTCGAGCGCCGATTCTGCATCGCGCAAACCGCCCTCGGCATACCGCGCGATCGCCGTCAAGGCGAGCGGCTCCGCCTCCACACCTTCCAGCTGACAAATCTTACCCAAGTGCGCCGCGATGAGCGCATCGGGAATGCGGCGCAGGTCGAAGCGCTGGCAACGCGACAGGATCGTCGCAGGCAGCTTGTGCACTTCCGTCGTCGCGAAAACAAATTTCACGTGCGCGGGCGGTTCCTCCAACGTCTTCAGCAACGCATTGAACGCCGCCACGCTGAGCATGTGCACTTCGTCGATGATGTAGATCTTGTAACGGCCCTTCACCGGCGTGTAGCGCACGTTATCGCGCAAGTCGCGCACCTGCTCCACACCGTTGTTACTGGCACCGTCGATTTCCAGCACATCGAGACAACGCCCCTCGGCGATCTCCTGGCAGATTTCCTCATCGGCGTTGAAATCGACCTTCGGCCCGTCGGAACAATTCAGCGCCTTGGCCAGAATACGCGCCGTCGACGTCTTGCCCGTACCGCGCGGTCCCACGAACAGGTACGCCTGCGCCAAACGCCCCAGCTTGATGGCATTCTCCAGCGTCTTGGTGATGTGATCCTGTCCCACCACCTCGGCGAATGTCTGGGGTCGATATTTACGCGCAAAAACCTGATAAGCCATCGGGGTAGATTACTCACTCCCGCGCTCACTTCAACAACTTTGGCAGCGCGAAATGGTCTCTCTCGCCCACGCGAAATTGCAACCGCAAAAAACCACCGTCCATTAGAAATTCTACTCAATAATCGCCTCGCCTTATATCTTTTATCCCTCTCTTGAACCGGCTTCCGTTTCCGACGAAACTATTCCCTTCGCCGCTCGTCAATCATTAGGAACACTAAAACCATGCATCTCGACCGTCGTGATTTTCTTAAGAAAGGCTTCGCTGTAGGAGCGGCTTTTTCCCTCGCTGACCTCAGTGGACTTTTCGCCGCCGAACCGGCTCCCGCCGCTACCGGGGACGCTCCGCATCTCGTCGCCGTCCGCAACGGCACCCGCATCGACATGCTCAACGCCGCCATCGCGGCCCTTGGCGGAATGAAAGCGTTCGTCAAACCCGGCCAAACGGTCGTAATCAAACCCAATATCGGGTGGGACGTCGTTCCGGAACTCGGCGCGAACACGCACCCCGACATCGTGCACCGTCTCGTGGAACTCTGCGATGAAGCCGGAGCGAAAGAGATCTCCGTCTTCGACAATACTTGCGACGCGTGGCAGCGCGCCTACGCCCACAGCGGCATCGAAAAAGCCCTCGAAGGCACCCGCGCCAAGCTCATCAACGGCAAGGACGAATCGATGTACCGCGTCGTCACCGTCGCCAACGCCACGAAACTCCTCGATGTAAAAGTTCACTCACTCATCCTCGACAGCGACGTCTACATCAACGCGCCCGTGCTGAAGCATCATTCCGGCGCGACCATGACCTGCGCGATGAAGAACGCCATGGGCGTCGTCTGGGATCGCCGCTACTGGCACAAGAACGATCTCCACCAGTGCATCGCGGAATTCCAGACCTTCAAGAAACCCGCCCTCAACATCGTCGACGCCTATCACCCCATGATGCGCAATGGCCCGCGCGGCACGAACGCCTCCGACGTGGTGGAAATGAAATGCCTCATCGCCTCGACAGACCCCGTCGCCGCCGATGCCGCCGCCGCCAAGTTGCTCGGCCATCAACCCGCCGATATCCGTTACATCCCCATCGCCGCCGCGCTCGGCCTCGGCTCGATGGACCTCGACAAAATGAACATCCAGCGGCTGCAGCTCAGCGCGTAACGCCGAGGTGTGTGAAAAATTGAATCGCGAAAAAATGAAACTTTCCTGGCTCAAACCCCTCCGCGTCGCCGTCGCCGCGCTTTTCTTCACCGTCCTCGCCCTCGCGTTTCTCGGTGCGCACCTCCCCCATCCGCTCATCTCCCTCTTCACGTCGCTCCAATTCGTTCCCACCCTCATCGCCCTCGCGACCGGAACCAGCCTCGCCCTCGGCGCGATTATCATCCTCGTCGTCACCCTTACCGCTGGCCGCATCTATTGCTCCGCGATTTGTCCACTCGGCATTCTGCAGGATGTCATCGCGCGCGTAGCGACTCTCTTCCGCCGCAAACCTTTCTTCCTCCGCTACGCGCCCGCATGGACCAAGGTTCGTCACCTCTTCTTCTGGACCACCCTCCTCACCATCCCCCTCGGTGGCGCGGGACTCGCCGTCGCGTGGCTCGATCCCTACAGCACCTTTGGCCGCACGGTCTCGCTGCTGTTGCGCCCTCTCGTCCTTTTCGCGAATAACCTGCTCGTTCCGCTCGCTGAAAAAGTCCACGTGCCGGGATTCTACCGCGCCGACATCGCCCTCGCAGCCCTGCCACTGCTCCTCGGTGTCGGAGCCGTTTTTCTCCTGATTGCCGTCATGGCCTCGCTGCGGGGCCGACTCTACTGCAATACGATTTGTCCCGTCGGCACACTGCTCGGCTTCATCGCCTCGCGCTCCTGGCTCAAATTGAAAATCAACGCGGACGCTTGCGGCAAATGCGGGGAATGCTTGAAGATCTGCAAAGCGCAATGCATCGATCTCAAGTCCGGAACGGTCGATACCTCGCGCTGTGTATCCTGTTACAATTGCCTCGCCGCTTGCGATCAGGGGGCGATGCGACTCGCAACCAACTGGACCGTCTCCCCCGCCGCAAAACCGTCCGACGCCACCCAACCGCCTGATTCCGGTCGCCGTCAATTTCTCCTCACCGCCACCGGTGGCGCACTCGTCGCCGGAGCCAGTCTCTTGCCCGACATCTCGCGCGCCGATGATCACGAAAAAAAGCACGGGGACGGTCACGGCAAAAAGCGCAAGTACAAGAACGTCGTCACCCCGCCCATCGCCGGAGACACCGACACCTTCCTCGCCCACTGCACCGCCTGCCAGCTCTGCATCAGCTCCTGCACCACTGGGGTTCTCCAGCCCGCCTTCCTCCAGTACGGCCCGCAGCACCTGCTCAAGCCCCGCATGGACTACAGCAAATCGTTCTGCAACTACACCTGCCACCGCTGCACCGAGATTTGTCCCACGGGAGCGATTCCCTTCCTGCCCGTACCACAAAAGCAAATCACCCGCATCGGCATGGCCCATTTCAACAAAGAGCACTGCATCGTCTCGCTCTATCACACGGACTGCGGAGCCTGCTCTGAACATTGCCCCACCAAGGCCGTCCGCATGGTTCCCTACGAGGGCGGACTCGTCATTCCCGAGGTCGACAAATCGCTCTGCATCGGTTGCGGTGCCTGCGAATTCGCCTGCCCTGCCGACGACAAAGCCATCCTCGTCCACGGTGCGCCCAAGAACAAGGAAGCCCGCCGCCCCAGCGAAGAAAAACCCGCCGCGCCCACCGCGAACAAAGACGGGTTTCCATTCTAGCCAGCCGTTTGAAATAAAAAGCGCGAAGGCCTTAAGCGATTGGCGTAGCAAATCAGCTACAGGGTGCAGGGCTCAGCCCTGCCAAAAAAAAAGACCAGAGGCGGCAACAACGTTGGTCAAGGTACCGTTGCTTCCTTTCGGACCTGGCGGGGTTGACTTGCCTCGGCTCTGCCACCTCTGGCGACCGCTAACCTACGCAACCCCGCGCCATCTGTCCAAGTGTTTTCGTTGCGTCTTACGGCGCAACCAGATAAAATCGCTGCATGAACCAGACCCTCTCCGTTCTGTTCATCGTCACGGCCCTCACCGTCGCCGCCGCACGCGCCGAAACCTGGCCGCAAGCGCCCGGACTTTCCTCTCCCACTCCCGCCGGAGCCACCGACCTGAAACCAGTAACTCCGCCACCACCCACCACCACTGAGAAGATCACCACCCTCACCACCTCCGACCCCCAGAAAGCGCCCACCACCCCCACCCCCCCCCCCCCCACCCCCCCCCCCACCCCCCCCACCCCCCCCCCCTCCCCCCCCCCTCCCCCCCATGACTCCCCGCCTCCGTCCAACAGCGCCCCCTCGTCTCCCCTCTTCCCCGCTCCCAGTGCGCCGCCGCTGTAAAATCGTCAGCGGCACCAGACATCGGAGTCACGAATCCGAACCGTAGGGCGGTTCTGTGAACCGCTGGCTGGCACCGCAGGTGCCATGAGTGGAGAGCTTGCATTCAAATTTGCAGGAGAGACAATCGGCGGTTCACAGAACCGCCCTACACGCAAAAATGTCACACACGCAGCTCACGTAGCTCACCTAAGACAAACACTCCCGCGCCACCTGTGGTAGTCTTCCTCCATGCGCGGACTCTTTTCCTTCGCAATCTCAAATCGGAAATGCGGAATTTCCCGTATCGACACCACCGCGACACCCAACAGAGGCGGTCGATCTTTGTAGCGCCATGTCGACGCTGTTTATTTTTTTCGTGCCATCCCCTACCCCCACCCCTAAAAACACCCTATGATTTCCCAGACCTTCACCTTTACCATTCCCACCAAAGGCAAGGGCACCTACGAAATCACCAAACAGGTGCAGGCCGCCGTGGATGAAACCCGCATCAGCGAAGGCACCGCCTCCGTCTTCATCGCCCACACCAGCGCCAGTCTCGTGCTCTACGAAAATGCCGACCCCACCGCACGCGAGGACCTGCACCGCTTCATGGAAGAGGTCGTCCCTGAAGACGAAACCTATCTCCACGACGCGGAAGGGCCCGACGACTCCACCAGCCACCTGCGCATGGCCCTCACCCGCACCAGCGAAGTGATCCCCATCAATCGCGGCAGCCTCTGCCTCGGCACCTGGCAGGGCATCTTTATCTTTGAACACCGCCGCGCTCCGCATCGCCGCACCATTTACCTCAACGTCACCGGAGTCTAATCCCCATGGAAAATCCCACCGCGCTTCCCACCTTCCCGCTGCCGCTCAACCAATACGCGCACACAGAAGGCGCGGGACTCTGGCAGGTGCTCGTGGAGCGCGTGCAGGCCGATCCCTTCAATCTCCTCGCCAGCGTCCTCTTCCTCCTCGCCATCCTCCACACCTTCCTCGCTCCCACCCTGCTCAAGCTCGCCCACCGCCTCCAGCATCACCACGACGACGAGATCCGCCGCAAAAAAGAAGCCGGCCACTCCATTCACCCGCGCCACGAACGCAGCATGCCCGCCGCGGCGCTCCACTTCCTCGGTGAAGTCGAAGCCATCTTCGGCCTCTGGGTGGTACCCCTGCTCATCGCCATCACCTTCACCAAGGGTTGGGACACCGCCAAACATTACCTCAACGACACAGTCAACTACACCGAACCCCTCTTCGTCATCGTCATCATGGCCATCGCCGCCAGCCGCCCCATCCTGCAATTCGCCGCGCGCGGCATGGCCCTCCTCGCCGGAACCTCGCCCGCCCGCTGGTGGTTGACGCTCCTCACCGTTGGCCCACTCCTCGGCTCGCTCATCACCGAGCCCGCCGCCATGACCATCTGCGCGCTGCTGCTGGGCCGCGAATTCTACGCGCTCAAGCCCGGCATGACATTCATGTACGCCACCATCGGCCTCCTCTTCGTGAATGTCTCCGTCGGTGGGACACTCACCAACTTCGCCGCACCGCCCGTCCTCATGGTCGCCGCGAAATGGAACTGGAGTTCGCTCTACATGCTGCAGGAATTCGGCATTCGCGCCATCGTCGCCATCCTGTTGAGCAACCTCGTTTACTTCCTCTATTTCCGCCCGGAATTCACCGCCCTGGCGACCAAACGCAAGCAGGTCGCCAGCGCCCATCCCGACGAGGAGGAAGCCGTGCCGCTCTGGATTACCGGCGTTCACCTCGCCTTTCTCCTCGGCACGGTCATCGTCGCCCACTACCCCGCCCTCTTCATCGGCGGCTTTCTGTTCTTCCTCGCCTTCACCATTGCCACGAGTCCCTACCAGGATGAAATCAACATACGCTCACCGCTGCTCGTCGGCTTCTTCCTCGCGGGACTCGTCATTCACGGCGGACTGCAAGGCTGGTGGATCGAACCGCTCCTCGGCCGCTTGAGCCAATGGCCGCTCCTGCTCGGAGCGACCTTCCTGACGGCTTTCAATGACAACGCGGCTATCACCTATCTCGCCACGCTCGTACCCGATTTCAGCGAGACACTGAAAATCGCCGTCGTCTCCGGTGCCGTCGCCGGGGGCGGCCTCACCGTCATTGCCAACGCGCCGAACCCGGCGGGTCAATCGATCCTCAACAAATACTTCCCCAATGGCGTCGCACCCGGCCCCCTCGCCCTCGCGGCCCTCTTTCCCACCGCCATCGTGCTCCTCTGCTTTGCGGCGTTCCGATAGACGGCTGAAACTGAAAAGGCTGGTCCCGCTTGCGCAGAACCAGCCTTTCGCTTCTGTCCAAGGCGTTAACCGCCGTGGGACGGATCAATCCTTATGATATCGTTCGTACAACGATTCACCGGCGGCTTCGCGCGTGACGCGCTCATCCTCTGCCTTGCGGTAGAGTTTATAACCCGCCGCCAAAGCCAATCCCCCAACGAAAGCCAAAGCCAGCGCAACCACCACGGGCTGCAGATCAGACTTCTTCTTTTCTTGCTGTGACATACTACTCCTCCCTTTCCACTTCATTAAAACTCCGGTAATTCAAAATGCAACCAAGGAAAACTGATAAAATCAGCACTTCCCTTTAGATGAAATCGGCACAACCATTCCAAGCATAAGCGGCTTATGGTTAATTTTCCTTCTCCTCAATACCTGACCCTCCACGTCGTCCCCAATGCCCCGAAAAGTGCGGTCGTCGGCCGCCACGGAAACGCCCTCAAAGTCAAACTCCACGCCCCCGCAGTCGACAATAAGGCCAACACCGAACTCGTCCGCTTCCTCGCGGAGCAACTTCACCTTCCCGCGGCAGCCGTCACCCTTGTACGCGGCCAGAAATCCCGCGAAAAAACCGTCGCCCTCTCCACCCTCACCATCGCCCAAGCCGAAGCAATCCTTCTCGGCGAAGCCAGAGCCTGACCTTTCCCGCCCCCTCGCCATGACACACTCCATCGATCACCTCAACCTCGTCGTGCACGATCTCGACGCCACCGTCCGCTTCTACTGCGATCTTCTCGGCTTTCAACAAACCAACCGCGCCACGCTGCAAGGAAGCTGGATTGACGCCGTCGCCGGACTCCCCGACATTCAGGCCGACGTCGTTTTCCTCGAACTCCCCGGCAACGGCCCCCGCATTGAGGTCCTCCAGTATCGCACCCCGGTCGGGCAAAATTTACCCGCCAACTCCCTCGCCAATACCTTCGGCCTGCGCCACTTTGCCCTCCGCATTTCCGACATGACGGCCACCGTCAAGCGCCTCCGCGCCGCCGGAGTCCAATTCGTCAGCGACCCCGTCGAAGTCCCCGCCGGCATTCTGAAAGGTGCCCGCGTACGCAAAACCCTTTGCTACTTTCACGATCCCGACGGCGTCCTCCTGGAACTCGCCGAGTATCATGACACAGAGGGTTGTCGAAACGAAACCAGTGCGCTAGACTCCTCGGATGATTAGCAAAGGCTACGTCGCCATTTTCGACGCCCCACTGAACAAAGAGTCCATCAGTCTCTTCGTCGAATCGTGGCTGGAACGCTTCGAACGCGTGGAACAGGTCACGCCCGAACCCGGCCTCTCCGCCACCGCCCTTTCCATCAGCAAGCGCGAGGAAATCATGTGGGAACCGAGCCTGCAATTCCGCGTCATCAACGGCGACGAATTCACCTGGGTCTACGTCACCCAGAACCGTCGGGTCATCGAAACCACCGGTTTTCCCTCGGAAGAAATCTCCCTCTGCCTCGACGTCCTCATCGAACTTGAAGGCGTCACCGAAATCATCGAGGAACACAACGACAAGCGCCTCGACGAACTCGAGAAGCAAGGGCTGCTGTAATTCTTTTCACACACCCCGGCGCCATCCACGACATTACATTGTCACTGACCGCCAACCGGATGATTCTGCATGGCATGAACTTCGAGTTTCTGATCGTTCTCCTCTGAAATTTGCGATCTCAACTCTCGAATTTCCCCTGCCGCAAAAACCGCACGATCCGGCCAAACACCGGCCGCGACACGAGCAATCCAAAATGATTCACATGCGCGACCGCATGCGCCGTCGCTCCCGCGAGTCGCGTCTCCTCCAGCGTCACCGTGCCGTCATTCGGTCCCGGCATGGCACCCAGCACCTGCCCGATACCAAGAGGATAAGTCCCCGCGATCACGCCAAATGGCCGCTCGTCCTTCCAGCTCGGTTGCCCCCGTTGCAGCAGCGGCAACAACGTCCTCCCGAGAATCGGCCGTTCCAACCCAAGCTGTTGAATCCGCTGTGCGGTCCACGATCCATTGAACGGCGAACCCAACGCCACCACATGGCCGGGCCGCGCTTGAGGCGTCCGCTGTAAAAGTTCATGCGTAAGCAAACCGCCGAGGCTGTGACAAACAAAGTGCACCGTCTCGCCCTCCGACGCATCCACAAAGGCACGCAACGCCGCCAGATTATCCTCCGTCCCACCGCGCACCGAAGGGTAGCGGAATTGACGCACGCGATAACCCGCCTCGCGCAACCGGCGCGCGAGCCACTTCATCTCCACGCCGAGCATCCAGATGCCGTGCACCAGCACCACTGTTTCCTGATGCGATTGCGTCATGACCCCACCGTGTGCTCCGGTGCCCGGCTTTCCTCCGGATAAACTGCCACCGCAGCGGCCAGCTCGGTCCCAGCGAAAACCGTACCCGTCAATCGCTCGACAAGTTGCCGCGCCTTGCGGTCACGCGCACGGCGGAACCACCCGCGCCCGGCTTCCGCATCGGCATCCATGATCGTGGAAAGCCCCGCCGAATAAAACGCCATCCGCAACGTCACGGGGACAAATCCCATCCAGCGAAAAGTCGTCACAATCTCACCCTTCTCAAAATTCCGCGACACCTCCGTCAGCTTCGCCTCAGCCAGCTTCGAGCGCACCGCTTCGAAAACATAGCGGTAGGGCGCATCGGAGGCGCACCGTTCCACCAGCACCTGGTTGAACCGAATTTCGAGTTTGGCCTCGGACCGGATCGGCTGCACGACCTTCGCCCGCGGCTTCAGATTATCGAAGCTCATGATGATTTATGCAATTAGACACTAGCAGATTCCCGTCCCTTGACCAGTTCGCCGTGGGGAGCTTCGAGCGCGCACTCACTAACCAGCGCAATTTTTCAAGCCCGGACTTGTCCCGCGTCCACAATGCGCTTAACTTCGCCCTATTCCCATGGTCGAACTCATCGACAAACTCTGCATCGCGATGCGCGCCAACCAGGCCTCGGATCTTTTCCTTTACGAAGGCGGCGTGCCTCAAATCCGGCTCAATGGCAAACTGATGGATCTCGGCGACAGCCCGCTGGCTCCCGAATTGATCGAACAATTCTGGCTCGAATGCGGCGCCAGCGCGTCCACCCTCGACCGAGATACCGCCTTCTGCGCCTCCGATGGCGGCCGTTTCCGCGTCAATCTCTTCCGCACCCTGAGCCGTCGCGGCGCGGTGCTTCGTGAAATCAAGACCACCATTCCCGATCTGTCCACGCTCCGCCTGCCCACCGAGCTGCTCACCACCTGGGTTTCCCGTCCGGCGGGACTCCTCCTCGTCGCGGGCCGCACCGGCTCGGGCAAATCGACCACCATCGCCTCGTGCCTCCAGTGGTTGAACGAGCATGAGCCTCGTCACGTGGTCACCATCGAAGATCCCATCGAATACCTCTTCCAGAATCAGGCCTGCCTCTTCAGCCAGCGCGAAGTCGGCATCGACACCGACTCCTTCGCCGAGGGCATGCGCCGGTCACTACGTCAAAGTCCGGACGTGATTTTCGTCGGTGAAATCCGCGATTACGCCTCCGCCTCCACCGCCCTACAAGCCGCCGAGACCGGCCACCTCGTTGTCACCACCCTGCACAGCGCGAACGTCGCGGAGACGATCGAACGCTTCGTCCAGATCTTTCCCGCCACCGATCGCGAAGGCGCCCAGCGCATCCTCAGCAGCCAGCTCATCGGCGTCTTCTGCCAGCAACTCGTCCCCACGAAAGAAGGCGGCCTCACCCCCGTTCTCGAATATCTCCAAAACGAAGGTCTCAGCCGCAAATACATTCAAGACGGTCGCAACCCGGAACTCTCCGACATCATCGCCCGCGGCGACAACGCCACCTCGCGCTCCTTCCTGACCTCCCTGGCCACCGAGGTGCAATCAGGCGTAATCCATCAGGATGTTGCCCTGCAGTACTGCGAAAATCCGCATGAACTCAGCCGCGTCCTGCGCGGCATCTCCAGCGGCTCGACGGTCAAATCCTGAGAACTTCGCCAAATCCGTTCGTCTTATCTTTAACGCTATGGCCAACGAAAACGTCCTCGATGTCGTCTACTTCCTCACCGAGACGGTCAACCGCTCCGCCTCCGATCTCCATCTCGCCGTCGGCTCGCCGCCCATGGCGCGACTGCACGGCTCACTCGTTCCCCTCGCCGAATACAATCTCACCGCAGACAATTGCCGCGATCTCATCCTTGGCATTCTCACGGAAAATCAACGCGCCCGGCTGGAAGAAGATTGGGAGCTCGACTTCGCCCTGCAGGTCGACGGACTCGGTCGTTTTCGCGGCAACGCCCACTACTCGCGCGGCTCGCTCGAAGCCGCCTTCCGCCATATCCCGAGCGCAATTCCCGACATCAAGAATCTCGGCCATCGACCGTTTCTGATGCAGCTTTGCAATCTGGAACAAGGCCTCATTCTCTTCACCGGCATCACCGGCTCCGGCAAAACAACCACGCTCGCCTCCATCATCCAGCATATCAGCAGCCAGCGCACCGGCGTGATCATCACCGTCGAAGACCCCATCGAATTCATCTTCGAGAACCGCCTCTCGCTCGTGAAACAACGCGAACTCGGCACCGACACAAAAAGCTTCCCCACCGCCTTGCGCCATGCGTTGCGGCAAGACCCAGACATCATCATGATCAGCGAAATGCGCGATCGCGAAACGATGCAGACCGCCATCAGTGCCGCGGAAACCGGTCACCTGGTCCTCGCCACCGTTCACACCATCGACGCCCCCAAGGCGCTCGACCGCCTCATCGACAGCTTCCCGCCCGATCAACAACCGCAGATCATCGCCCAGTTGGCGAACTGTCTGCAAGCCGTCGTCTCGCAGCGACTCCTTCCCCGCGCCGACGGCCAGGGCCGCGTTCTCGCCACCGAAATCATGGTCTGCAACAACGCCATCCGCGCCTGCCTGCGCGACCGTCGCGGCGAGCAGATGATCGGCCTCATGGAAATCAGCAGCCGCGAAGGCATGCACACCATCGATGACAGCCTCATCGAGCTGCTCGAAAAAGGACTCATCACCAAGGAAGAAGCGCTCATCAACGCCCGCGACCCCAATCGCATCAATAATCTCAAGGCCAAGAAAAGTGGTTTCTTTAGTTAGATAGCGATCTGAAATCCATAGAAGCGGCGGCACACTGTGCCGCCAGCTACTGCCCTGCGCCAGCAGCTTGTATTCGGCACAATTGATGCTTAGTTATAACCAGGATGAAAACCATGAAAATGCCGGCGCAGATCCCGATCATGACGCTGCCCAACGCCATCCTCTTTCCCCAGGCGTTGCTCCCGCTCTACATTTTCGAACCGCGCTACCGCGCCATGCTCAAGAAGTCCCTCGAACAACAGCGCATGTTCGCCATCGCCATGCCCGGCGCTCACACCCGGCCCCGCAACATCGGCGGCATTGGGATCATTCGCGCCTGTGTCGATCGGCCCGATGGCACCTCCAATCTCATATTGCAAGGCGTCTCCCGCGTCCGTTTCACCCACTTTGTTCAAAAAGAACCCTACTATGTGGGCGATATCGAAGTCCTCGAAACGCAAGGCAACAATCCCACGCAGGTGGAAGCCTACGCCGCACGCGTGCTCCAGCAAGTGAATCGCCTCCATCAAGGTGGCTCGCTCGACAACGACGGAATCATTAAATTCCTCAACGAGCTGACCGACTACGAAGCCCTCGCGGACATCATTACCTACAGCTTCATCGAGGATGTCGGCCGCAAACAGGCCATTCTCGAGGAACTCGACCTCTGCAAGCGCCTGCGCAAGGTGGAACTCGCACTGAAGAAAATCGACTGAAGATCTCGTTTCCCAGCCTCTATCGGCAATCAACAGGATGTGGCGCCAGAGCCTAGCGCTCATCATCCTGGCATCTAAAACAGCTCTTCCTGCGACTTCTTCGGCTTCAACCCGAGCTTGTCATAGGAACGTTGCGCCGCCACGCGACCCTGCGGCGTGCGCTTGATAAAGCCTTCCAGAATCAGGTAGGGCTCATGCACTTCTTCCAGCGTTCCAGCTTCCTCACCCACAGCCACCGCGAGCGAATTCAGACCGACCGGTCCGCCATCAAATTTATGAATCAGCGCCTCGATCAATCGCTTATCCATTTCATCCAGGCCATCCTGGTCGATCTCCAGCATCTGCAACGCCGCATCGGCGGAGTCGCGATCAATCTTTCCTTTCGAACGCACCGTGGCGAAGTCGCGCACCCAGCGCAATAAATTATTCGCCACACGCGGCGTACCGCGCGAGCGACGCGCGATCTCAAGCGCGGCCTCCGCATCCATATCCACACCCAGGATCCGGCCCGACCGTTCCACGATCGCGGTGAGCGTCTCCGCGTCATAATAATCCAGCCGATTCACCATGCCGAAGCGCGACCGCAACGGCGCGCTCAGCATACCCGCGCGCGTTGTCGCGCCGATGAGCGTGAACTTCGGCAGATTGAGCCGCACGCTGCGCGCGTTCGGCCCCTGGTCGATGATGATATCCAACCGGAAATCTTCCATCGCGGGATAGAGATACTCCTCGATGTTCTTGTTCAGGCGGTGAATTTCATCGATGAACAATACATCGCCCTTTTCCAGTGTGGTCAACAATCCAGCCAGATCTCCCGCCTTTTCCACCACTGGACCCGACGTGCATTTGATCCCCGCGCCCATCGCCCGCGCCACGATATGAGCGAGCGAGGTTTTACCCAAACCGGGAGGACCGCTGAAAAGCAAGTGCTCCAGCGCGTCCCCCCGCGATTGCGCGGCCTCGATCATCACCGCGAGCCGGTCCTTCACCCGTTGCTGGCCGGTGAAATCCTCAATGAGGGCGGGGCGCAGGGAGAGCTCCAGCGCGGAGTCTTCTGCGGGAATATTAAAGGCATCGGAATCGGGCATAACGATGAATGGAGTTTAGTGCTTGCTAGAGAATTTTCAACGCCTCGCGGATCAGATCTTCCACGCCGGCGTTTGGCTTGCGATCGAGTGTGGCCCGAACCGCCTTGTGCGCCTCCACCTGCTTGAAACCGAGGGAAATCAACGCCAGCACCGCGTCGTTGACATGCTGCTCGTCGGGCGAAAGCGTGTTCTTTGCCGAGGCCGCTTCCCACGCAGCGGAAACACCTACCTTGTCGCGCAGCTCGACGACGATGCGCTCCGCGGTCTTTTTGCCGACACCCTTGATCTTGCTCAGCATCGCGATGTCGCCCGAGACTACCGCTCCCTTGAAAAGTACCGGCGGCGCGCCGCTCAGCACAGCCAACGCTGTCTTGGGACCGATCCCGCTCACGTGATTGATCAGCAGCCGAAACAAATCGCGTTCTTCCGCCGTGGCGAATCCGTACAGCACATGCGCGTCCTCGCGCACCTGCAGATGGGTGAGCAATTTCACCGGCGAGGGCGGCGGCGGCAGTTTGTCATAGGTCGACAGGGGGATCAACACCTCGTACCCCACCCCACCCGCTTCGATGACCGCTTGGGTCGGCAACACCTCAATCAATGGACCGTGAAGGAATGCAATCATGATGGAAACCGAATTTCACCCGACCGCCCCCCGCTTGTCCACTGCCAAAAATGCCCACCTCATTCGCGTTCGACCCCGTCCTGAACTACATTAGAACTCAACAACTTCGATCTCGCGCCGAAAAAAAGGGAGAGAACTGCATGAACACCGAGTCCACCACGTTCAACTCGCCGAGGGAAATGCTCCTCCGCATCCTCTATTTAGTGCCGATACCGCTCAATCTCAGCGCCTTCTTCATGCCCCTCTTTGCCGTCATTTACCAACGCTGGGACTTTCTCGCGCTCACGGGAGTTCTCTTTGCGCTCGCCGTTTACTACCGTTACCTTGGGGAAAAGTACTGGGAATTCGAGCGACTCGACGATCTCATGGATGGGGTCAATCCCGCAGACACCCCCACCGCCGAATCACGCCAACGCCCGGTCACAGACAAGGATCTCGACCGGCTTCTCCTCGCCTTGGAAAATTGGGATGGCAACGCCGCCTCCCGGCCCGAAGCACTGCTCGAAGCCAATAGCGTCCATCGCCACAAGGCCCAAGATCAGCGTTATTGGGATAACTAGAGCCGCTTCGACAGCTTCAATCCCGCCGCGCTCTGTGCGTGCGTTAATGCAATCGCGAGCGCATCTGCCGCGTCAGGAGATGGATTTTCCGTCAGCCCCAATAGCGCACGCATCATAAAGGCCACCTGCTGCTTTTGCGCCCCGCCTCGCCCCGTCGTCGCCGCCTTCACCCGGCGCGGCGCGTACTCGTACACCGGCAATTCCGCCTGCGCCAGCGCCAGCAACGACGCTCCACGCGCGGCCCCCATCGTGATGGCGATTTGGTGACTGTGCACGTAGATGACGCCCTCCACCGCCGCTTCATCGGGCTTGGTGAGAGTGATGATCTCCGTGATGCGTCGATGAATTTCTACCAGACATTGCAGATGCGTTCGTGCCGGAGGATTCTTGATCTCGCCAAACGTGATCACCTTCGGCTTGCCCGCCACGTAGGAAATCACTCCATAGCCTGTGCTGCGCAACGAAGGATCGATGCCGAGGATGATCATACTGGGTGCAGCGTCACGCTGCTTACCACCGGAAATAATTCTGGCCGTAGACCAGCATTCCGCCGAAGTGACCAGTCACGCCCACCGCCGCTGCGGCCAGATACAGCAGCCAGCGATAGAACAACCGTTCCGACTCCTGCGTGATCCACAGCGATACCACCGCCACCAGCACCGTGAACGATGCCGTCCCAATGCCCAGCCAGCGGTGCCACTCCAAAATCCAATCCGTGCTACCGGGCGTCGCCTCCCCCCCACCGGAAGCAGCCACCCAGCCGCTAAACGCCGTAAAGAGGATAATGACTCCCGCGAACCGGATCGCAAAAAGCGACACCGGCGCAAAAAAACGGCGTCCCGTGAAAGCCAGGAAAAACTCCGCCAGCGCCGCGGTGAAGACCAGCGCAATCGGGAAATGCACCAGCAATGGATGAAAATAACCGATGAAGCGCCAGATCCGTTCTTCGTCAGTCAGCGGCGGCTCCGCTTTACCTGAGCCCGCCACATCCGAGATCACTTCAGACACCGACGGCACCGCCTGTCCTGGAGCCGGGGTGTCCGCACTCACATACACCGTGGCTCGGTTATGCATCTCGGCAATGTACTTCGCAGGATCCTCGGAAAACTTCGTCAGGCAACGCGCGCAGCAAAAGTAATAAATCTTTCCATCCAATACCTTTGCGTATTTTGTGTCCGATTTCTCATCGGGCAACACCGGACAAACCATGTCCGGATTCGCCACAACTGGCGTACTCAGCGAAACCGCCACGGGAGCCGCCGGAGCGGCAGGTACGGAAGGAGTCGATACCGATGTCGCCACCGGAGCAGGAGCCGCCGGAGCGGCAACAGGCAAAGGTAGCGTCGTATTGGTGGTCGGTTTGGGGGCTGTCACCGTCGGAGAGGAGGTCGTGGTTGCAGCCGCCGGCTTGGGTGCCGCCACGGGAGCGTTCGTCGGAGCCGCCACCACCGGCAGAGTTGCCAGCGCCCCGAAGAAGAAGATTCCAATCGTTAAAAATCGGCAGGTCGTCCAACGTCTCATTTTTCAGCTCCGTAAAGGCAAGATTCAGGCCAAACTATGAGACCCTCCGCGAAATATGCGAGAGAAAATACACGGTTCCCGGGAGCCTGCCGAGGTGCCGCCCCCTCTCTCCGCTCACCGGATTACAGTCCGGAGACACCCGTTCTCATTGACCAATGCCTGCCAATGTGACCGATCTTCCGCCGTGGCAGAGTCTTGCGCTAGCCCCCAATCCGGACACCATTTCGGCAACGCCTTGCCCCGACCCCAGTGATGGTACGGCAAAATCTCCACTAGCCGAATCTCCGACCGCCGCGACCACTGGGCAATCGCCTCGAAATGCTCCCGGCTGTCATTCACCCCCGGCACCATTGGACAGCGCAAAATCACGTCCATCCCCTGTTCGCAGAGAAACTCCAGATTCCGTAAAATCACCTACGGCCCCACCCCGGTCAGCTCCCGATGCGTCGACCTTCCGGTCGCCTTATAATCAAACAGCACCACATCCACGTCGGCCAATACTCCCGCCAACGTCTCCCTCGCCCCCTGCCCCGACGTATCTAAACACGTATGCAATCCCCGCCCTTTCGCCCCCCGCAACAGCGCCGTCGTGAACGCCCCCTGCGCCAACGGCTCCCCACCCGAGATGGTCAAACCACCTCCGGTCGCAGCGTAATAATCCACCTCTCCCGCAATCTCGTCGAGCACCTCCGCCACCGTCACCTCCCGCCCACACCACTCATCCGTCGTTCCATCTCGATGCCGCAACAGCTCCGGCTCCGGTCGAATCGCCTCGGGGTTGTGACACCAGCGACACCGCAAGGGGCAGCCCTTCAAAAACACCGTGCTGCGCATCCCCGGACCATCCACAAACGACGCATGTTGGATGTCGAAGATCACGCCCCGAACCGATTCCGTTGTGGCCATCGTTTTCATCCGTTCAATACAGCGTCCGCCGCAAAATATCCTGCTGCACATCCGGACTCAGCTTCACGAAATACGCACTGAAACCGCCCACCCGTACGATCAGGTTTGGATAATTCTCCGGGTGCGCCAACGCATCCTCCAACATTCCCCGGCTTACCACTGTCAGCATCGCCTGCGTCCCGCCTCGCTTCCAATACGTCGCCAGCACGCCGTTCAAGGCCGGACGATAACGCGTGAACATCTCCGGGGAGAGCTTCACGTTTTGCACCGCACCCGCGTGAATTGCCGGATTTGGTTTCGCCAGGGAGTTCAACAAACAGGCCAACCCTCGCTGATCATTGCCCGCCGTGGGTTGATTCGCATTCGACATCGGTTGACCGGCCCGCCGCCCTTCCGCCGTGGCCGGGGTAGTATGTCCCAGGATGACATTCGCGGAATTATTGATCACCACCACGAGATAACTATCCATTCCGCCCAACGCCGCCCGATCACGCGCGCTGTGGCAAACCTGTTCGTGTACCCGCTGCACCATCGCGTCTGCCTCGGCATCATCGTTACCGTATTTCGGCAACGCCACCAACCGCTGGCGTTCGGACTCGTGATCGCTGAAATTCCCGTCGATCCATGACAATAACTCGTCCGCCGTCACCTGTTTCTCGTCGTACACCAGTCGTTTGATTGCCGTCAGACTGTCCGCCGTCGTGACATTGCCGAACGTCTCCATCGTTCCACCGAGATGCCCCGCCCCGCCGCCGAGCACCGGCAAGCCGCGCTCCACGCAATCGTCAAAAAGCAAGCTGATCGCCAGAAATGTCACCTCGCGGGCCGACTCCCGATACACAATCCCTTGCGCCTTCGCCAGATGATCCATGTGCCAATCCACCTGCTGCGCATAAGCCGCAAACAGCTCGTCGAATGTCTTGAAATCGCGGAACTCACCGAGCGCCAATCCCGCGCGTCGGCCACTGAACGAATCCACCCCGTTGTGCAACGTCACATCGAGCACCTTCGCCAGATTCAGCAACCCGTTCGGTGTGCCGACACTCCAATGATCGATAATGTATTCCCCGCACCCGAACGGCAGATACTGCTCCGCCCGCTCGCGGGAAATCCGGAACGCCTCCGCCACCGCCGGCACATTCACATCATCGTTGTACAACATCGGATGGGTATTGCCCTCGCCGATCACATCGAGCGCCTTGTCGTAGAGAGCCGGATTTTGATCGCGGTGAAAGCGGAGTGTCAGATTCGGAATGAGATGATGCACCCGGCGCATCGCTTCCATGGCCGCCAGCGCCACCCGATCCGCGTTGTCCGGATTGCGCCGCCCCATGCCGCCAAGAATGACGCGATCATTCCAGACATTCTCATTCACCGCGATTAACCGCCAGAGCCCGACCAGCAGCTCAATCCCCTCCTCCTCGGTTATCCGGCCGGAGTCGACATCACGCGCATAAAAATCCCCCAGATACACATCCATCCGGCCAAAGTTCGCCGTATTCGCCACGATGGTATAAATCCAGGCCAATTGAATGGCCTCGCGAAATGTCTGCGGCGCGTCTTCCTGAACCGCCCCCAGCGTGGCGGCGATGGTTTCATAACGCTCCCGCTGCTCCGTGCTCACACTCTCCCGCGCCAGTGCCAACGCCTGATCGCGGTAGCATAGGATCGCCTCGCGCACAGTTTCGATCACCGCTAACAACCCGGTGTAAAAATCCTCCCGTTCGACAGATCCAACCGATTCCAACCGCTTGCATTCGACCGCCTCTCGCAGCCCCTTCAAACCCAGCCGCAGCAATTTGTCGTAATTCAGCTGAATCCCCGCCAACCGGTACAACGGAAACGCCACCGCGGCCCGATCCAGCCACGCGCCATCGTCCGCCTCCGGCAATCCCGCGCTCAATTGCGCAGCAATCACCGCCGCGCAACGGCGACTCGTGCTGCGCGTCTGCCAGAAATCGATCAGCTCTTGCGCCACGCGGCGCAACACCGGGGTCGCGTCCGCCCCATCTCGCAACGCCGCGATTTTCTTCTCGTGACAGAAATAACCGTACCCCGAATCCTCCGAACCGAGCCCGACCAACGTCGCGCTCCAGATCCCCGCAAACAGATCCCCCTCTCGAATCGCCCCCAGCATGCCCGGCGTCTGCGCCCGCAGACAGGCCGCCTCGCGCCGCGCAGGCGAGTCCGCCTCATGCTGCCGATATACCTGCGTGAAGCGCCACTCGCGGGCCAGTTGGGGCGGGATGTCCTGACCGTCCACACGGTCCGATTTCAAATGCAGAAGAGGTGAAGAGATTGTTTCCATGGGTGATCTTTGTTACCCATCACCCTACCTCGCAACCGACGGAAAATCTTCCACCCTGCCAGCGAATTATTACGCTAGGATGATATTCAGATACTGAGTAGAACGCATAACACACACACCCTACACAATCACCTTGCGATGCGTCACCCGATACCGTCGCGGCGACAGACCATACCGCCGCCGGAACAACTCATACGCATGCCCCACATTGGAAAATCCCGCCTCCAGCACCAACTCCAGAATCGGATGCGACGTCGTGCGCAATTGCCCCTCCAGATAGACCAGCCGCAGCTCGTTCACATAATCGGTCGGCGACATCCCGAGCCATTGCCGCGTCACCCGCGCCACGTGCTCCGGGCTGCGTCCACAAAGCCGCACCCACGCCGCCACCCCTTCCTGCCGGGGCGTCCGCTCCCGCATCTGCGCGCAGGCCGACGCCAGCCAGTCCGGCGCTTCGACCGGTAACCGCTGTTCTCGCCCCACCCCGTTGGAAATGAGATGAATCAGGTTCAGTAAAAACCGCTCGATCTCGAACAAAGAACGCGGCGCATTCACCAAACCGTCGGCCCATTCCTGCAACCGCGTCAACCGCGCAGGCTCCAGCCACGCCGTCTCCGGCAAAGCGGCACGGCTCCAAAACCAGCGGCGGTCGCGCCCAAAATACCGGCGCTGCAACGCGTGCAAGGTCGACATCGGGAACGCCACATTCACGAAACCCAGCGGCGCGGCAGGCACCAGCTCGATCGTATGCGCATCCTCCGGTCGCATGAAGACCACATGCCCCGGCTTTAACTCCTGTCTCTGGCCATTCACGTGATGAATCGCCCGCCCCGTATAAATCCAGAACACCTCCGCGAAATCGTGGCGATGATAGGAAATGGCCCACTGCCGAGCACGCAGATCGTTCTGCAGATGGAACATTTCCCCGGGCGCGGCGGTACGTCGCCACAGGATTTTATCGATCTTGGCCACAGGCAGAACCTTAACCGATTCTCTCCATCAGGGCAATGCTTCGACCTGTTTTTTTCGATTATGCGGCATATCAACCCGGCGTACTTTTATGTCATTCAGCGGGAAGCTTTCCCTTCTGCTTCGCGTTACAGTTCGGTCATGATAACCACCACTGCCCCCAGTCGTCTGACCGCTGAAGAAGTCGATCACTACCGCCGCGAAGGCTATCTCAAATTCAACCGCCCCGTCCTGCCCGAGGATCGCTTCGCCTCGCTAAAACACTGTTTCGAAGGTCTCCTCCACAACCTGCCCGCCGGGGAACGCCCCGAATCGATGGACGTCCCGCACTTCCTTCACCCGGAACTCTTCGCATGGGCGTTCGATCCCGCGATCCTTCAAATCGTCGAACCGATCCTCGGTCCCGATCTTGCGCTCTTCTCCACCCACTTCATATGCAAGCCACAGGGCAACGGCAAGCGCGTGCCATGGCATGAAGATTCCGCCTACTGGAAAGATCAGATCGACCCGATGGAAGTCTGCACCGTCTGGCTCGCGCTCGATTCCTCGACCCGGCTCAACGGCTGCATGATGGTCATCCCCCGCACCCACAACACCGGTCAGCGCGGATTCTCCGCTTACGATCCTGTCGATCCCGCGCGCAACGTCTTCGCCACCGAGATTCGCGCCGACCAACGCGACGACTCCCGCCGCGTTTACCTCGAGCTCGCTCCCAACGAATGCTCCCTGCACGACGCCCGGATCATCCATGGCTCCGAACCCAACACCTCCACCCAGCGCCGCTGCGGTTGGACCCTGCGGTTCTGCTCGACCTCGGTGAAATTCAATGAGGAACGATTCAACGGCATGCACCAAGTCTACCTCGCCAGCGGCCGCGACCTCGGCGGCAACCGTTACGCCGATCCCTCCCGCGCCTACCCGGAAGTCATCGCCAAACGCATCGCCTCCATGCGCTATAAAGGGGCGCACTGAACCAATTTCCAATCAAAACCTCGCACCGGTGTAGGGCGGCACAGCGGGCCACCTCGACAGCTCCGCAGCCTTTGCGTCTTGGCGAGCTCTGCGAGAAATACCCCGTGCCGCCGCAAAAATGTCGCACACGCAGCTCACATAGCCAACCTAACGCAAACGGTCGGCGCGATTATCTGCTAGAAAGGAGTCATGCGCGATGTCTTCTCTTCTCAAATTTCCAATGTGAAATCGGTAATCCCGCTTGTCCCGGACCGGGACCAAGAAAAGGGTGTAGACGTTGGGAGCGGTTCGGAGCCCACACTCAAAAAATATCACGCCACCTCTCCCCCCCCTTCCGTCACGTGGCCTTGCAATTCCCCGGAAAGCCGATTAGTTTTTCCCCTCACCTTTTACTGATCCCTACTATGCAAGAAAGCTACATCCAGAATCTCTTCGCCGAGCGCATCGGTGGCAACCGTTACGGCAAGGACACCGCGATTTACAAGTTCGAGAAGATCAAGCGCGCCAAGCGTGCCGCGCTCGAAGCCAACCCCGGCCAGGAACTCTTCGACCTCGGCGTGGGCGAACCCGACGAGCCTCCCTTTCCCGAAGTGATCGATCTCCTCTACGCAGAAGCGAAGAAGCCCGAGAACCGCGGCTACTCCGACAACGGCGGCCCCGTCCTCAAGCAAGCCGCCGCGCGTTACCTGCAAAATCTGTGCGGCGTAACGATCAATCCCGACACGCAAGTATTGCACTCGATCGGCTCGAAGGCGGCCCTCTCGATCCTCCCCGCCGCGTTGATCAATCCCGGCGACGTGGTCTTGATGACCGTTCCCGGCTATCCCGTTTTTGGCACCCACGCGAAGTACTACGGTGGCGTGGTGCACAACCTCAAGCTCACGGCAGAAAACAACTTCCTCCCCGATCTGAAGTCAATCCCGGCGGACGTCCTGGCCAAGGCCAAGGTGCTCGTGATCAACTACCCGAACAATCCGACCGGCGCGAGCGCCACGAAGGAATTCTTCGTGGAAGTTGTCGCGTTCGCGAAGAAGAACAATCTCGTCGTCATCCACGATTTCGCCTACGCCGCGCTCGTGTTCGAGGGCAAGCCGCTCAGCTTCCTCGCCACTCCCGGCGCGATGGATGTGGGCATCGAGCTGCACTCCGCCAGCAAGAATTTCAACATGACCGGATGGCGTTGCGGTTTCGTCGCGGGCAATGAGTTGCTGGTGAAAGCCTACGGCGATGTGAAGGACAACACCGACTCCGGTCAGTTCCTCGGCATCCAGAATGCCGTCGCGTATTGCTTCGATCACCCGGAAATCACGGCCAAGATCGCGGCCAAGTACTCGCGCCGCATGGACCTCCTCGTCCCCGCGCTCAAGAAGCTCGGCTTCAAGGCCGCCAAGCCCAAAGGTTCGTTCTTCCTCTATGTCGGCATTCCCAAGTCCGCCAGTCGGGAAGGTAAGAAAGTCGACTTCACCAGCGCAGAAGCATTTTCGCAATGGATGATCACCGAAAACCTCATCTCCACCGTGCCGTGGGATGACGCCGGAACCTTCGTCCGCTTCAGTGTCACCTTCAGCGCCAAAGGGGAAGCCGAAGAAAAACGCGTGATCGGCGAAATCGAAAAGCGCTTGGCCCGTTACCAATACGAGTTTTAGTGACCGACGCAAAAAAAGCCTTGCCGAAGGGGCTTTTTTTGCGCTAAACCGTTTTATATTGAAAGTCTATCGGGAAAGTTTACTTTAAAAACTCAAGGAATGATCCATGCCCATCTACAATAATATCATCGAAACGATCGGTCGCACACCGCTCATCAAGCTGAACCGCCTCACCGCCGGGCTCGAAGCCACGGTCGCCATCAAAGCCGAATATTTCAATCCCCTCGGCAGCGTGAAAGATCGTATCGGCGCCGCCCTCATCGAAGCGGGCGAAAAAGCCGGCAAGATCAACAAAGACACGATCATCGTGGAACCCACCTCCGGCAATACCGGCATCGCCCTGGCCTTCGTCGCCGCCGCGAAAGGATACAAACTCATTCTCACCATGCCGGAAAGCATGAGCTTGGAACGCCGCACGCTCCTCGCCCTCCTCGGCGCCAAACTCGTCCTCACCCCCGCCGCGGAAGGCATGAAGGGCGCAATCAACAAGGCCAATCAGATCGTGGCCGAAACCCCGAATTCCTTTATCCCCCAACAGTTCGAGAACGACGCCAACCCGGAAATCCACCGCAAGACCACTGCGGAAGAAATCTGGAAGGACACCGATGGCCAGATCGATATTCTCATCTCGGCAGTCGGCACCGGCGGAACGATCACCGGTATCAGCGAAGTGATCAAACCCCGCAAGCCCGGCTTCAAGGCCATCGCGGTCGAACCGAAGGACTCTCCGGTCATCACCCAGACACTCAAGGGAGAACCGATCAAGCCCGGCCCCCACAAGATCCAGGGCACCGGTGCCGGTTTCGTTCCGAAGAACCTCCACCTCCCGATTGTGGACGAAGTGATCACCGTCTCCAACGAAGACGCCCTCGCCACCGCCCGCCGGTTGGCCAAGGAAGAAGGCATCCTCGCCGGCATCTCCTCCGGCGCGAACGTCTTTGCCGCCATCGAAGTGGCCAAGCGTCCCGAGAACAAGGGCAAGCTCATCGTCACGATTGCCTGCAGCACCGGCGAACGCTACCTCAGCACCGCCCTCGCCGAGGAAGCCCGCAAAGAAGTCGGCACCTGATTCGCCCCCGGCGAACTCAACAAAAAGAGCGAGGCCTCACGGTCTCGCTCTTTTTTTATTGGCAACTGAAAGTCTAGTGACGAGTCGATTTCACCGCGCGCATCAGCGCCGCGAATAATTCCTCCGGCGGAATCGTCTTGCTGATGTAGCCATTCGCGCCATCGTGAATTGCCGTCTGCAACTTGTTCTCGTCGTAACCGGCCCCGGTCAAAATCACAATCGGCAGGTTCGCATACTGCTGCCGGATCTGTTGCAGGATTCCAAACCCTTCATCCGGATCATGCCCCAAGTTTAAATCCAGCACGATCGCATCGCAGGGATTCTTAGCCAACCACTCCATCACTCCGGTCGAGTCGGGCATCGTCTCGCACAGACAGCCCTGAATCTGGAGAAAATCCCGCAGAAAATGACGCACCCCGCGATCATCATCAATCACGAGGAAATGTTTCACCTCAAGTTCCTTATCACCCACGTGAGATTGAGCGGCATTAGTTGAGGTGCTCATGGCTTTGATTATAACTTATTTGGTTAGGAACACAACTGGGAACACATGAGTGCTATCGACCGGAAAGTCACCTTTCTAAAGTGGATTCTGAGAAGGCTTGCCGAGACACCGGAAACCGTTACCCGACATGGATTCGAACCATGAATAACGCCTCCAAAGGGCGCTGTGTTACCATTACACCATCGGGTAATAAGAGGGCTCTATTCTCAGGAGAAAGATCGGTTTGTCAAACCTCGAAAACAGGGAAATTGCATAATATCGCGTGTAAAGTGATGTCCTCAACGTCTTTTGATTTGCTCCCGCCCGCGGCACCCACTACACTACCCCACTCAGCTAACGGTCCCATCGTCTAGTTGGTTAGGACACAGCCCTCTCAAGGCTGGCGCACGGGTTCGAATCCCGTTGGGACTATTTCTTCTCGTTTTTCGGAAGAAACGATGTACAGACTCGCAAATCCAGATTCTGTTGAATAGGATGACGGTCGACACGACACAACTCCCATCGCCAATGAATCACGTTTTCGTAGATTTCGAGAATGTCCATGAGATTGACCTCGCGGTGATCGGTAATAAATCCGTCCTCTTGACCCTGCTCCTGGGCGCCAACCATTCCAAGCTGGATGTATCTCTGGTCGAGAGAATGATGACGCATCCCTCCTCAGTTCAGCTCCTGCGGCTCTCATCATCTGGCAGGAATGCGCTCGATTTCGCCTTGGCTTTCTATTTAGGAAAAGCAGCCACAACCGATCCGACCGGATCTTTTCACATTATTTCAAAAGACAAGGGATTCGATCCACTGGTCAAGCATTTGCGAGACCATCAGATTGAGGTCCACCGTCACGATAATTTCTCGATCCTGACATTTTCTGTTCCGCCCAAAACCCAAGCCCGCAAGCCCGACAATTTATTTGTCCGCGTTCTAAATCACCTACGAAAGAACAAGACCAACCGCCCCACGCGAAAGAAGACGTTGATGCGCCATTTGCTTGGGTTCGCAGGAAATTCCGCCACTGAATCCAACGTACTGGATTTGATCGAGAAGCTGCAGACAGAGGGACATATGGAAATTGATGACAAGGGCGCGGTGACTTACCACTTGTAACGCACCGCTTAAGCTTTGGCGTCGCGTCGTCCGCGAATGCAAAGCACCATCCCCCCACCGACGACCACCAGCATCCACGTGTTCGGTTCCGGCACGACGTTATATCCGAGATCTTTCCACATCCCGAGCTCTGTCGCGGAGTAGCTGAAGTTCGGTGGGTTCTCCGAATCCGAGGGAAACATGATCAGGCTCTCCGAGGTGTTCACCGTGAAATCCAGATGGCTCATGCTGCTGCCATCCTCGTACGGATTCGGTGCGTAGATTTTGATAGGCGTGCCGTTGGCATCGTTGCCATACTGCCCGGTCCAAAAGACATTCGTGCTCGTCGTCGCCGCTTTCCGCAAAGCATCGGTTCCCATGCTGATTAAAGAAGTGCTACCCTCCGCAAGGTAGTAATCAAAGATTGAGGGCGTTCCGCCTTGGTAGGTTCCGTCCTCATTATCGACCAACGAGAGAAATCCCAAGCCATGGCCAATCTCGTGAATCATCGTCGTGTACAAGCTTTCTGTTCCCGCCGCCTTGGATGTGGTGGAAAAATCCCACGTGACCGTCGAGTTGAGATTCAGCTCGATATGCGTGCCCGTCACCACTTCGCTCTTTGCCAGGTGATTGGCCAAAGTGGATGAGTAGTTGACACCCGTTCGGATCTGCGTATTCGTCGGCTGAAGCGCCAATAATTGCGCACCGGTTTTCCAATCTCCACTCGGGCCGGCGTTCGCGACTTGGTTTCCACTCAGCGCTTTCCAAGAGACGGCGATGTTCCATGTCTCGCCCGCATAACTTTCCTGAAATGTGCTCCCGTAATAACTCACCACGGAATTCCAGACGGAGGTGACATTCACGCGATTGGGATCATCCGCTGGCGTAGTTCCCCAATCCCAAGTCGTTGTAATCGTAATGGCCGAGCTCGGGAGTAACCCTCCGCTCAAGCAGAGAAGTCCAGCAAGCATCGCTCGCCTGATGAGGCTAAAGAAGGATCGGCAAATCATTGAGTTCTGAGACATATAAATGAGTTGGTAGTTCTGATTCTTACGGGCTGGAACTCAAGCAGCAGTTCGCTTTCCAGAACAGCTCATTTATTATCCTACTGGTAAGTAGAAGAAGCGATTATTCTGAGAAATCCCTCTATCACTCCAGCTCATAACGCTCTCTGAATTTCAGACCATTTCTGAAATTTCCCCTCCGCCTCAGGTTTTACGAAAAAGCCGGTTGCTTGAGATGAAAAGAGAGCGATGTGATAGATTTTTTATGTTTGAGCTGTCCAATTCAGGACCGATATTCTAAAGACATAAAAACCCATGAGTGGCGCTCAGTCCCATCCTCTGAAACTCACCATTTGCCCGGCAGTCCTGCTGCTTCTGGCATTCACCCTTTCCTCTGTTCCGGCTCAAGCGGACGATAAGGACAAATCCAACTCCAGTTCCTTTTCCGTGGAAATGCCGCGCAATCGTTCCGGCAGCAAACATGGAGCCACGACGCAATACCGCAAATCCCTGAGCGTCGTTCGCACGCAGGATTGGCCGTTTCGTTGGGAACCGGATCCCGCCAAGCCGATCACACGGGTGGAAATTAAACTCGGCGAACAACGTATTTATTTTATGCAAGGGTCTCTCGTGGTAGGCGAAGGCCCGGTATCGACGGGTCGCGCCGGTTTCGATACGACGCCCGGTTCCTTCAAAGTTTTAGCCAAGGAAAAGCTCCACTATTCCAATCTTTACGGCGAATACGTGGACAAGAACGGTCGCACGGTCAATACCAGCGCCGAAGCCGGAGATCCGATTCCGAAGGGTTTGAGTTATCGCCCCTCACCGATGCCGTACTTCCTGCGCATCAGCGACACGGGCACAGGCATGCATGAAGGTTGGCTACCCGGCTATGCTGCGTCGCATGGGTGCATCCGGCTGCCGCGCAAATTGGCGCCACTGATTTTCCCGGCAATTCCCGTGGGCTGCCCAGTCATCATCATCCCCGATGAAGAGACCGCGCGCAAAGTGGCCAAGAATAATTAGGGACGAGCCGCATCTGCGGCATCAACCCTGGATGCGACCAAATTTCTTTTCCAGTTCGTCGAGACTGAACTGGATCATCGTGGGCCGTCCATGCGGACAGGTGTACGGCAAATCACACGCCAGCAGGTCTGCGACCAATTTATCCCATTCGTCAGGTCGCAAGGCATCATTCGCTTTCACGGCGTGACGGCAGACGGTTTTCGTCACGACTTCCTCGCCAAGACGGCGCGACTTGCGAGTCTCGCCACCCGCTTCCTGCAATTCCACCACCAGCGTGCGCATGAACTCGGTCACGTCGCGCGTCTTCACCATGGGCGGCAAGGCATCGACTAAAAAAGTGGTTGTCCCGAAGAGGCTGATCCCCACCCCGATTTGATTCAGCGTTTCGAGTTGGGCCATTAAAAAGTCCGCTTCGCGAGGAGGCAACTCCAGCGTCGCGGGCAAGAGCAGCCGTTGCGAGAGCACCTCTTGTTTCGCCACACGTCGCAACATCTGCTCAAACAGTACCCGCTCGTGGGCGGCGTGTTGATCAATAAGCACAAGACCTTCCTTCCCCTCTGCGACGAGATAGAGATGCGCCACGTCACCAAGCACGCGTAATCCGAGTGCATTCTCCGGAGCATGCGGTCGGGGAGGCGCGGGCGGAGCATAGGATGTCGTCGGCAACTGCAGGTCCGGCTGCACCGCCAGATCCATCACCTCGCGACGCATTTCGGGCAGCGATGGCAGTGGAGCGGAAAAAGTGGGCGCTTGCGGCGTGGGATAAAAGGTCGGCTTCCACGCCGTCGGAACCGTCGCGGCAATGGGTGCGGAACCGAATTGCTGAAGCGTCCGCTGCACGGCTGGCACGATGAACTGGCGGATGCGCATGTCGTCGTGGAAACGCACCTCGCGTTTCGCGGGGTGAATATTGACATCGACCCCGGCGGGATCGAGTTCGAGAAAGAGAACGCAGACGGGGTAGCGGCCACGCATCAGGGCGTTGTGATATCCCTCGAGCAAACCGAATTGGAGCGTGCGGCTGGTCACCGGGCGACCATTCACGAACACATGCTCGTCCTGCCGATTACCGCGACTCACGCCCGGCTGCCCAATAAAACCGTGCAACCGCAGGCCATCCTCCTCCGCTTCGAGGGGGATCATCTGCCGCATAAATTCCTCGCCATAGATGGCCGCAATGCGATCGCGCAGCTGTTGACCAGCCGACCAGCGTTCCGGCGGACCGTCATCGTAGGAGGTCATGAATCCCACATCCGGCCGCGCCAATCCGGCGAGAATCATCTGGTGCTTGATGTGCGCCGTCTCCGTCGGTTCCGTGCGCAGAAACTTGCGCCGCGCGGGCATATTGAAGAACAACGACCGCACTTCGATCTGCGTGCCGGGAGCCATGCCCGCCTCGCGCACATCGACGAGCTTGCCGCCGTTCACGGTCAACTCGGTGCCCGCGATGGCATCGGGTTCGCGTGTGCGCAGGCGAAATTTCGAGACCGAAGCAATGCTCGGGATGGCCTCGCCACGAAAACCGTAGGACGCGATATGCGAGAGATCATCACTCGTCTTGAGCTTGCTCGTGGCGTGACGCTCGAGACAGAGCAAGGCATCGTCCTTGCTCATGCCCCAACCGTTATCCGTGATCACGAGCAAATTACGACCACCACCGCGCACTTGAATATCTATTTGCGTGGCCCCCGCATCGAGCGAGTTTTCCATCAACTCCTTGAGCACAGAAGCCGGGCGCTCAATCACCTCGCCCGCGGCGATTTGATTGGCCACCTGCTCCGATAAAAGGGCAATGCGGTTCACGATGGTTCGATGTACGGACGGAGATCTCTACCGTCGAAAAGACACTTACTCCGCCAAGCCGAGCAGACGCAACAGGCGGTCCAATTCGTCCGCAGAGAAGAACTCGAGTTCAATCTTGCCGGTCTGCGCCGTGCCGCTGAGCCGCACGCGCGTACCGATGTGACGTTGCAGGCGCTTCTCCAAGTCAGCCCATTGCGCATTAGACGGAGCGGAGGGAGACTTGCCGTGCTTCGAGCGTTTCGGTTTGTGAGACTGAAGCGATTCCACCAGCTTTTCCGTCTGGCGAACCGTGAGCTGATCCTTCAGCACTCGCTCCCCGACGAGGAGCATTTCCTCCTGCGAATTGAGTCCGAGAATAACTTTGGCGTGACCGACGCTCAAGCGACCGGCAGACACATAATGACGCAATTGATCCGGAAGCGAGAGGAGCCGGATCGCATTGGCCACGCTCGCGCGGTTCTTGCCGACGCGTTTGGCCACTTCTTCCTGCGTGAGTTGAAACTGGTTGATGAGCAGCGCGTACCCTTCCGACTCTTCGAGCGGATTCAGGTCAGCGCGCTGGAGATTCTCGATGAGCGCCAGCTCGAGCACTTCGCGGTCGCTCGCGGAGCGGGTGATGACCGGTACCGTGGCGAGCCCCACCTGTTGCGAAGCGCGCCAGCGGCGTTCACCCGCGATGAGTTCGTAATTACTTCCGACCTGGCGAACAATGAGCGGCTGGATGATGCCGCGCTCGCGGATCGATTCGACAAGCTCAGTGAGTTGCTCCTCGGAGAAATGTTTGCGCGGCTGGTAGGGGCTCGGGACAATCTGACTGAGCGGGATGTGCTCGATGCGCTCGCCCTTTTCCACAATGGGTTGCGGCGTCGCCAACGATTCACTGTTGATCAACGCGCTTAAACCGCGACCTAAACCTGTCTTTGCCATTTGGGAAAACTAGACAGCCAAGCCGAGGTGGTCAACTGCTGCGTAAATGGGTGAAAGCTGGCTAGAACCCAGCGTGAATTTCCTCTTCGGCTTCACGCTTTTGCTTCATTTCCTCGAGGGGGCGGAACCGTTCCGCATTGAAACCGCGTTCGGGATACGGAGGAGTGGTGGATTTGGGGTTATTGAGGCCGATGAGATAAAGGCAAACTTCGCCCGGCTCGCTTTTCCAGTTCACGCCGAGCACCACGTCGCGAATGACGTAGATCTGCCCTTTTTTGGGCAGGCTCTTGTAGAGAAGGATGACAGCCTTGGGAAAGTTGTCATCCACGCACACCACTTTTTGTCCGACTTCCATAACGCGATTCCTTTCGTGTAAATCGGCCTATTTGACCCGTTCCTGAACGTCAGCCTGAACCTCGGTCCACCAGTCGTTGAGGTAGGCCTTGCGTTCGGCCTTGACGGTGGCGAGATCGGTTTTCACTTCCGCTTGGGTGAAGAAATAGAATTTGATCTTCGGTTCCGTGCCCGAACCGCGAACCGCCATGCGGCTGCCGTTGGCGAGATGGAAGAGGAGCATGGTTTCCTTGGGGATCACCTTGCCATCGACGTCCTTGTAGTCCTGCTTGCCGAAGTCCTCAACCGCCACCACATCGCTGCCATTCATCTGCTTGGGCGGATTTTCGCGATAGGATTTGAGCAGCTTCTGGATCTGCGCCGCACCGACCGCACCCTCGAAGGTGAGCGTGCCGAGTTTCTCGGTGAAGTAGCCGAATTTTTTGTAGACCGCATCGAGGTAATCAATGATGGTCTGGCCATTCACCTTGGCCCACGCCGCGACTTCCGCGAACATGAGCACCGCGGCGTTGGCGTCCTTGTCGCGGACGTAATCGCCGCCGGAGTACCCGTAGCTTTCCTCACCGCCGAAGATGAAGAAGGTCCCCTTCTCCAACTGCGCCGCGCGCTGTTTTTCCATCGGCTGGGCATCGTAATCCGCGAGGCCGGAGGCCTTCTCGTAATCGAGCATCTTTTCACCGATGTACTTGAAACCGGTGAGCGTGTTGACGCACTTGATGCCGTAATGTTCCGCGATCTTCTTTTGCAGATCGGTCGTGACGAAAGTCTTGATCAACGCCGCGTGCGCCTTGTTCGCGTCGTTGACGATGCCCTTCGCGAAGAAGCGTTCCGTGCGGTAGGCCGCCATGATCGAGCCGATCATGTTGCCGGTGATGATTTCGAATTCGCCCTTTCCATTGCGGCAGATGACACCCATGCGATCCGCATCCGGGTCAGTGGCGAGAACAATGTCCGCGCCCTCGGCCTTGGCCTGATCGACGCCCAACTGCAGGGCCTCCGCGTTTTCCGGATTCGGCGAGGCGACCGTCGGGAACCGGCCATCGGCCTGATCCTGCTGCGCCACGACGCTGAAATCGAAGCCCCACTGTTTCAGCAGCGAGGGAATGATGCGGCGGCCGGTGCCGTGCACGGGAGTGTAGACGATCTTGAGTTTGCCTTGCGACGCCTTGATCGTTTCCGGTTCCAGCACGAGGGTGCTGACCGCGTTGCGGTAGGCATCGTCCGCTTTCGCGTCGAGAATATGAATCGGCGCGGGCGTGCCAGTGAACGGCGGAAGCGGGGTGACGTCGAGGGCATTGACCTCCGCGATGACGCCGGAAGCGTGGGGTTCGACCAACTGACCGCCATCGGCGAAGTAGGCCTTGTAGCCGTTATCGTGCGAAGGATTGTGGCTGGCGGTGATCATGACCCCGACATGCGCTTTCAACCAGCGGACGGAATACGAAAGCTGCGGCGTCGACCGATCCTCGGGGAAAAGATAAACCTCGATGCCGAGTTCGGCCCAAGCCTGCGCGACGAGTTCCGCGAAGAAGCGGGAGAAGTGGCGCGTGTCGTGCGAGACAACGCCCTTGATTTTCTGGCCCTTGAAATACTTCAGCAGATATTGACCCGTGCCCTGCGCGGCGCGGCGGACGTTGACCGCATTGAACATGTTCGAACCGATGGCGGCGTGCTCGGGACGGCCAAGTTCCCCCGGCGTGCCGAGTTCGACCTGGGTCACCTTGCGGCCAATGGTGCGACCGCGAATGCCGCCCGTACCGAAGGCGAGCTTCTTGAAAAAGCGGTCATTCAGCTCGGTCCATTCCCCCGCCGCCACGAGTTCCTCGATGCTGAGACGGCCCCAGGCGGGCGTCTCGGCAGATTCGTACACGCGGAGAATGTTTTCGACGGTGGAGGGAAGGAGTTCTTTCGAGGCGGGTTCCACCGCCAGCAATTCACGCAGAGGCTTCATAAGGTATGAGTGTTTTAGACAAAAAGAGCGCCATTAACGAAGCGATTTTTTAGGGGGCGGGTTCCCCCATCGAAAAAAATGAAGCGCAGCTCCGAACCGCTCCCAACGTCTACACTCTTTTCTTGGTCCCGGTCCGGGACAAGGGGGATGCCGATTTCACATTGGAAATTTGAGAAGAGAGGACATCGCGCA